>Ga0209061_1001095_pt1 | contig 49884 bp, 49 predicted proteins | sample Coa_R1_10_FD_187157 | JGI IMG/M metagenome (GOLD analysis project Ga0209061, IMG submission 187157) | Surface soil microbial communities from Centralia Pennsylvania, which are recovering from an underground coalmine fire - Coalmine... | ecosystem: Environmental > Terrestrial > Soil >...
GGCGGTGTAGAGATTCTGGATGTTGCTCAGGTTCTTTGCCGGGTCGGTCGTCGTGTTGGCGAACGCGATCTCCTTCAGCTTGAACGGCATCCTCTTGTTCAGCTTCGCCATCTCCTGCTCGAAGCCCCTACGCCGGTCCTGCTGACCCGTCACGGTCGGCAGGCACGAGGTGACGACGACGTTCACCGTTCCGGTCGCGCCGTGTGCCTTCTCGTACGCCGCGACCTTGTCGGCCTGCATCATCCCCTGTTGCAGCGGTGGCGTGCCGCCGAAGTAGAAGAACGAGCGCTTCGAGGTCGGAGCGTCGAGCTCCGTGGTCGCGACCGGGACACCGGCAGCGACCGCAGCGTTGATCGCCGGAACGAGGGCCTTCGAGTCGACCGGCAGCATCACGATGCCGTTGACCTTCGCCGCGACCTCGTCCTGGACGAGCGCGATCTGCGCCTGGGCGGTGTTGGGCGAGGGGCCAACGATCTTGAGCGAGAATCCATCCTTCTTCGCCGCTGCCTCCGCTCCTTTGCGCAGCGGCAGCTCGACCGGGTTCGTGAGGTCGTCCAGGATCAGGGCGAGGCTGATGCTCGAGGCCTTCGCCTTCGCCGTGTGGCGGACGGAAGGCTGCGCGCTCGCCGCCGACACGAGCACGGCGGCCGCCGGCACGAGGGCGAGGGCCGCCCCTCGCCTGAGCAGGCGCCCGCGAGGTTTGCTGGTGCGTGACATCTCTCTCCTTTCGCGTGACTTGACGAGGAATGGCATGGGTTCTGGTCGCTTGAGGTGCCCTCACGCACGGACGGTGGCTTCCCGTCTGCGTGTGAAGAATCGGTCGATGGCGACGGCCGCGATCACGACGAGTCCGCTCACCACGACGAGGAGGTAGATCGAGACGCCGGCGATGACCAGGCCGTTCTGGATCAGCTTGATCAAGAGCAGCCCGAGCACCGAGGCGAGCACGGTTCCGGACCCGCCAGCGAGCTTGGCACCTCCGATGATCACCGCAGCGATCACATCCAGCTCGTAGCCGGTCCCGAGGTTGGGGTCGGCGGTCTGCGCCTGGGACACGGCGAGCAACGCTCCGAGCGCTGAGGCGAGTCCGTTGAAGGTGAGCACCCCGATCCGGATGCGGTTGACGTGAAGACCCGCGAGCTCGGCGGCGCGGCGATTGCTGCCCATCGCATAGACGTGGAGTCCTGTCTTCGTACGCCGCAGGACGAAGCCGCTTGCGATTGCGAACACGACCAGCACGATCGCGTCGTACGGGACGTGACCGAACAGGCGCTTCTGCCCGATATCCCAGAACCAGCCGGTGACCGGGAAGCCCGAGATCGGGTAGCCGTTCGCGAGCTGATCGGCCAGGCCGCGATAGGCGCTGAGCGTGCCGAGCGTGATGATGATCGTCGGAACCCGCAGGAGGACGCTGAGGAGGCCGTTGACGGCTCCGAGCCCGCAGCCCGCGAGCAGCGCGACGAGGATCGCTGCCCAGACCGGCAGGCCGTCCCGCAGCATCATTCCGAAGACGACGGCCGCGACCGCCACGATCGACCCGACCGAGAGGTCGATCTCTCCGGTGACGATCACGAACGTCATCGCGACCGCGATCACCCCCTCGTACGTGATCTGCGAGCTGATGTTCTCGAGGTTCCGCGGCTGCGCGAACACCGAGTTCAGCGACGTGAAGACGAAGGCCGTGGCAAGGAGCGCGATCACCAGGCCGCCCTCGCGGAAGTACTGCAGCCGCCGGTAGGCGGACGAGAGGCGGTGCGCGCGCCCGCCCTGCTCGCCCTCGATCACTGCTGGGGTGGCGAGATCGGCGCTCACGAGATCTTATAAGATGCAAGATACATGGCCGGCATGTCAAACCCGGGTCGCCGCCGCCCGCGCATCGCCGTTGGAGGGATCTCGCTCGAGTCGAACGACTTCGTCCCGTTCACGGCGGAGCTCGACGACTTCGCGGGTGCGGGCTTCCTGCTCGAGGGGTCCGACGTCGAGTCGCTTCGAGGCACAGAGACGGAGGTGGCGGGTGCGCTCGACGCGATCGCGGCGGCCGGAGCGGAGGCGGTGCCCCTCCTCGCCGCGCGGGGCGTCTCGTCAGGCCGGCTGTCGGCGTCAGCGTACGCGCGGCTGCGGGGCGGGCTGCTGTCCGCGCTCGAGGACGTGCTCCCGGTCGACGGTGTCTTCCTCTTCCAGCACGGATCGATGGAGGCGGTCGGCGAGGACGATCCCGAGGGAGACATCGCCGCGGCGGTGCGCTTGCTCGTCGGGCCTGCCGTTCCGGTTGCGATGAGCTGTGACCTGCACGGCAACGTGACACGACGCATGGTCGAGAACGTCAACGTCCTCGTGGGCTACCGGCACTACCCCCACGACGACGCGCGAGAGACGGGTCGCCGCGCGACCGAGCTCCTGTTGCGAGCCGTCTCGGGCGAGGTCCGGCCTGTGATCGCGCACGCCAAGCTGCCGCTCGTCCTGACCGCCTTCAAGAGCACCACGCTCGCCGACACCCCGTACGCCCGGCTCCTGCGCGTCGCGAGGAGCCTGGAAGCGGATCGCCGCGTTCTTTCCGTTTCGTGCTTCCTCGTCGGATCCTACGTCGACGCTCCGGACATGGGTTGCAGCGTCGTCGTCGTCACCGATGACGACTCCGCCCTCGCCCTGACGGAGGCGGAGCGACTCGCGCGCCGGTTCTGGGGCGACCGCCGTCTCTACGAGGTCGAGACCGTCTCGGTCGCCGAGGCTGTGGAGCGTGGTCGCGCAATCGACGGCGGCCCGGTGCTGCTCCTCGACACCGCCGACACGACCGGAGGTGGCGCCTCCGGCGACGGTATCGGCCTCGTGCGCGGTCTGCTCGAGGCGGAGGTCGAGGAGCCCTGTCTGGCACAGGTCGTCGACCCTACGGCCGCAGCCGTCTGCCACGATGCTGGCACGGGCTCCGAGGTGACGCTGAGCGTCGGTCACTGGCGCGACCCGCGCTGGGGTCGCCCCCTTCGGCTCTCCGGAACCGTCCGCCGCCTGCTCGACGGCCGGTTCCGCTACGCGGGCGGCATCCTCGGCGGTGTCGAGGTCTCGATGGGGCCGTCCGCCGTGATCGAGGCAGGCGCGATCAGCCTCCTCATCATGGGTAAGCCGACCTACGACTGGGCCGACGACCAGTATCGCGCGGCCGGGCTCGAGCCGTCGAAGGCGAAGTTCGTCGGCGTCAAGAACATGATGAACTTCCGCTTCGGCTACCGCGATGTGATGAAAGGCTTCTTCGTGCTCGACCTGCCCGGCCCGACGCCTCCGGACATGCGGCTGCTTCCGTTCGCTCGTATCAAGCGCCCGGTCTTTCCGCTCGACCCCGATCTCGAAAAGCCCGCGATCGCGCTTGCCACGTCGACGAGGCCCGAAGGAGGCCCGTGAAGATCCAGGACATCCAGGTTGTAAACCTGCGCTTCGACTACCCGGAGGGGCGGGGGTTCCGATATGCGGGCGGGCATGTCACCAGCCGTGTCACGTCGCTCGTCCTCGTCGAGACCGATAGCGGCGCGACGGGTTACGGGGCGGCGTACAGCCATCCCGATCTCGTCAAGCTGATCGTCGAGCAGCACCTCGCGCCTCATCTGGTCGGGCGCGACCCGACCGAGCCCGAAGCGCTCTGGAGCCGGCTCTACGAGCTCACCCGGTGGTACGGCCGGAAGGGCGCGGCCATGTCGGCGATCGGCGGGCTCGACATCGCCTTCTGGGATCTTCGCGGCAAGCAGGAGGGCGTGCCGGTGTGGCGACTCCTCGGCGGCGAGCGGGGGAGCTGTCCCGCTTACGCGAGCGGGCTCTTCTGGACGGACGACCTCGCAGAGCTCGAGGCCGAGGCCGCGCGTCACGTCGAGAACGGCTTCCGCCGGGTAAAGATGCGGCTCGGCCGGAACCCGGAGTACGACCTGGCCGCTGTCGACGCCGCCCGTCGCGGAACCGGAGACGGGGGCGACGTGATCGTCGACGGCTCGCACCGCTACAGCCTGGAGCGGGCGATCTGGATGGGAGGCGAGCTCGCTGCGCGCGGGGTCTTCTGGTTCGAGGAGCCGTTCCCGCCGGAGGAGATCGACCTCTACACGAGCCTGCGCCCGCAGATCGGCGTGCCCCTGGCTGCGGGGGAGAACGACTTCGGCGTCCAGGGGTTCCGGGAGCTGATCCGCGCCGGCGCGGTCGACATCGTCCAACCCGACGCGTGCCGGGCCGGCGGGATCACGGAGTGCCTGAGAATCGGGAAGCTCGCAGCGGCGGCCGGGCTCGGCGTGGCCACGCACACCTGGAGCGACGCCGTCGCGCTCGTCGCGAACGCGCACGTCGTCGCGTCGCTGCCGAACGGCCTCACCGTCGAGGTCGACCAGACGGGTAACCCGTTCATCGAGGAGCTGCTCGTCGAGCCGCTCGCGATCAAGGATGGTCACGTCCTTCTCGGCGAAGGGGCCGGACTCGGGATCGAGCTGGATCGGACCGTCGTGCGTCGCCTGAACGACCAGTACGGTGACCGCATGAAGGACGGGAACTACTCCGATCTGATCTTCGGGCCCGAGTACGCCGCGCCGGCGCCGCCGTACGAGTAAGTGGTCGACGCTGCGTCCGAGGAGACCGGCGTCTTCGACGCGCACCACCACCTCTGGGACACGCGCGTGCTCGAGTATCGACTCTTGCGCGAGCTTCCCGCTCTCGACCGGCCCTTCCTCCTCGCCGAGTACGAGCGCGAGGCCCGCAGCCTCGGGGTCACTGGATCAGTCTGGGTCGAGGCGGCGTCGGCAGGCGCGGATGGGGCAAGGGAGCTGGACTGGGTCAGAGAGCATGTCGCCGGAAGCGAGCTCGTCCAAGGCCTCGTCGCCCATGTCGCTCTCGAGCACCCGGAGGACGAGCTCGATTGGCTTCTCGGCGGCTCAGGGCCTCCCGTCGTCGGGGTACGACACTCGTTCGAATTCGAGGACCCAGACTTTGGGCGTCGTCCCGAGGTCGTGCGCGGCGCGCGGCTCGCCGGCGAGCGCGGGTTGGTCGTTGACCTCGTCCTGTTCCCGCCCGCGCTTCCGGCGGTGCTTGACCTCGTCGACGCATGCCCCGACACGCGGTTCGTGCTCGACCACCTCGGTAAGCCCGACATCGCGCAGCGACGGTGGGAGCCGTGGGCGTCGCAGCTCCGTCGGCTCTCCGAACGATCGAACGTGACCGCGAAGCTTTCCGGGCTCGCGACCGAGGCCGACCGCACGACCTGGTCCGTCGCCGACCTCCGCCCCTACGTGGAGCATGCGCTCGACACGTTCGGGGCGGACCGGCTGCTCTACGGCAGCGACTGGCCGGTCCTCGAGCTGGCTGGCGGGCACGCTCGCTGGCTCGAAGCACTGGTGCTGCTCCTCGACTCCCTGACGGCGCGGGAACGGCGGGCAATCCTCTCGGGGAACGCTCGGCGCGTCTACTTCGGCCGCGCCGCAGCAGGCGACGAGCATCCGTGATGCCGCGACGCTCGCCGGCCGCGCACGCCTCGCGACACCCGTGCCGTCAGCTTCGGGCGGTCGCGGCGCGCAGCAGCCAGTCGGGCAGGAGGCGGTCGCCGATCCGGCGCGCGAGCGCCTGCCAGAGGCGATCCTCCGGCGGAGCGCCGCCGGCCGTCTCCTCGAGCAGCCGGCGAAACCCCTCGGCCACCCGCGGGAACTCGGCCTCGACCGAGTCCGCCCGCGCGGCGAGCGCGGCGCGCGCCGCCTCCAGCCTCGCCCGGGCCGCCGCGCGGTCGACCTCCCCGTCCTCGCCCGTCATCAGCCGCAGCGCGAGGTAGTAGCCCATCGCGTCCGGGAACGAGGCGAGCACCCGATCGTGCTCCGGCGTGAGCTCGTAGAACTTCCTCGCCTCGCGCTCGTAGCGGTCGAGGTCGAAGCCCGCGTCGCCGAGTACCAAGGTGGAGGCGAGGACGAGGACGTGCGTCGAGAGCTTCTCCACCGGCTCCCCGTCGAGGTACGCCTCGAGCTCGGCGAGCGCCGGACGGAGCGAGTCGGGAATCGGCGCGAGCGGCGCCGTCGCCGGCGAAGGCGCGAGGCCGGGGTCCGAGTCGTCGGACACGCCCGCATGGTAGATGCGGCCGCGCTCGCGCCGGCCCCCGCCGAATCCGCGCTCGCCGCGTGCCCGTAGGACCGGCGACACGACCCTCGAGAAAGGAGACACGATGCGCGTCCGCGCGATGTGCCCGGCGCTCTCGCTCGTAGTGCTCGCCGGCGCCGGCGCGGCCTCCGCCGGTCCCTCGAACCCGCGCCCGGGCACCATCCAGGTCGGGAAGAGCGCGCTCGGCCCGGTGCTCGTCGCCGCGAACGGCCACACCCTGTACCGGTACACCGAAGACGGGAAGGGCGTCAGCCGCTGCACCACGGTCCCCGCCTGCGCGGCGACCTGGCCTGCCCTGGTCGTCCGCGCCGGCACGAAGGTGACTGCGGGGCCCGGCGTCTCGCCGAGGCTCGTCGGCACGATTGCCGCCGCCCACGGCCTGCGGCAGGTCACCTACGCCGGGTATCCCCTCTACCGCTTCAGCGGCGACCGCGCCGCGGGCGAGACGAACGGGGAGGGGCTCGAGTCCCGCTGGTACGCCGTCTCCCCGAGCGGCGCCCTCGTCGAGCGCCCCGCCCGGGCCGCGACCCCGGCTGGGGGAAGCGGCGCCGGCACCTCGACCGGCACGACCACGACCGGCTCCGGCGGCGGCTACGGCTACGGTTACTGACGCCGTCGCCGCGGTGCCGGCGCGTACCGTTCCGGCCGTGAGCGAGATCGTGATCAGCGCGAGGGGCCTCGTCAAGCGGTACGGGGCGGTCGAGGCGGTGCGCGGGGTCGACCTCGAGGTGCGCCGCGGCGAGATCTTCGCCTTCCTCGGCCCGAACGGAGCGGGGAAGACCACCACGGTCGAGATCCTCGAGGGCTTCCGCCGGCCGACGGCCGGCGAGGTCAGCGTGCTCGGCGCGGATCCGGCGCAGGCGGGGCGGGAGTGGCGGAACCGCGTCGGGGCGGTGCTCCAGGAGTCGCAGCCGGAGCCCGGCCTGACGGTGCGCGAATGCCTCGCGCTCTACGCGGGCTACTACGCCGCCCCGCGGAGCATCGACGAGACGATCGCGCTCGTCGGCCTCGAGGAGCAGGCGGGCACGCTCGCCGAGCACCTGTCCGGCGGGCAGCGGCGGCGCCTCGACGTCGCGCTCGCGCTCGTCGGCGACCCCGAGCTGATCTTCCTCGACGAGCCGACGACCGGATTCGACCCGTCCGCCCGCCGCACCGCGTGGAGCGTGATCGGCGGCCTGCGCGCGCTCGGCAAGACGGTGTTCCTGACGACCCACTACATGGACGAGGCGGAGAACCTCGCCGACCGGATCGCCGTGATCGCGGACGGCCGGATCGTCGCGGAGGGCACCCCCCAGACCCTCGGCGGCCGCGACCGGCTCGCGGCCACGATCCGCTTCACGCCCCCGCACGGCCTCGGCGTCGCGGACCTGCCGCAGACGCTGCGCCCGCTCGTCGAGCCGGGCTCGAACGGCGTCCTCGCGATCCGGAGCGAGACGCCGCTCCGCCACGTGCGCGAGCTCGCCGACTGGGCGGCGAGCCGCGGCGTCGACCTTCCCGACCTCGACGTGCGGCGACCGACGCTGGAGGACGTCTACCTCGCGCTCACCGGCCACGGGAAGGAGGGCTGATGCTGCTGCTGCTCGTCCGCCGGCTGCTCCGCCGCCGCGCCCGCCCGGGCCCGCCGGCGCGACCGGCCGTCCACGGCGCGCTCGGGCTCGTGCTCCACCAGGCGCGCTACGACCTCGTCGGCTTCCTGCGCAACCGTCAGGCCCGGTTCTTCACGGCCGTGCTGCCACTGCTCTTCCTCGTCATCTTCGTGAGCGTGTTCGGCAACCACACCGTGCGCGCGACCGGCGTGAAGGCATCGACGTACTACGTCCCGGGCATCTCCGCGCTCGCCGTGATCTCGGCGTCGTTCGTCAACCTCGTCATCTCGATCACCACCCAGCGCGAGGCCGGCATCCTCAAGCGGCGCCGCGCGACGCCGGTGCCGGCCTGGGTGCTGATCGCCGGCCGCGCGCTCGCGGCGATCACCGTCGCGCTCACGGTCCTGGCCGTCCTCCTCCTCGTCGGCCGGTTCGCCTACGGCGTGCGCCTCCCGAGCGCGACGATCCCCGGCGTCGCGCTCACGGCCGTCGTCGGCTCGGTGACGTTCTGCGTGCTCGGCTACGCGCTCTCGACGGCGATCGGCTCCGCCGACGGGGCGCAGCCGACCGTCCAGGCGATCATGCTCCCGCTGTACTTCATCTCCGGCGTCTTCATCCCGAACGTCAACCTGCCGCCGTGGCTGCGCCACGTGGCGGAGGTCTTCCCCGTGCAGCACCTGGCCGACGGGCTCCACCACGCCTTCGACCCGGCGACCCGCGGCGCCGGCGTCGTCTGGAGCGACCTCGGCGTCCTCGCCCTCTGGGCCGCCGCCGGCCTCCTCGTCGCCCTGCGGCGGTTCACCTGGGCCCCCGCCGCGCGCGCGGCCTAGAGCGCCGGGGCGGCGAGGGGGAGGGCAGCCGCGCCCTCCCCCTCGAGACCGGATCGCGCCCGTCGTCGAGCTACGCGCTCGCGACGAGCGAGTTCTTCGGCACGATCACCTTGTAGGTGGTCGACTTGCCGCCCTTCACCTTGTAGATCGTGACCGGGTTCGAGGTCACGTCGCCGTTGGCGTTGAACTTCACCGTCCCGAGCACCGTCGGCACCGACACCTTGAACAGCTGGTCGGCGACGCTCGCCCGCGTGCCGTCCGAGGCCGCGATCGCCGCCACCATCACCTGCGCCGCGGCGGCCGCGTAGACCGAGTACGGGTCGGGCTCGCCGCCCGAGCACCCGGCGCCGGCCGACGCGCAGAACTGCTTGCCGAACGCCTTGCCGGCGGGCGGAAGCTGCGAGACCGGGAGGCCGGCGACGGAGACGGTCATGCCCTCCGCCTTGCCGCCCGAGGTCTGCACGTCCGCCGAGATCGGGGTGAACCCGTCCGGGGCGAGGATCTTGACCTTCGGCGCGTTTGCCCGCAGGTCCTTGATCAGCTTCCCGCCGTTCTCGCAGATGAGGCCGCCGAGGAACACGCCCTGCGCCCCCGACTTCGCGATCTTCAGCGCGAGCGCCTCGTACGAGGTCGCCTTCGCGTCCCAAGCGACGGGACCGATGACCTTGATCCCGAGCTTGACGGCCGCGAGCTTCGTGTCGGTCGCGACGCCGAGGCCGTAGGCCTCCTTGTCGTCGAGGATGTAGAGCGTCTTGATCCCGAGCTGCTTCGCGAGCGTCGCGTCCGCGGCGCCCTGGAAGTCGTCCGCCGCCACGACGCGCGCGTAGTTGCGCTTGCCGGTCGGGTAGTACTTGTTCGGCTCGCCGGCAGCCGTTCCGGGGCCGCCGTGGGTCAGGCCGACGTACGTGTTCGCCGGGCTGACCATCGCGAGCGGGCCGTTCGGAGCCCGGTTCAGGATCGGGATCTCGATCTCGGCGCAACCCGAGTTGAAGGTCCCGATGACGCCGACGACGCTCGCGTCCGCCGCGTAGGCGTTCGCGTTCGCCGAGCACTTCCCCGAGTCCCACTTGCCCGCCTGGGCGGTCGAGTCGTCGCAGCTCTGGTAGGCCAGCGTGTGGCTCCCGGCCTTCCAGCCGTCCTGTCCGAGGATGTAGGCGATCGCCTTCGTCATCTGGACGGTCTGCGCCCGGCCGGCGCCCTGGAGGGGCAGGTCGGACGCGATCAGCAGGTCGCCGGTCCCCTGCATGCCGGAGCACGACGACGCGGGCAGCGGTGTCGCCGCGGCCCGGTGCGCCACGGCTCCGCCCACCGACACGGCGAGCACGACGCCGAGCAACGCGGTCCCCAAAACGGAGCCCACCAGAATTCGCTTCTTCACTCGCCCTCCTGTCTCCTGAGGTTTCCTTGGGGTGCGGCGAGAGCATAGAGCGCGGGCTCGGGCGGCGGAAGCCCCGCGCCGCCGAAGGCCCTGCACGCGGGGCTCCGCCCCGGCCGGCCGCGGGGCCGGCCGGGGGAAGCTAGCCCAGGCGCAGGAGGCTGTAGGCGCGCACGCGCCCGGCGAAGCGGACGCCGTAGGGGCGGAGCGAGCGGGGGGCGACGACGAGGGACACGACCGGGCCGTGGTCGTTCACCCGGAACGAGTAGGCGGGGTGGCCGCGGTAGACGATTCGGCGCGGGACGACGTGCGCGTCGCCGAGGAGCCGCGCCCGCAGCTCGGCCGCGAGGAGCTGCCCGCAGCCGAGGTCGGCCTCGATCACGACGTGCGACTGCGGCTCGGCCGGCCCGGAGACGAGGCGCGCGTGGAGCCCTGCGCACTCGATCCGGTCGCGCCCGACTCGCAGGAGACCCTTGCCCTTCCGCTCTGCGTAGAGCGCGGTCAGCGGCCGCCGCGACCACGGCACGACCTCGGCCGCGGCGAGCCGCCGGTGCGCGTCGAGGACCGCGATCTCGCGCGCGCCGTTCCGGTCGCCGAGGGTGGGCGTGGCGAGCGTCGCCTGGACCGCGAAGGCGGCGGCGGCGATGAGCGCCGCGAGCGCGGCGCCGCCGAGGAACGGCGTGACGACGGCGAGCCTCCTCACGGGAAGCGGAGCGGGATCATCAGCATCGCCGCCGCGAGCAGCGCCGGGCCGGCGCAGAGTACCGCACGGTGCACGCGGGGACGCCGTCCGAGCACGGCGAGCCCCCAGAACACCGGCAGCGCGAGCAGGCCGAAGCGCGCGTCCGAGGTGAACGAGCCGCTCGCGAGCGGCAGCAGCACCATCCCGAGGCCGGCGGCGACCCAGCTCCGCGGCAGCCGCGCCCGCAGCGCGACCCCGAGCAGGAGCAGGTACAGCGCGCAGAACCCGGCGTCGCGGTAGAGCCAGGTGTTGTGGTGCGCCGGCGCCTCGGCGAGCGCGACGAGCGCGCGGTAGACGCCGGTCGCGGAGAACGAGCGCCCCCAGGCCTGCTCCGCCTTCGTCCACGCGAGCGGGTCGCCGAGCGCCCACCAGAGGTAGGCGGAGAACGAGCCGAGCGCGGCCGGCGCCGCGAGCACGGCGGCCACCGCGCGCGTCCTCGACCACTGGTCGAGCCGGCCCCAGCGCCGCAGCGCGCAGGCCCCGATCGGCACGGCGAGGAGGATCCCCTCGGGGCGCGCGAGCGTGGCGGCGGCGGCGCAGATCCCGGCGGCGAGCCAGCGCTCGCGCAGGACGAGCACGCCGGCGAGCGCGACGAGCGGCAGGACGACGCCTTCGGGGTAGGCCATCGAGAAGACGAACCCGAAGGGGAAGATCGCGAGGTAGATCGAGGAGCGGCGCGCGTCGGCCTCCGGGAGGTACGCGCGCGCGAGCTCGTAGGCCGCGAGCAGCCCGGCGAGGAAGCCGAGGTGCGCGATCAGCACGCCGGCGACGTCGACCGGAAGCCCGAGCAGGTGACCCGCGCGCTCGAGCACCGGGAAGAAGGGGAAGAACGCCGTCTGGCTGAACCTCCCCTGCACGAGCAGGTAGCCGCGCTTGGCGACGATCCCGTACCAGCGGCCGTCCCACCAGGTGAGGAGCACGAACGGGTGCCGGAAGAGGCTCGGATGCCACCCCGCCCGCGGCCAGCCGGCCACCTGGACGACCGCCGCCGCGGCGAGCACGAGGAGGCGGGAGCCGAGCCACCAGGCGGCGAGCTCCCGGTAGGCCCGGGCGCGCTCCCGGCTCAGCCGGACCGGGCGCAGCCGGACCGCGGCGATCGGCGACGGGCTCGTCAGCTCCATCGAGCCGGGAACGGTAGGAACGGGCGGTTGAGCGACCGGGAGCGGGAGGTTAACGCTCGTTTAACGCGGCGGCGCTCCCCGCGCCGCTCGGCTCGAGCCGGCGAGGCTGCGGGGCAAGGATTCGAACCTTGACTACCTGATCCAGAGTCAGGCGTCCTACCGTTAGACGACCCCGCAGGGCGCCGCACAGTGTAGCCGGGGCCCTCCACTCAGATCTCGAGCCGGTACACCGGCACGAGGCGCTTCTCCGCCTCGGTGTCGATGTGGGCGAGCACCTCGACGTACGGCTCGAGCCCGGAGCCGCGCAGCTTCGCCTTCAGCAGCCCGTCGACCTGGTAGATGCCGGCCGAGTTGTTCATCGTGATCTCGATGCGGATCGGCTTGTCGTCGCCGTCGCCGATCGCGACGTCCTCGATCGCCGCCGCCGAGAGCGAGTGGATGCCGACGTGGCCGCGCTCGAACGGGAGCCGGGAGCGTCCCTGCTCCATGTCGAGCGCGTCGGCGACGCGCAGGATCCCCGCCTCGAGCGTCAGCGGCTCGCCGTCGGCGCGGTGGCTGATGATCCCCTGCAGCACCTCCGAGGCGACGACGGTCGCGTCCGGCTCCTCGTAGACCCCCGCGAGGAGCTCGCGCAGCTTCGGCTCGGCGAGGAAGAGGCTGAAGTCCTCGTGCCCCTCGCGGTGGACGGCCATGCCGACGTCGTGCATGAGCGCCTCCAGCACCACGACGACCTCGGCGTCCTCGTGCGTCATCCCGTAGTCGGTGACGAGCGCCGGGTCGATCCCGTGCTTGGTGAGCTGGCGCAGCAGCTTCAGCGCGATGTTCGTGACGATCTGGATGTGCACCCACGAGTGGTCGTTGATCTCGAGCCGCACGGCCGCGTTGACGTTCGCGACATGCCACCAGGCTTTGAGCTGGTCGTCCCGGTTCACCCGCTCGATCACCCGGCGGAGCCGTTGGTTGCCGCGCTCGGGCACCCGGATCCGCATCTGCTCGACCGCCTGCGCGGGCGTCAGCCGGGTCTCGCGCGCGGCCTCGGCCGAGACCGGCTCGTCGATCCGCTCCTGCGTCGTCGGGTCGAGCTCCACGGCGGGACCCTACGCCACGCCGCCCGCCTCGGCGGCCCAGCTCCCGTAGAGCTCCGCGTACCGGCCGCCGCGCGCGAGGAGCTCCGCGTGGGTGCCCTGCTCGACGACCCGGCCGTGCTCGAGCACGACGATCGTCCCCGCGTCCCGGATCGTCGACAGCCGGTGGGCGATGATGAACGCGGTGCGGCCGTGGAGGAGCCGGCGGAGGGCGCGCTCGATCTTCTGCTCCGTCCCGACGTCGACCGAGCTCGTCGCCTCGTCGAGGATCAGGATCGCCGGATCCGCGAGCAGCGCGCGCGCGAACGCGACGAGCTGGCGCTGCCCGAGCGAGAGCCGGGACCCGCGCTCGCCGAGCTGGGTGTCGTAGCCGCGCTCCAGCCGCGCGACGAACTCGTCGGCGCCGACCGCCCGCGCGGCCGCCTCGACCTCCGCCCGCGTCGCCTCCGGCCGGCCGAAGGCGATGTTCTCGGCGACCGTCCCAGCGAACAGGAAGCCCTCCTGCGGCACGATCCCGAGCTGCCGCCGCAGCGACGCCTGCCGGACGGTGCGCAGGTCGACGCCGTCGATCCTCACCGTGCCCTCGGTCGGGTCGTAGAACCGCGCGAGCAGCTTCGCGATCGTCGACTTGCCCGCGCCCGTGTGGCCGACGAGCGCGACGGTCGTGCCGGGCGGGACGTCGAGGTCGATCCCGTGCAGGACCTCCGGGCCGGTCGCGTACGCGAAGCGGACGCCCTCGAAGCGGACGTGGCCGCGGAGCGGCGGCAGGTCCTCCGCCCCCTCGCGATCCGCGACCTCCGGCTCCTGCACGAGCACCTCGGTGATCTTGTCCAGCGCGGCGACCGCCGCGAGGAACGTCCCGTAGAGCTGCGAGAGCTGCTGCACCGGGTCGAAGAAGTTCGTCAGGTACAGCAGGAACGCGGTCAGGACCCCGATCGTCGTCTGCCCGTCGAAGACGAGGTACCCGCCGTACCCGAGGACGGTCGCGGTCGCGAGCGACGAGAGCAGGTCGACGTACGGGAAGTAGACCGCGTTCTGGACGACCGTCTCGTGGTTTCTGCGGCGGTACTCCTCGGCGACCCGCCCGAACCGCTCGCGCGCGGCGCGCTCGCGGGTGAACGCCTGCAGCACGCGCATCCCCGAGATGTCCTCGGCGAGCGTGGCGGTGACGGTCGCGAGCTTCTCCCGCACGCCGCGGTACGACCGGGAGGACTTCTTCCGGAACACCGCCGTGCCGGCGAGCAGCGGCGGGACGACCGCCAGGGTGGCGAGCGCGAGCCGCCACGAGAGCGCGAACAGCACGATCGCCGAGCCGAGGAGGGTGAGCGTGTTCTGCACGAGCGAGGTGACGCCGTCGGTCACGAGCTGGTCGAGCGCCTCGACGTCGTTCGTCATCCGGCTGATCAGGACGCCGGCGCGGTTGCGCTCGTAGAACCCGAGCGACAGCCGCTGGAGGTGACGGAAGAGGTGGTTGCGGAGGTCGGCGAGCATGCGCTCGCCGGTCCAGCCGGTGAAGAAGGTCTGGGCGTAGGAGGCGCCGAGCCCGACGGCGGCTGCCCCGACGAAGGCGACGACCATCCAGCCGAGCCCGTGCGTCCGGCCGCTGCGCACCTCGTCGACGGCCTTGCCGACGAGGATCGGCGGCGCGAGCGACGCCGCGGTCGCGGCGACGAGGGCGCCGAGCGCGAGCGCGGTGCGGAGCCGGTACGGGCGGGCGAGCCGGTAGAGCGTCCGCAGGCGGCGCCGCGTCGCCGCCCACGACCAGTCGGCGACCTTCGCGCTCCGGTCCTGGACGAGGTGCGACCCCGGCTGCCAGACCTTCACCTCACGCCACCTCCCGCTCGGCGATCCGCGCCTCGACCCGCCCGTGCTCCCAGATCTCGCGGTAGACCGGGCTCGCCTCGAGCAGCTCGTCGTGTCCCCCGCGCGCGGCGACCCGGCCCCCGTCGAGCACGACGACCTCGTCGGCGAGCGCGATCGTCGAGAGGCGGTGCGCGATGATCACCGTCGTGCGGCCGCGCATCGCCTCGCGCAGGCCGACCCGGATCCTCGCCTCCGTCTCGGCGTCGACCGAGGCGGTCGCGTCGTCGAGGATCAGCACGCGCGGGTCGAGCACGAGCGCGCGCGCGATCGCCAGGCGCTGACGCTGGCCGCCGGAGAGGGTGATGCCGCGCTCGCCGACGAGCGTGTCGTAGCCGTCGGGGAGCCGCTCGACGAACTCGTGCGCCTGGGCGAGCCGGGCGGCGCGCTCGAGCTCCGCGTCGCTCGCGTCGGGACGGCCGAAGGCCAGGTTCTCGCGGACGGTGGCCGAGAAGAGGAACGGGTCCTGCGGGACGACGCCGATCGCCCGCCGCAGCGAGGAGATCGCGACCGAGCGGACGTCGGCGCCGTCGACCGTCACCCGGCCCCGCTGGACGTCGTAGAAGCGCGGGATGAGCGAGGCGAGCGTCGTCTTGCCCGCCCCCGTGTGCCCGATCAGCGCGACCGTGCGCCCGGGCTCGAGCTCGAGGTCGACGTCGACGAGCACCGGTCGCGCCGGGTCGTAGCCGAACGTCACGCCCTCGAAGCGCACGAGCCCCGGGCCGGCCGGGAGCTCGCGAGCGCCGGGCGCGTCGCGGATGTCCTCGGGCTCGTCGACGATCAGGAAGATGCGCTCGCCGGAGGCCGTCGCCCGCTGCCCCTCGCCGATCCACATCCCGAGCATCCGCAGCGGGAAGATCATCAGCGCGAGGTAGAAGTTGAAGCGGACGAAGCTCGCGAGCGAGAGCGACCCGTGGGCGACCATGCGGCCGCCGACCAGCAGGGCCGCCGCCTGCCCGAGCAGCGGCAGGAACGCGAGCGCCGGGACGTAGAACGCACGCTGCCTGTTCGCGCGGAGGCTCTCGGCGAAGAGCGACTCGGAGCGCCGCTCGAACTTGTCCTGCTCCGCCTGCTCCTGCGCGAACGCCTTGACGACGTGGACGCCGACGACGTTCTCCTCGGTGACCGTCGCGACGTCGGCCATCCGCTGCTGGACGTCGCGCAGGACCGGGTGCGACACGCTCGAGTAGCGGTACGCGATCGCGACCATGACGGGTGCGACCGCGAGCGCGATCAGCGCGAGCTTCCACGAGATCACGAACACGAGCACGCCCACGCCGACGACCGTGAAGACGTGCTGGAAGAAGAAGATCAGGCCGTAGCCGAGGAAGAAGCGCACGCCCTGGAGGTCGACCGTGGCGCGGGACATGAGCTGCCCCGTCTGGTGGCGGTCGAAGTAGCCGAACGAGAGCCGGACGAGCTTCGCGTAGAGCGTGCGCCGCAGGTCCATCTCGACGCCGAGCGCGACGTCGCCCGAGATCAGGCGCCGGCCGACGGTGGCGGCCGCCTTCGCCGCGCCGACGGCGAGCACGACCCCGATCAGCAGGGGCAGGCGATGCCGGTCGCCGTCCTTGATCGCGCCGACCACGGAGCCGGTGATCCAGGGGAAGCTGAGCGCGCCCGCCTGCGCCGCGACCGCGAGCAGCACCGACAGCAGCACCGCGCCGGTGTAGGGCCGGAGGAAGCCGAGCAGCCGGACGAAGGTCCGCGCGTTCGCGTGCGTCCTCCCGGTCACTCTCCCAGCCTACGCACCGGTCCCGAGCTCGCGGAGCTCCTCGTGGACGAGCGCGACCGCCCGCTCGAGGCGCGCGCGGTTCGCCGGCGCGTTCAGCCAGCCGCTCGCCCCGGAGGGGTGGGGCAGGGGGACGGCGACCGCCCCGCCGGGGAGGTGGTAGCGGCCGCCGACGCCGGCGGTCACCGTCGCGACGCCGAGCAGCCGCCGGGCGGCCAGGCCGCCGACGGTGACGACGAGCCGGGGGCGGAGGATCGCGAGCTCCCGCTCGAGCCAGAACGCGCAGAGGCGCTGCTCCTCGGCGGTCGGCGTGCGGTCGCCGCGCCCCGACGGCGCCTTCCCCGGGTAGCAGCGCGTCACCGAGCCGCAGTAGAAGGTCGCGTAGAAGGCGTCCTCGTCGAGGCCGAGCCAGGCGCGGAGCGTGCGCCCCGCGCGGCCGCGCCACGGGCGGCGCTCCCGCCCTTCCTGCGCGCCCGGCGCCTGGCCGAAGAGGTAGGCGCGCTGGTCGCGGCGCGGGGAGAGCACGGGGAGCGACTCGAGGCGATGGCCGGCCTCGACGCAGGCCCGGCAGACCCGCAGGTCGCGCTCGAGCGCGGCGAGCGAGCGGTACGCCGGGCGCCGGCGCGTCACGGCGGGCAGGCGGCGGCGCGCGACCAGCTGGGGACGGCCGGCTCGCAGGGGCCGGGCGCCGCCGCGCCGGGGGACGACCGCGTGCCGCACGCCACGCCGGGGTTCTACCCGAGGGCCCGGCGCCGGCCGCAGCCCGAGAGGACCTGCGCGCCGCCGAGCGCCGCCGCCGAGCTCGTACAGTAGCCCCGTGCTGCCCCTGGCCTCGGTGCCCAACTTCTCCGAGGGGCGCGACCGGGCGACGATCGACGCGATCGCGGCGGCGCTCGCCGCGCACGTCCGCCTGCTCGACGTGCACGCCGACCCCGACCACCACCGCTCCGTGTTCACGGTCGTCGGCGACGAGCGCGGGCTCGTCGACGCGCTCGTCGCGGCGGTGCGGGTCGCGCGCGAGCGGATCGACCTGCGTCGGCACGACGGCGTGCACCCGCGGATCGGCGCCGCCGACGTCGTCCCGATCGTGCCGGTCGCGCCGGGCGACCTGGAGCGGGCGCGCGCGACCGCGGCTCGCGTCGGGGAGGCGATCGGCGCGCTCGGGCTGCCGGTGTTCGTCTACGCGCCGCCCGCCCGCGGGCCCGCGTTCTACCGCCGCGGCGGGCCCGAGGAGCTGCAGCGCCGGCTCGACGCGGGGGAGCTCCGGCCGGACTACGGGCCCGCCCGGCTCGATCCGCGCGCCGGCGGCGTCATCGTCGGCGCCCGCCGGCCGCTGATCGCGTTCAACGTCAACCTGCGCGGCGCCGTCGAGGTGGCGCGGCAGGTCGCGGCCGCCGTGCGCGAGCACGAGGGCGGCGGCTTCCCGGGCGTGCGGGCGCTCGGGCTCGGCCTGCCGCGCGCCGGGCTCGCCCAGGTGTCGATGAACATCGAGGACTGGGAGGCGTCGGCGCTGCACACGGTCGTCGCGCGCGTCGTCAGCGAGGCGGAGGCGCGCGGCGCGACCGTCGTCGGCTCCGAGCTCGTCGGGCTGATGCCCGCGGGGGCGGCGCTCGCGGCGGCGGGCGCGCTGCTGCGGCTCGAGCGGCTCGACTCCTCGCGGGTGCTCGAGCTCGCGCTGCTCGAGGAGTTGACGAACTCGTCTCACCCCGTCACGGACACGTCACCACCTTCCCGGTAGCCTCGTCGGCATCAGGGGAGGGAGGTGGGGTCCCTGTGTGTCTCTTGCCCGGCGAGGAGCGGCGTCCGCGGCCCGGCGCGGCGCTCCCCGGCGGGACGCCGCGGCGGGGGCCGGCCGCCCGCCGCGAGCCGGGCGGGGGGCGGCGCTACGCTGGGCGTCGATGGCGACCCGCAAGCAGCGCCGCCGCCGCGAGAAGGCGTTCCGGCACGAGTACGACCTCGTCACCTACGACGAGGAGGGGAACGAGGTCAAGGTCGAGGCGTCCGCTCTGCGACCGGAGAAGGGCAAGGCGGAGAAGCCGGAGAGGAAGGGGAAGACCGGCAGCGGCGCCGGCCGCCGGCCCCTGCGCGAGCCGCCCGCCCCGTCGTGGCGGCGCTCGCTCCGGCGGGGCGCGGTGTGGGGCGGGCTGATGTTCGTGGTCGTCGTCTTCTTCTTCCGCGGCACGCCGATCGGCGGGCGGATCGCGATCGGGCTCCTCTACGCGGTCGCGTTCGTGCCGCTCACGTACTGGATCGACCGGCTCGCCTACCGCAGCTACCTGCGCCGCAGCGGCAAGAGCTGAGCGCCCCGCCGCCGCAGGAGCGAAGCGCGCCCCGGCGGCGGTCAGGGCGGGAAGTGCCCGGCGGCCGGCCAGGGCGTCAGCAGCAGGAGGATCCGGGCGCCGTCGCGGCTTGCGAGCGCGTGCCGCTCCCCCGGGTCGAAGCGCAGGAGGCCGCCCGGGCCGAGCTCGACCGTGTCGCCGCCCGCGCTCGCCTGCACGGTGCCGTCGACCACGGCGACCCAGGCGTTCTCCTTCACCTGGTGCTCGCGCAGCTCCTGGCCCGGCTCGAGCGCGATCAGCACCGCGCGCGCGCCCTCGTCCTGGTAGACGACGTACGGGTCGAGCGTCCCGCGGGGAGCGTCGATCGACCGCAGGTCCCACCGCTGCATGCCCCGATCTTCCCACAACGACCGACCTCTAGACTCGCCGCGATGCTCGGATGAGCGCGAGGTTCCAGGCGCCGCGGGGGACGCACGACGTCCTCCCCGGCGAGCAGCCGCTGTGGCAGAAGGTCACCGGCACGCTCGCGGAGGTGGCCGAGCTGTACGGCTACCGGCGCATCCAGACGCCGAACTTCGAGGACACCGACCTCTTCTACCGCACCTCCGGGCAGGGCTCGGACATCGTGCAGAAGGAGATGTACACGTTCACCGACCGGGGCGGCCGCTCGCTCACGCTGCGGCCGGAGGGCACCGCGCCGATCGCCCGCGCCTACGTCGAGCACGGGCTGTACCGGGAGCCGCAGCCGGTGAAGCTGTACACGGTCGCGCCGATGTACCGGTACGCGGCGCCCCAGAAGGGGCGGTACCGCGAGCACTGGCAGTGCTCCGTCGAGGCGATCGGCTCGGCCGATCCGGCGGTCGACGCGGAGGTGATCCACCTCTACACGGAGTTCGCCCGGCGGGTCGGGATCACGCGGTACGAGCTGCAGCTCAACTCGATCGGCGACGCGAGCTGCCGGCCGGCGTACGTCGAGCGGCTCGCCGCGTGGCTGGACGAGCACGCGGACGTGCTGGACGCGGACGCGCGTGCGAAGCGCGCCACCAACCCGCTCCGGGTCTTCGACGTCAAGAACCCGGCCGTGCGCGAGGCCCTGCGGGACGCTCCCAAGATCGGCGAGTCGCTCTGCGCGGCGTGCCGAGCCCACTTCGCCCGCGTGTGCGAGCTGCTCGGCGAGCTCGGCGTCGCCTACAGGCTCGAGCCGACGCTCGTGCGCGGGCTCGACTACTACACGCGCACCGTGTTCGAGTTCGTCGGCCCGGAGGAGAAGGCGCAGTCGGCGATCTGCTCGGGCGGCCGCTACGACGGGCTGATCGAGGAGATCGGCGGGCCGCCGACCCCCGCGATCGGGTTCGGCGCCGGCATCGAGCGGGCGCTGCTCGCGCTCGCCGGCGAGGGGGTCGGCGCGGAACCGGAGCCGCTCGACGTCTTCTTCGCCGTCGAGCCCGGCGCGAGCGCGCACACGGCGGTCGCGGCGGTGCGCCGCGCCGGCTTCTCGGCCGACACCGACTACGCCGGCCGCTCGCTCAAGGGTCAGCTCGGCTACGCGCAGCGGCGCGCGCGGCTCGTCGTCGTCGTCGCGCCCGACGGCTGGACCCTGCGCAGGCACGGCGCCCGGGACCGGTCGATCGACCTGCGGGGGCTTCTGGAAGAGTTGTCCGCGTGACCTGGCGCGACGTCAAGGGCAGCGAGCTGCGGCTCGAGGACGTCGGCCGCGCCGTCACCGTCGCCGGCTGGGTCGCCCGCCGCCGCGACCTCGGCGGGCTCGTCTTCGTCGACCTGCGCGACGAGGGCGGCGTGCTCCAGGTGGTGGCGAACCCGGCGCAGGCGCCGCAGGCGGCCGCGACCGCCCACGAGCTGCGGAACGAGTTCGTCGTCCGCGCGCACGGGCGGGTGGTCGAGCGCGACCCGGGGACGGTCAACCCGGCGATCGCGACCGGCCGGATCGAGCTCCAGGCCGACACGCTCGAGATCCTCTCGCGTTCCGTGCCGCTGCCGTTCCAGCTCGACGAGGAGGGCGTCGACGAGACCCTCCGCCTCCGCTACCGCTGGCTCGACCTCCGTCGCGAGAAGATGCAGCGGAACATCCGCCTGCGGGCGAAGCTCGTCTCGATCATCCGCGCCGAGATGGAGGCGTCCGGCTTCGTCGACGTCCAGACGCCGATCATGGCCAAGCCGACCCCGGAGGGTGCGCGCGACTTCCTCGTCCCGAGCCGGCTCCAGCCCGGCCGCTTCTACGCCCTGCCGCAGAGCCCGCAGATCTACAAGCAGCTCCTCGTCGTCTCCGGGTTCGAGCGCTACTACCAGATCGCGATCTGCTTCCGCGACGAGGACCTCCGCGCCGACCGGCTGCAGGAGATCACCCAGCTCGACGTCGAGATGGCGTTCCCCGACCGCGACTTCCTGTTCGCGCTGATCGAGCGCACGATGGCGCGGATCTGGCGCGAGCTGCGCGGCGTCGAGCTCGAGATCCCGTTCCCGCGCCTCTCCTGGGAGGAGGCCGACCGCCGCTACGGCTCGGACAAGCCCGACCTGCGCTTCGGGCTCGAGATCGAGGACGCGACCGACGTCACCCGCGGCTCGCGGCTCGGCGTGTTCGCGAGCGCGCCCGCCGTGCGCTTCCTGCGGGTCCCGCGCGCGCTCTCGCGCGGCGAGCTCGCGCAGCTCGAGGAGGTCGCTCGGCAGTGGGGGGCGAAGGGCCTCGCCTCGCTCGTCTACCGGGAGGACGGCGGCCCGGTCTCGCCGATCGCGAAGTTCCTCGGCGAGGCCGAGCTCGAGCGCTTCCGCAGCGAGCCGGGATCGACCGTCCTCTTCGCCGCCGACGAGCCCGCGACCGTCTCGCGCGTCCTCGGCGCGCTCCGGCTCCACCTCGGACGGGAGCTCGGGCTGGTCGACCGCGACGCGCAGCGCTTCGTCTGGGTCACCGACTTCCCGATGTTCGAGTGGGACCCCGAGCGGGAGGGCTGGGACGCGGTCCACCATCCCTTCACGCGCCCGACCGACGAGAGCATGCCCCTCCTCGACACCGACCCCGGGGCGGCGAAGGCGCTCGCCTACGACCTCGTCGCGAACGGGATCGAGGTCGCGGGCGGCTCGTTCCGGATCCACGAGCCCGACCTCCAGGCGAAGGTGTTCGACCTGCTGCGCATCTCGCCGGAGGAGCAGCGGCTGCGGTTCGGCTTCCTCCTCGACGCGCTCGCGATGGGCGCGCCGCCGCACGGCGGGATCGCCTCCGGGATCGAGCGGCTGCTGATGGCGCTGCTCGACGAGCCGCTCATCCGGGAGCTCGTCGCGTTCCCGAAGAACCAGGCCGGGGTCGACCCGATGACGGGCGCGCCGACGCCGGTCGACCCGGAGCAGCTCGACGTGCTCGGGCTCGCCCTCAAGCCGGCTCGGGGCCCGGAGCGGGGACGAGCCGGCGAGTAGAATCGGCCCGCCGGCCATGCGAGGCGCCTCGCGGTTCGCGCTCGAAGCCGTCTACCTCGCCGCGCTGACCGCGGCGCTCGCCTTCGCGCGCCTGCGGCCGGCCGAGGTGGTCGCGTTCATGGCCGGCGGGTGGCTCGCCGTCGCCCTCTTCGAGTGGGGGGCCCTGCGCGAGCGTCCCCACTTCGCGAGCGGGCTGCCGCCCCGCTGGCGCCTGCCCCGGCGACGGCTCCCGCCGCCGCGGCCGCTCGAGCCGGTCGGCCGGGGCGCCCCCGCCGGCTCGGCCGCGCCCGAGGAGGCGACCTGGGTCGCCTCGCCGGCGCTCCGCGCGCGCTGGCCGGTGGCAGCGGAGGCGACCGCCGCCCACGCCCCGCCCGGGGCGGGCCGGACGCCGCCCCCGGAGCCCGCGCCCGCGCCGGCGCCTGAGCCGCCGCCGGCGCCCGCCGGCCCCGCCGCCTCTACCCGCCGCGAGCGGCATCGCCTCGACCCCTTCGAGGAGCCGCCCCGCCGCCGCCTTCGCCGGCGCAGCCCGGCGGGGCCGGCCGAGGTCGAGGTGCCCGCCCGCCCGGCCGGGGCCTGGCCGCTCCCGGGTCCGCCGGAGGCCCCGTGACCGCGCTTCGGCCGGTGCAGCGCACGGCGGCGCTCGCCGGTCTCGCGCTCCTCGCCGGCGCGGTCGCGCTCGCGGTCTCCGCCCACGACCGGCGACCGCGGCCGAGCCTCCCGCCCGCCGTCGGCTCGTACACGGCGCTCGCCGGCACGGTCGGCGCCGCGGCGGACGGGACGCGGACCGCGTGCGGCGTCGTTCTCGGCCCCGCGACCGAGGGGATCGTGCACCCGGTGCTCCCCTGCGGGGCGAAGCTCTACCTCGGCTACCGCGGCCGCACCGTGCTCGCCGCGGTGATCGGCCGGGCCCCGTCCGTGCCCGGCCCGGCGTTCGAGCTGACGCGGGCGCTCGCCCGGCGGCTCGGGCTCGCAGGGAGGACGCGGATCCGCTGGAGCTACGCGGGCGCCCGGTAGCGCCCGCGACGAGCCCGGCGCTCGGCGGGCATACTGGAGGGCGCCCGACCCCGTTCGCATGTCGGCGCATCATGTCGAACCAACGCGACGTGAAAGGGGCCCGCGCGGCGGCAGGGTTGCGTCCCGGCCGCCCAACGGCACCCACCTGGCTTGCCAGGTTCACACGGGCGCCGGCGAGACGGCGGGGTCAGGGCGCCTCGTGCGCGCGGTGCGGCCGGCGGGCCTCGCCGCTTCCCCGGGTGCGGCCGGCGCCGGCCCCTCCCGCGGCATACTCGGACGATGAGGGAGCTCTTCGGAGACGCGACGCGCGGAGGCGCGTGGGCCGCCGTGCGGCTGCTCGTGGACGGCCAGCGGATCGTCCGCGCCGACGCCCCCGGGCTCGCGCGCGACCTCGCCGGCCTCACGCTGCTCGAGGCGGCCGCGGTCGGCGGGGAGACGCTCGCGGTCGAGGCGCTCGCGAGCGCGATCGGGCCGGCGGTCGCCGCCCCGCCGGACGAGCGGCGCGTCGCGGTCGCGATGAGCGGCGGCGTGGACAGCGCGGTCGCGCTCCTCGCCGCCGGCCCGCACGCCGTCGGGGTGACGCTCCGCCTCTGGGTCGACCCGCAGGCGCCGCGGGCCGAGCGGGCCTGCTGCTCGCCCGCGGCGGTGATCGAGGCCCGCGCGACGTGCCACGCGCTCGGACGTCCGCACGTCACCCTCGACCTCCGCGAGGAGTTCCGCCGCGCGGTCGTCGAGCCGTTCGTGCAGGGCTACGCGAGCGGCGAGACGCCGAACCCGTGCGTCCGCTGCAACGGCGCGTTCCGGTTCGACGCGCTGCTCGCGTTCGCCGACCGGATCGGGGCGGCGCGGCTCGCGACGGGGCACTACGCGCGCATCGTCAGGCGCGACGGCGAGCTCTACCTCGCCCGCGCGGCCGACCGGGCGAAGGACCAGAGCTACATGCTCGCGACGCTCGACCGGGCGGCGCTCGCCCGCCTCTGGTTCCCGCTCGGCGACCAGACGAAGGCCGAGACGCGCGCCCGGGCGGCCGCCGCCGGCCTCGCCGCGGCCGGGAGGCCCGAGAGCCAGGAGGCGTGCTTCCTCGGCGGCGGCGACTACCGGGCCTTCCTCGCCCGCGCCGGGCTCCGGTCGGCGCCGGGGGAGCTCGTCGACGAGGCCGGCGCGCGGCTCGGCGCGCACGAGGGGTTCTGGCGGTTCACCCCCGGCCAGCGCCGCGGCCTCGGGGTCTCGGCGCGCGAGCCGCTGTACGCGCTCGCGACCGACGCCGTCGCCAACCGGGTCGTCGTCGGCCCGCGCCGCGCGCTCGCCCGGCGGCGCGTGTCGGTCCGCGGCCGGGTCGAGCGGGCGGTCACGCGGGTCGACGCCCAGCTCCGGCATCGCTCGGCGGCCGTGCCAGCCTCCGTCGAGCCGACGCCGGCCGGCTTCGAGCTCCGCCTCGACGAGCCGGCCTACGGCGTCGCGCCCGGGCAGACCGCGGTGCTCTACGAGCGCGACGCCGTCGTCGGCGCCGGCGTGATCACGGGTGCCGCGGCCGGCTGAGCCGCCGGCGCCCGGCCCGAGCCTCGCGCCCGGCCGGGGCCGATAACCTGTGGTCTTGCTCGCGTTCTCGACCACCGACGCCGCGGACGCGGCCCTGGCGGTCTTCCTGCTCGCGGTCGGTCTCGGGCTCGGCTACGCCTTCCTGCGCCTGGGCGCGGCCCTCGGGCGGCTCTCCGCGCTGATCAGGGGGACGGAGCGGGAGCTCCTGCCGATCCTCGCGAAGGTCGGGGGCTCGGTCGACCGGGTGAACGCGCAGCTCGACAAGCTCGACCAGGCGACGGACCACGCCGTCGACGCCGTCGAGGCGGTCGACGAGGCGGTGCGGGCGGTCGGCTACGCGGTCGCGACGCCGGTGAAGAAGGCGGCCGGGCTCGCGGCCGGGCTGGCGCACGGGCTCGCGGCGCTGCGGGCGCGGCGGAGCGTCGGCGAGGCGGTCGCGCAGGGCCGGGAGGCGGCGCGGCGGCGCCAGGACGACCTCGAGGAGGAGCTGCGGCACGCGAGGGGCTGAGCGATGCCGACCCGCGACGAGATCAGGCTCACGCTGCCGTGCGACCGCGACTTCCATCGCGTCGCGCACCTCGTCCTCGGCGGACTCGCGCTCAGGCACGAGCTGACGATTGAGACCCTGGAGGACCTGCAGCTCGCGCTCGCCGCCGTCCTCGAGGCCGCCGGCCCGGCCGGCGAGGTGACCGTGGCGATGACCGTCGTCGACGGCTCGCTCGAGACGAGCGTGGGGCCGCTCGACCTCCGCGAGGAGCTCGGACGGGACGACGGCGCCGCGCTCGGCCTGCGCCGCGTCCTCTGGACGGTCGCCGACGACGTCGCCCTCGACGGCGACTACGTCCGCCTGACGAAGCGGGTGTCGCGCCGTGGATGAGAGCGACCGGGCCCTCCTGCGCAGGTACCACGAGGACGGCGACCTGCAGGCGCGGGAGCGGCTCATCGAGCAGCACCTCTCGCTCGTCCGCTCGCTCGCGCGCCGCTACTGCTACCGCGGGGAGCAGCTCGACGACCTCGTCCAGATCGGTGCGATCGGGCTGATCAAGGCGATCGACCGGTTCGACCTCTCGCGCGGGGTCGAGCTCACCACCTACGCCACCCCGAACATCATCGGCGAGATCAAGCGGCACTTCCGCGACCGCGGCTGGGCGGTGCGGGTCCCCCGCGGGCTCCAGGAGCTGAACGTCCAGCTCTCGAAGCTCGTCGAGCAGCTCACGGTGCAGCTCGGCCGCTCGCCGACGATCGCGGAGCTCGCGAAGGCGGCCGGCGTCGGGGAGGAGGAGGTGCTCGAGGCGCTCGAGTCCGGGCGCGCGTACGCCTCGCTCTCGCTCTCGCAGGGGACCGGGCAGGACGACGGCGAGGAGCTCGATCCGCTCGAGCTGCTCGGCGAGGTCGAGCACCGGTACGAGGTGTCGGAGGACCGCGCCGTCCTCGCGCCGGGGTTCCGCGTGCTCGACGCGCGCGAGCGGAGGATCCTCCACCTCCGCTTCTTCGAGGGGCTGACGCAGTCGCAGATCGCGCAGCGGGTCGGGATCTCGCAGATGCACGTGTCCCGCCTGATCCGGCGGGCGCTCGAGAAGATCCGCGACGAGATCGCCGCCGGGGAGGAGCCGAGGCGCGCCGCCGAGCGTGGCCGCTAGCCGTCCCTAGACTGTCACCATGCGCACGACCGCGGAGCTCCGCGAGGGCTTCCAGCGCTTCTTCGAGGAGCGCGGGCACCTCCGCCTGCCCTCCCATCCGTTGATCCCGCCCGCCGACGACCCCTCGACGCTCTTCGTCGTCGCCGGGATGCAGCAGTTCAAGCCGTACTTCCTCGGGCTGCGGGAGCCGCCGGCGAAGCGCGTGGTGACGGTGCAGAAGGTGCTGCGCGCCGGCGGCAAGGACACCGACCTCGAGGACGTCGGCCGCACCGACCGGCACTGCTCGTTCTTCGAGATGCTCGGCAACTTCTCGTTCGGGGACTACTTCAAGGACGGGGCGGTCGAGCTCGCCTGGGAGTTCGTGACCGAATGGATGAGGCTCGACCCGGCGCGCCTGTGGGCGAGCGTCCACGAGGGCGACCCGGCGCTCGGCCTCGACGAGGACCGGGTCGCGATCGCCGCGTGGGAGCGGGTCGGGATCCCGCCGGAGCGGATCGTGCGCCTCGGCAAGGACAACTTCTGGCAGGCGGCCGAGACCGGCCCCTGCGGGCCGTGCTCGGAGATCTTCTACGACCGCGGCCCCGAGCACGGCTGCGGTCGCGCCGACTGCCGGCCCGGGTGCGAGTGCGACCGCTACATGGAGTTCTACAACCTCGTGTTCATGCAGTACGACCTGAAGCCGGACCGGACGCTCGCCCCGCTTCCGGCCGAGAACGTCGACACCGGCCTCGGCCTCGAGCGGGGGGCGTGCGTCGTCCAGGGCGTCGGCTCGGTGTTCGACACGGACGGCTTCCGGCTGATCATGGACTGGGTCGCGTCGGAGTCCGGCACCGCCTACGGCGAGAGCGAGGTGGCGACGAAGGCGCACCGGGTGCTCGCCGACCACGCGCGCGCGATGTCGTTCCTGATCGCCGACGGCGTCACGCCCTCGAACGAGGGCCGCGGCTACGTCTGCCGGCGCATCATCCGGCGGGCGGTCCAGTACGGGCAGCGGATCGGCCTCGACCGCGTCTACCGGCTCGGCGGCGTCGTCGTCGAGCAGATGGGGGAGGCGTATCCGGAGCTGCGCGCGCGCGCGCCCGAGATCGAGCGCGTCGTCCGGCTCGAGGAGGAGCGGTTCCGGGAGACGCTCGCGCGCGGCCTGAAGGAGTTCGAGGAGCTCGCGGGGGAGGAGGCGATCTCGGGCGAGGCCGCGTTCACGCTCGCGGCCACCTTCGGCTTCCCGATCGAGCTGACGGTCGAGCTCGCGCAGGAGCGCGGCCAGCCGGTCGACGTCGACCGGTTCCGCGCGCTGATGGAGCGCCACCGCGAGGTGTCGCGGGCGGGCGGGGAGAAGACGGACCTGCAGCGCGCGGCCGAGTTCGCGCGGACGGCGGGCTTCCGCACCGCCTTCGTCGGCTACGAGAAGACGGAGGTGCTGACGGAGCTCGGGGCGGTCGAGGCGCTCGCCGACGGCACGTTCCTCGCGAAGCTGCGCGAGTCGCCCTTCTACCCGGAGGGCGGCGGGCAGGTGACCGACGCCGGCGAGCTCGTCCACGAGGAGACCGGGGCGGTCGCGACGCTCCGGGCCGCGTTCCGCTTCGAGGACGACCAGGTGCTGCTCTTCGCGGGCGACGGCTTCGCCGCGGGCGACCGCGTGCGGGCCGTCGTCCCGTGGACGGTCCGCTTCCCGACGATGGCGAACCACACCGCCACCCACCTGCTCCACGCGGCGCTTCGCCGGGTGCTCGGCGACCACGTCAAGCAGGCGGGCTCGGCGGTCCGGCCGGACAAGCTCCGCTTCGACTTCACCCACCCGCAGGCGCTGACGCCGGAGGAGCGCGAGCGGGTCGAGCGGCTCGTCAACGAGAAGGTCTTCGAGGCGATCCCGGTGCGGACGTTCGTGACCCCGATCGAGGAGGCGCGGAGGCTCGGCGCGACGATGCTGTTCGGCGAGAAGTACGGGGCCGAGGTGCGGGTGGTGGAGATCGACGACTTCTCCCGCGAGCTCTGCGGCGGCACGCACGTCCGCTCGACCGCCGAGATCGGGCCGTTCGCGATCCTGGCCGAGGGCTCGGTCGGCGCCGGCACGCGGCGGATCGAGGCGGTCACCTCGGGCGAGGCGTGGGCGTACCTCCACGGCCGCTCGCGCGAGCTCGACGAGGTGCTCGGCCGGCTCGAGCAGGCGCGCCGCGAGGCGCGCAGGCCGGAACGGGCCGAGCCCGGCCCCGACGTCGTCTGGCAGGACAAGCGGGACGGCGTCGTCGTCGCGGAGGTGAAGGGCGCGCGCGGGAGCGCGCTCCGCGACTTCTCCGACGAGCTCCGCCGGCGGGAGGGCGCCGTCGCGGTCGTGGTCGCCTCGGCCGAGGGGGGGAAGGTCGCGCTCGTCGTCAACCTCGACCGCTCGCGCGCGGCGGTCGACGCCGTCCAGGTGGTGCGCGAGCTCGGGCCGATCATCGGCGGCGGCGGCGGCGGCCGGCCGACGCTCGCCGAGGCGGGCGGGAAGAAGGTCGACGCGCTCCGCGACGCGCTCGAGGCGGGCCGGGACCGGCTGCTCGCGGCCGTCAACGGGTGAGGCGCGGGCGCGGTGAAGGTGCTGGCGCTCGACTACGGCTCGGCGCGGACCGGCGTCGCCGTCTCCGACCCGACCGGCACGATCGCGCGCCCCGTCGGCGTGGTCGCGCGCGTCGGCGAGCCGCGCGGCTTCGACGAGCTCCTGCGCGTGATCCGCGAGCACGCGCCCGACCTCGTCGTCGTCGGCCTGCCGCTCACCCTGCGCGGGGAGCACGGCGAGCAGGCGCGGGAGACGGCCGCGTTCGTCGAGCGGCTGCGCGCCGCCCTCGACACGCGCGTCGAGGCGTGGGACGAGCGCTTCACCTCCGTGCTCGGGGGCGGCGACGACGCGAAGGCCGCGGCCCACCTCCTGGCGAGCTACCTCGACCGGCGCGGCGGATGAGCCGGGGGCGGACGAGGCTCGGGCGCTGCTCGACCGGGGTCGCGAGCGCCGCCGCCGCGCTGGCCGCGCTCGTCTCCTCGGGCTGCGGCAGCGCGCGCTCGGCGCCGGCGACGACGGCGCCGCCGGCGCCGCGGCCGTTCCGGATCGTGTTCCCGGAGGGCTTCACCCGGCTGCAGATGGCCGAGCGCGTGCGGGTGGTGGCGCGGATTGCCGAGCGGGAGCGCCACGAGCCGGTGCGGCTCGGCGAGCGGGCCTACCTCCTCGCCTCGCAGCGGGGCCGGGTCCCCTGCTTCAGCCGGGCCGAGCGGCGCGACCTCGAGGGGTTCCTCTTCCCGGCCACCTACGACTTCCTGCCCGAGACGACCGCGCGCGCCCTCGTCGCCGCGCAGATCGCCGCCTTCTGTCGCGAGTGGCGCTCGGTCGACCTCGCCTACGCGGCTTCGAGGAACCTGACGCCCTACGACGTCCTGAAGATCGCCTCGATGGTGGAGGCGGAGGCGGCGGTGCCGGGCGACCGGGCGCTCGTCGCCGCGGTGATCTACAACCGCCTGCGCGCGGGCATGCAGCTCGGCATCGACGCGACGCTGCGCTACGGCCTACACATCCCGCCGACGCAGTCGATCACCGAGTCGGAGCTGCACGACCCGACCCCGTACAACACGCGGCTCCACTACGGGCTGCCCCCGACCCCGATCGACAACCCGGGCCTCGCCTCGATCGAGGCGGCCGCGCATCCTGCGAGGCTCGGGTACCTCTACTACGCCCGCGTCCCGGGGACGAAGCGGCACCGGTTCTTCGAGAGCGCGACCGCGTACGACCGGTACCTGGCCGCGCACGGGTACGGCCCCCACTGAGATGACGACGCACGTCGCCCTCCTCGGCCATCCCGTCGCGCACTCGCTCTCGCCGCTGATGCACGAGGCGGCGTTCGCCGCCGCGCGTCTCGACTGGCAGTACTCGGCGTTCGACGTCGAGGACGTCGAGGCCGCGGTCGCCGCGCTGCGGACGCTCGGCTTCGCGGGCGCGAACGTCACCATCCCCCACAAGCTCGCGGCGGCGCGGCTCTGCGACGAGGCCGAGGACGAGTCGGTGAACACGCTCGTCTTCCGCGACGGGCGCGTGCTCGGCTTCAACACCGACAAGGAGATCCTCGCCGGGATCCACGCCCGGCGTGCCTGCGTCATCGGCGGCGGCGGCGCCGCGCGCGCCCTCGCTCCCGCCCTCCCCGCGGACACCCGGACGTTCACCCGCTCCGGCGCCTGGCCGCCGGACGCCGAGGGCTGCGACCTGATCGTGAACGCGACGCCGGTCCGCGACGAGCTCCTCGTCGAGCCGCGTGCCGGGCAGGTGGTGGTCGACCTCGCCTACTCGATCGAGGACCGCGGCGACACGGCGCTCGTCGCGGCCGCCCGCGCCGCCGGGTGCGAGGTCGTCGACGGGCGGGAGGCGCTCGTGCGCCAGGGCGCGAAGAGCTTCGAGCTCTGGACCGGGCTGCCGGCGCCGGTCGAGGTGATGCGCGCCGCCGTGCGTGCGTAGGGTTTTGGAGTGAGCCTCCGCATCGCCACCGCCGGCGAGTCGCACGGGCCCGCGCTCGTCGCGATCGTCACCGGCCTGCCGGCCGGCCTCCTCCTCGACCGGGAGGCGATCGACGCCGACCTCCGCCGGCGGCAGGCCGGCTACGGCCGCTCCCCCCGGCAGCGGATCGAGCAGGACGCGGTCGAGGTGCTCGCCGGGCTCCGCCACGGGCGCACGCTCGGGACGCCGCTCGCCCTCGTCGTCCGCAACGCCGACCACCGCAACTGGGCGTGGGGGATGAGCCCGTGGCCGCCGGAGGGCGACCCGGCCGGCAAGGGCACGAAGCCGGTGACCCTGCCGCGACCGGGGCACGCCGACCTCGCCGGCGTCCTCAAGTACGGCCTCGACGACGTCCGCGACGCGCTCGAGCGCGCGTCGGCGCGGCACACGGCGGTGCACGTCGCCGCCGGCGCCGTCGCCAAGGCGCTCCTCGGCGCGATCGCGATCGAGGTGGAGGGGTCGGTCGTGGACGAGGCGGGGCTGCGGGCCCGCATCGACCGGGCGCGCAAGGAGCGCGACACCGTCGGCGGCCTCGTCGAGGTGCGCGCCCGGGGCGTGCCGCCGGGCCTCGGCTCCTACGCGAGCACGGAGGACCGGCTCGACGCCCGGATCGCCGCCGCGGTGATGGGGATCCAGGCGGTCAAGGGGGTCGAGATCGGCGAGGGCTTCGCGCTCGCGGGGAAGCTCGGGTCGGAGGCGCACGACGAGATCCGGCCCGACCGGCGGCGCGACACGAACCGCGCCGGCGGCATCGAGGCCGGCGTCTCGAACGGCGAGGAGATCGTCGTCCGCGCGGCGATGAAGCCGCTGCCGACGCTGATGAAGCCGCTTCGGTCCGTCGACCTCGCGAGCGGCGAGCCGGCGGAGGCGCTCGTCGAGCGCTCCGACGTCGCGGCCGTGGAGGCGCTCGCCGTCGTCGCGGAGTCCGCGGTCGCGTGGGAGCTCGCCCGCGCGGCCCGGGAGAAGTTCGGCGGCGACGCGATCGGCGACTTCGTCGCCGCCTGGCGCGCGTACCTGGAGCGCATCCGGTGGTCCTGAACGCGCTCGGTCGTCACCTCGTCCTCGTCGGCTTCATGGGCGCGGGCAAGTCGACGGTCGGGCGCGAGGTCGCGGCCCGCCTCGGGCGGCCGTTCCGCGACGTGGACGAGGAGATCGAGGCGGCGCACGGATCGATCTCCGACCTGTTCGCGCAGCGGGGCGAGGCGGCCTTCCGGACGATCGAGGCCGAGTTCGTCCGCGCCGCCTGCGGCGCGCGCGAGCCGAGCGTCGTCGCCGTCGGCGGCGGCGCGGTGGAGACGCGCGGGCTGCTGCGGAGCCTCGACGCCTTCGTCGTCCACCTCGCGGTGGAGCTCGACACGGCGTGGGCGCGCGTGCAGGGGAGCCGCCGGCCGCTCGCCCGGGACGAGGCGGAGTTCCGGCGCCGCTACGCGGAGCGGCAGCCGCTCTACCGCGAGGTCGCCGACGCGGTCGCGACCGACGCCGACGGCGTCGTCCTCGCCGCCGGCGGCGTCCACTGCGAGCGCGGCGCGCTCGACCGGCTCGGCGAGCTCGTGCCGGGCGACGGCCCGGTCGCACTCGTCGCCGACGCGAACGTCATGGGGATCTACGGGGCGCGCGCGCAGGAGGCGCTCGGCGCCCGGCTGCAGACGGCGCACGAGCTTCCCGTCGGGGAGCCGGCGAAGGACGTGGCGGTGGCGGCGCGGCTCTGGCGCGAGCTCCGCCTCGACCGGGGCGGGACGGTGGTCGCCCTCGGCGGCGGCTGCACGACCGACGTCGCCGGCTTCGTCGCCGCCACCTACCTCCGGGGGGTGGCCTGGGCGGCGGTGCCGACGACCCTCGTCGGGCAGGTGGACGCCGCGATCGGCGGCAAGACCGGGATCGACCTCCCCGAAGGCAAGAACCTCGTCGGCGCCTTCCACTGGCCGGCGCGGGTCGTCGTCGACGAGACGCTGCTCGAGACCCTGCCCGAGCGCGAGCGCCGGCAGGGGCGAGCGGAGCTCGTGAAGACGGAGCTGCTCGCGGGCCGCGACCTCGACGTCCGCGGGGCGGCGGCGTACAAGACGGCGATCTGCCTCCGGGACCCGCACGACCTGGGCCCCCGCCGCTGGCTCAACCTCGGCCACACCTTCGCGCACGCGCTCGAGGCGGGCGCCGACTTCGACCTGCCGCACGGCGAGGCGGTCGCCCTCGGGCTGCTCGCGGCCCTCCGCCTCTCCGGCCGGGACACCGAGCGCGTCGAGCGCGCGCTCGCGCCCGCGCCGGTGCGGGTCGACCGCGAGCGGGCCTGGCAGGCGCTCCTCCGCGACAAGAAGCGGGCCGGCGACGCGATCAACGTCGTCCTGCTCGGCGACGACGGACCGGTGGTCGAGGCGCGTTCCGCCGCCGAGGTGCGCCGGGAACTGGAACGATTGATCCGCTGAATGCAGATCCTCGTCCTGAACGGCGTCAACCTCGACGTCCTCGGCCGGCGCGACCCGAAGCTCTACGGGGGCCTCTCGCTCAACGAGCTCGAGACGCGCATCTACGAGTGGGCGCACGAGCTGAAGGTGACCGTCCGCTGCCGCCAGACGAACAGCGAGGGGGAGTACGTCGGCTGGATCCACGACGCCTACGGCGAGGCGGACGGGGTGGTCGTCAACCCGGGCGCCTGGTCGCACTACAGCTACGCGATCTACGACGCGCTCGAGCTGCTGGACGCGCCGATCGTCGAGGTGCACCTCTCGAACATCGAGGAGCGCGAGGCGTGGCGCCGCCACTCCGTGATCGCCGAGCTCGCCACCTACCGGGTGATCGGCAAGGGCCCCGAGGGCTACCGCGAGGCGCTCGAGCTGCTCGCGCAGGGCGCGGGATGAGCCGCCTCGACGCGCTGCGCTCACAGCTCGACGAGCGGCTGCTCGTCACGAGCCTCGTCAACATCCGCTACCTCACGGGCTTCGAGGCCTCGAACGCCGCGCTGCTCGTCGACCCGGAGGGGCCGGCGCGCCTCTACACCGACTTCCGCTACATCGAGGCGGCGCGGGAGGTCCCCGGCGTCGAGGCCGAGCAGACGAGGCGGGCGGTGCTCGCGGACCTCGCCCGGGGGCTCAGGGGGCGGATCCAGTTCGAGGCGGACGTGCTCCCGTACACCCAGTACGAGGTGCTGGGCGCGGGCCAGCTCCGCCTCCTGCCGACGAGCGGGATCGTCGAGTCGCTCCGAGCCGTCAAGGACGAGGGGGAGATCGAGGCGATCCGGCGCGCGGCGACGGCGGCCGACCGCGCGTTCGAGGCGCTGACCGCGGAGACGTGGGTCGGCCGCAGCGAGCGCGAGCTCGTGTGGCGGCTGCGCCAGCTCCTGCACGCCCACGGCGTCGACCGCGAGGCGTTCGAGTCGGTCGTCGCCGCCGGCCCGAACGGGGCGCGGCCGCATGCGGCGCCGGGCGAGACGATCGTGCCGGAGGACACCCTCGTCGTCTGCGACTTCGGCGCGCGCCTCGACGGGTACTGCTCCGACTGCACCCGCACGGTCGCGACGGGCGACGGCCTGCCGAAGGAGCTGCGCCGCGCCTACGAGGTGTGCCTCGAGGCCCAGCTCGCCGCGGTCGAGGGGATCCGCGCCGGGATGACGGGCGCCGAGGCGGACGCGATCGCCCGGCGTGTCGTCGCCGGGGCGGGCTTCGGCGAGCGGTTCGGGCACGGCCTCGGCCACGGCGTCGGGCTCGAGGTCCACGAGGCGCCCCGGCTCGCGGAGGACTCGAGGGACCTGCTCGAGCCCGGCAACGTGATCACGATCGAGCCGGGGATCTACCTCCCGGGGGTCGGTGGCGTGCGCATCGAGGACCTCGCCGTCGTGCGCGAGGACGGCGTCCAGCTCCTGACCTCGTTCCCCAAGGAGCTGACGCTCGTCGGGTGAGCCGACGGTCTACCATTCCGCCCCGTGCCTCCGGTCAGCACCAACGAGTTCAGGAACGGCATGCACATCGAGCTCGACGGCCAGACCTGGCGGATCGTCGAGTTCCAGCACGTGAAGCCCGGTAAGGGCGGCGCCTTCGTGCGCACGAAGCTGAAGTCGCTCGACTCCGGCTCGGTCGTCGACCGCACCTTCCGCGCGGGCGAGAAGTTCGAGCGCGTCCACACCGAGACGAAGGACATGCAGTACCTCTACGACGCGGGCGACGAGGTCGTCTTCATGGACGAGGAGACCTACGAGCAGGTCTCGCTGCCGCGCGAGGCGGTCGAGGACGCGCTGCCGTTCATGCAGCCGTCCTCGTCGTGGCAAGTCCTGTTCGTCGACGGCCGGCCGTCGGCCGTCGACCTGCCGGGGTCGGTGGTGCTCGAGGTCACGGAGACCGAGCCCGGGGTGAAGGGCGACACCGTCTCGAACGTGACCAAGCCGGCGACGCTCGAGACGGGCGCGGTCGTCCAGGTGCCGCTCTTCGTCAACGTGGGCGACAGGATCAAGGTCGACCCGCGCGAGCGGCGCTACATCTCGCGCGCGTAGCCTCCCGCTAAGGTCCCGTCGATGCCGAGGCTCGTCGACACGACGATCCGCGTGCTCTCGCAGGAGCCGCTCGCCGAGTCGTTCCCGGCCGCGCCGCTCCTGCGGCTGGCGGAGATCCTCGACGAGGCGGGCTTCGCGTACCTCGAGGTGTCCGGCGGCGGCGTCTTCGACAGCCTCGTCCGGCGCGGCGTCGAGAGCCCGTGGGAGCGCATCCGCGCGCTGAAGGCCCGCGTCGACACGCCGCTCGCGCTCGCCGTCCGCGGCCGGTTCCTCGTCGGGCCACGGCCGCTCCCGGACGAGGTCGTGCGCCGGTTCATCCGCAGCGCCGCCGCGAACGGGATCAGCGTCTTCCGCCTCTCCGACCCGCTGAACGACGTCGATAACCTGCGCGTGGCCGCGGAGGCGATCCGGGAGGCCGGCTGCGAGTTCGACGGCGGCCTCCTCTACGGGAGCCAGCGGCACGACGCGCTGCTCGAGGCGGCGAGCCGGCTGCCCGAGCTCGGCGCCGCCCGCGTCGCGCTCCACGACCCGGCCGGCCTGCTCCAGCCGCACCGGGCCCGCGCGCTCGTCGAGGAGCTCGGGAAGGCGTCCGGGCTCCCGGTCGCGATCTACTGCCAGGGCGCGGGCGGCAGCGCGCTCGCGGCCTCGCTCGAGGCGGCGCGCGCGGGGGCCGACCGGATCGCGTGCGCGCTCTACCCGGTCGCGCTGACGCTGCTCCGCGTGTCGGCGGAGGCGGCCGCGCAGGCGCTCGCCGGGATCGGCCTCGACCCCGGCGTCGACCTCGAGGTGCTCTGGCGCGGCGCCGACCTCGTCGACGAGTACATCGGCGACGCGCCCGTCCCGCCGCTCCCGCCACGGCTCGCCGTCCGCGCCTTCCAGCGCAAGATCCCGACCGGGCTCGTCGCCGCCGTCGACGAGCAGCTTCGCGCGAGCCGGGCGGGCGACCGGCTCGACGAGGTGCTCGCGGAGATCGAGCGCGTCCGGGTCGAGGCCGGCTCGGTGCCGCTCGCCGCCCCGGTCGGCTCGATCGTCGCGTCGCAGTCGCTCGTCAACGTGCTCGGGGCGAGCCGCTACGCGACCGTCGTCGACGAGTTCCGCGACCTCGTGCTCGGCCGCTTCGGGCGCACGCCCGGGCCGGTCGACCCCGCGCTCGCCCGCGCGATCGAGCGGTTCTCCCGCGAGGCCGGCGGCGAGGCGCCGGTCGACCTCGAGAAGCTGCGGGAGAGCGCCAAGGGGCTCGCGGCGAGCGACGAGGAGCTGCTCCTGCTCGCGCTCTTCCCCGACGACGCCGAGCGGCTCCTGCGCGCGATCCGGCTGCGCTCGACCGGGGAGGAGCCGCTCGCGGCGCACGGGGTCGACCGGGCGCGGGAGGAGCGGATCCGGGAGATCGTCCGCATCGTCGAGGAGAGCGGGGTGGGGGAGATCACGATCGAGGAGCAGGGCATGCGCGTGTCGGTGCGCCGCACGCCCGAGCTCGCGGTCGCCGAGACGGCCTCGCCGGCCGAGGAGCTCGAGCCCCCCGCGCCGCCCGCGCGGCACGGGCTCGTGCGCGTCGAGAGCCCGATGGTCGGGACGTTCTTCCGCTCGCCGCGCCCGGGCGCGCCGGCGTTCGTCGAGGAGGGCGACCCGGTCTCCCCGGGGCAGACGCTCTGCATCCTCGAGGCGATGAAGCTGATGAACGAGGTCAAGGCCGAGATCGACGCGATCGTCCGGAAGATCCACGTCGCCAACGCCGAGCCGGTCGAGTACGGCCAGCTCCTCTTCGAGCTCGAGCCGCTGAACGGGCGGCCGCTCGGCGTCTGATGTTCGCGCGGGTGCTCGTGGCGAACCGCGGCGAGATCGCCGTCCGCGTGATCCGCGCGCTGCACGAGCTCGGGATCGAGGCGGTCGCCGTGTACTCGACCGCGGACGAGGACGCGCAGCACGTCCGCCTCGCCGACCACGCCGTCCGCGTCGGCCCGGCGCCGGCGGCCGCGAGCTACCTCTGCATCCCGTCGGTCGTCGCCGCCGCGACCACGACGGGGTGCGAGGCGGTGCATCCCGGGTACGGCTTCCTCGCGGAGAACGCGGCGTTCGCGGAGGCGTGCGCCGACAACGACCTCGTCTTCGTCGGGCCGCCTGCGCGCGTGCTGCGGGAGATGGGCGACAAGATCGCCGCGCGCCGGGCGATGCGCGCCGCCGGGGTCCCGACCCTGGCCGGTACCGACGGCGCGACGAGCCTCGGCGAGGCGCGGGAGGCGGCGGAGGCGATCGGCTACCCGATCCTGCTCAAGGCGGCCGCCGGCGGCGGCGGCAAGGGGATGCGGCGCGTGGAGGGGCCCGACGAGCTCGAGGACGCGTTCGGGACGGCGGCCGCCGAGGCGGAGGCGAGCTTCGGCGACCCGACGCTCTACGTCGAGCAGGTGGTGACCCCGGCGCGCCACGTCGAGATCCAGGTCCTCTGCGACGCGCACGGGGAGGTGCTGACGCTCGGCGAGCGCGAGTGCTCGATCCAGCGGCGCCACCAGAAGCTCGTCGAGGAGACGCCGTCGGCGGCGCTCACCCCCGAGCTGCGCGAGGAGATGGAGGCGGCGGCGGCGCGCGCGTGCCGGGCGGTCGGCTACGTGAACGCCGGGACGTTCGAGTTCCTCGTCGGGCCGGACGGCCGCTTCTCGTTCATCGAGCTGAACGCGCGCCTCCAGGTCGAGCACCCGGTGACCGAGCTCGTGACCGGGATCGACCTCGTGCGCGCGCAGCTCGCGGTCGCCGCCGGCGAGCGGCTCGCCCTCGGCGGGCGGGCGCCGCGGAAGGGGCACGCGATCGAGATCAGGCTGAACGCCGAGGACCCCGCGCGGGACTTCCTGCCGGCGCCCGGGACGGTCACGCGCTTCCGCCCGCCGCTCGGCCCCGGCGTCCGCGTCGACACCTTCGTCGAGGACGGCACCGCGATCACGCCTCACTACGACTCGCTGCTCGCGAAGCTCGTCGTCTGGGACGCCGACCGGGAGGCGGCGGTCGCCCGCGCGCTCCGCGCGCTCGAGGAGACGGTCGTCGAGGGTGTGCCGACGACCCGCGAGGTGGCGATGGCGGTGCTCCGGAGCGAGGAGTTCGCGACCGGCCGCTACTCGACCTCGACGCTCGCCGAGCTGACGGTGCCGGCATGAGGTCGCGGCGGCAGGCGCGTCGCCAGGCGCTGTTCGTCCTCTACCAGTGGGACCTCTCGGGGCAGGAGATCGGCTCCCAGCTCGGCGAGGAGCTCGATCCGTGGGCGCGGGAGCTCGCCGAGGACACCGCCCGGCACGCGGCGGAGCTCGACCGGCGGATCACCGCCGCCGCCGACGACTGGAGCGCCGACCGCCTCGGCGCCGTGGAGCGGAACGCCCTCCGGGTCGCGATCCGCGAGCTCGAGCGCGGCGAGGTGCCGCCGGAGGTCGCGATCGACGAGGCGGTCGCCTTCGTCAAGCGCTACGCCTCCGAGGACGCGGCGCGGCTCGTCAACGGCATCCTCGGACGGATCCAGCGCGAGGCGGGCAGGGCGGCGTGAGCGCGGAGGAGGCGCTCGCCCGTGCGGAGGAGCTGCTCGAGCGGCTCGAGGCGGCCCGCGCGCAGCTCGAGCGGGTGGACGACCCGGAGCAGGCGATCGAGGTGCTGCAGGAGCTCGCCGAGCTCGCTCGGGAGATCGAGGCGGAGCTGCAGCGCGCGCGGCGCGCGGCCGAGGCGGATGCCGCGGACGCCTGACGAGCTGCGCGGCGCGGTCGAGGCCTACCTCGCCGACCTCGCGCTCCTGCCCGAGCTCGGGACGCTCGAGGCGCCGATGCGCCACGCGCTCTCCGGCGGGGGCAAGCGCGTCCGGCCCGTGCTCTGCCTCGCCGCCGGCGAGGCCGCCGGGGCCGAGGTCGCGCGCGTGCTCCCGGCGGCGGCGGCGGTCGAGCTCGTCCACTCCTTCTCGCTCGTGCACGACGACCTGCCGGCGCTCGACAACGACGCCGAGCGGCGCGGGCGTCCGAGCGTGTGGGCGGCCTACGGCGAGGCGACGGCGATCCTCGCCGGCGACGCGCTGCTCGCGGAGGCGTTCCGGCTCGCGCTCACCTACGACGGCGGGGCGGTCGCGCGCGAGCTGACCGAGGCGGCGCTCGCGATGATCGGCGGGCAGCAGCGCGACCTGGAGGGGGGGCACGACCTCGGCGAGCTGCACCGGCTGAAGACCGGCGCGCTCTTCACCGCCTCGGTGATGTGCGGGATCTGGGCGGCGGGCCTGCCGCCCGCCGAGCACCCGCCGTGGCGGGCGTTCGCGGGCGAGCTCGGGCTGCTGTTCCAGGTCGTCGACGACATCCTCGACGGCGACGGGTACGTGCGGGAGGTGGGCGCCGACGCCGCGCGCCGCCTCGCCGACGAGGCGGCGGCGCGCGCGCAGGCGCGGCTCGCGGAGATCGCCGCCGACACCGCGGTGCTCGCCGAGATCGTCGCCGGGCTCGCCTCCCGCACGGCGTGAGGAAGCGGCTCGACGTGCTCCTCGTCGAGCGCGGGCTCGCGGCGAGCCGCGCGCAGGCGCAGGCGCTCGTGCTCGCCGGCCTCGTCCGCGGTCACTCGAAGCCCGGCGAGCAGGTGGCCGAGGACGAGCCGCTCGAGCTCGCGAGCCCGTCGCCGTACGTCTCGCGGGCGGGCCGGAAGCTCGCGAACGCGCTCGATGCCTTCGGCGTCGACCCGGCCGGGCTCGACTGCCTCGACCTCGGCGCCTCGACCGGCGGCTTCACCGACGTGCTCCTGCAACGCGGCGCCGCGCGGGTGATCGCGCTCGACGTCGGGCACGGCCAGCTCCATCCGCGCCTCCGGGCCGACCCGCGCGTGCTCGTGCTCGAGCGGGTGAACGCGCGCGCGCTGACGGCGCTGCCGTTTCCGCCGCAGCTCGTCACCTGCGACGTGTCGTTCATCTCGGTCCGCCTCGTCCTGCCGCCCGCGCTCGCGCTCGCGGCGCCGGGGTGGCAGGCGCTCGTCCTCGTCAAGCCGCAGTTCGAGGCCGCGCGCCGGGAGGCGCCGAAGGGGGTCGTCCGCGACCCCGAGGTGCAGCGGCGCGTGGTGGACGAGGTCGCCGCCGCCGCCCGCGCCCTCGGAGCGCGCGTCGGCGGGGTCGTAGACTCGGGGCTGCCGGGTGCGAAGGGAAACCGCGAGTTCTTCCTCTACCTCCTCGACGATGCCGCGCGTTGAGCGTGCCGCCGTCGTCACGCACGGCCACACCCGCGACGTCAGCGGCGCGGTCGAGCGCCTGCGGACGGTGGCGGAGCGCGCCGGCGTCGAGCTGCTCGTCGAGGGCGAGGGCGACGGCGCGGCGGATCCGGACGTCGCGGTCGTGCTCGGCGGCGACGGGACGATGCTGCGGGCGCTCGCGCGCTTCCTCGGGACGGGCGTCCCAGTCGTCGGCGTCAACTTCGGCCGCGTCGGCTTCCTGACCGCGATCGCGGGCGAGGAGCTGGAGGCGGGGATCGCGCGTGTCTTCGCCGGCGAGTACCGGACGATCGAGCTGCCCACGCTCGAGGTCGTGCTCGACGGCGAGCGGTGGGTCGCCGTCAACGACGCGGTCGTCGCGAGCGCGTCGCTCGGGCGGATGATGGAGCTCGGGTACGCGATCGGCGGCGAGGACCTCGGCGTGCAGCCCTGCGACGGGCTGATCTGCGCGACGCCGCCCGGGTCGACCGCCTACAACCTCTCGAACGGCGGCCCGGTGCTCGTGTGGGGGCTCGACGCGATGGTGGTCACCTTCGTCGCCCCGCACACGCTGCACGCGCGTCCGCTCGTCGTCGGCCGGGACGTGGACGTCGTGGTCGCAAACCGAAGCGCCGAGGTGCCGGCGGGCGTGCTCGTCGATGGCCACCGGCAGAGCGACCTCGCCCCGGGCGAGGCCGTGACCGTCCGCCTCGCCCCCGAGCGGAGCCGGCTCGCGATCCTTCCCGAGCAGACCTTCTTCACCCGCTACGGGCAGGTGTTCGCGCCCGGTTGACCGCGCCGGTGCCAGAGGCCCGGCTCTGGCACCGGGTGCCCGGCCCGGACACTGGCGCGATCAGGCGGCCGCCGTACGATGGGGGCGATGCTCCGCCGGCTCCGGATCGAGAACCTCGTCCTCATCCGCGAGGCCGAGCTCGAGCTCGCGCCCGGGCTGAACGCGATCACCGGCGAGACCGGCGCCGGCAAGACGATCCTCTCGAACGCGATCGGCCTCCTGCTCGGCACGCCCGGCAGCGCGGCCGCGATCGGCCCGGCGGCGGACGAGGCGTACGTCGAGGCCGAGCTCGACCTCCCCGACGACGAGACCCTCGGCCCGCTCGCCGAGCTGCGGCCGGCCGGCGAGGGCTCGCTCGTGCTCGCCCGGCGGATCTTCGCCGACGGCCGCACGCGCGCCTACGCGTGGGGGAGGGCGGCCGCGCGCGAGGACGTGGCCGCAGTGGCCGAGGCGCTCGTCGCGATGAGCGGCCAGTTCGAGAGCCGGCGGCTCGCCCGCCCGAGCTACCGGCTCGAGCGGCTGGACGCGTTCGCCGACACCGGCGAGACGGTGCGCGCGGCGCGGCGGGCCTGGCGAGAGCTGCAGGCCGCGCAGCGAGCCTTCGAGGAGCTCGCCCGGGACGCCGCGGCCGTCCGGGCCCGCCTCGACGAGCTCGCGGCCCTCGCCGCCGACACGGAGGGGCTCGAGCCCGGCCGGGAGGAGGCGCTGCGCGGCGAGCGCGAGCGGCTGCGGCACCAACGCGAGCTCGCCGACGCTGCGGCGGCGGCGGTCGCGGCGCTCGCCGCCGAGGACGGCGGCGGCGCGGCCGACCTGGCCGCGCTCGCCGAGCGGGCGGTGGCGCCGCTCGAGCCGCTCGCGCCCGAGCTCGCCGCCGCCGGCGAGTCGCTGCGCGCCGCCGAGCTCGCGCTGCGCGAGACCGCCTCCGACCTCCGCCGCTTCCTCGAGGGGCTCGAGGCCGAGCCGGGGCGGCTCGAGCAGGTCGAGGCCGAGCTCGAGGCGCTGGCCGACCTGCGGCGCCGCTACCGCGCCGGGAGCTCCGAGGAGCTGCTCGCGCGGGCCGCCGCCGCCCGCGAGGAGCTCGCGGCCGCCGCCGCCGGGCGCGACCCGGCGCGGGCGGCCGGGGAGGCGCTCGCGGCCGCCCAGGCGGAGGTCGCGCGCCTCCACGCCGCCCTCCGCGCGGCGCGCGCGGCGGCGGCCCCGGCGTTCGCCGAGGCGGTGGCGCGCGAGCTGCGGGGCGTCGGCCTCGGGGACGGCGAGTTCCGGGTGGAGCTCGGCGAGGCGGCGCCCGGGCCGTCCGGCGCCGACCAGGTCGCCTTCCTCGTCCGCCCGAACCCCGGGCTCCCGTTCGCGCCGGTGGCCGAGACGGCCTCGGGGGGCGAGCTCTCGCGGATCGCGCTCGCGATCGCCGCGGTCGGCGGCGGCGAGACGATGGTGTTCGACGAGATCGACGCCGGGGTCGGCGGCACGACCGCCCACGGGGTCGCGGCGGCGCTCCGCCGGCTCGCCGAGCGCGCGCAGGTGGTGGCGATCACCCACCTGCCGCAGGTCGCGAGCGTCGCCGACCGGCACTTCCGGGTCGACAAGGTCGCCGGCGACCCGACCCGGACGTGCATCGAGGCGCTCGAGGGCGGCGAGCGCCGCGCCGAGCTCGAGCGGATGCTCGGCGGCGCCGCCTTCCTCGCCGTCGTCGCCGCCGGCGAGGATGGCTAGGAGCGCGACCCGGGAGCTGCTCGCGCCGCGAGAGGACGTCTGGCGGTTCCTGGCCGAGCCGTACCACCTCGCCGATTGGTGGCCGGGGATCGTCGGCGTCGTGCCCGACCGCCGCGGGCTCGCCCCCGGCGCACGCTGGACCGTGCGCGTGGTGACCCGCAACGTCTTCACCGGGCGGGCCGAGCGCGAGTCGACGCTGCTCGTCCGCGAGGTCGAGCCGTACGAGCGCTGGACCTGGCACCTGCTGCGCGGAGCGCTCGACGTCGAGCTCTGCCTGCGGGCGCGCGGCGACCGCACCCTCGTCGCCTGCACGACGAGCGGCCGGCGCCGGCTGCCCGACGTCGCCCTGCGGCGCCTCTACGACCTCGTCCAGACGGCGGCCGAGCGCTGACGTCGGGCGGGACCGCTAAGGTGGCATCCCGTGGCTCGCTACGTCTTCGTCACGGGCGGGGTCGTCTCCTCTCTCGGCAAGGGCATCACCGCGGCGTCGCTCGGGCGGCTGCTGAAGGCGCGCGGGCTGAAGGTGCAGGTGCAGAAGTTCGATCCGTACATCAACGTCGACCCGGGCACCATGAGCCCGTTCCAGCACGGCGAGGTGTTCGTCACCGAGGACGGCGCCGAGACCGACCTCGACATCGGCCACTACGAGCGCTTCATCGACGAGAACCTCTCCCGCTCGGCCAACCACACCGCCGGCGCGGTCTGGGACCGCGTGCTCCGCCGGGAGCGGAAGGGCGAGTACCTCGGCTCGACCGTGCAGGTGATCCCCCACATCACGAACGAGATCAAGGCCCGCATCCGCTCGGTCGCCGAGGCGACGAGCACGGACGTCGTCATCTCCGAGATCGGAGGCACCGTCGGCGACATCGAGTCGCTGCCCTTCCTCGAGGCGATCCGCCAGTTCCGCCGCGAGGCGGGGCCGGAGAACGTGCTGTACGTGCACGTCACGCTGGTCCCGTTCATCCCGAGCGCCGGCGAGCTGAAGACGAAGCCGACGCAGCACTCGGTCAACGAGCTGCGCCGCATCGGTATCCACCCGGACGTCCTCGTCTGCCGGTCGACCGAGCCGCTGACGCGGGAGATCCGCGACAAGATCGCGCTCTTCGCCGACGTCGACGCGGAGGCGGTGATCTCCGCGATGGACGTCCCCGACGTCTACCTCGTCCCGAAGGCGCTGCAGGAGCAGGGTCTCGACCGGCTCGTCTGCGACAAGCTCCGGCTCGACTGCGGCGAGGCGGACCTCGGCGAGTGGGACACGCTCGTCGAGCGGCTGGCCGAGCGCGACGAGACGATCGAGATCGCGCTCGTCGGCAAGTACGTGAAGCTGCACGACGCGTACCTGTCGGTGCACGAGGCGCTGCGGCACGCGGGGATCGCCGCCGGCTGCCACGTCGGCGTCCGCTGGGTCGACGCGGAGCACATGACCCTCGCGGAGGCGCGCACGGAGCTCGCCGGCGTCGACGGGGTGCTCGTGCCGGGCGGCTTCGGCTCCCGCGGCTGGGAGGGGAAGATCCTCGCCTGCCGGGTCGCGCGCGAGGACCGCATCCCGTACCTCGGGATCTGCCTCGGCATGCACGTCGCGGTCTCCGAGTACGCACGGCACGTGTGCGCGCTCGAGGGCGCGAACTCGACGGAGATGGACCCCGAGACGCCCTACCCGGTGATCGACCTGCTCCCGGAGCAGAAGGAGGTCGAGGACCTCGGCGGGACGATGCGCCTCGGGGCGCAGGCGGTCGAGCTCGCCGAGGGCACGCGGGCGCGGGAGGCCTACGGCGGCGAGCCGGTGATCGCCGAGCGGCACCGTCACCGCTACGAGCTGAACAACGCCTACCGCCAGCGGCTCGTCGACGCGGGCCTCGTGGTGTCGGGGACGTTCCAGGAGGGTCGGCTGGTCGAGATCGTCGAGCTGCCCGACCATCCGTGGTTCGTCGCCTCCCAGTTCCACCCCGAGTTCAAGTCGCGGCCGACGCGGCCGGCGCCGCTCTTCCGCGAGTTCGTCCGCGCCGCGCTCGATCGCGCCCGCGAGCGGCGCGGCGCGCCCGTCGCGGCTGCGGGCGCGTAGCATCGCCTCCGTGTCGGAGGTGCTCGACCTCTTCCTCGACCTCGCCGCGGTCCCGAGCCCGCCGGGCGAGGAGCGCGAGGTCGCGGACCGCGTCGGCCGGTACCTGCGCGACTTGGGCCTCGAGCCCGCGGAGGACGCGGCGGGGCCGGCGATCGGCTCGAGCGCCGGCAACCTCTACGCGCGCCTCGAGCCGACCGGCGCCGGCGAGCCCCTGTTTCTCTGCGCGCACCTCGACACCGTCCCCCCGGCCGACGCGATCGAGCCGGTCGTCGAGGACGGGATCGTCCGCAACGCCCGCGCGACCGTGCTCGGCGCCGACAACAAGGCGGCGGTCGCGGTGATGCTCGAGGCGGTCCGGCGGCTGCTGGCCGAGCGTCGCCGGCACGGCGGCGTCGAGCTCGTCTTCACCCCGAAGGAGGAGGTCGGGCTGCTCGGCGCGTACGCGTTCGACCAGTCGCGTCTCGTCGCCCGCGTCGGCTACGTGTACGATCAGGCGGCGCCGATCGGCGGCGTCATCCTCGGCGCGCCCGCCGGCCAGCTCCTCGAGCTCACCTTCCACGGCCGGGCCGCGCACGCGGGGATGGAGCCGGAGGAGGGGCGGTCGGCGATCGCGGCCGCCGCGCGCGCGATCGCGGAGATGCGGCTCGGCCGGATCGACGACGAGACGACCGCGAACGTCGGCGAGATCGCCGGCGGGGTCGCGGCGAACATCGTCCCCGAGTGGTGCCGGGTCGTGGCCGAGGCGCGCTCGCACGACGAGGCGAAGCTCGCCGACCTCGTCCAGGAGCTCCAGGACGCGGTGACGTTCGCGGCGGGCGTCGCCGAGTGCGAGGTCGAGACGCGCATCCGCCGCCAGTACCGGGCCTACCGCTTCGCGCGCGGCGACCGGGCGGTCTCGCTCGCGGCGCGGGCGCTCGAGCGCTGCGGCTTCGAGCCGAGCTTCTCGCTCTCCGGCGGCGCCGCCGACGCGAACGTCTTCAACGAGCGCGGGCTCCAGTGCGTCAACCTCGCGAACGGGATGGCGGAGATCCACACGCCCGACGAGCACATCGCCGTCGCCGACTTGGAGGCGATGGTCGAGGTGACGCTCGCCCTGGTCGAGGCGGCCGCCGCGTAGAGTTCCCGGCCGTGCGGATCGGGGTGGCGAGAGAGGTCAAGTCGGACGAGTACCGCGTCGCGCTCACGCCGGCCGGGGCGCTCGAGCTGCGCCGCGCCGGCCACGACGTGCTCGTCGAGAGCGGCGCCGGCGAGGGCAGCGCCTTCCCGGACGCCGCGTACGCGGCGGTCGGCGCCCGCATCGTCTCGGTGGACGAGGTGTGGGAGCAGAGCGAGATGGTGCTGAAGGTGAAGGAGCCGGTCGCGGCGGAGTACCACCGCCTCCGCGAAGGGCTGATCCTCTTCACCTACCTGCACGTGGCGGCGGACGAGGCGCTCACGCGCGCGCTCGTCGACGCCGGCGTCTCGGCGGTCGCCTACGAGACGGTCGAGACCCCGAGCGGGGCGCTGCCGCTGCTCGCGCCGATGTCGGAGATCGCGGGGCGGCTCGCGGCCCAGGCCGGCGCCTACTTCCTCGAGAAGCCCTTCGGCGGGCGCGGCCTGCTGCTCGGCGGCGTTCCCGGCGTCGCCCCCGGTCGCGTGCTGATCATCGGCGGCGGGATCGTCGGGTACAACGCGGCGGTGATCGCGCTCGGGCTGGGCGCGCAGGTGACGATCCTCGAGCGCTCGATCGACCGGATGCGCCACCTGGAGGAGGTGCTCTCCGGGCGCGTCTCGCTGCTCATGTCCTCGAGCCTCCAGATCGCGTCCTCCGTCGAGGAGGCCGACCTCGTGATCGGCGCCGTCCTCATCCCGGGCGCGCTCGCGCCGAAGCTCGTCACCCGCGAGATGATCGCGGGGATGAAGGCGGGGGCGGTGGTCGTCGACGTCGCGATCGACCAGGGAGGCTGCTTCGAGACCTCGCGGCCGACGACCCACTCCGACCCCGTGTACGTGGTCGACGGGATCACGCACTACTGCGTCGCCAACATGCCCGGTGGCGTGCCGATCACGGCGACGAAGGCGCTCACGAACGCGACGCTGCCGTACGTGGAGGCGATCGCCGCGCACGGGCTCCGGGCGGCTTGCGACGCCGACCCCGCGCTCGCGAAGGGCGTGAACGTGCTCGGAGGGAAGGTCACGTACGAGGCGGTGGCGCAGGCGCACGGACTCGAGTACACGCCGCTCGCCGCGGCGTGGGCCCGCTGATCCCGGCGCGGGCGCGCGCGGCTCAGGAGGCCTTCGGCTTGCTCCCGGGCGCCGGCGAGAGCTTGACCACCACCCAGGTGACGCCGGCCGCGAGCGCGACCACGCAGGCGATGAACGCGACGACGCCGAGGAGTCCGAGCGCGGTGGCCATGCGCGCCTAGGATAGCCGGGTGAGCCGCGCATGCGTCATCGTCCTCGACGCCGTCGGCGCGGGCGAGCTCCCGGACGCGGCCGAGTTCGGCGACGAGGGGTCGGACACGCTCGGCAACGTGGCGAAGGCGGTCGGCGGCCTCGACCTGCCGACGCTCGAGGCGCTCGGGCTCGGCAACGTCGAGCCGCTCGAGGGCTGCCCGCCGCAGCCGGGCGCGCCGGCGGTCGCCGGCCGGCTCGTCGAGCGCTCGCGCGGCAAGGACACGACGACCGGGCACTGGGAGCTGATGGGCGTGATCACGCCGCAGGCGATGCCGACGTACCCGCACGGGTTCCCCGACGAGGTGATCGACCCGTTCATGAACCGCACCGGCCGCGGTGTGCTCGGCAACTACCCTGCGAGCGGGACGGAGATCATCGAGGAGCTGGGCGAGGAGCACCAGCGCACCGGGAAGTGGATCGTCTACACGAGCGCCGACTCGGTCTTCCAGGTCGCCGCGCACGAGGAGACGATCCCGCTCGAGGAGCTCTACGCCGCCTGCCGGGTCGCGCGCGAGATCCTCACCGGCAAGCACGCGGTCGGGCGGGTGATCGCGCGGCCGTTCGTCGGCGAACCCGGGAGCTACCGGCGGACCGCGAACCGGCGCGACTTCTCGCTCGAGCCCGCGAGGCCGAACTACCTGACGCGCGTGCGCGAGGCGGGCCGCACCGTGTACGGGGTCGGCAAGATCGGCGACATCTTCGCCGGCTGCGACATCGACGAGTCGTTCCCGACGAAGTCGAACGTCGAGGGGATCCAGCGCACGGAGGAGCTCCTGCGCCGGGTCGACGACGGTCTCGTCTTCGTGAACCTCGTCGAGACCGACATGCTCTGGGGGCACCGGAACGACCCGGTGAACTTCCACCGCTGCCTGCAGGACTTCGACCGGCGCCTGCCCGACCTGCTTGCCGCGCTGCGGAAGGGCGACCTGCTCATCCTCACCTCCGACCACGGCTGCGACCCGACCACCCCGTCGACCGACCACTCCCGCGAGCACGCGCTGCTGCTCGCCTACGTCGAAGGGTGGAACGCGGAGGGGCGCGTCCACGAGGGCGGCGAGTTCGCCGACGTGGGCGCGACGGTGAACGCGTGGCTCGGCGGCAAGGCGGGGAGGGGCGCTCCCGGCCGGGTGATCGTGGCCGCGTGATCCGCCCGGCCGAGCTGATCCGGCGCAAGCGCGACGGCGAGGAGCTCGAGGCGGACGAGCTCGCCGAGCTCGTGCTCGGCTACGCCCGCGGCGAGATCCCCGACTACCAGCTCGCGGCCTTCTGCATGGCCGTCTACTTCCGCGGGCTGACCCCCCGCGAGACCTACGCGCTGACGCGGGCGCTGATCGCGAGCGGCGAGACGGTCGACCTCTCGGCCGCGGTCGGCCGGAAGGTGGTCGACAAGCACTCGACCGGCGGCGTCGGCGACAAGACCTCGCTCGCGGTCGGGCCGATCGTCGCCGCCTGCGGCGTGCCGTTCGGGAAGATGAGCGGGCGCGGGCTCGGGCACACCGGGGGGACGCTCGACAAGCTCGAGTCGATCCCCGGCTTCCGCGTCGAGCTGACGATCGACGAGCTCGTCGAGCAGGTGCGGACGGTCGGCCTCGCGATCGTCGGCCAGACGGCCGAGCTCGTCCCGGCCGACCGGGCGCTCTACGGCCTGCGCGACGTGACCGCGACCGTGGACGAGATCTCCCTGATCGCGGCCTCGATCATGTCGAAGAAGATCGCCGCCGGGGCGCGGGCGATCGTGCTCGACGTCAAGGTCGGCGACGGGGCGTTCATGAAGTCCCTCGACGACGCGCGCCGGCTCGCAGAGGCGATGCGCACGCTCGGCGCCGACGCGGGCCGCGAGGTCGTGTGCCTCCTCACCGACATGGACCAGCCGCTCGGGGCGGCGGTCGGGAACGCGCTCGAGGTGCGGGAGGCGCTCGAGACGGTGCGCGGGCGCGGGCCCGCCGACTTCACCGAGCTCGTGCTCGACGCCGCCGCGCGCCTCCTCGCGCTCTCCGACCTCGGTGTCGACCTCGCGGAGGGGCGCCGCCGCGCGCAGACGGCGATCCGCGACGGCGCCGCCGAGGCGGCGTGGCGGCGCTGGCTCGAGGCGCAGGGCGGCACCCCGGACGAGTCGGCGCTGCCGCGCGCGCCGGTCGTGCGCGAGGTGCGCGCCGCGCGGGCCGGGGCGGTGCGCCGGCTCGGCGCGGTGGCCGTGGGCACCGCGGCGCTCCACCTCGGCGCCGGGCGGCGGACGAAGGCCGACACGGTCGACCACGCCGTCGGCGTCGTCTGCCTGCGCAAGCGCGGCGACGAGGTCGCCGCGGGGGACGTCCTCGCCGAGGTGCACGCCCGCGACGAGGTGACCGCGGCCGCGGCGGTGCGGGAGGTGGCGGCCGCGTACG
>Ga0209061_1001096_pt1 | contig 49824 bp, 36 predicted proteins | sample Coa_R1_10_FD_187157 | JGI IMG/M metagenome (GOLD analysis project Ga0209061, IMG submission 187157) | Surface soil microbial communities from Centralia Pennsylvania, which are recovering from an underground coalmine fire - Coalmine... | ecosystem: Environmental > Terrestrial > Soil >...
AACCGACTTCGTGCGAGGGATACCTAAAGGAGAAATTGTAGAAATTGACCGCAGTGAGTGAGCCTAAAATCGCACCGCAAGAGGACGCGGTAGAGAGAGACCTTTACGATGTAACCATCATCGGTGGGGGCCCCGTGGGGCTGTTTGGGGCTTTTTATGCGGGTATGCGCCAGATGCGCACCAAGATCATTGACAGCCTCCCGGAGTTGGGGGGGCAGCTTATGGCGCTTTACCCCGAAAAGTACGTTTACGATATGCCGGGCTTTCCTAAGGTGCTGGCGCGTGATTTGGCGCTCGACATGATAGAGCAGGGGCTACGCTTCAACCCCACCGTCTGCCTCTCCGAGATGGCGCTGAAGATGGAGCATGCGCCCGACGGCACCATCGTGGTCACCACGCAGAAAGCCGTCCACTACACCCGCACGCTCGTCATCGCCACAGGCGCCGGTGCCTTCTCCCCTAAAAAGCTCGATGCGCCCGGCGTGGCCGAGTTTGAAGGGCGTGGTGTGTTCTACTTCGTGCGCAACAAAGCTCAGTTTGCCGGCAAGCGCATTCTCATTGTAGGTGGAGGGGATTCGGCGCTTGACTGGGCGATGAACTTAGAGCCTATCGCCGAAAGCATCACGCTGATTCACCGCCGCGATAAGTTTCGCTGCCATGAAGAGAGCCTCGACTGGCTGATGAACCGCTCTCGGGTAAAAACCTATCTCTGGCATGAACTGGGGCGTGTGGAGGGGAGCGGCTGCGTGGAGCGCGCCGTCATCTTCGACAACCGCACCAAGGAAGAAAAGGTTCTGGAGGTGGATGCCATTCTCCTTAACATCGGTTTCTCCGCCGATCTAGGCCCCATTAAGGAGTGGGGCGTGCGTCTCGAAGGCAACAGCATCCCTGTGAACCGGCTGATGCAGGCCGAGGACAGGAACGGCAACATCATGCGCGGGGTGTACGCCGCAGGAGATATATCCACCTACGAGGGCAAGATCAAGCTGATCGCCACCGGTGTAGGAGAGATATGCACGGCCGTCTGTCATGCCAAGACGCAGATTGACCCCACCGCGAAGCTGTTTCCAGGCCATAGCAGCAACCTGTCTCTGTAAGGCACCATGCGGGCTATTGTTCAGAGGGTATCGCAGGCCTGTGTGCGCGTTGTGGATGGGTTTCAGAGGGCACGGGAGGTGGCTCGCATAGAGCGTGGGTTCCTCGTGCTTTTGGGCGTACATGGGGCGGATACCGAGCGCGAGGCGCGTGTGTTGGCGGAGAAGATCGCCGGGTTACGCGTTATGGAGGATGCGGACGGCAAGATGAACCTCGCTCTAGCCGATGTGGGGGGCAGTGTGCTGGTTGTTTCCAACTTTACCCTCTATGGGGACTGTCGGAAAGGACGACGCCCGAGCTTTTCTGAGGCGGCCTCGCCTGCACAGGCCGAGGCGCTGTATCGGCTTTTTGGAGAGGCTTTGGCCGCACAAGACATCCCCGTTGCATGGGGAGAGTTCGGCGCCCATATGGAGGTGGAGTTGGTGAACGACGGGCCGGTAACCTTGGTGATTGAAGCGCGGGATGGCGATATCGTTTAGCACGATATGCCTATTCGCGATTTCACGAAAATTTCACGATAACTTTGTAGAATCCTCTTGAAGCCTCTTCCACTCTTAAGGGGTGAGGCCCTCCAATAAGCTTTCCCTCCTTTCCGGCCGGAGAGGAGGGATTTTTTATGTCTTGGTAACCACCTAGAAAGCGGCGTGGGCTGATTTGCGAATCGGTTCTAGAGCCAATCTGCAGAACAAGCCTCCCTTTGCTCGCCTCTAACCTGTCCTTTCGTCATAGCAGACGGCAACGCAGCGGTCTTGGCAGATGAGGGGGAGGGCGTCGGCCTTGAGGTTATCCACTCATTATGTAATTGCCTCTAGAGCAAGTTAGCAGAATGAGCTTATCTCGCTCGCCCCCTATCCCGGCCTTTCCCCCGATTCGGGAGGTGCTAGCGCACGGCGATGCAGCGGCCAGAGAGATGGACGGGTAAAAAGTATGAAACAGGCCGCTGAGATGCTCACCGCGAGGTGCCCCTCTCCCAAATTGGGGGAGGGCGTCGGCCTTGAGGGGCGGGGGGGTGGGGGCTGTAGAAGCAGACAGCGATGCAGCAGCCAGAGGAGGAGACGCCGGAGAGAATAAAAACAGGCCGCAAAGGCGCCGTCCACGAGGACGCCCACCGCGAGGTGCCCCTCTCCCCAATGGGGAGAGGGGTGGGGGATTGGGGTGAACCTCCGGTTATTTATCCTGCAGAACCACCACGCCGGGGAGTGGGCGGCCTTCAAGGAATTCCAGAGACGCGCCTCCGCCGGTGGAGATGTGGGTCATCTTGTCGGCGAAGCCGAGTTGCTGTACGGCTGCTGCCGAATCGCCTCCTCCGATGATGGTGATGGCGCCGGAATCGGCGAGCGCTTTGGCCACGGCGCGCGTGCCTTCGGCAAACTTCGCGAACTCAAAAATGCCCATCGGGCCGTTCCAAAATACGGTGCCGGCGCCCTGTACCGCTTTCGAGAAGGTCTCAATGGTCTTCGGACCTATGTCGGCCCCCTCCCAATCGGCAGGGATGTGCTCCACATCCACGACCTGCGTTTGGCAGGCCTCCTCTCCAACTTCAAAGGGGTTGGCGTTGGTTACAACCACATCCACCGGCAGAAGCAGTTTCGAGCCGGCTTTCTCCAACACCTCTTGGCAGAAGGTCAGGTTCTGTTCGTCAAGAAGGGAGCGACCGACCTCCAGCCCCTTGGCCTTGAGGAAGGTGTAGGCCATTCCTCCCCCGATGATCAGCGTATCCACCTTGTCGAGTAGGGAGCGAATAACCCCGATCTTATCCTTCACCTTCGCCCCGCCCAAAATGGCTACGAAGGGGCGCTTGGGATGCGTCAGAGCGTTGCCGAGATAGTCCAGCTCTTTTTCCATAAGAAAACCGGCCACTGCCGGCAGGTACTGCGCTACCCCTGCCGTAGAGGCGTGAGCGCGGTGAGCGGTGCCAAAGGCATCGTTGACGTAGAGATCGGCCAGACTCGCCAGTTGCTTGGCGAATTCGGGGTCGTTGGCCTCTTCTTCTGGATGGAATCGGACATTTTCTAGCAGTACCACATCTCCAGGTTGCATGGCGCTTACGTGCGCTTCTACCTCCGGACCTATGCAATCCGGTAGGAGGGGCACCTTTTGCCCTAGCAGTTCGGAGAGGCGCTGGGCTACCGGAGCGAGGGTGTATTTGGGAGTGACGCCTTTGGGTCTGCCTAGGTGGGAAACGAGAATAACCTTCGCTCCGGCATCTTTGAGATAGCGGATGGTGGGAAGCGCCGCCACAATGCGCGTATCGTCTGTGATCGCCCCGTTCTCATCCTGGGGGACGTTGAAGTCCACCCGCGTGAGAACCCGTTTGCCGCGCACATCCACATCACGAACGGTTTTCTTGTTCATCGCGTATTTTAAAGCCCCCGCTGTGCCAGATAGTGAACGAGGTCGCCGACGCGACAGGAATATCCCCACTCGTTATCGTACCAGGCGAGCACCTTCACCATGTTGCCGCCCACCACGACGGTATCTATGGCGGAGTAGATGGAGGAGTGCGGATTGCCTTTAAGGTCTGAGGAGACGAGGGGTTCTTCGGTGTACTGTAGGATGCCTTTCATCGGGCCTTCGGCATACTCTTTGGCGACGGCGTTCACCTCTTCTTTGGTCACATCGCGACCGAGGAGGGCGGTGAAGTCCACAATAGAGACGGTTGCCGTGGGCACGCGGAAGGATATGCCGTGGAAGCGGCCTTTCAGCTCCGGAATGACCAGGCCTACGGCGCGCGCCGCGCCGGTTTCGGAGGGAACAATGTTTTCTGCGGCAGCACGGGCATCCCGCAGGTCTTTGGCGGCGGTATCCTGCAGGCGTTGCGAGTTGGTGTAGGAATGAACTGTCGTAAGAATGCCTTTCTCAATGCCGAAGCGGTCGAAGAGGAACTTCGCGACGGGAGCTAGGCCGTTGGTGGTACAGGAGGCGTTGGAGATGACGTGATGCCGGGCCGGATCGTACATCATTTCATTGACGCCTAAGACAATCGTTAGATCCTCATTTTTAGCGGGGGCCGAGATCACCACCTTCTTTACGCCATGTTCACGATGGGCGACGGCTTTAGTGGCATCGGTAAATAGACCGGTGGATTCGATGACGACCTCGGCACCGACCTCGTCCCAACGAATATCGGCGGGGTTGCGCTCGGCAAACACACGGATTTTTTTACCGTTGACGATGAAGGCGTCCTCTTTGGCCTCCACATGGCCTTTAAAAACCCCATAGTTGGTGTCGTACTTAAATAGGTGCGCGTTCGTTGCGGTGTCGGTGAGGTCGTTCACGGCGACGACCTCAATGGTGTCGGGGTGACGCTCAAGGATGGTGCGAAGGGTGATGCGACCTATGCGTCCGAACCCGTTAATGCCTACGCGTACGGGCATGATGGTATCCTCCTGAAAATCGTTTTCAAAATTCCCACGGTGCACGCGGTATCTCTTTTAATACTACCCGAAAAGTGGCCTTGGTTGCTTGCGATGGGAATAGAAGCAAAATTTGCGAATTCAGCGCATATGCGCAGTGAGGCTAACAACCTCCCAGGTCTAGAGGCGGTTTGTAGAGTGAGCTTATCTTGCTCGCCCCCTATCCCATCCTTTCCCCCGATTCGGGAGGTGCTAGCGCACGGCGATGCAGCGGCCAGAGAGATAGACGGGTAAAGAGTATGAAACAGGCCGCTGAGATGCTCACTGCGAGGTGCCCCTGTCCCTGATAGGGAGAGGGGAGTGGGGGTGGGGGCTTGTAGGGGTAGGCCTTGAAGAGCCGGTAAGAGAGACGCCTGTCATTTCGAGCCGAAGGCGAGAAATCTTAAGTTTCACTTCCCACAAGCTCTGAGTGGAAGGGCGCCCTTGAGGTTACCCCATGGGATTGCCATGTTTTAATCGAGGGCCTACTCATAACGTAGGGCTTGGATGGGGTCGAGCTTGGAGGCACGCACTGCAGGGTAGAGGCCAAAAAACACCCCGACACCGGCAGAAAAAACGAAGGCACCCACAACGGCCCAAAGCGGCACATAGATGGCCAAACCTTTATGGCCGTTATTGTTTAATGCCTTGATAAAGGTGGAGATGTAGCCGATGGCATAAGAGAGCGCCGAGCCGATGCCAACCCCGGTAAGTCCTCCGATGCCCGATAGGGTGGCCGATTCGATGAGAAATTGAATGAGGATGTCCTTTTGCTTTGCCCCAACGGCCTTACGCAGGCCGATCTCGCGTGTGCGTTCGGTAACGGAAACCAGCATGATGTTCATGATGCCTATGCCACCCACTAAAAGCGCGAGTGCCGCGATGGAGCCAAGCACGAGGGTAAAAGCGGCGAAGACGGTGGTAATGCTCTGCAGAACCGTGTCTAAACTATCCACTTTGATGCCGGGCACGTCGGCATAGCGGCGCATAAGGCAACGCCATATCTGGTCTTTCGCCTGTTCCATTTTTTGAAGGCTTACCGGCTGCGCGTAGATAATCCCCACTAGGTCGGTGCCCACCATGCGCTGCTGCACGGTAGAGAGCGGTGCGTAGACAAGGGTATCCTGATCGCCCATAAAGGAGCGCCCTTTTGGCTTGGCAACCCCGACCACGGTAAAGGGGATGTTGTTGAGGTCTACTTCGGCACCAATGGGGTTTTGTTTGCCGAAAAGCTCGGTGGCTACCTTCGAGCCGATGACGCAGACTTTTGCCCACTGTTGCAGATCAAGCTCGGTAATGAAGCGACCGGAGGCTAAGGGAACGTCGAGAAGGGCTGCATAGTCCGGCATAACCCCATAGATTTGCACGTCGAGATGTTTGCCGTTGTGCACGGCCGTGCTGTTTGGCAAGGGCAACTGGGGTGATACCCGTGTAATGAGGTTACAGCGCTGAAGGATGTCCTCTACATCGCGCATCTTGAAGCCGTCAATACGGCGAACGGCTCGATCGTGCGTTTTGTTGTCGGGTTCGTAGATAACCATGATTAAATTGGAACCCATCTTCTCGAACTCGGCGGCAACGCGACGCGACATGCCCTGAAGAATGGCCACCATCATGATCACGGCGCTCACCCCAATGACGATGCCGAGCATGGTAAGCCCCGAGCGCAACTTATTCATGCGCAGGTTGTTGAGGGCGGTGATAAGGCAGTGCCAAAAGGTCATAGGCGCGATAAACTCTTCACAGGACTTTACTCTTCATGGATGTCGAATTTCTGCCGTGGCGGGCCGGTATAGGGGGCGGGCATAAGCACCTCGCCCTCCTTGAGGCCAGAGAGCACCTCGGCATAGTTGTCGTCTTGAATGCCGATCTGAATGGTGCGCATTTGCGTTATCGGTTTGGGGTGGTCGGCCGAAGCCGGTGCAAGCACCACTTTCACCTGGGGTTGTGGGCCGCTGCCGTAGAGACAGTCTACCGGTACTCTCAGCACATTATGCCGTGCTGCCACGATGATGGTACAGTGGGCGCTCATGCCGGGGCGAAGGCGCGGGTCGGCATGATCGATGCGTATCTCTACGGGGAACCGAATAACGGTGTTTTGGGGTGTTGCCGTTCCGTTGGAGGCAGTTGCCGCAGTGTAGGAGGAGGCAGCGGGAGCCACCTTGCTCACGCGCCCCCAAAAAACCACTCCTGGTGAGGCGCTTGTGGTGACTTCGGTTGGCATGCCCACCCGAATCTTGTTGATGTCTACCTCATTCACCTCGATCTTCACCAACATGGTGCCGAGGTCGGCCACCTGGTAGATCGGGGAGCCTGAGGTGAAGGAGCTGATGGCTGAGGTGATGAGGTCGCCGGGTTCCACATAGCGTTTGGTAATAACTCCCGTCATAGGCGAGTAGATGGTGGTGTCGTGAAGCTGTACGAGGGCAGCGTTGAGTTGGTTACGAATCTGTTGGGCGTCGGCGGCAGCGGCGAGCACATCGTCACGGCGCATTTTATTTTGGATGAGGTTGCTGCGGGCCTGTGCCAATTGCGCAAGCGCTTGCCGGTAGGCGGCCTTAGCGCTGGCCAATTCGTCCTGTGAAGCGATGGGCTGCGGGTTGAGTTGAGCCTGACGCAAAGCGGTTTCTGCTTGGGCGACCTGGGCTTGGGCGGCGGCCACCTGGCTTCGTGCGCTTTGCTCCTCGATGGCGTTGGCCTCCTCAATACGGTCGAGTTTCTCCTTCGCCTCCTGCTCTTGCGCTTTGGCGACGAGGTAGGTCTCTTCGGCTGCATCTACGGCGGACTGCGACACAAAGCCCTTTTGAAGCAACTGTTTTTGCCGTTGGAGGTTCAAGGCCGCATTCTGCTCTTGGGCGAGCGCCTGCTGATAGGCGGAGCGAGCGGAGGCGACCGCATTGGGGTGGGTCGTTTTGACCATCAGTTCAAGGGCCTGCTCCTGCGCTTTCAGGTTGGCCTTTGCCGCTTGCAAGCCGGCCTTCGCATTTTGAATGGCCTGCGTGTTGAGTTGGGGTTGCGCTGTGGCCTGCAGCTCGGCCTCATCGAGGCGTGCTTTGGCTTGGGCGAGGTTCTGTTGATACTGCGCAATGGTGGCGCTCGTCTGTTGGTCTTGAAGCAGGGCGGCTTTCCGTGCCGACGCGAGACGAGCCTCTGCCGCATCCAGTTGCGCTTCGAGCGCTTTTACCTGGTTGATCACGTCTATGGGGTCTATGGTGGCAAGTATCTGGCCTTGGCGCACGGTCTGCCCCTCATGCGCGTAGAGCCTAAGAATTCGACCGGCCACTTTCGACTTCACGTCTACTTTGCTAAGTGGCTCGATGGTGCCATCTTCTACCACCTTGACAACCACATCGCCGCGCGTGACCTTTTCGGTTTCATCGGATTTTTGAGCGGGTTTGGCAAGGATATGGGCGACCCATATCCCCATCACCAAGGCACACAGCAGCAAGAACGAGCAACCGATAGCGAATTTTTTCATGGGCTTTCCGAGTTTATTGTGAGTTACCGATAGCGATGGTAACGGCCTGGCCGAAGGGAATGCGGTTCGGCGCATCGGGACGGTCTTGTAACACCAATCGAAGGGTGATAGATACCGGTGGATTAGGAGAGAGGAGCCGGCGTATCTGCGCGGCATCTATTGGCACCTGGCCGTAACGAGGCACATCTTTGGTGAGGGGGAGGATGCCAAGCAGGCGATCTTGGCTCAGGATCATAAGCCCAACCCTCCCGGCTCCGGCGGCCAACCATTCCGCCTCCCCGGTGTTGGTAAGAAGGAGTTGTTGCGGAAATCCATCGGGATCGGTACCGATAGGCAATATTTCTCCGTTGACAAATTGCAGTGGCTCTAGCCCTTTTAGAGGCAGGTCGCCGACGGCGGTTAGCGGCACGGTTTTGGTGGTGGTGTCGGTGCCGCTGGTTCGCACTCCAGGCATCTTTCCCTCCTCACGCAGTTGGGCATAGATGGGGAGAAAATGCGCATAAAGCCCCGCGTACCCGCGAGCATCCTTATCGCGGTCTATTTCCAGCCAGGTTGTGGGTTTGGGGTCTATCACGGCTTTCGGGAGTTCCTCTTTGGCGAGTTTTGAGAGCCTTAGGGCGGCGGGGCGTGGGGTTCCGTCGGGCGAGATGATGCCGAAGTCGCTATTTTCGTCAATACGCAGTCCACCGGGGAACCACCAGGCTGCGGTTCCATTGGAGCCGGTATCAAGGATGAGGCGGCACATTTTATCGTAGTAAGCTTCTTGTTGTTCCAGTCGTTGAGGGTTAGCAGGAAGGACGGAGCGGCCGAATTCCGCCCAGAACACCGGTTTCCCATTGCCCGCCCAACGAGCGTAGGCGGCGGTAAAGCCCCCTCCGCGGAAGGTAGGCCAGTCGCCATCAAGGGCATATCCCTCGGGCGAAATGAAGTCGAGATGTGCTGCTCCGGAGACCAGGTCAAACGGGGCAACCCCGGCCACATACAGGCTGCCATTGCCTCCGTACCCGCTGCGGGCACCTATGAGGGGGCCGTAAGGCCTCAACAGTTGCACCACCTTCGCATACCCTCGGCTGATGAGATCGTCCAAAAATCGGCGGTAGGCGGCAACGAAGATGCGCCACGAGCCGTCTTGGCTAAGCTGTTGGTCGGAGGGGCCGGTGATCTGGCCCTCTGCGTCGCGTGGCGCTTTCATTCCCCACATCTCTTCTGCATGCGCGATACTGCCGTACTGCTCCCTAATCCATTGCCGCCACTGAGGGTCCCACACCTTGCGTTGGTCGTAGGGCCCCATATGAGGCTCCCACGCGATATCGAAGGCAAAAATAGTGTCGTTACCACGAATGTTGGCCGCATTCAGTAGTTTCGTAAGCGCTTCCGGGTCGAAATAGAGCGGATGGGCATACGCGAGAAATACGTTGGCTTTGATGCCGAGGTTTCGGCATCTTATCAGGAAATCGTTGAGGGCAGGCCCCTCGTCAGGTCGGGTATACGCTACGCTCACCACGTTAAACCCGAGGCGATGGCAGATATCGAGGTCGCGTTGGATGAGAATGGGGTCGTATTCATCTGGAGAGAGCCATCCGTGTTGATAGCGGTCAACACGTTGCCCTGCGATCCAGCCCGGCCAAAAGTTCACACCTACCGGGCGCCACGGCTTTCCATCTAAAACGAACTCGCCGCCCTCCACACGAACAAAATGGGCAAGGGAGGCGGTACGGGTTTTCATGGGCAGCACGCGAAACGGCTCCTGTAGGCGATCCAAGAGCGCAGAGGCCGGTCGGTCGGTTTGCAGCGTGATGGTTACCCTATATTCACCGGCAGGGAGATCGGTTAGCGTGTAGGTTGGCGACAAGGTTTGCTGATAGGGCTCCAAAGAGACCGTTGTTGTGAAATCCCTCTCGAAAGGTGGAGATACGGAATGGGGTAGGCTCTCGACATGCCACTTCAGGCGAAGTGTTTGGGGTTGAGCGGAGTTACTGATCAGCTTGGCTCCGACGACCACAGGTGTCTGAAAAAGATAGGAGGCCTTATCTACCCCGCCATAGGCGATATAGGCCGGTTGACGAAGCCGCAGCACCATATCGCGCAGTGCCTCTTCGGAAGGCAGGCTTTGATGAGGAGGAAGGGCGATACCGCCCCAGCAGGTGCCAAGGTAGGAACCCTGCAATGGGATGTAGAGCCAGCGGCTGTTATCTAGCTCCTCAAAGTCATCCTCCTTTCCCTCGTTTGAATTTGTGATTCCTGCCGGTAGGACAAGGCGCCCCGGACGCCCTTGATCGGCTAACCCAAGGCCGCGCTCGCGAATGACAGGTCGCCATTCTCCCTGCGCGGTCACATAGCCCCGATAGTCGGGGCTAAGCGCAGGGAGATCGGGCGGTGCGGCTTCGGCAGCGTAGGGAGAGGCTCCGACTTCCAGATCGGCAATCCAAAATTGGTGCTCGCCTTCCGGCATAAGCGCATGCGAGTTGGCCAGCCCAATGCGCCAGAGCATCGCGTTCTGTGGGTGAAATACGTCGCCATGTCCTCCACGTCCCTGACCTCCTTCCCAAAATCGAAAGGCAGATGGAAGCAGAACGTAGCGTTGCCAGTGTGTGGTAAGAGGGACTGCCGTAATCCAGCGCGAGCCGTCGCGTTCCACCCACTCCATGACGAGGGCATTGGTATCGGGCGCCCCTTTTGCCCAGAAGAGGGTGAGATTCTCTTGGGGGCCGAACGGCGAGGCGGGAAATGCGGGCGCTGTGAGGTTAACCCAATTATGATAGTTTTCAAAGCGGAAGTGGAGCGCCGTGCCGTGCGATGAAGGCTCTTTTGTGATGGTGATATGCGTATCGGGCGAATCGGCGGCTTGGTTCCAGGAGGCTGGATCGGCATTTTGAAAGTCGAACACGGGACGCCCTTTGGCTTCCTGAAGCAGCTGGTGGCGAAGATACCAACGGCCGTTTTGTAGGAAGACACTATGGGTAAAGGCAGGGCCTCCGATGCAAAGCAGACGACCGTGTTGTTGGAGGAAGTGCAGCAGGTTCGCCTGCGCGTTGCCGGGAAGATAGGCGGCATTGGGCAGGATCAACAGATCGAACTTTTCGGCATTGAAGTGTGCCGGATCGGCAAGTTGCTGTGGGGGCAGAATCGCCGCAGCAAAATGCGCCTTTTGCAGCGTTGCGAGGAGCTTTGTGGAGAGACTTTCAGCCACCAACGGTGGCATTCCTCCTAGCACCGCAATACGCCGTTGTGGCATCGAGTTGGGCGTAGATTGCGCATAGGCAGCAAGAACCGTGGTACCGAACAAAGTCATCCATAGAAACATCGTTTTGGTGTGCATTCTTGTTCTTCGTGAGCCTCCCATATTTAACCTCTCTTCTTTTTGACATCGGCTCCGTTGATCCCTGCCGCCGATTTTCCCTCTCTCAAATGGGGGGCTTTTAGGCTTACGATTCTAAAACCAAACTCGATCGGTATACCTTAGAACCGAAAACAGCGTAAACAGGAATACAAAAGAAGGGAAATAGATGTATAAAGAGGAATAGATCGAAAAGGGAAAACCATGAACTCATCTAATACGCCTACGGTGCTGATCGTCAATCCCGATCTGCTCTCTTCGTCTCGAATTGAATCCGCACTGAAAAGCTTAGGTTGGGCGGTAGTCACCGCCCGAACCCAAGACGAGGCCTTAACGCGTCTGCGCCACATCACCCCCATGCTGGTGCTCATCAACTTCAACATTGAGGGCCTGCAGCCTCTGGTCATTACCGAACGGGCCAAAAGCCTCCATCCCCAGGTCAAAGTGCTCGGCTTTATCTCCCATACCCGCCTCTCAGAGGTTCGCCCAAAGGCGCAGATCGCCGGATGCGATAAGCTCGTAGCCAACTCGGCCCTCCAGGAGCGCCTGCCGCAAATCCTTGCCGGCCTCTTCCCAAAGCTACCGGCCATAAAGAACATCAAATAGAGCCTGTTGTGTGCTAAAATTGCCTATGTCCACCGCCAAAATGCCCATAGACCCCAATCAGGTTCGCTCTATCCTCGCTACCGACTGTGGCAGCACTACCACCAAAGCCATTCTCATTGAAAAACAGCCGGATGGCGCCTACCGCCTCATCTGCCGCGGTGAGGCCCCCACCACCGTCGAGGCGCCGTTCGATGACGTTACCATCGGGGTTACCAACGCCATTCGCGAAGTAGAAGAGTTGCGTGGGCGCCGCCTCCTCGACGATAGCGGAAAACCGCTGACCCCACAACAAGAGGATGGCTCAGGGGTAGACCTCTACCTCTCGACATCTAGCGCCGGCGGAGGGCTGCAGATGACCGTGATCGGCGTGGTGAAGCGAATGAGCGCGGAAAGCGCCCAACGCGCCGCCCTTGGCGCCGGCGCCATCGTCATTGATGTGCTGGCCACCGACGACGGGCGCAAAGACTTTGAGCGCGTGGAGCGCCTGCGCCAGCTTCGACCCGATATCCTCCTAATGGCCGGGGGCACCGATGGCGGCACCGTTATTCACCTCGTTGAAATGGCCGAGATGCTGCTTGCTGCCGACCCGCGCCCCCGCCTCGGCCACAACACCAAACTGCCCGTCATCTACGCCGGCAACCCCGATGCCTACCCACAGGTGGCCGAGATTCTCAATGGGCACTTCGACCTTCGCCAAGTGCCTAACCTACGCCCCACTCTGGAACGCGAAAACCTCGGGCCGGCACGAGAGGCCATTCATGAGGTCTTTCTGCAACATGTCATGCAACAAGCCCCCGGCTATAGCAAACTGCTGAACTGGACCAGCGCCGACATTATGTCCACCCCCAACGCCGTTGGCAAGATCATGCAGACCATCGCCGAACAGCAGGGCATCAACCTCCTCGGAGTGGACATCGGAGGTGCCACCACCGACGTCTTCTCGGTTTTCGATGGTCACTTTACCCGCACCGTCTCGGCCAACTTAGGCATGTCGTACTCCATCTGTAACGTCCTCGCAGAGGCGAAAATCGATCGTATCTGTCGCTGGCTCCCCTTTTCCGTCGAGGCCTCCGACGTTCGTAACCAACTGCGTAACAAGATGATTCGTCCCACCACCATTCCACAACTCCTCACCGATCTGCTGCTAGAACAGGCCGTCTGTCGCGAAGCGCTCGCCCTCGCGTTTGAACATCACAAATCGCTCGCCAGAGACCTGTTCGGGGTGGCTCAGGCCAAAAATGTCGGCCAAATCTTCGAGCAAAAAACCTCCAAAAGCCTTATTAATATGCTGGATTTGGATGTTATCGTGGGTTCAGGCGGTGTGCTCTCCCATGCGCCTCTTCGCGCTCAAGCCGCCCTTATGATGCTCGATGCCTTTCAACCCGAAGGCTTTACCCTGCTCACCGTGGACTCTATCTTTATGATGCCTCAACTCGGTGTGCTCTCTACCCTCCATCCGGAAGCCGCGACCCACGTTTTCCAACGCGACTGCCTCGTCTATCTGGGAACATGCATCGCGCCGATCGGCGTAAGCAGAGAGGGAGAGCCTTGCGTTGCCGTCGAATGGGAAGATCGGCAAGATATTGTGCCGTTCGGAGCGCTTCGAGTCTATCCTTTAGGACTGAACTCTGCCGGCGAGCCGGAGGAGCAGGAGATAACGGTTACTCCCTCACGTGCCTTCGATTTGGGGGCCGGGCGCGGGCGCGCCGTACGACGTGTTGTTAAAGGTGGGGTGGTAGGCCTGATCGTGGATGCGCGCGGGCGGCCGTTGCAACTCCCAAGCGACCCCAATGCACGTCTCTATTGTCTGCAGGAATGGTATCGCACCCTGAATATACCCTTGCCGCAACAAAGCCAAACTGTGGTAGAGGCCTGAACGCTATGAATATTACACCAACGCCCTCACGTCCCGAACGCAAAGCCACACTGCGTTTTGGGCAAAGAGAGTTGAACTATATCACGCTTTTCGTAGCCCTTATCGTCATCGCCGGGGTGCTGTGGGGCGGCTATCGTGGCTTCATGAGCTTTAAAGCCCAGCGCGACATCGTGATCGCCCAAGAGAACCTACATACTCTCTATAGCGCCATGCTCTTATACAGCAAAGATTTTGATGGCAGATTGCCAAAAGCAGACCATTGGACGGATGCTATCCTCGGCTATCTCTCCGCTTCGAGCAGCCGGCCAGGTGGGCGTGAAGCTTTCTTGCACGGGCCGGCCGACAACGGCGAGGTGGGCTATGCCTTCAACACCTACGCCTCGGAATACAATTTTGAGCCGAGCGGCTCCTTTACCCAAAAATCCGATACCGACACGCAGTCTTCCATAGACCCCGATAGAACCGTGCTGCTCATCGAAAAGCCCAATGCCCCTCCCAACGCCACCGTCAGCATTCCGCCTATCAACAACGTCAACGACCAAGCCATTCTTTATAAGGCGCTCTCGTTTCCCCATAATACCGGCGATCCGGAGAACGCCAAAACCGTTATTCTCTATCTCAGCGGACGCATTGATGTGGTTACCCGACGCGATATGCGACCACAATAATGGAGGAACCTAGCCCTGTAAACGACCGCACGCCTAAAGGCGAGGGTCTCTCAGTGCAAGGCCTCCCCCTCGCTCTCGAAGGGTTGGGGTGTTTCGATTTGACAGGCGGCAACCAGATACCAGGAGCCGTTGGAGAACACGAGGTCGGTTTCTCCCCGATCAAGGCCGACGCCCTTCCCCTCAAGGCCGACGCCCTCCCCCTCATTAGTCGTCTCAAGCGTGTGACGGAGTGCGTCGGCCTGTTCCGGAGTGGGCAGCAGTTTGAGTTGGACGGTCAAACGCATTCGAGTTGCCCTTTGGGTATCCACATATCGCGTATACCGAAGTATACTCAATTATTCGATGACTATCCCTAACGAAAGGAGGGTGCGCTTCTTCCGCTCAAGGCCGACGCCCTACCCCTCGGCTAAAGCCGGCGGTTTCCGCGCACATTGCTATGAGTACCGCCTATACCCCCGGCCTGAAAGTCTCATCCTACACCCTCATCGAAAAGGAACGGCGTCTACCGGTGAAAGGGGAGGTGCTTGTAAAGGAAGGCGACGAGGTTTTGCCGGATACGGTGGTAGCGCGTGCCGAGCTGCCAAGTCCCATGCAAACCTTTCGCCTCGCCGCCCAACTCGGCATAGAGGCCTCGGCTTTGCCAACGGTGCTCAAAATAAAACAGGGCGACCGAGTGCAAAAAGGAGACCTTTTGGCCGAAACGCGAGGGCTTTTTGGGCGATTTTTCCGTAGCCGGTTCTATGCTCCTCTCAGCGGCACCGTAGAGCTTATCTCCCCTACAACCGGCAATATCGGCATTCGCCCCCCTCCTCTGCCGGTAGAACAACGCGCTTATGTGCGTGGGCATGTCCTGCGTGTGCTTCCCCAAGAGGGCGTGGTGATCCGTTGTGCCGGCGCGCTAGTACAAGGTATCTTTGGGGTTGGAGGCGAACGCTTGGGCACCGTTCATGTGGTAACCGGCGGCCCCGATAGCCCCCTCACCGAGCAGCACATCCACGAAAAGCATCAGGGTGGGGTTGTGGTAGGCGGCAGCCTCATCACCCCGGAGGCCTTGCACAAGGCTGCAACGGTAGGCGTTGCCGGCGTGGTTTCTGGGGGCATTGTGGACACCGATCTCATCGCCTTCTTGGCCGACATGCTCAACGACCCCAACTACGACATCGGGGTGGCCATCACCGGCCAAGAGCCAATCCCCTTCACACTCATTCTCACGGAGGGGTTCGGCTCCATCCCCATGGCCGAGCGTACCTTCCGCCTGTTCTGCCAGTTGGAGGGTAAACAGGCCTCCATCAACGGGGCCACCCAAATAAGGGCCGGCGTCCTTCGCCCTGAAGTGATCGTGCCACTAGACCCGACGGAACAGTCCTATCGAGATGCCGATATCCAACCCACCCAAGAGCTTGGCGTTGGCACACCCATTCGCCTGATACGCTCGCCCTATTTTGGCGAGATCGGCGAGGTTGCCGAGTTGCCCATCGCTCCCGAACAGGTGGAATCGGGGGCTGTGGTGCGCGTTTTGCGTGCGAAACTCGCCGATGGTCGTCTCGTCACCGTCCCTCGTGCCAATGTCGAGATCATCGAGGTGCTCTAAGAGACGCCGCACTGTGCCTGAAATAAACACGCGATCGCGCGTTTAAAACACGCGCGCGTGTTTATTATTCGCGCGCGTGTTTCTTCTCTCTGCCGAAATCTACCGGCGGTTCAGACAGGCGATCGGCTATGTGCGCCAACGTGGGTTCGAGCCGCTGCAACAGGAAACTCTGGTACTGCAGTATGTGCAGACCCATCAGCGCATCTCGCGCCATGATGTGATGAGCCTCTGCAAGCTAAACGAAGATCAGGCCTCCCGCCTCCTTCGCCGTTTGGTGAATGCAGGTAAACTAACACTGCACCGAGCTGGCCGTAGTTCCTTCTACACGGCCGCTTCTACCATCAAAGGTTAAAAGGAACGAGTCTATGAGCAATGCATCCGGCCATAACAGCAGCGTGCCACAACCCAGTGCCTCCGATCTAGCCCGCATTCAAGGCGGCGGGCTTACCCTTCTCGTCGTCACCCAAAAAGACCCGCTTTCTTTCTATCTCTTCCTAAACGGGCGCGAGATAGCACAGGCCGATGTCGAAAGCATGTCCATCCTCATTCAAGGCCCCGACGCCAACTCCGAAGGAACCATCCATACGGCGCTCTCTTACTATGTGCCCAGCATCAGCGGTGGAAAAAATACGCAAACCATTGGGCTTTTTCCGGGCATCGTGGAGATTATCGTCGAAACAAAGCGCATCCAAGTTACCGCCGCTCATCCAAATGCATTTGACGGACTTTGGGTCGGTCTCGGACTGCGTGCCGACGGTACCCCTTATCCACTCACCGGCCTTCATGCTTTCAACTTCCTGCTAGAAGGCACTCTGCTCCACGCCGAGCTTACCTGGATGAACGGCGTGACAGAAAGCATTATCGAGTAACCTCTAAACTTATTGTGCTTCATGCGCCTAGGACGAAAAAAAGCCCAAGGAGAGAGTCTCTCCTTGGGCAACTACAGCGCATGTCCGTACCTAACTAAAGCGCTAGTGGATCAGAATCTGATCGTTAGCCGGGATGGATATGCCGGTGGCTTGGGCAAACGGTGCCCCAAACCCACTTGCGGAGACCGGAATCAACAGCACCGTCCCATTAGCAGCGGATGGTTGTTGCGCTCCTACAACGACATATTTCCCATCCAACGTAAAGCCCAGCGTGGTTACCAGCCCTAGCTGATACGACTGATTTCCAACCGTGAAGCTGGGGCTGTAGATATTGCCTACCTGCGCCAAGTTGCCGGTATCCACGCCGGAAAGCAGAATCAACCCCGCATCGGTACCCACAACGGCCAGCTTACCATCCGGTGAAACGGCCACCGCATGAAGCACCGATACACCGCTTAACGCCAGCCGAGAGCCGTGCCTTTCAGGCCGAACGACTTGGCGACTGGTCAGCGACATCGAAGCCGGAGTCCTAAGATGCACCGAACGCACGGAGGGATTGCCGGGCAAACCGACAATAAGGCTTACGACCATACTGCCGTTAGCATCCCCAATAACGACCGCTCGACTCGAGTCCATAGGGCTGATAGCCATGCCATCGCGTCCATCCTCCATGTTGGAGGCGCCCTGTGCCGCTAAATTGGCGGTTTGTGTAAAGGTATAGCCCCCTCCACTCGCCGGCGCAATGGAGAACACCGTCAGGCCGCTACTTCCTCGTGCCAGCAATACCTTGCCGTCGTTGGAGATGACCACTCCATCACGATTGTCGGGTATGGCTATGGTTCCGGCAGCAGCCGGCTTGCCCGAAACGATGCCGGATACCACCAGCAACTGCGAACTGGAGTCGCCCGACACCACCGCCGTATCTCCATTAGGCATGATCGCGATGGAATCGCCATCGCCGCCATAGTTGGAAATGTCCAGATTGTTCGTAGACACCGTGGGCGCACCGAGCTGAATGCCGGAGAAGAAGCGCACCGTGTTGCCTCCATCTACCAGCACCCCTTGCGAACCGTCCGGCGTTAAGGCTTGGCCGTCTAAGTCATCGGCATTGGCCACCGGAAGGTTGGTTACCACCGGACTGGTAAGGTAGGCGCTGTTCTGAATGAACTGCACGATCTGCAAGCCTTTGCCTCCGCTATGTTCATCGGCAAGGATCGCCACCCCATAGTTGGCGTAGGCGGTGCTCGTTCCCGCGGCAGGTTGGTAGATAAGCAGCGTGCCCGGCGTCGTTACCCCTGGCAGAGCAACGGAGGGCGGCTGCTGGGTAAGGCCACCGTTATTACCCACCAGGAAGGTGCCTATGTCTACCCATTGCCCACTATTGCCACCGCTGCTCTGAAACATCGCCAAGTTCAGCGAGGTGCCGGCCGGAATGCCGGATAACCCTGTGGCGCTAATGGATACCGGCTGCGCGAATTGCGAGAAACTGGAGGTGCCTACCGTCAGTTTGAATGCCCCCACATACTGGTTGCCTGCATTGGGCGTAAAACGGCTTAATCCGGCCGCTTTGGTAAACGAAGGCACAGAGTTGGCATCCAACGGAGTGATCGACACCTGCGTCGGCCCTGAAACCGCCCCGGCAGGAAAGTTGAATGTGTAGGTCGCCTTCCCTTGGGTGACATTCATACTGCCACCGGCCGGATTGATGGTTTGTGTAACCGCTCCTGGGGTCGGGCCGCCCAAGCTTCCACCGCCCCCACCTCCGCAGCCCCAAAGCATCAAGGCACCTGTAACAGTCGCGAGACCTGTGAGAGTCGCACGACGGCAAACTGTTTGAAAGCGCATAGCTTTCTCCTTTCATAGGTTTCGATTCGAGCGTAAACGCATTGCATTCTCTAGGTCTTCGCGCATCCCTATCCATAGAGAGACGCCAGACCGTACCACTTCGGACGGCCCATCTAGCGTCTTTTTTTGACACACCCCCTTTATGGGGTATGTCAAATCGGAGGAAACTACGGCACCTTAAAGCTGATGGGTTGTTGAGGCGGTGCCGAGATATTTCCGCTTTGGTCTATAGCCCGTACGATGTAAAGATAGGTAGGGCCGGAGCGAACATTGTAATCGGTGAAGCTGGTAGGAGGTGTTCCTCCATTGCCGGGCAATATGGCAAGTTGTATGTAGTTAGGTTGCCCCCCACCGGTCGGCTGTATTGCACGAAATACCACATAGCCGCCTGCACCGGTCGTGGGCGCCGCCCAGCTGAGTTTGGCTGCACGTAGGGTGGCATCATAGCTCACCGATACGTTTTGAGGCGGGTCTGCCTTTACCTTGAAAGCCGATCCATCAAGAGGATTAGAGGGAATAGAGTGATTATCGTCTTGATCTACGGCAACCACGCAGTATTCATAAGTGACCTCCGGCTTGGCAGTGCTATCCACAAAGGCGACAGGGTCTGTGGTGCCTTGGGGCACATCTACCTCGCCGATCTCGGTATAGTTTTTGAGGTCTAGCAACCCAAGAAGAGACGGGTTAACCACATTATTTGGTTTTTGCCCGTTAATGATTTCGCTGAGCGCAACTGCGGGCGACTGCTGTTGCCTTACCCCAAACCGGCTCGAGGCGGCGAAGGCGAGTTGGGCCTTCTGATCGTTGGCAATAAGGTTTCTGCCGGCAAAAGCAGCCGAAGCATGAACCTGCTGAAGCTTTGTGTTAAGGTTTTGAATGTGGGCTGCCGCCGAAGTGGTTGTAGCAGAGGCCGCCGGTGTGGTGGTAATGAAAGGCTTGGTGGTAATGAAGGGTTTTGCAGGGGCCACCTGGCCTACAGGGGGACGAAGTGGAGAGGCACTACTGAGTGTGCTCACGATGCCTGCATGTGTAAAAGTGGAGGTTAACTCGCCGTAGGCCGGCATAGTGATAGTTACCGGAACCTCTTGGCGATAGACCAAGAACTTCACAACCTCTTCGTTGATTGGGTTAGGCACCACAGAAAGGGTTACGTTGCCCTCTTCGTTGGCCACCACTTTTTGAAGGATAGGGGTGGTAGGAGGCAGCGTGGAGGGCACCCGAAAACGCAGTTCGGAAGGTTGCGTGCTTGTAATGCCCCACCGTGTCACGGCCTCTACCCGATAAAGATAGTAGGTTGCGCGGCTTCGCGGCATGGGGTCGGTATACTGCGTCTGGTCTGTCTCGCCTAGCAGTTTCCATTCAATGGGCGTCTGGAGAATACGTACATACTTAGCGAGGATGACTCCGTTGACGCCTACAATGTTGGTGTTGGTGCGAACATAGCGAAACGGCTTCGATGGCTGTCGTGTCGCAAGGGGCAACGGGTGTTGCAGCGGGACGATGCCACCTTTAAAGGTGATAGTTTGAGAGCCTGGTGGAGGAGGCGGGCTGGCCGGAGCTGCCTCCTGTACGTTGGGTCGAAAATATCCGGTGAGGCTGGCCCGATAGATGCGGTAGCGCATGCCTTTCGTCGTATTGACGGGTGACCAAGACAGCGTAACGTTTCCACCGATGTCGGCAGAGATGGCGTCAGAGAAGTCGTTAAGATTAATTATTGAAACCGGTCCTCCTGGTCTTGCAACCTTCACAGCACTAAGCTGCATAAGGGTCTGCGGTAGCTGCTTCGTTCCCGTGTTGCCAGGGTGCTGGATACGAAAGTTCGGCGGCTCAAGGCCAATAGCTTTGGGGTCACAGAGATATTGAGAACGCAACTGCATCTCGGCCGTCTGGGCGGTTTTCGTGAAAGACGCCTTCAGGTTAGCCGGTCCGGGCGGTACGTCCTTTAAAGGTACGGCAACCACATTGGTTGCCGCCGGCGTCGAATCGCGCAGGTTTGCCTTGTAATCGGCAGTGATGAGATAACGATAGTAGTGGTCTGGGGCAATGGTGGTATCGGTAAAAACAAGGACGGTGTCTTGGGCTGCCTGCTGAATCGGGGCGATGTCCACTCCTTTCGACGCCAATTCCTTCCAACTCGTGCGAGCAGACATCAGAAAACGATTCTGCCCTTGAGCTAAAGGCACACCGGCGCGCAGAACTTTGGCCATAGGCTCCTTCACGGTCTTGCCCACGAGCTTTCCATTGCTGGCAACGAGCACGAAGATATGCGTGGCGGAAATATCCGAGTCGGTCGCCGGAACATAGGGCCTGCCGTTGATGGGTTGAGGCGTCAGCAGTTGGGGCGCCGCGTTAGGTTGTTCGGTATCTATGCGAAAAATGCGATAAACGGCCGCATTATCCTCCGACTTGTTCCATATCACGTCAATGCTCTTCCCGTCGGCGCTTAGATTCGCTTGGGCGTTGGTAACCGGTGGGGGCGTGCGCCAGTCCTGCATGGCGATCTGCACCGTGGTGGGCTGGCTTTCTCGGCCAAATGCATCTACCAAAACAACTCTGTAGCTAAGCGGTTCAATGGGCGCATTATCGTCGCTAAAGGTGATAAGGGAAGGCACCCGCTGCTGGCTGTTGGGGTCGTTCTGATAGCTCACCATGATGGGCAGCTTGTTCAACTGAACCCCTTGGGGGTGCGCCTTATCTATGCGAAACACACTGTAGGTCGCCGTCACCAAAGCCTTCATAACATCTTCAGGGGGGTCAGACCAGTGTAGCGCCACGGAATAGATGCCCGTCTGGATGGGCGTTTCTACCTCAGGGGCCGGAGGCTGGGGGTCTTTGCCCACCGTAATGGTAACGGTGGCGACATCGTTGGGGCTTTCCTGGCCGTTATCCCCAATCGAGCGCAGCGCATAGGTGATCTGCTGCCCGTTTTGCACGTTCGGGTCGCTGTAAGCCATACCGATGGCATCGGCCACCTGCGGGTTGGTGAGACCGGTAAGAAAGAGATGCTGGCGTCGCAGAACGGTCTCCGTGTCAAGAGGCAGCTTTTGCCCCGGCGGCAGAGGTTGTGGGTTCAGTTGCCTGTTAGGCATTCTAAGCATGCGCGTGCGATAGGTTAGCAGCGCTTGGGGAACGACAACCGCAGGGGTTTTCTGCAAGTGACTTTGCCACATCTGAGGTGCTGTAAGAGCGCTCTGCTGCTTTAAGAGGGTGCCGTAAGCTTTAAAGGCATCACGGCTTATATGGGAAGTATCGCGCCCCAGCGCTTTTTGGAAAAAACCCTGCTGTGGTAGCTGCCCAGTGGGAAGCTGAACTCGGCGGCTCAGTATCTGGAGCATTTGGGGCTTGATGGCATTTGGCTTCATTTGAATGGGCTGTGTGTTGACTTTGGTTCGTTGCCCATTCACAATGCGATACAGATTGTAGCCCCCCGGAGCAAGCCAACCGTCCGTGACAACCCACCTCAAGCGGACTTCCGGTTTCGTATTGGGGTTGGCGGTGGCCGCCATGAGCGACACGGTATCCGCCTGGGCATGCCAACCGGCCACCTCCATAAAGGCCAGTATCGAAAAGATGTAAAAAGATTTTCTCATCGGTTTATTCCTCCTCTTCGTGTGTAAGACTCTTTGCCCTGTAGCTAGAGTGTCATGCTGTAGCCCACGTCTAGGTTGCCGGAGACGTCGCCCACCACAGGCAGGTGAACGCTGACACCCGCATTCACATCTCCCGAAGCGGTTAGCTGATTGTTTTGGTACTGCACTGCAAGAAAGCCGTTGAAGTAAGCAGATAGTCCTACGGTGGCGCTGCCAAGAAAGCCGAAATCGGCGGAAAGTGTCACCGAAGCGCTCGCACCCAAGGCTACGAACCCACCAAAAGTCGGCTCATTTTGATAGCCTAGGCTCAGGTAGGCTTCCGCATAGGCACTGGCGCTAACGTCGTAGGAGAGCGTAATGCCGAAATCCACACTGCCGGTTGAATGGAACCCCGCTTTCCAGAGCAACGCTGCTGCGAAAGATGGGTTCCCGTTAACGAAGTCTATATCGGCTGCTCCTTGTACCGAAGCGATGTTGAGCAGATCAATCTCAATGGGATTGTCTATTTGTAGCTGGTGGTTAGGTACGTCGGCATGAATAGGCCCTCCGATATGTAGGTATTGCGTGTGCGGATCAATGTGAAGCACGATCTGCCCACCAGCATGAATGATATCGGTCTGGCGCGACGGAATGTTGATATCCGCTCCCAAGGAAGCCTGAAAAGTCGCCTGTGATGGGTTAAGATAGATATCGCCGGTAACTACCCTATCATGCTTTGATGGATCGGCCGGTATCTGGGCATCAACGGCATCGAGCAGGTAGCCGTTGCCATGGAGGTCTATCGTTAAAGGATTGGTGGTTACCGTCAGGGCGAAATCTCCCCAGAAGGTGGTCTGATCCACCGTTTCCAGACGGACGCCAGCAGAGAAAAGCCAACTCGATTGTCCATTGGCAATGGCTTGATCGTCCAGAGGGACAAGCTTATAGTCCGCGTAGGGAATTCCGCTTTGGGGGCCGTTAGGAGCCGGTTTCACATTGTGACCAATCGCCCCGCTAAAGCCCCCAATGGCTAACCCCGATGACCCAAGAGGTATCGGAGGGAACTGTATACCGGCCCCGACGAACCAAGCGTTCTTGGCCACCAAAAATTCGGCACTGAAGCCTGTTCCGGCGCCGAGGCAGTCGAGGCTGAGCGAGATGTTGCCATCTAGATAGTCATCGTGGTAATTGACGTTATCCGGGTCGTGAAAACTTATCTCCCCTTCCACATGGACAAGGTGTTTGATTTCGCAATCTACCGCGATGGAGCCGAGCGAGACTGTCTTATCCTGGTAAAACTTGATACCGTCGAAGTTGCCCTGAACGGAAATGGGCAGATCGCCGGAGAGCTTCACGTTGCCGGTAACACCTATCCATAGCCCGTGAATATTGTCCGTTCCGAATCCCACCTGACGTATTTCGAGTTCTGCAGGCCCTAGGGCGAGGTCATAGGGATTGTTTAAATTGAGCCAAGCTCCGCCCAACTTGAATTTGCCGTTGCTGTCAATTTCGAGATCGGTGAGGTCGAGAGTGGTACCGCTCAGCTTGCCGGCTTTAGTGGAGTCGAACTGTAATTGACCTGTGATCGTAAAACTCCACGTTGTATCCGACTGCTTTTCCACTTTAGCTTGCGAGATATGGAGGGAACAGGGAAATACGTTTGAGGAGAGAGTCTGATCGGCCTCAACGGCCAAACTGATATCGCCTGTGCTTGAGAAAGAGCCGGATAGCTTGAGTGCGGCCCCAGACTGCTGAGCGTTCTGGCCTCCAGCCTGAGCGTTCTGGCCTCCGGCTTGAGCGTTCTGGCCTCCAAACTGCGGGAGGGTCAGACTGCCATCGAAGCGGCAATCTTGAATCCGGTTACGGCCTATATCGAGGCTAAGGTCGTTAAGGGTAATGCTCGTTCTGCCCAACGTGACGCCATTCTGATTGGGATCCTGTTTGGGATTTTGAGCAAATTGGGTGCTTACGGTGCCGCTCACGCCGTTCTGGTCTATGTAGAAATTTTGCACATCAATTTGGACGGACTGGCCGTTGTTTTGAAAGGAGCTGGGCAGAGTAAGTTTTGCATGTTGGATAAAGATGCCGCGCCAACTGGCAGGTAAAGGCTGCCCGGTGGCCGGGTCTTTCTCTTGGGGGTCGCCTTTCGTGGAGGAGAAATCCACTATCACCGTGCTCTTTGCAGGTAACTTGATCCCTAGGCCGTTCCATGTGAGCGAAATATCATCTTGCAACGTGAAAGAAGCAAAGAGATTGTCTCCACTTATACCGCAATCAGCGCTGCCGATGTGCTTGCTTAAGGCCGCAGCCTCATCTGCGGGGTGCATCGCGGTGGCGAAATTATAGGAAAGGGTAACGTCCGGGATGGTGCCCGATCCGCCGTTGGTCGAAGTCAAACTTGGCGGCAAGGTGATATCGCAGGTAAGGCTTACCGTTTGCGGCTGGCTGTTCTTCATGCTGAACTGAGCCGACTTCACAGTGAGCATAAACCCCATCGGCTGCGCTAAAGGAATCTGTAGGTTGGCGTTTTGGTTGGCGTTATTGAGCGAAGCGTTAAAGCTTACCAGACCGTCTTGGTCTATGGAGAGGTTTTGCGCATCGAGAGCCAGCGGGGCTTCGTCCTGCGAGATGAGATCGGGCAGATTCACGGCGATAGTCGCCGAAGGAATAGTCAGCGTAAACTCATCCGGTTTCCCTGCAGGAAAGTGATGATAGTGCAGGTTCATGGGCGACGCCTGCACCACACAACCGGGCAGTTTCAGGCCACCACTCATCGTGTCTGCCGTTAAAGAGGCATTCTGTGCATCTATGGCGATCTCCCCGTTTTCCGCCAAACTTATCGCGGCCTGTAACTGCAGTTTGGGGGCATTGCCACTGCTGTCTCGAAAGGGCAGAATGGCGGCCAAAGCCCCTCCACTGAGCTGTAGGCTGGGGGTGGGCGTAACCACAAAGCCCAGTTTGGTTCCGTTCCCTACGGAAAGCCCAACCCCGCTGCCGAAGATGCTGGGAATATCCAGCTCGTTGGTAAACACATAGGTAAGGCCGTTTGCCCGCCCCTGATTATCCACCGAGACATGGCTAAAAGGCACATTGGGAATACCCGGCAAGGTGGTGCTGCCGATGCGGATCACCAACGTGCCCGTGCCGGCCAGGTTATCTGGCGCCTGGGAGGTATAGGCAATGCTATTCATCACCACCGACACAGGGTCGGCATTGCCGTGAATGCCCAAAAAGACGAGTTGTTGAGGGGGAGCGGCCAGAGTGGTCTCTGGCGCTCCCCAGGCCAGCCGGCAGAAAAGCAGGAGCGAGGCGAGTGCTATGCTTCCCTGCCAGCCTATGGTATGGAGGATTGTTTTTTGTTTGCGCATGTCCATCCTCTTCTGTGAAAAGTTTTCCTCTATTTCGATTGCGATGTTTTGCTATCGTCTGACGAGCCGTCCGCATGGGAAATGAAATGAACGACATCTCCCACCTGGAAACCGCTGCCGCTATCCACGGCTAAAATGGAAAGATGATCTCGCACCTCCACGATGTGGGCCTGTCCGGCCTCCACGTCCTTCGTGCGCCCGATTACGGTCTGTGTGTCCGGGTCTACAATGGCATGGCCGGGGTGCAAAATGTCGAGTTTATCGCCCATCTGCAGACCGGCATCGGTGCCTGCATTTAGATAGAGGTCTTGCGTGTTGTTGTCGCCCATCTCCACATCGGCAATGCGTCCTTCCCAAGCCACCGTCTGCATGCGGTTGCAGATAAACAGCACGGCTTGGGCAATAGCCCGCCGTACGGCCTCCCCAAGAGGCGTGTTGCTTATGGCGTCCATCGTAAGCCCCACATCTCCTTTGTTATAAGAGATTGCGGTGCCGCTGGCGGTGGCGCGCCCTACGGCATGAACCGAATCGATCACCTCGCCGGTAACCACATCGTAAATGCGCACATCAATGCCCACCATCGCCGTGGAATGCCCTGTGGAAAGACCAAGCGCCCTGCCTAAAACCCCTCCCGCTCCCACGCTGGACTCCTCGAAGGAGTACTCGGTAACCGCGCCGCGTATGAGGGCCTGTGCACCCAGCAGTTGGCCGGTTTTCGGAGCTGCGGTAGGGTTGACCCCACCGCTTGCCCCCAGTTGCTGCTCCGCCTGAATGTCCTGTAAAGCGCTGCGCTCAAGCACCACAAACCGCTTGCTTTCGACTAGCGCCGTGGTGAGCATCTCGGTAAGCCCCGTGCCGAAATCGGTTGGGGGTGGTATCTGAATGCTTGTGGTAGTCACGGTGCCCCCGCTGGGGGTGGGCGAGGTGTAGGAGGTGGCCGTTACCTTCACGTCCATATTCATCACGCCAAGGCGCTTGCGAGGCCCGTAATAGGGAGGCAGCTTCCGTAACGCTTCCATCAGAGCGCGATTCTCTTTGGGCGGCTTCTTCTTCGCCGAGTTCTCTCTATTGCTATCCGCCTCGCTCTGCCCTTGAGCGCCTGCAGGCTTGCCCGAATCGTCCGGCGTCTGGGCGGCGCGACACGGCCAACAGCAGCTTAGGAACAAGCAGAGCAACAGCCCAAGTAGGGTGCTTTTTTTGTTCATATTCGCTATCTGACCTCCAATGTTCTTAAAAAAACGGCCGGTTAAATTGGTTAAGGAGCCATTTCCGCTGCCTTATACACCCATTTTAACAACCGATCGTCAAAAAAACGTCAAAAAACAGGGTTTTTGAGGCGTTTAGCAAAAAATTTTTTTTGGCAGCAACTCTCGATACAACGTCAAATGGCGGGCAATCATTCGATCGGCCGTGTAAAGAGCCATCGCCCTTTGAAACGCGGCCTCAATAGAATGCTCTCGCAGGGCCGGGTCGCCCAATAATGTTTCGATGGCCTCTGCAAGGGCGGTGCTATCTTCCGGTGGCACGAGCCGGCCATAGCGGCCTCTATCCAGCGTCTCCATCAATCCCCCGACGGCGGTGGCCACAATCGCCTTTCTGGCAAACATGGCCTCTATGGCTACAATTCCTTGCCCCTCCTCGCGCGAAGGAATCACCACAATATCGGCCGCCGCGTAAAGGGGTTCAACCGACGGCAGAGGCCCCAGCAGCCTCACATTTTCAAGAGAGGAGGCCTGTTGAACCAGCGACTCTCGCTCTGGCCCATCGCCTGCTATGACCACCAGCGGTGGGACGGCCCGCATGGCGAGCTGCCGAGCCGCAGCAAGCAAAACGTCAAACCCCTTCTCTTTGGAGAGCCGGCCGATGGAGGCGACGAGGGGACGTTCCAATGGCAGGCCTAACTGTGCCCTAGCTTCCCTGCGCGAGGGCAGCTGTAAAAAGGGGGTAGGGTCAATGCCGTTAGGGATCACCTCCATCCATTGAGAGGGAATGCCTGCCGCCTCTGCGGAGTGTGCTACGGCCTCCGATACGGCAATAATGCGGCCTGCACGCTTAGCAGCCCATTGGAAAAAGAGCCGCTGGGGAGCGCTCAAACGAGGTACTAGGTTATGTAGGGTAAACACGAAGGGGAGTTGCGCGCGCCATGCGGCCGGCGCGGTTAGAAGGGCCGCCCATAGCCCGTGCGCATGAACAAGTTGCGGGGCGCAAGCCTGAAGACGTCGGGAAAGCTGGAACACGGTTCGGATGTGTTCCGGTGGGTTTTGCCGAAGACTGAACGTCATGGGGTACAAGGGCACAGAGAGGCCCTCAAGCACAAAATCGGGCGGTGCCAGCAGGAAAGGCTCCCAACCGGCTTGCTGCAAACCGGAGATCAGCGTGTGTAGATGACGTCGAATGCCCCCCACCGCCGGCCGGGTAACGAGCGCAATGCGCGTGGGCATAGCAACCGCTCTCAGCGCGGAACCTCTACCGCCTGCAAGGCCGCCTCTAACACCCTATCGGAAGTAAAACCTTCCAACTCCGATTCGGGGCGCACCATGAGGCGATGCCGCAAAACCGGCAAAGCCGCGTCCTTCACATCGTCCGGCGTCACGAAATCTCGCCCTCGTATGGCGGCCAGCGCCCTAGCCACCGTAAAGAGGGTGATGACGGCACGTGGGCTGGCCCCTAATAACGTATGCCGATTGTCGCGGGTTGCGCGCGCCACCTGAACCACATAGCGTCTCACCGCCGGTTCCACACGCACCCGCTCCACCTCCGCCCTCAGTTGCCCCAACTCTTCAACGCTCAAAAGAGGCGTGATGTTGGCCGTATCAAGGTCTTGTGCGCGAAAGCCCTCCAAAACCCGAGCCAGTATCTCCTCTTCCTCTTCCAAACTCGGATACCCGATCTTCACCATCAACATAAACCGGTCGAGCTGAGCCTCCGGCAGCGGATAGGTACCCTCGAACTCCACCGGGTTTTGGGTGGCACATACCAGAAACGGGAAGGGCAGATCGTAGGAGACCCCGTCTATCGTCACACGCCGCTCCTCCATCGCCTCCAGTAGGGCCGACTGCGTTTTAGGAGGGGTACGATTGATCTCATCCGCCAGCACGAGGCCTGCGAAAATAGGCCCTCGCTTCAAATTGAACTGCCCGCTGCGCGGGTCGAACACGTTGGTGCCCAAAATGTCGGAGGGCATGAGATCGGGCGTAAACTGAATGCGGGCGAACGATACGTTGAGAATACGGGCAAGCGTGCGTATGGCAAGCGTTTTGGCCGTTCCCGGCACCCCTTCCAACAACACGTGGCCGCCCGTTAGTAAGGCCACTATCAGCATCTCTATCAGCTCATGCTGCCCCACAATGGCCTTATGCATCTCCTCTGAAATGCGCTCCGCCACCTGCTGCACAGTGCCCACCGCTTCTACCGAATCGCCGGACAAAACCGGCGGTGCAGAAACCGCAGGTGGCACGCTCGCGGGAGAAACATTTTCAAAATCCGACAAGATGAAGCCTCCTTTTCCAGTCGTCTAGTGCGCGCACAAGCTCCTGAAGCTCTTCTTTTGAAGGGCGCCCTTTTGCCAGCGCCTGCTCACACCGCTCTAACAGGGGGCCTAATCCCTCTATATCACCTACCCCATACCGCGCAACCCTCTCAAGCAACACCGAGCGTGGTGTCTCCTCGGCAACACCCACAGTCACCGTCAAAGCGTGAAGAAAGGCCCTATAAAGCTGCTGTAGAGCGAGATCGGTGGCGCCGGCACGTTGCAGGAAGCGCCCCAGCGAAACCACATAGTCGGCTCCCGCCGCAGGCCTTGCGACGAACATCGGGCGAAGCGGGCCGCGCCGACGGTTTTCATTATAAATGATCACAAGCCAAAAAACAACGAGGTAGAGAACGGCCATCTTCAACGGCACGGGCAACACCTTCCAAACGTCTTCATTGCCAACAACTTCTGGGGCGCCGGCAAAGCCGTAACCGTGATGATACTCATCGAAAAGTATCCATCTATCGCTCCTGCCAACCGCCAGCGCGGCCAAATTGGTCATAAAAACGGCGTTGTCTTGCAGGGCAATGCCCTGGTTGTTTAACAACAGATCGTCCGCTACCACGATCAACCGTCCCTTTCCCACCGACTTCTCTACCGCGACATCTCCCTGAGCGTCCTTGAAAAGCACGCGATACGGCGCTCCCTGCCGAAACTGCAGGCGAATGGGTGAGCGAACCGCGATGGTATGCACGTTCCGCAATAGCGGGTCGGTCGCCAAAGTGGGCGCGACCTGCACCACAGACGGCACAGCTTTGGCGGCCACATTGGCAAGGTCACCACTAAGCGGGTCTCTGGCGTCATAGCCGCGCACCGGCAAGCTCGATGCATAAAAGAGCGTGCCGCCGTTCTCTACCCAACGCTTCAGCGCCTCTACCTCCGCCATAGAGGGCTGCCGTGAATCCTCAAGCGGCTCCTGCACAATCAGCAACGCTGCCCGTCGGTCGAGCCGGCTCCACGGCCCGGCCAGCCGCTCCACCGAGAAGCCTAACCGGTCGTAGAGCAGATAGAGCGCCTTTAGCCCAATCGGCCGCGAACTTAAAGAGGTGGGAATGTCGGAGGGTAGGGTGCGGCTGCCGGCACGATTAAAATAGATGAGCGCTAAAAACATGCCCACGAACAGCAGCCCCAACAGCAACTCATAGGAGACCCGAACGCTACGCACCGTTCACACCCTCCTGCGCACTACGAGCGGTTGCACCCCCCAACAGGTTCACAACGGTTTCATAGGCGTTTAGGCCTCGCCGATAGTCCTGCTCTTCGGCGGCAAACTGGCCGTACCAAAACTTGTCGAAATCTCTGACCAACGGCGCGATGACCTCGTAAAACCGATCCAAGCGCTTGGCCCGCAGCGTCCTCAAATACTCAAAGTTCGTGCGGTCTCGCGCATATTCGATGATCTGAGCCTGATCGAGCCGGCACAATATCGCCAAAAAGAGCGCGCGAAAAGCCCGCCGGTAGTCTCCGGCAGCCGCGAACTGCTGAGCCTGTTGCAGCAAAACCTCCGCTTCGGGCAGCACGACCGGTGCCGGCTCCGGCTCGGTCGTCACCTTAAAAGAGGGCTTCTCTTGCTGCTTGGTAAGACGCGGCCATATCGCGTTTCTTACCAACCGCCATAAGAGCCAACCGCCTAATAACACCAACCCCACAACAAGTATATAGACCACAGGTCTTGGAATATAAGACGCGGCCATGTTCCCAAAATGGAGACGCCGTTGCAACCAATGCCAAAACCGTTCCAAAGCGCTATAGAGGTGGTGGAAGAAATTTTTAATGGCCTTTAGAATCGGGTTTGCAGAGGAGGTCGGCGTAGGCCGAAACTCGGAACGCGAGAGAATCTCCTTTAACGCCGTGCGCACCTGTGCAGGGCCGGGCGTTTGCGCCGAACAGGCGGCATTGAGAAGAGCGCAGAAAACAAACACCAAACTTGGAAAAAGCAGGTTCGACACCGTTCGCCGGCTGAAGGGTTGGAACCCAAAGAAGCTTTGTTTCATAGACGCTCCTCTCCAGCATAAAGCCGCTGCACCAGAAGGCGCACATCGAGGGCCTCTCGCCGAATGCGGCAGTCCACATAGAGCTTTACAACAACAATGAGAATGTAGAGAAACGTGATGAGGGCGACAACAAAGGAGATAAACGACTGAAGTGGCTCTGATAGGAGCGGAGGAAAAGAGAAGCGATCGAACACATAGCTTAACGGCGAAAGCGCCGCCAACTGCAAACAAAGCACCACAGGCAACAGCAGCGTTGTGGTAATCCATAGTCTCAGCGCTTGAGAGCGCGAAAGGAGGCTTGCATTACGCTCCCATACGGCCCCCACCGGCAGCTTTTCATAGACGATCAGCGGGCAAGCAAACAGAAAATAGCGCGTTACAATTCCTACTGCTACCATAAAGCTCACAAACAAGTCCGCAAACAAAAGCACAAGCGTCACAACAGTAATCACATCCCTCGCGAAAAAGGTATGTGACGCCCATATAACCAATGCCAGGATCACATAAAACAGCATCTGCATAACAAAAAATGCACCAAGAAAGACCACGATGGCGGTGAGCGCCAGTGGAATGAGTCGAAAAGCAGGAACTAGTCCCTGCCGCAGGGCTTGCCGAAAAGAGAGCGGTTCTTCATCGAGTAGCAGGGAGAGAATATAGAGGCAGAGGGGCCCCGATGCCACCAACAACACGCAAAACGAGAGAAAGCCCGGCACCGCCGCGCTTGGTGAACCGATAAGGAGGAACTTGCCTATAAGGCTAAGCACGGTATCGGTTGGGATGTTCTGTGAGCTGTAATCCAATTGCAAGATATCGGGGCGCATCCAAAGCACCTCAAGCGCATAACAGATCACATGCGCCGGAAGATAAAAGAGCGCCGATAGCAATAATAAAGGGCGGTATTCGCTGCGTAACAGGTCGAAGGAGCTATCGAGAATGGCCATAAGAGGCATCGGGTTCGTCTTCACGGTTTGCCTTGTTAAAGACGCCGACGCCGGCCTTTTCGATGTTTCCGCAGGGTTCTGCACGAATCGCTGAACGGCCATAGTGTTTAATTCTCCGCAAACGCGCTTTATCCTTCCTCATTGAGCGCAAATACTACTCGCCACCGGTTTGCGGGGACGAGGGGGTCTCGCCCGAAGTAGGGGCGCTTGTAGAGGGGTGTGAAGGCGTTAGTGCAGCCTCCCTAACAATAGAAACGTAGATTTTCACGCGCGAAAGGGGCTGTCCCTGAAGGTTATAGGCCTTCACCCCATCCGGCAGCACCAACTTTGCTTCCAATGTGGCATCGGTAGTAAGCGACTGTAGCTCAATAGGCTCTGTGCTTACAACAGAAAGACGCCCTAAAAGTGTAGGTAAGCCTTTAAGCTCCACTTGGCTCGGTAGCGCCGCGATACGCTCGACTCGGTAGGGGGGTGTTGGAAGCGAAGCAACTTGTGGGCTAACCACGGCGATCTGAAAAGACGGCTCGGAAACCAAATAGGCCGTTACATGCGCCGTTGGAGGAGAGATGTCCACATCCGTAACGGTAATCCCCTGTTTGTTCACCGCTTGAATGGCAAAATCTCCACGCACAACCCCATCTGCGAGAAGGGTGGGGTAAACGTTTAGGCGGGCAACGGCGTCTACATAGTCCTCTCGCCCGCTCACCTCGGCATGGGCCGGCACCACCTGTAAGCTTTGATAGGTATAGCCTAAAGGCGGCGGTGGGAGCACGGCATGAACCGGCAGCACGCGCGTGATTCGGGCATAAAGCTGAATGTGCAACGTTACCGGCCCCTCGATGTGAATTTGCTCCATCACATCCGGCTTCAAAGTCGGAACGGTATAGCGGGCCGGCACAATGGCCACATGGGTGTTGCTGCTTTGGCCGGCCAAATCCACATCGGCAACCACATCGCCATCGCGCATGTTCTCCACGAGAATGCGAGGCCCGGTAACACGCACAAGAGGATGCAGTGCCGTAGCATCGCAGATCACGTCGTTCGGAACGTTGTGAACCTGCACGGTCGCTCTGAGCGGCACCGTGATCTGTGGGTTCATGTTGTGCTCGGCCTGCACGTAGAAGTAGAGCAGAAGCGACAGAAACAACGAGATGAGTTTCAGCCCGATGTTACTCTGCAGCCGTCCCAATAGAGCAGGAAACCCGCTCGGCGCATTCGGTTGGCGAATAAAAAGTCTCATTTCACGGCCCGCCTATTCCCAAACAGACGCTCTGGCGGTTGCAACTGACGAGTAAGACGCTCGCGCAACGTCTCTCGATTAAGCCCTCGGATGAACTTATCGCCCATGGCCAGCGAAATGGTTCCCGTCTCTTCAGAGACAACCACAATGATCGCATCGCTGTTCTCCGCCATCCCCATCGCGGCTTTATGGCGGGTGTGGACGGCAGCCTCCACTCGTGGCCGATCGGTAAGGGGCAACACACATCCGGCTGCAGCGATCCGGCCACGCCGAATCACCACCGCCCCATCGTGCAGGGGTGTCCCTTTGTAAAAGAGGGTTTCCAAGAGCTGATCGGTCACCACCGCATCAATCGGCACACCGGTCGTAATGATCTCATCGAGGCCTGTCTGGCGTTCAAACACGATGAGAGCACCGGTACGGTTTGCGGATAGGTGGTAGGCGGCCATGGCAACGGCATCTATTACGGCACTTAGGTCTTCGCGGGGCAGAAGCGTTAAGCCCTGGCTCCAGAACCGCGGGCCAAACTCCTCGAGCGCATGGCGCAACTCCGGATAAAAGAGAATAACCAGAGCAACCGGCCCAAGAGGCAACACCTGTCGCAGCAGCCAGTTCAGCGTATCGAAGTGGAGAAGGGAGCTGAGGTAGAGCGCCGCCGCCAATGTAAACAGCCCCCCCAAAATCTGCCAAGCCCGCGTGCCGCGAACCAACAGGAGGAGCCGATAGATGAGGTAGGCCACAAGCAAAATATCAAGCGCGCCATACCAGGTGATATGCGTGCTAATCGCATGGAGCGCTTGTGCCGGTGTCATTCAGTGCTTACTCCCCAAAAGTTGGGCATTGCCCTATCTGCAAATGGAGATAATAACCCCTCTTCAAAAAAGTTGTGTTCCTCGTAACCCAAACAGCCGCGAATCTATAATGGCACCAGGTTTGCTGACAAGTTAGCCCTCATTATACCCTAGCGAGAGGGCGAATCGCCGTTGCGGCTCCTCGAAGGAAAAAGGTAGAATAGCGTGTGTGCGAACGCCCATACCACGCATCTATCGAGGAGAACCGTTATGACCGCCGTTGCCGAAGGCCTACGCGATGTAATTATTGGAACCTCCACCATCTGCGAAGTGCTCCCATCCGGTCAACTCTTTTACCGAGGCTACAGCATCCACGATCTGGCAGACCACTCCAGCTTTGAGGAGGTGGTCTATTTGTTGTGGCATGGTCGTCTTCCTACCCTCGCCCAACTCGAGCGCTTTAAAGCCCAACTGGAACAGGAGACGGCCTTTGCCGAAAACGCTCTCTCCCTCCTGAGGCTCTTCCCGAAATCGGCTCCTCCGATGGATGCGCTGCGTACGGCGGTTTCGGCCCTCGGCATGTTCGATGCGGATAACGGAATCCATACTCCTGAAGCAAACTTGAGAAAATCGATCCGACTTCAAGCCGCCATGCCCGTGCTCGTTGCCGCCTTTGAAAGACTGCGTCAAGGCTTAGAACCCATAAAGCCTCGCCCTGAGCTGGGCATCGCCGGCAATTTCCTTTATATGCTGCGAGGGGAAGAAGCCGACCCGCTCTACGTTCGTACCCTCGACATAGACTTTATTCTCCATGCCGACCACGAGATCAACGCCTCCACCTTTGCCACACGGGTCACCGTCGCTACCGGTGCCGATATCTATGCGGGCATCGTGTCGGGCATCGGTACGCTCTCCGGCCCCAAACACGGCGCCGCAGCCGAAGAGACCATGCGAATGCTTCTGGAAATCGGCGACATCTCGAATGTGGATGCCTATATTCGCCCACGCCTCACCGGCGAGAAGCGCATCCCCATCCCCGGTTTTGGGCACGCCGTCTATCGTGCCCCCGACCCGCGCGCCCAACATCTTCGCGAAATGAGCCGCAAACTCGGCGAGTTGCACAACAACCTGAAATGGTTCGAAATGACCGCCGCCATTGAAAAACTCGTCGAAGAGCTAAGCAACACCCCCGAACGCCTCGCCGCCGGGAAACAGCCTATCTACGCCAACGTGGATTGCTTCTCCGCCTCCTGCTACTATGTGATGGGCCTTCCCATCTATCTCTACACACCCCTCTTCGCCATTAGTCGCACCGCCGGATGGTGCGCCCATATGATGGAACAGATCCAACACCCGAAGCTCATTCGCCCGCGCGCCGAGTATGTAGGACCGCATGACCTGCCCTACATACCCATCTCACGGCGCGAAAACGGAAGTTATTAACATCTTTACAACCGAAACCGAGACAACGGTCGTGCGTAGAATCTCTTTGACGTATTAATACAATGCCAAACCGTTGCTATTTGAAGGCCGACTAGGAGAGACAGGTGTGCCCACGCCCGCCGTTGAGGAAAAACTGAAGACACTGCCCACTCGCCCCGGTTGCTATCTCTACAAAGGCGAGCAGGGTGAGATTCTTTATGTTGGGAAAGCCATTAACCTGCGCAACAGGGTGCGCTCCTACTTCCAAAAAGGGGCCAATTTAACTCCTAAAGTGCGCCGCCTGGTGAGCAAGATCACCGATCTTGAGGTTATTGTCTGCGATAGCGAGCTAGAGGCCTTAGTGCTTGAATGCTCTCTCATCAAAAAGCATCGCCCACCGTTCAATGTGCGCCTGCGCGATGATAAGCAGTACCCCTATCTCTGTATAACGACCTCCGAGCCTTTTCCACGCCTTATCCTTACACGCCGCGTCCGCCAAGATAAAAACCGCTACTTCGGCCCCTACCCCAACTCGCGAGCGGTTCGTACCACCATGGAGCTTATCAACCGCATCTTCCCGCTTATCTCTTGCGGTAAGCCCTTCGATGGCAGCCCCGTGCGTAAACCTTGCCTCTACTACCACTTAGGGCAATGCATGGCGCCTTGTGCCGGCCTTGCGGATAGAGAGGCCTACATGGCCGCTGTTAAAGAGGTGATAGACTTCCTAGAAGGGCGCCAAGAGCACATCGTCCAACGGCTTAAACAACAGATGGAGGAGGCCGCCGAAAACCTTGAATTTGAACGTGCTGCCCGCCTGCGCGACCAGTGGCAGGCCGTGGAGGAGACGCTCCAACGCCAGAAAGTCCTTACTACCGAAAGGATCGATCAAGATGTCATCGCCGTGGTGGAGGATAACACTGGCCTGAAAGAGGCCTGTGTGCAGATGTTCTTCATTCGCGGGGGCAAGCTCATCGGGCAAAACCATTTTCTGGTGGAGGGCACCGAGGAGGAGAGCCTTAGCGATGTGGTTCGTGAGTTCCTAAAGCAGTACTATCAGGAGGCCGCCTCGATCCCCGAGGAGATTCTCCTCCCCTGTGATATTGATGAGATAGAGATCGTACGTCAATGGCTGCGCCAAAAGCGAGGTAAAAAGGTGGAAATACAGGTGCCGGTGCGGGGAGAGCGCAAACGCCTGGTGGAAATGGCCACCGAAAATGCCCTGCACGCCCTCGAACAGATCAAGGCCGAGATGCGCGCACGCCTCGATAACACCGTGCAAGCCCTCACAGAGCTGGCCGAGGCGCTTGGTCTGGAGGACATCCCGCAGCGCATCGAGTGCTACGACATCTCCAACACACAAGGAGAACATCAGGTTGCCTCTATGGTCGTCTGCGAAAAGGGAGAGATGGTGCCCCAAGAGTATCGCCGCTTCAAGATCAAACGCAGCGATGGCAAACCAAACGACTATGCCTCGATGCGTGAGGTGATCATGCGCCGTCTGAAAGAGGCCAAACAGGGCAACCCCAAGTTCACCCGATTACCCTCCCTCATCATCGTGGACGGTGGGCGTGGACAGGTATCTGCGGCAGAGGCCGCCATGGAAGAGGTTAATCTCCATCTTCCCCTTGCCGGTCTGGCCAAACAGTTCGAGCATCTCTATCTGCCGGGCGAGCCAGACCCCGTTATCCTGCCGCGCAACAGCCAAGCGCTCTATCTGGTGCAACGCATTCGCGATGAAGCCCATCGCTTTGCAAATACCTTTGGCGCCAAAGTGCGCCAACGCGCCCAAACCCACTCCATTTTAGAGGAGGTCCCCGGCATCGGGCCGAAGCGTCGGCGGGCCCTCCAACTGCATTTTGGTGGCCTGGCCAAAATACGTGCTGCCACCATCGAGGAGTTGGCCGCTGTGCCCGGCATGACCCTCAAGCTGGCCACACAATTGTATGAAACCCTGCATCCAAACAGCTTCGTTGGCGAAGTAAACGGCATTTCTGCAGAAACAACCGACTAAATTTGACAATGTAGCGCTTTAGCGCACATAATGCGTGTAGTGCTTCGATTTAAGAGGCGTAAACCCTTAAAAAACAGACCCATCGTTCAAAATCGTCCCCTACCGGAAGGGATGTATACCATTCGCAACGCGCAGATAACCGATCAAAGTAAAGCTCTTGAAGAGAAGGTCTCTTTAGCTCATGCGCGGGTTTTGAAGGATCGGCGCACAAAGAACCTCATTCCTCGTCTACGCCCCGGCGATATCGCTCTCATCGCTCACCAAGACTTGGATGCGGTAGCGGCGCGTGCGCTTGTGGAAAAGCGCGTCTCTGCCGTAGTCAACGCCGCGGCCTCCATCTCCGGGCGTTATCCCAATCGAGGGCCTCTTATTCTTATGCAGGCCGGCATCCCACTCCTCGACGCGGTGGGTGAAGAGGCCTTTCTCCTTGCGCCGGATGGAAGCCAAGCCACCCTGATCGGGGATAGCCTTCGATTTCAGAACGGCCTCTGCTTGCAAGGCAAACGCCTCACCCTGGAGCTTGTAGAACAACAGATGGAGGCCGCTCGAGCCAATCTCGATCATGAGCTGACGCTTTTTGCCAAGAATACTCTGGCCTACATTGAGCGTGAGAAGGGACTGCTTGCGGCTCCCATCGAGGTGCCTCCCTTAAAAACCCGGTTTGCCGACCGCCACGTGCTCATTGTGGTGCGTGGCGAGGGCTACAAACAGGATTTGGCGCTTTTGTTGGAGCGCGGTTACCTCCACGATGCCCGACCGGTGCTGCTGGCCGTAGATGGGGGCGCCGATGCTCTCTTGGAAGTTCACCTTCGCCCCGATGTCATTCTTGGCGATATGGATAGCGTGAGCGATGAGGCGCTTAAATGCGGGGCCGAACTGGTGGTGCACGGCTATGCCCGCGAAGATGGGCGCGGCGCCCCAGGGATGGAAAGAATTAAAAAACTCGGCCTACATGCGCATGTCTTTCATATGGCGGGCACCAGCGAGGATGCCGCCATGCTGCTGGCCGATGAGCTTGGCGCACGTCTCATTGTAGCCGTTGGCACCCACTTCTCTTTAGAAGAGTTCCTCGATAAGGGGCGACGTGGCATGTCAAGCACCTTCCTCACCCGCCTTCGCATCGGTTCAAAACTTGTGGATGCCAAAGGGATAGGGCGTCTTCTGGAGACGCAACCTCATCAACTGTTCCGCGCATTTGCCCTCATTCTCCTCGCAGCATCTACTCCCATCATCGCCATGCTCTTCATCTCAGGGGCCGGTAAGGCCCTGTTGCGCTTTCTCTCTGTGCTTTGGCACTACCACTTTCGCTAAAAAAGGAACATCAGGTGGGACCCGGTTTCAAATATCATGTCATCACCATTTCGGCCATCTTCCTCGCGCTTACCGTGGGGCTTGTGGTCGGCAGCCTTACGGTCTCCCCACGTCTCGTTCGCACCTTCAGCGGTGCCTTGCACAACCTTAACATCACCGTGCAACAAGACCTTGCCGCCAAGCGCCAACAGGTGGCCAACTATCAAAAATTTTTAGATAAGGTGATGCCTTCCTTGGTTCAAAAAGACCTCCAAGGCCAAGCCGTTACCCTCATTCAAGTTGGCGACTACTCCGACCCCATTCCCGCCATCCAAACCGTGGTAAGCCAAGCCGGGGGTGAGGTGGTAAATGTCATCACCCTACAACATATCCTGTCGGATGATGGCAGCCTCTTAGATCAAAGGCTCAACGAGCTGCACTCCGATCATCCTAACCTGCCTCCTACCCGTGCCAAACTGTTGAATCTCCTCGCCACCACGCTGGTTAAAGGAGAAAACGCAAGCGAACCGGTGCTCGGCCCCTTGCAAGATGCCGGCCTCATCAGCTTCCATTCCAGCTACCCCATACAGCCCGTCTGCCATCGTTTTGTGCTGCTTGCCGGCAGCCATGCCGACGCCACCGCCCGCGTAACCGCTGTGGACGCCCCACTCATTGCCGCACTGCAGCATCTAGGCGCTACGGTGGTGATGTGCGAACCACAAAATGCCGCCGTCTCCGATGTGCCCGTCTACCACGCCCTCGGACTGCAGGTTCCAACCATTGACAACGTAGACGATCGCATCGGTCTCTATAGCCTTGTCCTCACCCTACAAGGGGGAGTAGGCGGTGACTTCGGCGTGAAGCCTACCGCCAAAGACCTTATTCCAACTCCAAGCTCCTCGTAAAATGCTCTCCGTTCTCATTCCGGCCTACAATGAAGAGACACGCATAGGGCAAACCGTACTTGCCGTAAAACGCGCCTTGCCCGAAGCGGAATGCCTGGTTATAGACGATGGCTCGAAGGATGCTACGGCACAACGGGCCGAAGAGGCCGGCGCCGATCTCGTCTTACGCTGCCCTCATCGGGGCAAAGGGGCTGCTCTACAAGCAGGTTTGAGGGTGGCCAACGGTGATATCCTGCTGCTGCTGGATGCCGATCTGGAAGAGACGGCGGAGGCAGCGGCCGCGCTTGTGCAGCCGGTGTGCAAAGGGGAGGTGGATATGTCTATCGCCGTCTTCCCAAAAACCCAGAAGGGAGGAGGGTTTGGCCTTGTTGTTCGCCTCGCACGATGGGGCATTCGCAAGCTTACCGGATGCACTTTTCAAGCACCTCTCTCGGGGCAGAGGGCGCTTAAGAGAGAGCTTTTAGAGCAGATCGGCGGTTTTGAGACCGGCTGGGGAGCCGAAGTGGGGCTTACGGTGCGTGCCCTGCGGCTGGGAGCGCGCCTTGTGGAGATAGAGCTGCCCATGCGCCACCGCGTTACCGGCAGACGAGCGACCGATCTGCTGCATCGGGCGATGCAGTTCTACGCGGTAGCCCGCATCCTTCTGCGCCTCTGGCTCGCTCCCCACCGGCGTCCGGAGGCTGCAACGCGCAAACTAGGGGCGCCTTAAAATGGACTACCGCCTCCTTGCTGCCTGTTTGGTTATTTTTGTGGCGCTGCCGTGGCTTGGCGAAAGGCTTTTACGTCGCTGGGGGCATCTGCAGACCAACTTTCGAGGAGTGGCTATTCCGCAGAGCTTCGGCGCCGTCGTTCTTCTCCAAGCGTTTCTGCTCTTTTGCCTCCTCGCCATGCTCTGGCCTCAGCAGCGACAGCAGTTTCTAAGTTGGGGGCTACTCTGTGTCGTCTTTGGACTGCTCGGCCTTGCCGATGATCTATGGGGAACGCCGGACTTTAGGGGGTTTAGAGGGCATCTGCGGGCGCTCTTTCAAAACGGAAAACTCACCACCGGACTTCTGAAAGCTGTGGGCGGCGGCCTGTTCGCACTGGGGTTTAGCTATGAGAACTTCGCGCCGAACTGGCCAAGAGTTGTGCTTGGAGGGCTTGTTATTGCCCTTTCTGCCAACGCCATCAATCTCCTTGATCTGCGCCCAGGGCGCGCTATCGCCGTTTTTCTGGTCGTCGCTCTCCCTCTTCTCCTGCAGATAACAAAACCCCTTCATCACCCTCTCTTCTTCCTTATGCTCTGTGCGGCCTCTTTATGGCCTTACGATGCACGGGGCCGAGCGATGCTCGGCGATGTTGGCAGCAACCTCCTCGGAGCGGCCGTGGGGTTCGCCTGTGCAGAAACCCTCTCGTTAGGGGGGCTTGTGGGAAGCCTGCTCCTGCTTTGTGCCTTTCACGCGCTTACCGAGCGCGTTTCCCTCTCGAAGCTGATCGAAAAAAACCGCATTCTGCGTTTCCTCGATCACCTCACGGGCCTACGTTGAGCACATACCCATCGTAGGCTGCCACAATGTGTGCCTTCCCTAAGGCCGCCTCCAACTGTTCGTGGGTAAAACCTCCATTATGGGAGAAATGGGTGGCTACAATGGGGGTCTCTAAGTGAATGACCTCGTTTTCAAGAAGCCACTGCTTCATCTTCACCACATCGGAAATAGACATATGCCCCCCATAATCTCCTTCAAGAGGGCCTTTTGTGCACTCTACGATAACGGCATCCAATTTAAAGTTTAACAAGAAGTTCCACGTCTCTTCATCGTACCAGCCGGTATCGCTGGCATAGAGTAGGGTAGTGCCCTGCATATCACGCAGCACGTAGTTGAAGCAGGTGATGGTCGGATCGTGATGAGCTACAATGGGTGTCACCTCATAGCCCGCGATCGTCTCCGTTTTCCAGGCACAAAGCGTGTGGAGTTCAAGGGGAAGAGCCGACTTTTGCTGCATGGGACACAAGGTCTCGATAACTTCTGGTGGTCCATAAATCGGTAAGGGATGTTCAAGCAGCTTAGAGACGAAATGCACGCCGCTATACTGCAGCTCTGCCGGACAGAAATGGTCCTCATGGGCATGCGTAAACAGCAGCGCCTGTAACGTGCGTAGTTCGATGTTATGGGCTATCGTATGGTAGAAGGTATCGGGTGGAAAATCTATTTTAAGGCGTCTATCTATGAGCAGAGAAGAGCGCGTGCGCACATCTTTCCCTTTATGCACACGGGCATAGGTGCACACGCCGCAATCACAAAAGAGTCCGGGCCATCCTTCCGCAGCTGCCGTCCCCAACAGCTCCACACGCATCGCAAAACCCTCCTTAATAGACTCGTATCGTCGCCTGTCGGCGAGCAATATACAGACGATCATATATACCCTGTAAGCGTGGAGATTTCCTATCCCTTTCTGAGAGGAAGGGGTGGTACTACAGAATGCCGACGCTCAAGCCCCCCTCTCCTCCCCCCGCACGCGGGGGAATGCTGCCCTCCCTCCCCCTGCAGGGGGAGGGGCAGGGGTGGGGCTGCAGAAACTGACAATCTCACGGCTCTAGAGTCAGTCGGTATAGCAAGCCACCCTTGTTCGCCCCCTATCCCGACCTTTCCCCCTATTAGGGAGAAAGGGGGCGGTTGTGGTTAGTTTCCGAAGGGAAGGTTATCATAGGAAACCGCCAATGAACTTGCTGGTCTCCCCTCTCCCAAATTGGGGGAGGGGTGGGGGCTTGTAGGGGTAGGCCTTGAAGAGCTGGCGATACGGCTGTCATTTCGAGCCGAAGGCGAGATGAACACCTGTTATTTCGAGCCGAAGGCGAGAAATCTTAAGTTTCCATTCCCACCCGTTCTGAGGGGGTAGGGGGTGGGGATGACAATCTCACCGTTCTAGAGGCAAATTGTACAGCAAGCCACCCTTGTTCGCCCCCTATCCCATCCTTTCCCCCGATTCGGGAGAAAGAGGGCTATCTTGCTGGTTTTGCAAGGGGAAGGTTATCATAGAAAATCACCAATAAACTTATTGGTCTCCCCTCTGCCGAATCGGGGGGTGAGAGCTTGAGGAGAAAGGTGCCGTCCGCAAAAGCGCCGTTTGCTAAGACCGCCAATCGCGAGATGCCTATCTACAATTGGGTAGGAAGTTCGGCGCTCGAGTTGCTTAAAAGAAAAAGACCCCGGACATCCGTGTCCGGGGAAGGGAGCGCGGCCTCCATGCCGCTTTAGGTCTCGTGTTCTGGAGGGGTCGTTTGAAAACTCAGGCCGCTTTCCGAAGGGGTTTGGACGGCTTGGCCTCAGGAGACGAAACGGCCTTCATCGGCTTCGAGGCTTCGGCAGGAGCGTCCTCAAGTTGGAATCGGCTTGTAAGCTCCTCCAACCGATGCGCCATGTTGCCGAGTTCCGCGGCGGTTGCGTTTACCTCCTGCATTCCGGCAGCCTGCTCTTCAACAGAAGCGGAGACGTTTTGCGTGGATGCCGCAACCTCTTCTGCGGCGGCGCTCATCTCCTCCGCGCCCGCGGCCGTCTCCTCACAGATGGCGGCTACGCTCGCAACGGCCTCGGAAACCTTATCCGCCGATTGGCTCATGTTCTCCACCAGCCGCATATCTTCTGCCGCGTTTACGGCAACCTGCTCCACCGTCTTTTGGACTTCGGTTACGCTCTCAGCCATCTGTTCCGCCAGGGCGGCGATGCTTTCGATATTCGCCGTAACCTGTTCTACCGAAGTGAGAATCTGCATCAGCGCCGTGCCGGCCTTCTCGCTTTGGGATGTTCCTAAGGCTACCTCTTGACTGCTCGCATCCATGGCGGTTACCGTCTGTTGCACACCCTGCTGCACCTCGCTAATGAGCGTGCTGATCTGCCCTGTCGCTTGGGAGGAGCGTTCCGCCAGCTTACGCACCTCATCTGCCACCACCGCAAAGCCACGTCCATGCTCTCCGGCCCGCGCGGCCTCGATGGCCGCGTTGAGGGCGAGCAGATTGGTCTGCTCGGCGATTTCGTTGATGGTTTGAATGATCGTGCCGATCTCCTGTCCCATCTTGCCAAGATGTTTCACCTTCTCCACAGCCACTTCCACCTGTTGACGAATGCGCCCCATGCCCTCAATGGTCTCTTCAACGGCTTTGGAACCGGCGTGAGCATCCTTCGCGGACTTCTGGGCACGCTCCGCGATCTCCTCGATCGAGTGGCTCACCTGCGAGACGATTTGGGTGGCCTCCTGCATTCCCTTATTCGCCTTTGTTGCAGCTTGCTGTTGTTCGGCCAACGTTTGACGAATATGGGCGATGGCCCCTTGCAAGGTCTCTACGGCAGCGGCTGCCTCGGTGGCCGCTCGGGCCTGCTGATCGCTGGCACGGGCGATCTCTTGGCTTGTCGTGGCCGATTGGCTTGCCGCTTGCGCCACCTCCTGAACAGAACCCGCGATCTCGTTGGCCGCTTGCGCCGTCTGCTCCGCAGAGACGTTCAACTGACGACTCATCGTGGAAACCGCCACGGCGTTTTCCACCAACTGGGCAATAAGATGTAGAAGAGCCTGACGCGAAGCCTCATAGGAATGCACCGTGCTCTTTATCTTCGATAGCATCTCGTTGAAGGTAGAGGCCATGTGTCCGATTTCATCCTTTCGATGAATGTCTAAAGCCTCCGCATCTACTTCTACCTTAGCCGTCAAGTCGCCTTCGGCTAAACAATGAATAGCTGCCTCTAGCTTCGAGATACCATGATCCTGCAGCCACCGCATTCTGTCGGAAACCTGTGCAAGCGGCTTTGTGATGGCAGTGGTCGTGAGCCACGCAAGACCTAAACTTAAGATCGCTGCAACGACTATAAGCGCGGTAAACTGCAAACGGGAGGCAGCCGAGAGGGCTAAAGAGGCCTCATGCATCTGCTTGGCGCGTTGGCGGGCATCCTGAATATAGTCATCGAGTGTTTTCTCAATATCGTTGAGCCAGTAGCGTCCACTCTCCTCGGAAAGCTTTTGAGCCTGCGCGTCCTTGTTTTGCCGGGCAAGCGCCCGAACTTGCCGATCGATGGGCAAAAAAGCGCTCCAGTCGCTCTCTATCTTTTGAATCGCCGTGCGATCGGCGTCGCGTGTTGCCTCTTTTTTCCACTGAGAAAGCGCATCTTGAAGGGCCGATTCGTATCCCTGCATCTCCTGTGAGTAGCGCGCGATATCCGAGGCACTGCTAGCTAAAATGAGATCCTTCTCATCGCGGTGGAAGCGCAGCATGTTGGAGCGCACTCGCACCCCATCATTCAAAAGCCGTTCGTCTTGGTAGAAACGACTGTTGATCTGCACGAGGGTATTCATGCGAAGCAGGCCAAGGACGCCTAAGCCTAGCATGGAGAGAATACAGACTCCAAAGCCAAGCGCCATTTTATGTGACGTGCGTAAATCGAAGAACCAGCGCATTTTCATCTCCCTGAAGCAGCAAGCTGTTTTTTTGGTCTAGGTCAACCTCTGTTAACCTTCGGTGTAGGGATTTTCGCAAAAACGCGCCATTTCTTTAGGGTGCATGTCCATCTATTGCTAATTTGTTCACACATCTGGAATCTGTGATGGGCTATAACTTCCCTCTCCGTCCTGATAGGGGGCGAACAAGGGTGGCTTGCTATATAGACTGACTCTAGAACCGTGAGATTGACAGCCCCACCTCTCGGAACTGATGGGAATTGAAACTTAAGATTTCTCGCCTTCGGCTCGAAATGACAGTGGTTCATCTCCCCTTCGACCCGAAATGACAGGTGTTTATTTCACAAGAAATGACAGTGGTTCATCTCACCTTCGGTTCGAGATGAGATTTACAGGGCATCCGCACCGTCGCCCGATTGACAACGAAGCGAAGTGCACAGTATACTTGCCTGCGGTTCGAGTTTTGGGGTGCATAACCCCACTAAGATGCGAGCCTATATTGACTAAAGATAGCTCACCATGAAGAGATTACTGAGAAGCAGTTTCTTTGTTTGTGGATTTATAACCGTTTTGTTGTCCGTATCGCTCACGGGGTGCAACAAACCGTCGTCCACTACAAACCCATCCGGGCCTACGAACAGTGTGCCCCCGCCCATTCCATCGCCGCCGGTTACCAACCCCACCGGCACGGCAAGTAAGACCCCCGTTACCGATGCGATAAACCGCTTATTGGAGGAGCAGGCAACGACGCCCTATCCGGTGTTGCCGCGGGGCACAAAACTGTTGGGAGCACGGGTAAAGGATGGCGTGGCTTATTTGGATTTTAACAGCGCCTTTAATCAGCTGGCCAATATGGGGGACACCACCGAGTCGGAGGCTCAAAAGGCACTGCGCCATGCCTTGCAGGGCATTCCGGGCGTAAAAATGATGGCCGTTACGGTGGAGGGAAAGCCCTTTCAGAGCCAAATGACGGACTGGACGACGCCCTTCCCCATTGCAGATTTGCCCCCCGCTCAGCCTAGCAGCCAAAAAACCTCTGAGAGCAACGAGGCTAGCCCGTGAGCGCTCCGTTTCTCGGTGTGTTCGATTCGGGAGTGGGAGGGCTTACGGTAGTTCATGCTCTGCGCAAGGCGGTGCCGCATATACCGATTTGGTATGTGGCCGACCAAGCGCATGTGCCTTATGGCGGGCGTCCTTTGGATGAGGTACGCGGTTTTGCGTGCGGCATTAGCGAGGCTCTTTTAGCCAATGCCACTGCGGAGTGCGTGGGCGTGGTAATGGCATGTAATATCTCTTCCGCCGTCGCTTTACCGGCGGTGCAGGCGAAGTACCCGCATGTGCCCGTTTTGGGTGTGGTCGAGCCAGGAGCACAAGCGGCCGCGCATCACACGCGGAATGGTCGCATTGGGGTGCTGGCCACGGAAGGAACGGTTCAGAGTGGAGCCTACCGCCAGGCGTTGCACCGAATAGCTCCCGACATCGAGGTATATGAGGTCGCGTGCCCCGCCTTTGTGCCCATCGTGGAGGCCGGTACAGAGGGCAGCGAGGCGGCTAGGGAGGCCGCCTGCCTCTACCTGCATCCATTGGAAGCTCACGATGTAGACACCGTTATATTAGGTTGTACACACTACCCCTTTCTGCTCCCCCTCTTGCGCCGTCTCAGCCCGCAGTTTGTGTACATAGACCCTGCCGAACCCACAGCGGAGGCGGTTGGCCAGGTGTTGTCTTCTCTTGGGGTGCAGAGTGCACCGCGTCATCGGCTTTTTACCACCGGCGATGTGGGCGCGTTTCATGCCCAGCTCGAGCGTCTCTTCCCCGATCTGCTTCTCGTTTCCGAGGTCAAATCGGCCCGGTGGGATGGTGGGCTGCTTGTATTGGATTGAACCAGGCCGTCTGCTTCTTTCATAATGGGCAGGCAACCCCTGCAGGGGGTGCCACAACGGGGCAACATCAACACATACCGTAGGGGCAGGCCGCGCGCCTGTCCAGTTAAACACGCCAATGGGGTAGCCACCAAATAGGGCGCCCTCCCCCTCAAGGGTTCCCCCTACGCTCTATGCAACGCGCGCCTGAAGGGCGTTGTCATGCTGGAAGATGGTTACGGTAAGAGGGGCCGATTCGCCGGGCACATCGGGCAGGTACGGCTCTAGGATGGCACCGAGTTGCTCGTCTACCTCGCGCTCCCAGTCGCGGGGGTGAGCGGCGTGTTGTTGCCGTTGCAACAGCCATTCCAGCGCCGTAGCGTCCCATTTCAGTTCGATGCCTTGCGCATGATAGCGTTGGATGAGTGTCTGCAGGCAGGGCGTGGTGAGGAGAGCTTCGCGTTCCATGGGCGATGGCGCCCTCATGCACACCTCGTCCATCTGCTCCACAAGGTCGGGTTCCAGCACGCTTTCGGCTAGCTCGCGTGGGTCGGGTGTCTGTTTGGTATGGCCGCCGACCAGCCCCATTCTCCGCAGTTGCTCTGGGTTAACGTCGGCGGAGAGCAGGGTAATGGTGTCGCTAAGGAAGATGCGTTTGCCACACGAGTCGGTGAGGAGGCCGGTGGCGATGGCCTGGGCCAGCAGGCTGCGAAGGCTTTTGTGGCAGGATTCGATGTTGCGACAGAGGAACACACAGCTGCCGAGTTGGGCAATTTGATGGATGGGCAGACGGCTTTCGTAGCCCACATAGCCCGGAGGCGATCCGATAAATTGAGAGATATCGTGAGCCTCGCGCATGCCGGCAAGGTCAATATCCACAAGGCGGGCGGCATCGCCGTAGACGGCTTCGGCGATGGCTTCGGCAAGCGGACGCGCCATGTGGCTCATCTCTCCGATAAGTAAGAGGGTGGCGTTGGGACGTTCGGGGTGGGTATCGAGGCCGCGCAAACTAACACTTAGGCGATGGACAAGCGCCTCGGCATCGCTGGGCAGCATCAAAGGGCGTTCCTGCAGCACCTGTTTCAAGCGGGCGATGCGTTCGGCGGGCGTCAGCAGCACGCCGGTCATACGGCGGGTTATCTCGGCCACGTCGCTTTCACGCACCTCGGTCTGCCCTTTTGCCAGCGCGTGGGCGACGCACTGTTCTAGCAGGTCTACCCCTTTGTCGGGGAAGCAGCGGTTGCGCAGACAGGTATTGGCCACCTCTAAAATCTGTTGGAGAACCCCATTGCTTACGTTAACGCCGCGCAGGCGTTGCAGCTCATCTCGGAGCGCTTCGAGGATGGCGCGCGTTTGAGCGAGCGTTGGCTCCTGAACGCGGATGGGCTGAAAGCGCCTTTCGAGGGCGGGGTCGGCTTCGATAAAGCGGCGGTATTCGTCGTCGGTGGTGGCGGCAATGCAGGCGATCTCCCCGCTGGCCAGTGCCGGTTTTAGGAGGTTGGCGAGGTCGCTCCCCCCTCCGGCGGCGCGAACGATGGTGTGCATCTCATCAATAAAAAGCAGCACGCCGGTACGGCGGGCTTCGGCGAGAAGGGCCTGCACGCGCTCCTCGAACTCACCGTGCACGTGGGTGCCGGCGAGGAGAGAGGCCGGTTCAATAGCCCAAAGATGAGCGTTTTGTAGGAGGGGTGGCACGTCTCCGCGCGCGATATATTGGGCCAAGCCTTCCACAATGGCCGTTTTGCCGACACCTGCCGGCCCGATGAGGGCCGGGTTGCGCTTGGTGCGTCGGCAAAGGGTTTCTATGACCATCTGTATCTCCTCTTCGCGCCCGACGACCGCGGAGAGGCGACCTTCACGAGCCGCACGCGTTAAATCTCTCCCATAGCGCTCCAGAAGGGGGCAGAAGGGCTGTTCCCAAGAGGCGTTTTGGGGTAGAGGAACAGGCTCTTCCAGCTCATAGCCGGCTCGGGTAAGGATAACCGCGCAAAGATCGCGCACTTCGATTTGAGCCATGTTTCTTGCCTGTGCAATGCACTCTGCTTCGGCAACCACCTCCTCTTCGGAAAGCTGCGGTCCGTTGTGACCCTGCTGCAGGCGACGCTGAAGTAAGGGGAGGAGCGCTTCGGGGTGGATTTCTTGGGTCATCTGTTCCACCAGGCCGCGATGTTGGCCGAGAAGTACCAGCAGCCAGTGATCCAGTGTTAGGGACAGGCCTGGTGACCGAAGCGCCCGAACGGCCGCCACGAGATGACGGCTTTCGGGCGATAAGGGTATGGAGCTATTTGCTTTCATAGAGACACTCGCTCTCACTTGTTGATATTTAAACGCATCATACCGTAACGCAAACTTTGTGTGGAGAGGGCAGGCTTGATTTTTGCCCTAGCGCCAGACCTCCCATCTCTGCCAAAAGCGTATGTTTGTATATTATGCTCTTTGAAGACAAAAGAACTGTCTACAGTTGCCGATCCCTCTTCGAGGTTCTCGGAGGGAAAGAAAAAATATGGCGAGACCTACCTGTCTGCGGGTAGGGTGGCCATTTCGGGCTTTTTGCCATGGGAGAGTGCTTTAGCTAAAACCTCGATCATCTCTTCCACCTGCTCTCGCACTTTATGGGTGGTGAGAGGCAAGATGACCCCTTCGGATGTGAAGCGGTGCCCTTTGAAAGCGTAATTCAGCAGCCGAATAGCTTCTGGGGTAAGGCGGACGTGGGGG
>Ga0209061_1001098_pt1 | contig 49718 bp, 42 predicted proteins | sample Coa_R1_10_FD_187157 | JGI IMG/M metagenome (GOLD analysis project Ga0209061, IMG submission 187157) | Surface soil microbial communities from Centralia Pennsylvania, which are recovering from an underground coalmine fire - Coalmine... | ecosystem: Environmental > Terrestrial > Soil >...
TTCGGACGGACATACGGGAAGGCAGCAGAGGATTAAGCTCATGTGCACCACTTACGCCCTTTGTCGCAGATCCGTGCCGGGTATCGTGTTAGCCCGCTCAGGGATCTCCGGCCGGTTTGCCCTAATTGCCACGCAGTGATTCATCAACGTGATCCGGCATTTAGCCTTGAAGAAGTCAGGGCGATGCTGGCTAAGAGTAAAGGTACGCTGGGCGCGGTGCCCGACAAGGCGGGTCTGGCGGGCGGTGAGATGAGCGAAAGCGGCAAGAATGGAGGGAACAATGGCGATTCATGATCTGGCGAAGAAGGAGACTGGTCAGCGCACGGGGACTGCGGTCAAACCGGGTGCATCCTCGCGGGCCATCGGTAGGGTTATAGCCCGCGAGCGGCAAGCCAAATGAGGGATGCATCATGGGTTATATTCGTCTTTTCCGGCGAGTGCGCATCGCCCCCGGCATTACTTCGAGATTCGCGGAGCGCATCTGACCGTGGACAGATCGGGAATCCGCAAGATGGTCGGAATTCGTTGCATTAGTATCTTCTACACGGCACATGACGACTGGCATGGTGGAGTTCATACAGGGCGAGAATTCCACCAAGCCGCACCACCCTTAACCGGCTGGAGCCGAGTTACCCACGATGTGCTTTTGATCGTGCTGGCGCTGTTTCTTTTCACCACTGCGCTTCCCATCATGGCGGCCATCCTCGGACGGTGAGAATGCATCAAGAATGGTGCGCAAATTTGGTGCCCTTTTTGGTGTACCTCTGGATCAAAAACGATCACTTTCTGTCCCTAACAGGAAAAGCGGGAGACTCTCACGAAAGGCGCATAAACAGCGGCTTATCTCACTCTTTCACCACCAGTCATAAAACCGCGTCGCGCATCTGTTAACCAAGAAGGGTTGCAGGTTCAAGTCCTGTCCATGGAGCCAATTTTTCAATCGGTTAGCGCGGCGGCGTTTTCTTCGCTCAAAGTTGGCGTGCTTACAGGTGCGCTTCTTTCTTAAAATTAGGTGCTTTCTCACCGGCTATTCGGCACCGCCGTCGTAGCTTCAAATTTTAGCGACTGCCGTAAGGACTTTAGGCTAATATAGAAACTTTTTGAGGAAGTAACAGAAAAACGGCGCATCCGTTATTCAAGCAACTGTGATACCGCTAACAAGTTGCTAAAAACCGATTACGAACCCTGTCATTTCCCAGCGCACTGATGAGCCTCGACCTGAGAATAAATGACTGGCGAGAGCCCCCGTTCACTTCCCCTAGGACGGCTTCCGGTTTCTCGAATAGACAATCTGCAGGAGCTTTTCAGCAATCCGCTAAAGACAGGCTCGATAGAACAACAAAGCAGCAAGCCATGATTGGGTGGAGGCCCAAGAATGAGTGAGAGCAACGAGTTAGAATTGCAACGGTCCGGTTCAACACGAAGGGACTTTCTGAAACAATCGGCTGCCGCAGTGGCGGCGCTCCCGAGCCTGCCCGTGGCCAGCCCAGCCCAAAATGCCAGTGTTGCCGGTCCCAAAGGCAGGCGTCCGAATGTGATTATCTTTCATGCCGATCAATTTCGTTGGGATGCAATGGGAGCTTACGGTCTCAACCCTATGGGATTGACTCCAAATCTTGATGCCGTAGCGCAGCGAGGAACTCTATTTCAGAATGCTATCACCAATCAGCCTGTCTGTGCGCCCTCCCGCGCCTGTCTTATGACGGGTCAATACCCTGCGAAACATGGCGTGTGGAGAAACGGACTCGGGCTCTCTCCGGGCGTCCAGACCATTGCCACCGCATTCCGACAGGCAGGGTATACTGCAAACTACATCGGCAAATGGCACCTGGCGCCACACACCCGAGGTCCGGTCACTCCAGAGTATCGCGGCGGGTTTCTGGATTTGTGGAAGGCCTCCAATGAACTTGAGATAACTTCCCATCCTTATGAAGGCGATCTCTATGATGAAGACGGGAAGCCTATTCACTTTTCAGGCGTCTATCGCGTGGATTTCATCACCCAACTGGCGGAGCGTTTTCTCCGCCAGAAACCGCACGAACCTTTCCTGTTGGTTGTGGCCCACATCGAACCTCATTTTCAAAATGATATCAATCGCTTTGTAGCGCCGAAGGGCTATGCCGAGCGTTATGCCAACCCCTTTGTTCCTCAGGACTTGCGTCCCTTTCCGGGCGATTGGCCAAGCCAGCTTCCCGATTATTATGGCTGCATCGCAAGGATTGACGAAGCCGTAGGAACAATTCTCAGAACTTTGGCGGAGGAAGGCCTCGAGGACCACACCATTTTTGCCTTCACCAGCGACCACGGTTGCCACTTTAAAACCAGGAACACCGAATACAAACGCAGCCCGCATGAAAGCTCGATCCACGTTCCGCTCGTTATTCAAGGCCCTGGGTTTGACCGTTCCAGGGTAGTCCCTCAACTGGTGGGAATGGTGGATATCGCCCCCACTCTTCTTGACGCAGCCGGGGTTCCCATCCCTGAGACGATGCAAGGGAAGAGCGCTCTTCAACTGCTGAATGGGAACTCAGCAGGATGGCGCAACGAAGTCTTTATTCAAATGGCTGAATTTGTCGTGGGGCGGGCATTGCGAACTGAACGATGGCTATACGCCGTCGCCTCCCCCGAGTGCGGGTCTGAAACGCCGCTTCCACAAAGCGAAATTTATTCGGAATACCGGACGCCCAATTATAGCGGCGGGTCAAAACCTGCTCCTTATGCTGACCGATATGTGGAATATCAACTCTACGATCTGTTTTCTGACCCCTATGAACTCGTCAACCTGACTGGGCGTGATATCAGCCTCGAGGCCGCCCAAGAGTTGCGCCAGCGTCTGCAATCCAGGATGGCCGAAGCGGGCGATCATCTATCAACCATCGGCCCACCCGTTTTCCCCTATCCCTGAACTCCTTATACGGAGCGCCTAAAACTTGTTCTGAGAATTGTGAATTGCCTGTGCTGACCGTGAAATTCCCCTTGCTCCGCGTGAGTTTTATCCTGCGAGCTGCCGCTTGTTTTAGTCAGTCCTGTTTTCTGAAATCTTGAATTCGACTTAGGTTGCGGCTTTGCCGCGCGGCATCCAGACAAATGGGACTAAATGCTGTGATAACGCTCTTACACTCAGGGCGTTCGGTTCGTGCTATGGACAGAGTCGATGAAGATTGGCAGAATGAAGAAGTTCCTTCCTTTCGGGGCGTGGCGCAGTCTGGTAGCGCGCTTGCCTTGGGCGCAAGAGGTCCCCGGTTCGAATCCGGGCGCCCCGACCAATGTTTTCGATAACCTGCTGGCCCATTCCTGCCGCTGGCAATATGTTGGGGACGCAACTGCCGCTTGGCCGGTCAGCCTTGGAGTGACCTTGATCGCAAGGAGCGCTTCATCGGCCGCAGTCGAGTGACACAGAAATTGAGTTCGATGTACCCCTCAAAACCCCCTCCTGGTAGAGATGTTCCTGCCTCGTTAGTGTCTTGCCCTGTTGAATGATTTACAGCGGGGCAATCCATCACCCTACTCACAACCCTCCCTTTACCCCTCCTCGGAGAGGAAGGCAATTCCCCTCTTTGATTAAGGAGGCGGCAGGGGTGGTTGTTGTAAAGAATTGGCATGGACAGGACACTTGAATAAATTGCAATGCGGTCGTCATGCTCGGGTATTTCAATACTGGGGACAGGGCCGCTACCATTCTCGTTATCACTATAATTTGTGATCTTAAATTAAATGTCTCTCGGGCGTTCCGATAGCAGATTAACTATAGGGGGCAGGCAGCCCATGACGGCGTCGGTGAAGCCGCATCTCATGCTGACAATGGGTGCGGATTCGGAGCGCTGAGCGTGGTTTGGCCGTGCAAAGCAGGATAAAACCCGATTCGCGGTCAGCAGGGAAATAGCTGGCTGAGTCGCTCTGATCAAACTCGCCCGGCCCCTCAAGCTGACCTGCACAGGTAAGGCATCTTCCCTGATGACACAACGCGGGCAGAAGGATTCCCTCGGCCTGCGCCGCGTCCCAGATATGCCAATCCTCCCTCACAAGAAGGTTATGCTCTCCTGATGGTGTGAGCAAGGTCACACGGTGAAAGACACGGTCTTCTTCAGCACACACCATTCAGAGCCTCATTGTGGGTGGCCAAGCCGCCTGACCTGTGCCGGACTTGTTCCTGTGCAGCTGGAGTCAGGCGGCTTGCGTGTTCCCTTTTACAATTCAGGGATTGTACAGGGGCCGATTCTTGCTGTAGGGCGCTTCGCCCGGTTCGCCACGGCGGAAGTGACCGGAAGGGATGATCTTGCCATCCCTCTCATGGGCAAGTAATTCGATGAACCAGGCTTCGTGCTCGATCTCTTCATTCAGGATACGGGAGGCGAGGTCGTAGGTGCGGGGATCTTTTCCGAAAGTCATATCGCATACCGCGGACCAGCTCCGGATCGCGCACCGCTCTGATTCAAGGAGAACCGTGAGGATATTCTCCGCCGTAGGAGGATCAGGAAGTTTAGCGGCGGCACAGCCGGCCTGATCGTGAAATGCTTTAAGATCGTTCGGCAGTTCTCCTCCAAGCTCATAGATTCTGGGCACAATCAGTTCCCAATGCGCCCGATCCTCGAGCCGGGCATCTTCGCAGATTTCCTTGTAGTCCTCGTGCCCTGCCAGATGCATACGCAGGATCGTATAGTAATAGTACGTGCTGGCGAATTCCGCCGCGGCATTCGCAACCAGCAACTTGATCAGTTTATCGACATCGACACCCCGGGCTCGAATCACTTCCACGCCCACTCTCTGGCTGACATCTCCGTGTTTGACGACTTGTTGTTCAGGCATATGACCTCCTTGATATAAATGATTGGCTTCTCTCCGACAGTATCAGCAGAGCGGCAGAAAAATCCAGTATATTGTTCCTATGAAATATATAGGATAAAACTTTAGTTCGATCCAACTTCGCCATGGAATTGCATCAATTGCGCTACTTTTGCGCTGTGGTTCGAAAAGGGAATTTCAGCCGTGCTGCCGAGGATCAACGCGTGGCCCAACCTTCGCTCTCACAGCAGATCATCAAGCTGGAAAACGAGTTGGGTGCGAAGCTCTTTGACCGTTTTCCCCGCTCCGCCCGGCTCACCTCTTTTGGCAGAGCCTTCCTGCCCAAGGCGGAGGCCATTTTGCGGCAGGTTGCGGAGGCGCGCACTGAGATCCAGGAGATGACGGGAGCAGTGAAGGGAGAGGTTTCGATCGGCGCAATCCCCACCATTGCACCCTATCTATTGCCATCCGCCCTCGCGCGTTTCACTCGCAAACACCCCGGAGTTACTGTCAGCGTGGTTGAGGAAATCACTCCTTTACTCCTCGACCAGTTGCGGCAGGGCAAGCTGGATATGGCATTGCTCGCATTGCCGGTTCCCGGGGTTGATCTGATTTGCGAAGAATTGATTCGAGAACCACTCTATGCCGTGGTTCCGGCGAGGCATCGCTTTTCCTGTCGCAGAAGCCTGGAGCTTCGCGAAATCAAGAATGAGCCATTCTTATTACTGAAAGAGGGGCACTGCTTCCGGGAAAACACGCTTCTTGCATGCCGGCGATCGCGGGTACGTCCGAATATCGTTTTCGAAAGCGGTCAGTTTGCAAGTATTATTGCCATGGTCTCAGCAGGGATAGGAATTTCGGTCGTTCCTGCGATGGCGGTCGAGAAACATTCTGGATGCAGCTTCATCCGCATCCGGGATGAAAGCTCAATGCGAAGAGTAGGACTGGTGCAACTGAAGGATCACTTTCCGACGCGAGCTCAACGTGCGCTTGCGGAATACCTTCGCGCAAACCACTTCCGCTTTGGACTCCAGAGCTCTACAGGCTGGCGTCAAATCCCGTGCGGATTGGGCGAACAAGACTAAAATAGCGAGGATACGCAGATACCGGCCATTGTTGAATGCCTGCTGGCCTTTTTTCTTTAAATGACCGCCTTCCAGCCCTTTCGCAATCTGTCAGTTATCTCTTCGCCTGCCACGGTCAATCATATCCCACTTCCAGGAGCACTTCCTAAGCAATCGCTCACCGGTGCGAAGGCTGCAGCAAAATTCAATTTTGCAGTTCCAGTTGACCAACAGCCAGATATAATACAACCCACGGTCGATGCCTTGTTGGGCTTCGAAGCGGAAAGCGGCTTTTAACGGGTCAAATGCAAGCCTTGGGAGAAAATCGAGCCATAAACTTCAGGACGGCCTTCAACTGGCCAATGGGTGAAGGAGGGACCGATGGAAAGACGTTCGTTCCTTAAAAACTCCGCTGTCGCCGCAACGGCGCTTGCGACAGGGCTCGGACAACTAAAGGCCGGCCCGGCTCCAGATTCAAGCGTGACGGCTGAGAAAACAGAAAGAATCGGACGTCCGGTACGGGTGGTCAGCATTGGATTTCATCCGGGGCATTCGTTGGACGAGATTGCCGCTTGGGTCGATCAGGCAGGGGCAGGTGGCACCGATCTGGTGGTGTTGCCGGAAACCTGCCGGGGGCAGGATGGGAAGAATCAGGAATCACTGAGCGGCCCTACGATCACTGCCCTCTCGCGCCTTGCCCGCAAGCATCGCACCTATATTGTCTGCCCCATTGATCGCCGAACGGCCACAACCCGGCATAATTCCGCTGTTCTTCTGGATCGCCGGGGAGAAGTGGCCTGTGTTTACGATAAGATCTATCCGGTCTGGAACTCAGAGTGCCTTCAGCATCCTCCAATTCATCCCGGCGAGGCGGTTTGTGTCCAGCAGACTGATTTTGGCCGCCTCGGCTTTGCCATCTGCTTTGATGTGAACTGGCCGAGAATCTGGGAGCGAATGTCGAACCACGGCGCTGAACTGGTTGTGTGGCCCAGCGCGTATTCGGCGGGCCGGTCACTGCAGTCCCACGCGATCAGCTATAACTACTATATCGTCAGCGCAACATGGACGCCCGACTGTCTGGTTTATGACCTTGATGGGGAACAGCTTGTCCACGAAACCAATAATCGCGGTGAAGGACTTAATATTACGCGAGTTACTCTTGACCTGGATCGATGCATCTTTCATCAGGATCTGAACTTGCCGGATAAGCTGGCGCGACTGCTCAAAGACCATGGTGATGAGGTGATCGAAGAAAAATGGCTGCCGCTTGAAGGATGGTTTATTCTCAAGGCCAAGCGGCCTGGGGTCAGCGCGCGTGAACTGGCGCAACTGTATGGTCTCGAAGAGCTAAGGCATTACATCAACCGCAGCCGCTGCGAAATCGATAAATGCCGCGGTTGGGAATTTGCATGATTGTCAACTGGAGGGTGCATTGAAACCGAAGACACTTTCTCTCAGCATGCCGCAGACCTTATCCGCTGCAGGAACCATTTTCCTGGCAGTGAGCATCAGCCTCGCACAGGGCAAGCTCCCTGTGCAATGGGAGAAACTGACAGGTCCGGACTTTGTCAAGGCCATTCAACAGGCTCAGAATACCTGCTTATTGCCAATTGGAATCCTTGAAAAGCACGGACCTCACCTGCCGATAGGAACTGATTTGTTCAATGCGCGCTACGTGGCAATTCACGCCGCCGAGCGGGAATATTCCGTGGTATTCCCGGCATATTACTTTGGCCAGATTTTTGAAGCCCGGCACCAGCCGGGAACCGTGGCCTACAGCGCGCACATGCAACTGGACTTGCTTCAGGAAACCACCGACGAGATGGCCCGGAACGGTTGCAAGAAGATCCTTATTGTCAACGGGCACGGCGGCAACAACCATCTTCTTCCTTACTTCGCCCAGATTCAGCTTGCGTCGCCGCATGACTACGTCGTTTATGTCCTGCCTCTCCCAAAACGCGTGCCTGTAAAAGATAAGGTGGATGCTCATGCCGGCGAGTCGGAAACTTCCGTCACCATGGTGACTCGTCCCGACCTGGTGCATCTGGACCGGGCGCGAAATGAGTCGGGCGCCGACCTTGATCGCCTGCACCTTCCCGAAGGCTTATACACTGGGATTTGGTGGTATGCGAGGTTCCCCAATCACTATGCCGGCGAAGGCTTTCTCGCCACGAAAGCCCTGGGAGAAGAAGACCTGAAAAACTGGGTCGAGGCAACGGTCACAGCCATTCGTGCGGTAAAAGCTGATCAGGAGAGTTTCAAACTTCAGAAAGAGTTCTATCAGAAGGCTGCCCACCCACTTGACACTCCGCAATGAAAGCAATTCGACCGCCTGGAACTGGCAACCAAACCGTGTCAGATGAAGATAACACCATCTCTCAAATAGGTATGCTAAACTGGCGCTCATACCATAACTTCTAATCGAGACATGAATATGAAAACCCATCTGACCATGTTCGGTCCTTCCGACGAACTGGTAAAGCTTGCTGGCCAGGCTCCGCGTGCGGTTTACGGAAAGAATCAGCGGATATTTGCTCAAGGCGAATCAGCTTCGGACATTTTTTATATCCGCGAAGGAGCTGTCAAACTCAGCGTAATCTCTGCGGAAGGCAAGGAAGCTGTGGTCGCGTTGCTTGGGCCGGATAATTTTTTCGGCGAGGTATGTCTGTTGACAAATTATCCCTGTCGGGTGGTTACAGCAACCGCCATGACCAAATGCATCGTTTTGCGATTTGAACTGCGGGTTATCAGTTCTCTTTTACGAGATGACGCGGAGTTCAGGGAGGCTTTCCTTCGCTATCTTCTTGCGCGTAGCCAGCGCGTGGAGGAAGATCTTGCGGATCAGATTCTGAACTCCAGTGAGAAGCGTTTGGCTCGGCTTCTTCTGCGCCTCTCACACCTTGAAAACGGAAGCAAAATGGCAGCAGCCACGGTCAATATCACTCAGGAATTGTTGGCTCAAATGATAGGGGCCACGCGTCCCCGGGTAAGCTACTTCATGAACAAGTTCAAAAAGCAGGGACTTATTGAATATCATAGAGGGTTGAGAGTTAACCGTTCCCTTTTAGCAGAGCTCCTGAATGATTAGGAGGAGATTCACCGATGATGCCGTTCATAAGAGACATAGAAATTGTCTTTGAACGGCTTAGAAATCGCGGTTCTGAGCTGTGATTTTTGTCCGGTGATTTTTGGCTTTTATTGGTAAGTAATTATTTATAGGAAAAAACCAACCCAGCATACCTCTTAACTTTCTGCTCGCCAACTTTCAGAGACCACTCCCTAACCCACGACCCTACACTGTAATGCATCATAGAACGGCAAGATTGGTTCTTCTAACCACCCAAGAGGCTGATCGGATCCAGAGTCTTCCGTATTATTCTTTGAAAACTGTCTTATTTTAGACAGATTTTCTTCTATTGAAGTGTTGTTATTGAGGCAAGCGATAGCTGGGTGGTCATAAGGTTGATCATTTCATCCGCACCTGCTGGCAGAAATCCGTAATGCGCTCGCGCAAGACCTGCCGAGTCAGCCAGAAAGGCAAAACCACTCACGCGCTGTTCCAGGTAGCCAATTTAATCGAACGAAAGGAGGATCGGATGCCGGATCAGACTCAGCTCAAGTACATTGTCTCAGGCAATGTGGCCGATCTCAGTCAAGTGCGAATCGCCAATGTTGCCAAACCGTTCGAGCAGCTCACCATCGGCGAGTTAGTTCAATTGCGTCCCGGCGGTGAATCGGCGGATAGTTATAACATTACTGCGGTGGGCAGCGATATCACGGTGAGTACCTCATCAAAGCTGGCAGAACTCGCTCAGCTCAGCGCCCAGCAGGCTGTGCGAAGCGAAATAGCCGCGAACAGTGTACGCACGGCACTCGCCAACAGCCAAGTCGTTGCAAAATTCAACCCTTAGCAACCTTCAACGGGTAGCATCAAGGGGCGCCTGCACAGTCGGCAGCACACATTGATGTGCAAAGGGGGGCGGATAAGAGCGCCTGCTGTCTTAAGACGGCAGGCGCAACGCCCTGCTTCCTGAGTGGCAGAGCGGAGGCTTACTTCATCGCCCCGTAATTCGCTGAATCCATGAATTGCCCAGGTACAAGGCAGCCGTGGTTGAAATTCCGCAAATTGGATTGAAACTGAACGCGCAACAGCTTTTGAAACAGCAAAAGCTGGCTGCCGAGCATGTGACGTTCAGCTTGACAGAAGCTTGCCCACTTCGGTGCTCGCATTGCATTATCGCGACCATCCCCGCTTCCGATTCCTCCCGGACAATGCCCGTTGAGAGGGCGGAACAATATGCAGCTCAACTTCCTGCCCTGCGGGAGCGCGGAGTCTGGCTGGTCAGTTTTACTGGCGGAGAGCCACTGCTTGCACCCAAACAGCTTTTCATCCTTTCCGAGGCTGCGGCGCGCGTCGGGATGGAATGCACTGTGGTGACCGCTTGCCATTGGGCCCGATCTGAGGCCTCGGCCCGGCAAACAGTGAATCGCTTCCCGGCCATTTCCAACTGGCAACTTTCTACCGATCTCTTTCATCGCGAGTTTATTCCTCCCGAATATGCGCTCCGTGCCGCACAAGCGGTTCTTGACGCCGAGCGGCATGCGATGGTGCGCATGGCCGCCTCCTTGCCACTCAGCGTGGAACACCGCGCACTTTACGATGAGCTTCGTTCTAAACTGCCGGAGGAGGTCCCTGTGGTGGTTCAACCGGTCATCCCGATGGGGCGTGGCTCCTCCGTGGAAACAACAAATGGAACCAGCCAGACGCCGGCATGGCCCTGCATTCCCGACGGTATGGTGTTTCGTTTCGATGGAACCATGGCCCCATGCTGCGCGGGCCTCGTGGATGAGCGTGAGGGCCATCCCTTCCAGTACGGGCATGCCGACACCTTGGGTCTCGCTCAGGCACATCAACGCTGGTGCGCCGATCCCCTGCTCCAGTTAATCCGTGCTGTAGGTTTTGCGCCGATTCTGGGCTGGGTTGCAGAGACGCACCCCGAGCACAGCTTTTTTAAAGAAGTTCCCACACACCCGTGCGAGTGTTGCACCAAACTGTGGCGCGATCCGGAAATTGTGACTGAAATCCGCCAACGGGTTGAGAGGCCGGAAAATCAGCAAAAGATTGCAGCCCTCACGGAATTTATTTTCGGCGAGCAATTCATGAAGCAGCCCGCGATGGAATGATGGATCGTTCGCGCCTTACTTTTGAGGAGAGCCGATGATGACCCCGGCAGCCGTGGCTGAACCGCGAGGAGGAGTTCTTCTTACCGAGCGGCAGCTTGCGAGCCTGCAATCCGCTGCGGCTATTCATCTGACGTTTAACCTGACGCTTGCCTGCCCCCTAAAATGCGCGCACTGCATCGTTGAAGCCGGGCCCGGATTGCGACACACCACGATGCCGGTGGATGTAGCGCGCCACTATGCCAGCCAGATGCCCAATCTCTACGAACACGGCATCCGCCTGGTGAGTTTTACGGGCGGCGAGCCGCTGCTGGCGCGCGAGCAATTGGAAATTCTCTCCACCGCCGCATCGGCTGCAGGCATGACCTGCGGGGTGGTTACGGCTGCACACTGGGCAGTTTCCGAACAAGTTGCCACAAGAGTACTGGACGGCCTGCCGGGCATTCAGATCTGGGATATCTCGATCGACGCTTACCATGAGCCCTATGTCGGCATTGAACGCGTCCGAACCGCCTACCACGCCGCCAAAGCGCATGGCCGGGAAGCTGTATTGCGTTTCGCTCATCATGAACCGATGACCGAACGGGACCGCGAACTCAAGGCATTCATGCTGAGTTTCGCTGAGGAATCGGAAATCAGCGCTCAGAAAATCCGAAGCGTGGGGCGCGCCTCAGATTTACCGATTCTCAACGCGACCGATGACTCCACTTTCGCCAAGCCGTGCCTGACAAAGGGTCTGGTGATCCGCTATGACGGCTCAATGGCTCCGTGTTGCATCAGCCTGGTGGAAGAGCGCCGCCATCCATTTCAATTTGGCGACGCGCGCAGCCGCCCTCTTACGGAAATCCATGCGGATTACATGGCTCACCCCCTTCTTCAGATGCTTCGCGTTTTAGGGTTTGGTCCTGTCATGCAATGGCTGGAAGAATCGGGCGTCAGCCGCGAATCGCTGGGTCCAATGCCCGAAGACGTTTGCGACTTCTGTCCCAAGATTGTCACAAATCCCCAGTGGGCTGAATACCTCGCTCAGCGTGCTGCGTCGCCTGAAAATCGCCTGAAAGTGGGCATTCTGGCGCACAATTTTCTGAACGAACCTGGCATGCTTCAGCGTGCCGTTCAGGAGTTCCGGGGTCAAGCGGATCAAATCGAAGGGTTCGAACTGGCAGCCCGTTTGGCAGAGCAGAGCCTGGCCCCCACCGGGAAAGATCAAGGATGTGAGGATCGGTGTTCACGACGCTTGCAAACACCGTGACAACATGAGCTGTAGCGGCGTTATCCCAAGTCCCGAAAACCGCCTGTGAGAGCACCCACGTCGTCACCGAAATTTGTAATTTTCAATGAGCACCTTTCGCTTGAAGGAAACCTTAAAGCAGGAGATCGCTATGGCAGCCACCGAAAGACCGCACGTACTTTTTCTGGACATGCCCTGGGCCACGGGACAACGACCCTCAATTGCTTTGGCCATTCTGCGCCAGCTTTGCGTTGAGAATAACGTTCCGGTGCAGGTTTTCTATTCCAATCTCGACATGGCCGCAAGGGTAGGCTTTGAAGTAGCCGGTCGCTTTGCGGACGAACGGCAGCTTTATGGCCTTTCGGAGCATCTGTTTTCGGTGGATGTATTCGGTAAAGAAGCTGTGCAAAGCGATGAATATCTGCACATCCTGAGCGAGGGCTACCGGAATGAGTCGAAACGCGATCCATGGAAGGCACGATTTGCCGATCTCAATTTTCTGAAGCATCTGCGTGATGAAGAAGTTCCTCAGTTTCTCGACAAAGTGTTGAAGCGCGTGCTGGACGCAAATCCCGATATTGTGGGGTTCACGGCCACATTCAATCAGGTGATGAGCAGCATCGCTCTGGCCAACCGCATCAAGAAGATTCGGCCCGAAATCCAGATCCTGATGGGAGGAGCGTGTTTCGATGGCGAGATGGGACAGGAATATCATCGCGCTCTGCCTCACATCATTGACCATGTCTTTATGGGTGAAGCAGAAGAGTCGTTTCGCGCCTATTTGAAGCGGGTTAAGGCCGGTGAGCCCACCGATGGAATTCCTGGAGTTACGAGCGTTATCAATGGCGAATTGCTTCTGATCCCCGGAAGGCCGCTTGCCAACATGAACGAAAGTCCCTCGCCTGATTATGATGACTTCTTTGCCGAAAAAGAAAGACTATTCAAGGAGACGGGCCGGGTTTTTAACATCGAGTTCATTCCATTTGAGAGTTCTCGAGGCTGCTGGTGGGGCGCCAAGAATCATTGCGTCTTCTGCGGGATTAATCCGGAGCTGATGGGCTTTCGCGCCAAAGATGTTGACCGCGTCATCCGGGAAATCGTGACGCTCTCGGCACGATATGGCGTCGTTCGGCTCACAGCGACCGATTGGATTATCTCCCGCTGGCACTGCAATGAGCTGTTTCGCCGCCTGAAGGAACTGGACCTTGATCTCGAGATATTTTACGAAGTCCGAGCCGACATGAAAAAATGGCAGATCAAGCTCATGCGCGAGGCCGGCATTGCCATGATCCAGCCGGGAATCGAATCCTTTTCCACACCCCTGCTCCAGCTCATGAAAAAAGGGACAACGGCCATCCGGCACGTTCAGTTCCTCCGCTGGTGTAAGGAGTACGGAATCGATGCCTCGTATAATATTCTGGCCTGCTTTCCGGGCGAGCAGGCGGAGTGGTACTTCGAGATGGCGCGGCTTATTCCGCGCCTGCGCCACCTGCAACCACCCATCAATAATATCGTTCCCATTGAGATGCACCGCTTCGCGCCTCTCTATGAGAAGCGAGAGAGTTTCGGCGTGGAAACACACATGATCCGGCCAGACTACGCCTTCAACTTGCCGGCCGGGCTGGCGGACCCCCAAAAGATTGCCTACTTTTTCAGCTTTCGTTCCAACCGCATTCCGCCCGCCGGAGACTATATGAAAACCATGGAAGCCCTCATTGACTCCTGGCAAACTGCCCACCGGCAAAAGCAGCCGCCGCTCTACGAGTACATGATCGGTGCCGGTTTCCTTCGCATCACCGACACCCGGCAGGGTGAAGGCCGCTATTTGCATCTCGCTGACTTGCACCAGGATGTCGTCCTGCTATGTGACGAAGTCAGCAGCCGCCGGACGTTGAAGGCCGACCTTTCCGCCCGTTATCCGCAGGAAGTCGCCGATGGAACGCTTGACCGCGTAGTTGACGAACTGGTAGCGGCTGACGTTCTCATGGCTGAAGGCAATTATCTGTTAACGCTGCCCATTGCCCGGCGCCCCCGGACCACTGAGGAATTGAGAAGTTACGTTCTGGGGAAAACTGAAGTTCCGCAGGAAACGCCTGCCCAGGCGCAGCCCGCCTGATCGGGAAACACTGCCGTCCGCTTTAGCCTCCTTATTCTCTTCTGCCTTCGACGGCTGGTTGAGTTCGCTATAATGCAAGGAGGGTTATCACGATCCAACCCGAAGCATCTTCGGGAGAATCACATTGGCCAGCCTTTTTGCACGGCTTCGGGCAGATCTTTCGGCAGGAAGACTCGATGAAGCGGAAAAAATTATTGCGACGCTCGAAGAGCTTGGCAATGATCGCGACGCCGCTCTGGGGAAGCTCGTACTGGCCATCCGTCGCCATGACGGGAATGCCCTTCGCCGCCTGGCAGCAAGCGGTATAGCGGATCTCCTGCGGCGCGAGCCCAAGCTTCATCTGTTCTTGGCACGAGCCCTGCGGCACACTCTGGGTCTGTATGCTGCTGCGCCGGAGCTTGAGTCGCTGTGCGCTAATCGCGCGATTTCTGCCCGTCATCGCATTCGTCAGGAAGCGTGCGCTCTGGCACAACTGGCGCGATCAGCGCAGTCGCCTCAATATCTTGAAATTTCTCCCGCCGCGAAAGCACCCTTTGAGATCAAGCAAGGCCTCGCCATTATTCAGGCGTCTCTGAACCAACTTAAACCGCAATATTTCATCCTCGATACAGGGGCTCCCAGTTCCATTTTGAATCGCTCTTATTGCGAGCGCGCAGGCATCGCCTGCCTTGAGAAACCAGCGCGAACAGCCCATGACGCCGGTGGCAACCCGCTCGCCTTGACGCCCCTATGCATCGAACGTCTTCAATTGGGAAGTCTGACGATCTGCAACTGGCGGGTGGAAGTCGCCACGCTATCGGCCAACTTCAAGGTGGCCGGTATCTTGTCGCCATTTGATGCGTTTCAAGGCTATGGATTCGAACTGGACTTCAGAGGCCGCATGCTGCGGGTGTTTTCAGGTTGTGACCCGCTGGTATGGGCGTCCGAAGCAGGCAAGCCATTCCAGTCTACCGGTCTTGTCTGGCACGGCGGCAAATGCTTTGTTATGGCCTCCGTGAATCGTCGCGCGCGAGGATGGTTTTTACTGGATAGCGGCTCGGCCGGGAATCTGGTGACTCCCAGCGTGGCAAGAATGGCTTATGCAGATTTCTCACTCGAAAAAAGGACCGAGAGTCCTGTGGCAGCAGGGAGGATGGAAGTCTTTCAAGGATTCGCAGGAATGTTGCTGGTGGAAGGCGTCGGCGAGACGCAAACTGATTTTGCAATTGTCAAAATGCGGCAAGACCCCGACGATATCATGCCTCTTAAACAGCATGGAATTATCGGAATCCCATGGATGGAAGGGCGTCGATTGTTCTTTCCCTCCGACAGACGCCAACTCTACGTCATAAAGCCCTAAGGGGAGGTCTTGAGGGCACACGGCCAAACAGGCGTAGGCCGCCTTCTTCGGCACAGAAAAGAGGACCAGCTATCATGCCCCGCCGATCATCCTGATCCGGAATTGCGAATCACCAGAGGATATTAATTATTCGCCTGCTTCTTCCCTTCCCAGGTCCCCTTCTCGCCAGTGTTCGTTGTGTGCCAGGCACCCACCAGCTTGCCATTCTGATAGTCCGCGGTAAGGATATATGCCGTATCGGCGCCATTGATCTGAATACGCAGGTGGTGACCTTTAAAGCTTCCTGAAGCAATATCAGCATCCCCCAGGGGTGAGGAGACTGAGCCGGTCACGTCTTCGCCATTTTGTTGAAGGTCCAAAGTAAAGGACATCTCACCTCGCGATCCACCGTGCGATTGGCACTGCCACGTCCCGGTCAGCAGGGCCTCCGCGGGCTTATCAGCCGCGCGCACCAAGGTCGCCAGGCATGCAAATGTAAGAACAACGAGACAGCCCGTAAGGATCCGTTTCATTCCAACCCTCCTTCGCAATTCATGAAATTCGTTCGAACAGCAATCTCAACACGAATGACTATAATCCAAATCCAACTGGCTCTGTGAATTTTTTGCCGCGCGTCAACAATTCAGAACCAGAAGTGCCACGTGGCATCCACCAGGGCATGAGTGAAGGCAGAGGCAGAAAGTCGCCTCCGCTCCCGGTATGCGTTGCCGTAGAATAACCCTGCCAGAGTGGCCATAATGCAATATTTCCAGTTCGGCACGGGCGGATGGTGAAAATGTGACGCACCAAATATCACTGATGCAATGATCAGAGCTTTTCTTCCTCTTCCCTGCCCCTCAAAGCTTTTTTCCAGGAAGTTCTGCAGGATGCCTCGGAACAGAAATTCTTCGGGGATCGCAATCGTGATGTAAACCCCGATGAAATCAATGGCAAAGCTTGCCACTGACGCGTGCCCATTGTGAAAGTGAGTGAAATGGAGAGCGTAACCTAACGGAATGCCTACGAGGGCAAAGCCCACAAAATGGGCAAGACCGTGTATAAGATCCTGCTTGCGCAGCAAAAGGCGATATCCCACATCCTGCAAATTCCGAATGGCCAGAAAGGCGTAGCCACCGATACAAACTGAGTAAAGCGGTCGGAAAAATGGGACGCCTCCGAAGGCAAACCAGATGCCCTGCAGCCAGCCGGCGGGGACTGGCACTCCGAGAGCGAGCATGGCCGCACAGTCGCGCCAACCCAAACGCGCGGCCGTGCGCAGGCGGTCAGGCAAGAGGAGCAGAGTGGGAACGAGGATGTAAGCAGTAAGCTTCAGGAACCCTTGCCACGAGAACTTGCCCGCACCGAACGCCTCGATGAAATACGGAAGCAATAGCAGAAGTGGAAGCGTCAAAGCGTTGCGCGTCGATCGGACAGCCTGATGACGAAGCCATTTGACCACACGGGAATCTGTGAGGGCTGTAAAGACTCCAAGCGCGAGGGCAAGCGAGAAGAGCTGCGCGAAAAGATGGCCGGGTTGGCGCAGGGGCATCTCGAGGCGAATCAAGCCCTCGGCCAAAACGGAGAGAGCAGCTAATCCCAGAATGGCCAGCGCGAGTCTTTTCACCGAAACTTGCATGTCCTCTGCAAGCATGAAGGATTCCCTGCCGCCGCGCTTCACCAAGGCCGATGGTGGGCGTCAACGGTGGCTCACGACGTTGTTCGCGGGCTGTTCGAGGGTCGCCGAAGCGAAATCCACGTCATCCAGAGGAATAATCCGCACCGCGCCAAATCTCTTCAAGTCTTTCTTGAAGTTTTGTGCGTTTCCGACCAGCACAATCTCAGCCGTGCGCGGATTAAGGTACTCGTGTGCAACTCGCCAGACATCGTTCTCCGTCAGGCTACGGATTTCCTGTGGATAGCGGCTCCAATAGTCCAGCGGCAAGCCATCGACCAAGAGCTTCAGCAACTGCTCGGCGACCTGCTGGGAAGTTTCAAAATCCAGCGCCATATGCCCGACGAGGTAATCTTGAGCCACTTTCAACTCTTCAGGGTGAATGGAGCGGTCACGCAGACGCTTCATCTGGTCAAGGATCAATTCCACCGCCTTGGGCGTCTGGTCGGTGCGCGTAGAGGTCTTCACTTCCCAGGCGCCTGTATCCCGATAACAGAGCAATTCACTGGCTGCTGTATAAACCAGCCCTCGACGGCTACGGAGGACACTGAAGAGAAGATTTTCCGCTGGTCCCCCGAGCACCTGATTGGCGATCGTTAGCGCACCGTAATCAGGACTCGTCCGGCTGATGGCGACGTGACCAATACGAATTTCTGTCTGGACGGCCTGAGGATCGTCAATGACAATGACCTGCCGTTGGCCGGCATTCCCTGCTGGCTGCTGTTGTACCGCACGATTTGGCACGGCGTTCCTGCGAGTGGCATTCACCCTAGAGGCATAAACGCGGGAGTCCTCGTTCGCCCAGCTGCCGAAGAATTTCCGGGCAAGGCTCATGGCTCGCTCGGGACTGAGATCTCCTACGGCAATCAGGATGGCATTGGAGGGACGATAATACCGGGCATGAAAGGCGCGAAGATCGGTAGGCGTCAGGCGCCGGATGGATTCTTCCACTCCATCGGCTGGATGACTGTAAGGAGTTCCCCAAAAGGCTACTCTCTCAAAGAGTGTGTCGGCCAGGTATTGCGGATCGTGGCGCAGAATGTTGAGCGCGGAAAGGGTCTGGCGGCGGATGCGCTCAACTTCGTCCGGAGCAAAGGCTGGCCGGATGATCATGTCGGAAAGCAGATCGAAAGCCAGCCTCGTATGGTCGCTCAGGACACTCAAGCTGGCGTAAGAATCGTTCCACTCCGCTTCGGTATCCAGGCTCCCACCAGCGCCGTCAAGAGCTTCAGCCATCTCGAAAGCGCTTCGATCTGTGGTTCCTTCATTTAGAAGCGAAGCCACAAATTGCGCCGTGCCGGGAAACTGAGGGGGGTCGGCTTCAGCCCCAGCGCGAATTGCGAGCGTCAGCGTGACGATCGGAAGGGTGTGGCGTTCGAGGATGACGACCTTTAGCCCGTTGGGAAGGGTTTCGACAGCCGGCGTCGGCACGACCACCGGCTGCGGAGGCGGGACAAGCGGTGGCAGCTCGCGCGTAAGGGGCCGTGCTGTGGCTGCAAGGCCAAACACGAAGAGGAAAAAAAGGAAACGCCAGAGTCTCATGCGCTTTTTGATGACAATACTATGAACTCTGTCACCTGCGCCACCACCATCTTTTCACGTAGCGCTGCTTCTAAAATAATAAGACCCTGGCGCGATCTGAAATTGAAGAAAATCCTTCATGGGCGTGGCTTTTTCGATGTGTGGATTCCTGAAGAATTGCCGCCCATTGTAAAGCGCCTGCTCGTTCACCCCAACCATCGGTTCGGCCTTGTCGAATGGAAGCCGTACCTCGGCCTTGATGCCTTCCGGAACAGTCACGTAAACTTCGGTCATCTTTGCAGCCGGATTGCGCTGCCAGCGCACTCCGATAGCGCCGAAAGGCGTCGGCGCCTCTCCCTCCGCAAACTCAAGCCCGCTGTAATGAGGCGCGATCAGAGCTTCCTGAAATCCCGGCGCAAGGGGCTGAACTCCCAGAATATGATTCACAACGTAGGGTGCAGGCCCGCTTGAGTAGGTAATCGTGCGTGCGCCCATTTCGCGCGTGTAGCCCGGGATAGGATGCACGTCCTCGCCCGGGATGTTCCAAAGCTCCCAGTAAACGGTCGCTCCGGCGTTGAGAAACGAACTCCAATAGCGGCAGATTGCCGCGACGGCATCATTATATCGTCCGGCTTGGGCGAAAGCTTCCAGAACGCTATACATAAACCAGGGACTGGCTTTCTCGGGCCGCAACTCTGAGCCTGTGGCGAATTGAAACACCTGCTGGCGATACCGCTCAGGCACAACGCCATATTTCACAGCCAGAATGCCGGCGAATTGAGAAGGAGCTTGACGCCGAGGCTTTTCATAATAGCGGCCTTCATCCGCAGCGAAAAACACTTCCTGAATGGTTTCCCGTAGCGAGTCGGCCTGCGCCTCGAAGCTCCTGCGGATACCATCATCCCCAATAAGGTGCGCACAACGCTCGACGGAGCGAAGAAAGTTGTAATAAATCAGGTTCAGAGTCGCCAATTCCCCCGGCGCCGGATTATTGACGTATGGATATCCCCAATCAATCACCAGCCACATCCTGGGCCAGTTTTCGGTTGTGATCAATCCGCGTGAAGTCGTATGCTTCCTGAACCATCCATTGGCCCTCACCATTGCGGGCAGTAGGTCGCCGACTAATTTGAGGTCATTGAAATAGAGGCCGCATTTCCACAAGTCGTCCGCCAGCCACATGGTCTGCTCCGGCAGTTCAATCCCAAGATTTCCGGGATAAGGGAATTGCATGCGACCTTCGCTGTTCTGGCCCAGTGCGATCTGCCGAAGGTAGTAGCGCATCATGGGCGGATCGGAAAAAACAACCAGGTTCATGGCAGGCCACGCAAGGTCTGACCACTGCGCATGCTCGCGCCATGCTGAGCCGCAATAGCCCCAATGGGAGTTCACCCGATGCGTCCATTTGCTGCCCGAAAAGATGCGATCCAGCGCGGCATTTGACGAGCGGAACATCGCCTCGTGTTGAAAACGGTAACGCCGTTCGACCGTTCCGACCTCTCGAATCGTCAGGGGCTTTGTTGCCCCGCGGACCGTAAGCTGGATATAGCGATATCCGTTGTAATCGTTCCGCTGCCAGGCATTCCTGCCCTGACGCAACGTGATGCGATCGGTAAGATTCGTCCGCTCGTTAGGCGTGATTGCGCGCGAAGCAAGCACTCGCCCGTCTTTCAGATACTCGGAGATTGAGACATCCACAGTCACGCCCTCACTGCTTTCAATCTCAAAAAACGGGCAGCCCAAGACCATTTGACCCATGTCGAAAACAATGGCCGCATCGCGCCCTTCGGCGGGAGTTTCAACTGAGGCACGAGGAGAGCTTGCGCCAAACCCTGAATGATTTTCGAATTTGACGGTTTGAAGGGGCTGAAATTTTTCGGCATTCACCTGGAGAGCTGGAATCTGAAACCGCGCCTGCCTTTGGACTTCTGCCACGCCGACGATGCTCGCCACTGGCGTAAAGACTTCATCAATCTCACCCATTTCACGCTGAACCAAGCTTTCCTCGTCACGCGCAGCAAGCTCGATGGCGGGCACCCATTGAGAATCGTCGAAGCCCACCTCATTCCATCCGACCGGCTCCTTGCGGAAATCAGCGATCTCAACATAATGCAGCTGAAAACTTTGCCTGGGTGCATCGCGCTGCCAGACTGGAGAAACAAGACATTTCCATTCAGGACCTGTGTCAAGGATAATTTTCTGGTTTCGATCACGGATTCCGCCTTGGAGAAGAAACCATCCTCGCTCCTTCCGAGTGTCCTCAGTGGCTGTTGCCAGGGAGTAAACGCGGGCGGCAACCACGTTGTGGCCTTGGTGAAGGTGAGGCTGGATATTGCGAAGGTCAAAATAACGGCGGCGCGGATCGGAGATGGGCGGTCCAAACCCCGCCTTGGCGCCGTTCACATACAGCACATATTCCGTCGAGGCCGAAATCTGGACTGCAACTTCCGCCTGCGGAACGTTGTCGAGAACAAACGTCCGACGAAAATAGACGTAAGTGTTGGGTTCAAGCCCATCCGGTGTTGCCCAGATGCGCTTAGCCCTCCATCCATGCTGTTCGCGCGAGTGAAGCACGCGCTCTGAGGCAACGCCTGAATTCTGTTCAGCCCTGATGATTCCTGTGGCCGCAAAGGCTGCTGCTCCGATTTTCACAAAATCGCGCCGCGTCATGTTGAACCATACCGTACTGTGAGGAAATTCAAAAGGGGAGGGCTCTCACAGCCTCGGAGGGAGGGATAAGGCTGTGAGAGCGGGGTACAGCAGGGTGAGACCTTGTCAGAAAAGGAACTTGCCCTCAAGCTGGAATATCCGGGGTTGATTGGCCTGGCCACCAATTTGGCCGAAACTCGCCGAGTTGATGGCAATGGAAGGTGCCGTAAACTGGACGCGGTTAAAAGCATTGAACGCATCCACCTGAAGCTGGAAGCTCATGTTCTCCCTGATCTTGATGTTCCGCATCAACGCGAAGTTTTCATTAAATCCCCAGGTGTTACGCAAAGCCGGATATGCCAGCGTACGCGGCGTGTTGCCAAACGTAAACGGCGCCGGTTCCGCAAAGGCATTGATGTTGAGATACTTGGGAGGATTGGGCCCCAGAAGATCGCCGCTACCATAGCTGCCGTTGATTCTGATCGGTCCGGTAAAGCCCGGCGCATAATCAGCATAGCAAGTGCCCGCATAAGGCACGTCGCAGTTGGCCCCTACCGCTCCCTGCGGCGTCCCCTGAATGTAGCTCTGAATCCCTGAAAATTGCCAGCCGCTCACAAGGGCGCTGACTACTTTGTTGCTGCTGCCCAGCTTATGGCCTGCGCCGAATGGGAGATCATACACGTAGCTGATCACCAGCTGATTCGGGATATCCTGCAAGCCAACTGCTTTTTCCAGCCTGTTATTGTAGGCCGTCCGACCGTTAGCGCCGAAAAAGCCGCCCAGGTTCGAGCCGGCATCATCGATTTCTTTGCTGAGAGTGTAAGAGATCAGGAATGAGAGGCCATTGGAGAATCGCCTCTGAAGAGACATCTGGAGCGAATTGTAGTTACCGTTTCCGATATCTCCCCACGGATCGCCGACACCCGAATACTGCGGAAAAGGCAAAAGCATCTGCCCGATGCTCCCGTTAAAATTAGCGTAAGGTAAATGGACGCCAGGAAACATAGCCTGGGCTGCTGCAATATTGGCAGGCGTAGCCGGGGCGCGAAGAAGGTTCCCAAGCGCCATATATTGAGGGAGAATCTGGTTTGAATAGATTCCCCGGCCAACGCCGGTAGGAAGAAAATGGCTGTTACTGGCCGAGTAGGCTGCCGTCAAGACCGTTGAAGGCGAGAGCTCGCGGCCGATAGTGAAGTTCCAGTTCTGCATCATGGGTGAACGGCCGGCAATGTCGGGCGCGTCGTAGGTGAGGCTTCCGCCCGAAGGCGTGGTCGTGTTGAAGCCGGCATTGATAGTGGGATCGAAGAAGGGTGGCGGTGTATATGCCGGGAAGCCATCGTTCCAGTTAAACGCCGGTGAGATGCCGCCGTTCAAACTACTGAATGAAGGAGTGGCTTCGTACCCCGTAATGCCAGCCCCCTGGCTGGTGGCATTGCCGCCCAGCGCACCTGCCTTGGTGTAATAGATTCCGTATGCCGCTCGGATGACCGTTTTGTCGTTCAGTTGATAGGCCAGCCCGATCCGCGGCCCGAAGTCCTTGTAGTGGGTTTGCACGCGTGTGCGGCATTCACAACTATCCGGGCCGTTTCCGGCAAATTGCAAAGCGCCCAGATACCCTCCGACCGCCGGGTTCGGTTGCTTCACATTCAGCCAGGACTCGCGATTGTAAACTTCAACCATCGGCGTTGGAACCTCATAGCGAAGCCCCAGATTCAGAGTCAAATGAGGCGTCACTTTCCAATCGTCCTGAACGTAGAAAGCGTAGTCGCGGTAGCGTGCGCCGGTTTCCCCCGCGGCGTTCTGCAAAAGGCTGCCGTTATCGACCAGGCCGAGCAGAAAACTGGCGTAAGCGTTTCCCGTAGAGGGAATCAGCGCTCCTGTGGAGTCAAAGCCCCCCGTCTCAGTGTTGCTGAAATTAAGCCCGGTAATGGCGCTCTCGCCCGTGGGCTGCTCGCTGTTTTCCTGTTGAAAAAGGATCTGCCCCCCAAACGTCACGCTGTGCTTGCCGTGCACCCACTGCACGTTATCTTGAACAACGTAGCTATTGGCCACGTCGAAGAAAGACCTTGAAAAGCCATCTTGAGCCCATGCGGTGGGTGAGTTCGGACCGCTGAAAGCAATCGATGGAAACTCTTCGGATGCCTGCCCTGGAGGAAGTCCTTTAATGCCCGCCTTTGTCGCATAATCCCCTTGAATCGTGGGGTTGACGAATGGAGTATAGAAGCGATTGAAAGCGAAACTGAAAACATTCAAAACGGTTGGGCTGAACGCATAAGTATCCCCAAACTGATCCAGCCACGTGACCAGTGAGCTATACCGCGAACTCGCGTAGGGCAAAGGCAATTGAGGACCTCCGTTCGGAGGCAGGCCGACGGGGAAATTCCGGCCCCATTGCGTGATCCCATAGAGATGATTCTTGTCGGACGTGGTCGCATCAACTTTGACGGTGTAGTCATTCTGGTCAGTCCCGGAGGTGAATGCGTTCAGAAAATTGTTCTGAAGATTATTGTTGATCGTGGCGGGCAGGAATGACTGGAGATATTTCGAGATGGAGGATATATCACCCGGCGGAATAATGTTCCCCGGAAACGCTGTCCGCGTACAGGACGTTCCGGCACTGTTGCAAACCGTCGTCGTAGGGTCGTAAATCTGCGTGGGCAGCGCGCTGAAATCGCCGTTTCTTTCAGCTTCTGTTGGCAAGCTGTAAAAAGAGGGGACTGCGCCCTGGCGAAGGCGGTACCCGTCATAGTTTGCAAAGAAAAAAAGGCGATTCTTCAGAATGGGCCCCCCGAACGAGCCGCCAAACTCATTCTGAATTTCGAGCGGTGTCTTGGCGGAGAAAAACCCGCGCGAGTCCAGAGAAGTGTTGCGCAGGAACTCATAGGCGTCGCCGTGAAACGCATTCGTTCCCGACTTGAAAACATAGTTCTCAACTCCCTGCCCCTGGTAGTAGGCAGGGATACCGTTGGTGAGCACCTGAAATTGATCGACCACTTCCACCGAAGTTCCGTTGACCAGGTTGCGAAAGTCACCCTGAAGCTCAGAGGTGGTGACCGGCAAGCCTTGAATGTAGATCTCCTTGGAAAACGCCTCCCCGCCATTGATATTCCCCACAAACCCGCTCCCTGCCTGCACGCCGGGAAGCAGATAGATGAAACCCTCGGGGTTTTTCGGGCCGCCATTCATGGCCAGCGGGAGCGAAGTGTAGGATTTGTTGGAGATGGTAACGCCCAGGGTTCCGTTGGTAGTGTCCAGTTGAGGAGGAGCCGCCGAAACCGTTACTTGCTGGGTTGTCTGACCTACGCTGAGCACCATATTCAGCCCTACGACAGAGAGCGCATTCACCGTCACATGCTCTTGAACCTTTGTCTGGAAACCTTTCTGAGACACCGTAACGGTGTACTCCCCGGGCGGAAGGGGCGACAGCACATAAAAGCCGGCATCGGTCGTCTGGCGGGTTGTCTTCACCCCTGTCGCAACATTGGTTGCAGTCACAGTGGCCCCGGGAACTACGGCGCCGGTAGGGTCAGTAACCGTTCCTTGAATGACGCCGTTGCCAGCAACTTGAGCCAGCAATGGCGAGGTCACCAGAAGCAATGTCACAATCAACAGTAGAAAGCCAAACCGCAGCCTATTGCCGGTATACATAATGACTCTCCTCTTCTTTTCAGATCATGCTAAGACAGCTAACCATCAGACAAGATGTAAATATGCTTTCTTGTACATCATTATTGTAAATTCGTCAAGTGAGATAAATTTTACGGACTTTCCGTCCCTGAAAATTTCGGTCAGGCAGCAGCGTTGGATTTGAACGTGACCGTATGGCCAGAGCTTGGAGATGTCTCACGCAATAGCAAGTCAAGCGTCGGCGTTCGAGACGATCGAAGATGGACCAGCCGTGGCGGGCGTGCTCAGAAGGAGTGTGCGGTCAATACGAGATAGGCCACCAAGACCAGACCGAAAAGCGCGGTGAGCATTCCGAGAAAGACAATGATGCCGCGTGCCGGCTTGAACTGGCCGGCTTCGAGCAGGCGCAGGGTGAGGCGGTAGCGGATCATGGCGACAAAGGCCATGAAAACGCCCATGACCATAAAGCCGATCCCAATCCCCAAGGAAAGGGCCCCACTCTGGGCAGCTTCGTTTTGCAGGCGCAGGAATTGGCGCAGCGTAATGCCAAACTTGGCGACCACAAAGCCGAAAACGATAATGCTGATGCTGGTGCGTATCCACGCCAGGAAGGTGCGTTCATTAGCGAGATGGTCGCTGGCCTTGCCGTTGTTATTGAGCATGGGCAAATTCCCCGGAACAGGCTCCAAGAAGCACCCAAATGATGGTCGATGTTACTGTGATGGCCCGCTACCCCTCGAGCTGCTGGACAAATTGGACACCGGGGTGGGAAGACGATCTCCGGCGCGCGTTGGAGCGACGGAAACGGGCACTTGCGGTCCCACGTCCAGACCGGTCAGTGTATAAAGGCCGAGGAATCGCACCGTGGCGATGGCGTCAACGGAAACAGGTATCCACATGCCGTTCACGGCGGCAAACTGGACGGTGATGTGCGGGTCCTTAATCCAGAAGGACGGGCTTTTAAGCGGCACACCCACGATTTGGCGAATATGGTAGGTCTTGGCATCCACCCAGATATCACCGACCAGCAGGCCCTTCTCCTTTCTTTTGGGTACGATATGCAGCACGTACTCGGGCACCGTTCCAAAGTCTTGCTCACGCAGGAAGATGAAATCATAATTCAAACGGCTGACGTCGCCCCGGTGGCCCTCCTTGGCCGACTCAATTTCCTGCTCCAGAAGAGCGCGCACGATCTTTTCGCCGCGCGGGTTGCCGTGTGATTCGACAATTTCAAATGCCTTGGTCTCTGGCGGCGTAAAGCTGATTTGAGCGGTGACCTCCGAAGAGGGCGCCGGATCATCACCCCGAAATATCTTATACTGCCGCGTAACGTTGTACGCGTGCGTGAGGGCCGGATTCTGTTGCTCCGTTCGCTCCACCGAATCCAATATCAGATTCAGTCCCGGCGGCGGGGACGGGATTTTCTGCCCGGATAACCAGCACGGTGCGGCCCATGCAGCCGCCAAAGCCAGGAGAATCACCACTTGGGATCGTTTTCTCTCCGCCACGCTCATGATGCGTATCGGTCGGCAGCCTCTTACCGGTTCAGTGCGCATGATCTTGCCTCCCGTGGCAGGGCTTTTGCGTCACCTCAAGTGACCGTTTCGGGGCGACAGCGTTGGTTCGACCTGCTTATTCCCGAAGTGAACGGAAGCAGCAAGGGTTTGCCAGAGCACGCGCGCGATGGGGCGGCGGTTTTCAAAAGCCACCTGCGCCCATTCCCGCTTGCGCATTTGCGGAAAGTAAATGCCACGAAACAACAGCCGCGTGAAGAGGTGGGTAAGCCGATCGGCAAGCGGCCGGGATTCGAGCCACTGGATGGCGGCATCCGTCGTCTTTCCCTGATACGATTGACGCCAGGCAAGCCTGACTTCAGCCTCGGCCTGCTCCGCGGAAAGGCCTTTGGGGGTGTGTGCCATGACAAAGGGCTTGAAATCCAGCCAATGCTTCGGGCGGGTCAGCCGCCCGGCAGCGGCAAGCTTGTCATAGAGCGGCGTAGCAGGATAGGGCGTGAGCAGGCCGAAGACGGGGAGACCGGGCGGCCAGCTTCGGATGGTCTCCAGGGTTCGCGCTGCCACCCCTTCGCGGTCGCCGTCCATGCCGAAAATGAAGGAGGTGATCGCATAGAGGTTATAGCGGGCCAAAAGCTCCAGCACATTTTTATATTCGCCCGGCTTGTTAAAGCCTTTGCTCACGCTCTTCAGGTTTTCCGGATCAATCGACTCAAGGCCCATAAAAATCCAGCGTCCGCCGCTTTGCGCGATGAGGGAGACCAGCTCCTCATCCTGCAACAGATTCATGCTGATTTGCGCCACCCAGGGAATCTGGGCGCCGGCGGCGATAATGTCCCGCAGCAGCAATTTCGTCCGCTTGCGGTTGATGGCGAAGTTGTCGTCAATGAAGAAGACCGCGATCTTGCCTTGCTGTCGTTCTTGCAGACGCTTGAGCAGCAGGAGTTCTCGGACGATGCTGTCGTTCGACCGAAAGCGGATGGAATCTCCGAAAAATCCGGTCACCGTACAAAATTCGCATCCGTACGGGCAGCCACGCCCCGACTCAATAGGAATCATGTAGAAGCTTTTCCAGGTCATGCCAAGCCGGCTGAGGCAGCGGACAGCGAGTCTCGGAACGCGGTTGAGCAGGTTGAACTGGCTGAGGTCCATCTGGTCCCAGGGGATTTCCGGGTAATTGGAAAGGGAAGGCTTGATTTCTTTGCCGTTGTCATCGACCGGCGCATAAACCTCCCGCAGGGTTCCGTTTGCCGCATCGGCAACGATCCGGGGCCAGATCTGGTCAGCCTCGCCCAGCGCCACCGCGTCGGCGTGACGCGCCTCGCCGTCGCGCCCGAGCGGTTCGCCGGGAACTTCAGTGACGTGTGGACCTCCCATGACGACGGGGATGCCGGCGGCGCGCAGCGCATCCGCCATGCGATATGCCTTGGCCGCCATGCGAGTCATAAATCCAATGCCGGCGAGTCCGATCGCGTGACCGCGAGCATATTCCACCAGCTCGGGCGCGCTCATCCGCTGTGCGTTGCCATCCACCAGCAGCACCTCATGGCCGGGAGGCGTCAGCGATTTCAGTAAAAACATCCAGAGGTGGGGCATGAAGTTGTTGGTGACTTCGTTGTCCGGATTGTAGAGCAGGATGTTCATGGCGCTCGCCCTCCCTAGCCCTCTCCAATTGCCGCAAAGGCACCGGGGGCGCGATGTGAGCTTCCTAGATCGTCGCAGCGCGAGCTGTGGCTGCACGGGGCTGACGATGATGAGTGCATCATAAGGAAGCCAGCGGTCGGATAAATCATCGCGTTGGAGTTTAGCACTTTTTGAGCGTAAGCACGACCGGGTTGATTGTGAGGAACTGAGAAGCGCAGCCTGCCGTTCCAATCTGCACCGCCGAGGCCCTCTTCGGGACAGAGCGGAGAAGGCCAAGCCGTCCATGTGATGTAACCCCTCTCACCCACCTACGTGGTGAATCCCGGAGACGGAGCTGAAGACTCCGAAAATGTTAAGCAGCCACAAAACGACGGCAACAACCACCACAACGTTGAGAATGGTTTTGATGGAGCTGGCCATCGGAATATAGGTGTTGATGAGCCAGAGCAGAACGCCCACGATGATGAGTGTGATGATGATATGAATCAGCATAACCAGAATGCATCTCCTTCCTTTGGGATAGAAACCACACCCAGATTGTCCTTGTCATCGGATATCTCGCTTGGGCGCGCGGTTTGAGGCGGAGCGGACGTTGAACGACTGTCCGCCGCGCGGTGAATATTTAGCGAGCGTCCGGTCAAGAGCCAGCGCTCCGGCCGGCGCGCGCACCGTGCCGTCGATCAGAATCTGCTTTGCCGTGACCCTGCGACCGTAGAGCTTCTGGTTGTCGTCCTCGTCTTGCTTGACGACGGCGCCGCTCAGCGATACTCCGGCAAACAGGCCCTGCGACCGCGAATAGCTGAGAATCTCGGCATGCATCTGAGCGTCGGTTGCGCCTTCCGCTGAACGGCCCACGGGCCCGGCGGCGGCGGACACTTCCGCTCCCAGTTTGACGCTGTCTTGAACCAGCTTTCTCGCGCCGTCGGGGTTCATCACGATGAAGACAACGTCGGTCGACTTGCCCCCGATCTGAAATCCGAAGCTTCCGCCTCCCACGGTGAAGAACGATGGCGCGCCCCACGGCCCGTTCCCGCCGCGGCGGCAGACCAGCACGCCGCGTCCATAGTTTCCTCCGAATCCGAAGGCAAACTTCAGCTCCGAGGGAATAATGCCCACGCAAACGGCGCGGGCCAGCAGGTCGCGAGGAATGCTCTTTTCGGGAGTCGCCATGACCTGGTTGACCACGTCGGCCGCCTTCCGCAATTGCTTGGCGTTGTCCTTGCTCTCGCCGGCCGCCAGCACCGGCACACAAAATATGAGAAACAGAAAAATCACTTTCAACCTTTTCATTGGATACTCCTTGATTTGAATTCTCGAATGGCGGCTTTCGGCTTTTCAGCCCTGCCGCTCATGTTGCTTCTCTTCTTTTCCGACAGTTTCGAGTAAGGTCTTCATCTCTTCGGCGTGTTCTTCTTCATTAGCGAGAATCTCTTCCATCATTCGCCTGCTCGTCGGGTCGCTATCACCCAGGTAGCGAATAATTTCAGTGTAGGATTCGATGGCCACGCGCTCGGCGACCAGGTCTTCACGAATCATCTCGAGAAGAGTTCCGCCCTCGACGTATTCGGAGTGGCTGCGCGTGAGCAGCCCCTCGGGGTTAAAGTTGGGCTCACCACCGAGTTGCGTGATGCGCTCTGCGATTTGATCCGCGTGCCCTTGCTCTTCCTGGGCGTGTTCAAGAAATTCCTCCGCCACCGCCTGAGAGTGGATGCCTTTGGCGGTGTAGTGATGGCGTTTATAGCGCAGGACGCAAACCAACTCCGTGGCCAGTGCCTCATTAAGGACGCGCAGAACCGTCTTCAGGTCGCCTTGATAATCGGGGGTCACCGCGCCGTTCTCGATATGCTTCCGCGCGCGGCGGCGGATCTCTTCAATGTCCGTCAAAAACGGACCTTTCTTTTGTGGCGAAACTCCGGTTTTCATCAGTATTCTCCTTGGGATTTCGAACCTTGCTGCGCCGCCCGCTCTTTGAGTGGCGGCCCGTGCACAGGCACTCACGCGGTCCGCCTTCCCCGCACGAAGTGCAGGATTAAGGCAATGATGGCCACAATGAGCAGCAGGTGAATGAGGCCGCCCGCCACGTGAAACGCAAACCAACCTAAAAGCCAGGCCACCAAGAGCACAAGAAACAGAATGAGAAACATAAAGCCTCCTTATCTCCGCATTGCTTTGTAAGGACACGCGGTCCGGATCGCCGGACCGCATCGCCGCCGGGCCCCGGACGAAGACCCGGCAAGTTCCTCCGCACGGCTATGCAGTTACTTTTCCCGTGCAAACTGCGTGTCCGCATCCGCAGCCAATTTCCGTCATATGGGTCTGTTTGGCTCCTTCACAGGGCGGGCTGCAATATGCGCTCCCGGGAGCGGCCGTGCAACTGCACTGCGGATTCGCACACTTCCCTACTCGATCGTTACCCATGGGCGTTTCTCCCTCTTCGATATTTCGATTTTGTCTCTGCCTCTCTTGCGGCTATGAACCAAGGCAATACTGTTTATACCTTGCGCTCGTTTGGCTGTCTGCCCGCTATCGCACACTCGTTTGGTCAATTTTGCTCATCGGGTTGAAAGGGGGGCTGCCGCGGCGTTACGTCGGCGGCAGGGAGGGGAACTGAAACTAGCCAAGTCAGGGGGCCGGCCAAAGATTAGAGATATCTAATGTTCGACCGGCCCCACCTTGCGTAAGACCGAAGATTAAAACCGTTGATTCTAAAGCGTTATTAGGCTTCGTTCCGTAACTTTTTTAGTTAGGCACTCTCAAAGCTACTCATGCAGGATCACGCTGAGAAGGCCGCTGTTCACCGTGAGTGCGCCGCCGTGGTAATCGACAAAGCCAAGTTCTCGGAACTTGTTCATGAAATGGCTGACACGCGAGCGTGTTGTACCGACCATCTGAGCGAGGTTTTCCTGGTTAATGCTGGGGAGTATCGTTTCTGTCCTGCTTTCCTTGCCGAAATGAGCGAGCAGCAGAAGAATACGGGCCAGTCGCTTCTCGCTCGAGTTGAAGAGTTGATCCACCAAGTCCTCTTCGTACCGGATGTTGCGCGAAAGCAGGTGGGCGAGGAAAAGTTCCGAGAGATTATGCTGTTCATGGAGCATGCGGGCCATCAGCGGCTTATCGATCCTTACAAGGCTGCAATCGGTGATGGCCGTGGCCGAAGCAATGCGCAGTGGTTGTCCGGCGAGGCATCCTTCGCCGAAAAAGTCGCCGCTATCGAGAATGGCTACGATCGCCTCTTTGCCCTGCCGGGAGGTTACAGAAATTCTGACCTTGCCTCGCCGGATGTAAAAGACAGAATCCGCCCGGTCTCCTTGTCGGAAGATACTGCGGTTAGCCCCGTATTCGAGGTTCAGCGTCTTGCCGCCGGAGATTTCAGCCAGAAGCGTTTCCCAATCAGCAGCCCGGCTTTTCTTGTTTGTCATAACCAAGCTCGCCGCTAGAAGAGAACCCGTTCTAGAGCGGGAGGACGCCCGGGCTTCGAGATTGAGTCGTCAGCCGGGATGAGGCTCTCATCTGGTGACTATCATACTCCCCGCTGAGAGTGGAAACAAATTGCCCGCGCGGTCGTTGAGACCCTCTGCCTCGCGAAGTGCGCCCGTGGATATCGCGCACCTCACGCCCCGTAACTCAAGACCTGTTTTGATTGGAATCATTTTTCGCTTTCGTCGCCCATTCCTGCAGCAGGCTCGTCAATTATCGGTCCAGCGTTGTTGCCCAGGGGTTGCAGATTTTTCCCGAACCGGTGTGGGTCGGGGGTTCGAATCTCTCCAGGCCAACCACGGTCTTCTGCTTCACTGCCTGCCGGTCCGGACTTCGGTCTACCGAGTGGAATTGGAAAATGCAGATAGCAGCCTTACGGCTGCTATGACGACGGAAACAAACAGCAATCCCAAAACCATTTCGGGATACGGCTGAGGGTAGCGCGCGGCCTCGATGGCCAGCAGAAGGGCTGCCAGCAAAAGCAGCGCCAGCGAAATTCCGCGATGGAATCGGCCGATTTCCGATCTTAGCCAGGAATCCATCGACCGCTCAATTTCCCGACCTGTTTCTGAATCTGTGCATTGGGGTTTCATTCGGCAACGATTGCAGGCATGGGCCGGAGCCCTGTAGCGGACAATGCGGCGCCTCAGATCCACTTCGTTGCGGTGCAAACTCTGTCCCTCAGGGCACTCCCAGCGGTCAAACTCAGCATGGAATTTGAATCCCGCAAGCTCATACTGTTCTGCCCGCCGGTGCGAATGCAATGCCAGCCGCTCCAGGATGGCGGCTACCATCAAAAGAAACAGAGCATAGCCTGCCACAAGCAAGACCTCGATGGGAACAACGCGGAACATCCTAACCCTTCCCCGCCTCAATGACTTCCGTAAAGAGCATGTCGCCGGCTTCTTCCAACCCTTGAGGCGGCCTCCTGTGTCTCACACCCATCCAACAGAGGTAGACGAGCGGCAGCACGCCACCCACGATGAACAAGACGTCACCCGGCAGTCTGAGCCATTCAATCACCCGATTGGTCGGCGTGGTGACAAACTTCAGCGTTCGAGCGTCGTAATAGCCGCTGCTCACTGAATGGTAAAGCTGTAAGATCCCCAGCGGCAGAAGCGTGGCAAAGACCATCCAGACCAGGCCGAGGTTAAGCGACCAGAAACTGACTTTTGCGGCCCGTTCGGACCAACGCTCTTCCGGGATGAGGTAGCGCAGGCAAAAGAGCGCCAGCGCCACCGCGAGCATCCCATAAACGCCCATCATCGCCGCATGGCCATGGTTGGCCGTGAGCGCAGTTCCGATCTCATAGTACGAGACAATCGGCAGGTTAATGAGAAAGCCGAAGATGCCCGCTCCGAGAAAGTTCCAGAAGCCCACCGCCGCCAGAAACATCACTGACCAATAATGCGGAAACGCAGTGCGGGATCTTGCTCCCTGGCGCGCGCCCAGTTGCAGAAAGCTCCAGGCCTCCAGGGTAAGGAAAGTGAGCGGAATGACCTCCGCAGCAGAAAAGAAGGCGCCGAGCGCCATATGCACAGACGGCTCACCGGAGAAATAAACGTGGTGCATCGTGCCGATGATGCCGCCCGCGGAATAAAGCACGATATCGAGATAAATCAAGGCCAGCGCCACCCGCTCGCGCACTACTCCCAAAAGCACAAAGATATAGGCCACCATCACGGTAGTAAAAAGTTCCAAAAAGTCTTCCACCCAAAGATGTACCACCCAGAAGCGCCAGTAATCCGTGGTAGTGAAGTTCGTGCTGGGCCTGGCCAGGAGGCCGACTGCATAAAAGGCAGGGATGGAAAGCGCGGAGAAAAAGAAAAGCCAGGGCATGTTGCCCCGGTGTTCAACGCTGAGCCGTGTCCGGAGTCCGCGAAACAGGATCGCCACCCAGAAGCCAAGACCCAGGCTGAGCAGTACTTGCCAGAATCGGCCCAAATCGAGATACTCAAAGCCTTGATCGCCGAACCATGACCAACCGCGCGTGAGCCATCCCTGAATGCCCGCCATTTCACCGATCAAACTGCCGAACACCACAATCGCCAAAGCAGCGAGCAGCGCATAGGCCAGCCAATGCTGGCGGCGCGGCTCGCGACCGGCGATCATCGGCGCCAGGAAAATACCTGCCGCAAGGTAGGATGTGGCGACCCAAAAGATTGCCAGTTGCACGTGCCAGGTGCGGGCCAGATTGAACGGCAGCAGTGTGTTAAGGTGAACCCCGAAAAAGTTCGAGATGTCGGCTCGGTAATGCTGGGATGCTCCCCCCAGAAGAGTCTGCGCCAGGAAGAGGAGGGCCATGACCAGAAAGAACCACGCGCAGGCCCGCTGCGCTGGCGTCAACAGGACCTCCCCCGGGGGCTTGAAGGAAACAGTCCGCTGTTCGGCCCCGTGCCAACCAAGAAACTCCCACCGACCGAAGGCAAACAGCAGAATGCCGATGCCGCCCAGCAAGGCGATCAGCGAAAGCACGCTCCACACCACCATGTCCGCTGTGGCATGGTTTCCGACCAACGCCTCGGGCGGCCAGTTATTGGTGTAGGAATAGTCCTTGCCGGGTCGTAAAGCGGCTGATGCCCAGGCCGACCAGGCAAAGAATGCCGTGAGATGGGCAATCTGGAAGGGATCGGTGATGGCAGCCGGGCGCAATCCATACTGACCGCTTGTCTCGCCGAAGTACGTTTGATAATAGCTGCGCAGTTGATCGAATGCTGCCACCTGCGCCTCGGTGAGCGTCAGTGTGTCTCGAGCAGGATCAAAACGATTAGTTTTAAAGTCAGCGATGGTTTGCGCTTGCGCCCCATCTGAACCGGCTTGGCGATAGAAGTTGCGGACGATCAGGGCGGCGCGGTGCAGATAGTCTGCCGTAAAATCGGGTCCCAAGTACGCGCCATGACCGAAAACGGAGCCGTACTCCATCAACCCGTTGCGGAGAAAAATCTCCTGCCCATCCAGAATGTCGGCGCGCGTAAAGAGCAGGCGACCCCTCGCGTCCGTCACTCGTCCGGGAATCGGCGGCTCACCCGTATACGTGCGATAGGCCAGAAAGCCGAGCACGAAGAAACCAAACAACAGAACGATGATAACCGCCTGCACCCATCCCTTCGAGACCAATAGCGCCCGCTTCGAGTTGGCAGCCATGACGGTATATTCCTTTCCGTATGAGGGGTCATCGCACAAACAGAATGGATCTCAGCCCGTCTGAACGCGGCGGATCACCAGAGCTTCAAGGCAACCGCGTAGCCGGTAAGCAAGCCATGGAAGAAGGCCTTGCGCCTTTCCTCTTTTGATTGATTGAATTGCTCAACCGCTTCGGCGAGAGCGTTCAGCAGCTTTTCGCGTCGCTGCTGGTGCGCATCCCATGCGGAGAGCTTGCGCACGTACTCGCTGACCGCGTCAGGATCCGCGATATTGTACTTATGACGATGAGGATTCATCACGCACTCCTCCTTTCTGCCGCCTTATGAAAAGTACAGGCTGGTGCCCACCGCTGGCAACCTCCAGACTTTAATCCCGTTTTATTATTCATCAGTAACTATCAGAGCGCTGAACTGAAATCAAGGACTTTTGTCTCCCTGGCTTCCCCGGTTTGCGATCTGTCGTCAAGGGATATGAGTTCGATCAGGCTGTTGTTCTGGTTCAAACCCTCCCATACTCCTTCCTTAATCCAGGGAGATGGGGAAAGGCAAGCTTTTCTCTTAAATCCGTATTCCTTCAGTATCAGGGGAGGATATCTCTTGGAGCAAAAGGGAAAGGGCGTTGTGTCGTGGGTCAAAGGATCCGGAGCATTACGGAGGAATGCGCGGGATCAGTCGTTTTCACTGATCCCGCGCATGATTCGGTATCATGGTCGCTCTGCCCCCTGAAGGCCGGGCGGTGCATGCTGCTTGAAACGTGCGTTGCGACGGGTTGCGCCGCCGATTATGCGCTCACCCATCTGCGACGAAGCGCCACAGCCAGCCCTAGCATCGCTGTTCCGAACAGGACGAGAGTCCCAGGCTCTGGGACGCCTGACGGCGGAGGTGGCGGGCCACCAATCGCACAGTTCGGACCGCAAGAGAGGCGTTCAACAGTGTCGGAATAGTCCATAAACAGGCTGCCGTTGCTGGTATCCGGAGAAACGTAGTCCCCGCGCGTACCTCCCGTTGCGATCACGGAAAAAGTATCAGTGGTGGGATCGATCAAACCTACTCCGCCGGTGGTCGCTCCATTTCCATTGAAATTCACGATGATATCGCCGTTCAGGCTGTTGGTACTTGTGATGACCCCGGAGCCATCCGGGAAGCCTAAACCGTCAGTCGAGACCAGAGAGTTTGAGGGTAGAAATCCGGAGTCGAAGACTTGATTTCCGGTGGCAATGTCGTAACCGATGATGTGCCCGCTCACTTCGACATAAGCGGTCTTGCCATCTGGCGAAACTGATACACCGTCTCCGAAAACACCAGCATTGATCACTCGAAAGGAACCCGTGCCGCCATTCGCCGTTGGGTCAATATCAATCAACCCGGAGCCACTGGTCGCAATAATGTGGCCATTGACGGGATCACCCCACATGCCCAAGTCTGGCGATGTCGTAACACCGGTAAGGACGTGATTCACCGTTCCGTCGGAGTTGAACTCTACAAACTGCCCACTATGGGTCCCATAGGGATGCCCACGAGCCGTGGCGTACGCCGTAGTGCCTGAATTTGACGCCTGGGTGAATAGGGCGCTCGAAACGGTCTGACCGTCTGTATCCGAGAAAACGTACAAGCTGGCCTTGCCGCCGACACTGACAATGATATTGCCGTTTGTTGCTACGGCCACGCCAAACGGCCCGCCACAGCAGCCTGTGTTCCCGGGATTGACTGTGGCAAAAGTTGAAAGTGCGAACCCGTCGGATATGCCTGTTGACGTTAAAGTAAGGCCATTTCCAAAGGCTAATGCCGGCAGCAGTCCGAAAACGGCCAAAGGCAACATGTACTTCAAGAGCCTCTTCATGCTACGCGCCTCCGCTTGAATTTGACAAAAACTCTTGTTGGCAAAAAAATATTGTGAGAGAGACTGTCGAGTAATCTTCGCGTCATCCTGCACAAGTCCACAAGCGGCAATACGCGACAAAATACGTCATTTGCTGACAGGCGCGCTGCACCGTGCAGAGCCTCCCCGATGATGTGCGCGTATCGTCAAATAGGTGAAAATTATCAGGCGGATACTAATTAAGCAGCCACTTGTCGGTGGTCTTTAAGTTGGTCTAGGATTATTGCACATATATTCCTAGCAAAACTCAAACGCGTCGGTAAGGCTTGTCAATAAATCGGTTTCGAAAGAGAAGAATGCCCTCATGGCTAGCGAGTCAAAGCTCAACTCTTGGAAAGAAATTGCTGCTTACCTGGGACGAGATGTCAGGACAGTCCTTCGTTGGGAAAAGGAAAGAGGTCTGCCCGTCAGGTGCATCCCCGGAGGCAAGCGACGCAGGGTTTTTGCCTACCCGGCTGAAGTTGAGGCTTGGCTGGCCGGTCGGCCGCTCCGCGAGTCATCAGACACAGGCGTTTAGCAGATTGCTGATGGGTCCTGATTCCGCTAATTTAAGCAAGAATCCCGTCAATTTAATCCAGCGATTGGCCGCACCCATCGTATCTTAGCGATGTGATACGACGCAGAACGCATGCCCGCGGGCTGTCGAAGTTAATTTTTGACCACAACGACAACCACCCTTCCTGAGCCGAGGAGGGGAATTCCCGTCACACCAGGTATTCTATCCTCGTATATTCCAGGCTATGTCGTCGGCTCTTTGAGTTCGCGCAGCCAGATGTTTCGGTAGCGCACTGGGTGGTGGTGATCCTGAAGCCGCAGGGGCCCTGTCACAACGCCCGGCTGATAAGGTGGCCGAACCTTATTCTCGGTGGGTCCACTCAGGGCCACATGGTCCTGCACCAGCACGCCGTTTTGAAACACGGTGACATCGGCAGGCCGGATCAATACTCCATTGGGAAGAAACCGAGGGGCGTGGAAAACGATGTCGTAAGTTTGCCATTCACCTGGCGGCCTGCAGGCGTTCACCAGCGGAGGATATTGTCCATAAAGTGCGCCAGCCTGACCATCAGGATAGGTTGCGCTCTGGTAAGAATCCAGCACCTGTACCTCATACAGACCTTGCAGAAAAACACCGCTGTTGCCCCGATCCTGGTCATGCCCACGTGCAGGCGCGGGGGTGGCCCACTCGATGTGCAATTGAAAGCTGCCGAAGCTTTGGCGGGTTTCGATATCGCCCGTTCCGGGCGCCACCTGAAAATAGCCGTCTCCTACTATCCAGCGGGCAGGTCCGCCCTCGAGGGACTTCCAATTTGAAAGATCCTTGCCATTGAAGAGCACGACAGCATCCGAGGGCGGGTTGCCCGCTTGCTTCTGAGTGCTGCACTCGCCCGGCGTGATCACTTTGGGCGCAGGGCGATTCCGGTCATGTTGCGGCCATTTGAAGATGGCTTCCTGCGCAGCAAGGGTGGCGACACTACTGAGCGCCGCAGCAAGCAGAATCGCTCCAGCAGCTTTCATACGAGGGATTTTCATAGAAGATGCTCCTTCATTGAGGATGAGTAGTCATAGAAATCTCGAAGCCAGAAATCGGGTATCCATAGGTCCAGCCTCCGCCGCTGAGGGCATCGGTACGACAGTTTCAATATTCCCCCGGAAGGCGAACCCAGGTGCCAGCATCCACAGGGATTTCCGCACCGGTGATGGAACGCGCATCGTCGCTGGCCAGAAAGGCCACTGTTCGCCCAACATCCCGGGGCTGAATCAGCCACGGGAGCGCCTGGCCGCGCTCAACGAAGTTCCGCATCCAGCCTTCCACGCTCGGCGCAAACTGGGCGATGATCTCATGATTCTGTGGACTATCCACCAGGCCGGGCGAGACGGTGTTCGCCCGGATACCATCTTTCCCATAATGGGCCGCAATACCTCGAGTAAGGCCCGCAACGCCAGCCTTCGTCGCGGCATAAAGACCATAATTGCGCATCGTGGCCCGGCTATGGACGCTTGCAATATTAATGATGGACCCGCTGTTCTGGCGCTGCATTTGGGGGATCGCATATTTGCAGCATAACCACACGCCGCGCAAATCCACCGACATCAGGTGATCGAACTCTTCTTCACTGGCGTCCGCCGGCGGGCGGATCAATCCGATGCCGGCATTATTAACCAGCACATCGAGCCGACCGTGTTCTTCAATGACTTTTTCGATGACCCTCCGGACCGATTCGGGCTGGCTCACATCACCTTGAAGAAAAGAGGCCTTGCCGCCTTCAGCCTGAATTCTGGCACAAATGTTTTCAGCCGCCGGCGCATCTAATTCAACCACCACAACGCGCGCGCCGTCACGGGCAAGTTCAAGCGAAATCCCATGACCAATACCTAGGCCTCCACCGCCCGTCACTATGGCGATTTTTCCTGTCAAACGTCCCATGAGTTCCTCCATCTCACATGATATTCACCGGGTCTACGTCAATCAGCACGGAACGCGGCGGGATATGATGCCGTTCACATTCTTCCGTCATGTGACGCAACACCCGGTTTAATATCGAACGCGAGCTTGCCTTGAGCAGAATCTGAATGCGATAACGTCCTTCAATTCGCGCCAGGGGCGCAGCGTTTGGTCCCAGCATTCTGACTCTTTTCGGATCGGCAATCCCTTTGATAAACTCCCCAAGCTGATAAGCCACGCGCGCCGCCTGATCCAGTTTCTCATCCTGCGCGATCACGTTCACCAGCGCCGTGGTGGGCGGATAATGCATGACGCGCCGAAAGCCCATCTCCTTGCTGAAAAAGCCGGGGTAGTTCTGGTCTGCCGCAAGGCGGATCGCATAATGCTCCGGATAGAAGGTTTGCACCAGAACCCGTCCAGGAGCATTGCCCCTTCCCGCCCGGCCCGCCGCCTGTGTCAGGAGTTGGAAAGTGTGCTCCGCTGCGCGGAAATCGGGCAACCGCAAGCCCATATCCGCGGAAACTACACCCACCAGGGTCACTCCCGGAAAGTCATGGCCTTTGGCGATGAGCTGCGTGCCAACCAGAATATCAATTTTTCGCTCCCGGAAATCTGAAAGCACTCGCAGGTAATGTCCTGGGCGACTGGCGACATCCCGATCCAGTCGTTCAACTCTTGCCCCAGGAAACAGATCGCGGAGTTTGTCTTCGACCTTTTCAGTGCCCTCGCCAATATAGTAAAGGTGCTCGCTGCCACAGGCCGGGCACTGCGTTGGAACCTTTGTGGCGTAGCCGCAATAATGGCAAATCAGGCGATGCTCACGGCGGTGATAAGTGAGAGAAATAGAGCAATGAATGCACGTGATCGCCTCCCCGCAACTGCGGCAGAGCAAAAACCAGGCATAACCTCGACGATTGAGAAGGATCATGGTCTGCCCGCCGGTGGCAAGCTGCAGCTCGATTTCCTGTTGGAGTCGGCGGGAAATGGGAACTTTGCTATGCGTCTCGCGGAATTCCTGGCGCATATCGATGATTTCAACCTCAGCCAGGCGGCGGCCTGCCACGCGCTGGTTCAGTGAAAGCAATTGGTATTTGCCCTGCTGAGCGTTCCAGTAAGATTCCAGTGATGGGGTTGCCGAGCCGAGCACCACAAGCGCCTTGGCCAGCCGGGCGCGGATGATAGCAACATCCCGTGCGTGGTAGCGGGGCGTTTCCTGCTGTTTATAGCTCCCATCGTGCTCCTCGTCCACCACCACCAGGCCGAGATTTTCCAGCGGCGAAAACACCGCCGACCGCGTGCCCAGAACCACTTGTGCCTCGCCCCGCCACACTCGCCACCACTCATCTCGCCGCTGAGCTTCCGTCAGTCCGCTGTGCAAAACAGCTACCCTGCCGCCGAAGCGTTCTGTAAACTGCGCCTGCAACATGGGAGTCAGGGCAATTTCGGGAACAAGCAGCAAGGCCGAGCGGCCAAGATTGAGGCAACGCTCAGCAAGTCGCAAGTAAACTTCTGTCTTGCCGCTACCGGTGACCCCGTGGAGCAAGAACACGGTGAATTGATTGGCTTCCAATTGCGTGGCAAGCGTTTCAAGCGCGGAGGACTGGCTGGCGGTAAGCTCCCACGAGGGCTCGGCGATACCTCCAACCCCGGCTGGGGACTGCCTCCCCTTGCCGTTGTTTTTGGGAACAGCGAAGCGGGAGTCTTTCTCTTCTAACGACAAACCATCTTCCGGATTCCGTTTCGGCGCCCGATTCATCTGGGCTTCTGTAAGCTCAATCAGGCCATCCTGCTCAAGCTTTCGCAGATAGGCCAGGCTTGCTTGCGTTGATCTCAACAAAGCGCGATGGTCGGTCACCTCTCTCTGCGCCCGCAAAGCCTCCAGAATTCTTGTAGCAGCGGCTGACGGTCGGCGCGGTGGTGGGATTGAGGCGCTCATGGGCGGGTTTGCGAGCCTCACGGTCAGCACCTTTCTTGATGCTCGCTCCGTCTGATGGATCTCGACCCAACCCGCGCTGAGCGCCTGCGTAAGAAGCTCACGGCCTGATCCAGCAAACTTTCTCCGCACGGTTTCAAGCGCCACCGCAGGATGGGCCTTTACATACTCCAAAAAGGCACTTTCCTCTCCCTCGCGAGCCTCTGCGAGCAGGTTCGATTTAAGCTCTTCCAACCGCCTCTTCCCTTCTTCCGTAAGATTGATCACTCGCGTATGTCGGGCCGCGGCGCCCAAGGGCAGCATGGCGCGAAATACCTCGCCGATCGGAGCCATATAATAATCCGCAATCCAGATCCCTAAAGTCAGAAGCTCGGGAGAAAGGACAGGCTCAGGGTCCACAACACGAAGGATATCCCGAGGCTTCAGGCCTGCAGGAATTTGCGCGACAGGCTCAAGGGTCACTCCCATGGCTTTCCGCTGGCCTAGTGGCACAATCACCCGCTGCCCAGGCACAACCTCCAATGGCTTGGGCACACGGTAGGTAAGCGGTTCGCGGATGCCCGCGATGACTGCCACGTTGACCAGGGACTCCTGCGATCGAGCTTTCTTTCTACTGGCCATGAGGTTTCAATGCCAACGTTGTGGTTCCGCGCCAAGACTGGCACAGGCAACGGTGACATAGTATCGCACAGGCACCAAAACCGCATCGTTTCTTTAAGGACACACGCGGGCGCTTTCGAAAATTTGCAAAGCGCCGCTGATGATGCGAGTTAATCCAGGCAGGAACGATTTTTCAGAAGTAAAACTTCAGCGCGAACTGAATCTGGCGTGGCGAATTAGCCAGGCTTGAGACCTGACCGAAGGTGGGATCGGAAATATTATGGTCCGGGATCGCATAGATGGGCACATTCGTGCTGTTGAACATTTCGAATCGAAACTCCAGCCGCTTGGATTCGGTGATGGGAAACTCCCGAAAGAGCGAAAGGTCGAGATTCTTGAAGGCGTCGGAGCGCAGCGTATTGCGGCCCAGATTCCCAAACGTGTAACGGGCCGGGATCGCAAAGGCCGATGCATTGATCCAGTTGGTTGGCGTGGGGTTTGGTTCGGTTTTCGGTCCGCCCAGATAATTCAGCCGCTCATAATATCCGCTACAGCAGCCCGACATGCCAGTGTTGGCAATGTCACCGCTCACACCCACATCGTAAGGACTCCCTGAACTGAGCGAGAGAATACCATTCAATTGCCAGTTCCCGACGATGGCATCCGCCACCCGGTTTCCAGTGGAAAATTTCTGGCCTTTACCAAACGGCAGCTCATAGACCCAGGCGGCTGAAAAAATCTGCGGCACATCAAAGCCTGCCACGCTCTTGTTCGCGTTCAAATCATAGGGATTCTCTATCGAGCAACCTTCCACGCCATACCAACCTGAACAGCCGATATCGATGGTCTTGGACCAGGTATATGAAATCAGGTAGTTCAGCCCGTGCGTCGAACGCCCACTCAAAGAGAACTGAAATGCGTTGTAGCTGCTTCGGCCGATGCTCTGATCAAAGAAGGTGGGTGTAATGTAAGGATAGGGTTCACGTGAGGCGACCGTCGCGGCGTCTCCCGGCCCGGGAGTAACCGCCACGTTCACGAACCCGCCAACGTCCAGACGACTGCTGTGTGAGCCTACGTAATTCGCCGTCAGCACTGTATTTTGTCCCAGCATCTGTTGCACGCCAAAATTCCACTGATCCGAGTACGGACGCTGGGCATAGGGGCTCATGAACCATTGCACCTGATTGAACGGAGTCGGCGCAGGGAGCGGCGCACCCGAGCCCAGATTGAAGGGATCGAAGGCCGTTGCATTTGGTACGGTGGCATTCAGATTGGAGGCCAGCAATTGGCCGATGCTTGGCCAGGAACCTTCGTAATTCTGGCCCGTTTGAGTATCCGCCGCCCAATTGTCAAAGAACCTGCCTGCCGAAGCGCGGAGCACCGTCCGAGGACGCAGGCGATAGGCCATGCCGATTCGAGGCTGCCAATTATCGTAATTGTTGTGGTAGATAGCCCCGTTGGAAAGCGGGGTGATGACGACGTGCGCCGGCAGTTGCCCTCCCGGAATGCAAGGCGCCGCCTTGGCCGTATCACACGAAGGGGCGTTTCCGGTGAGAATGTATTGTCCGTGCGTCCAGTCCAGATCTCCGGCCGGCAAATTATGAGCGCTGGCACTTCCGTAGATCGGAAGCAGAGTCAAGTCGTAGCGGAATCCTAGATTCAACGTGAACTTGGAAGTGGCCTTCCACTGATCCCAAAAGTAGAATCCATCAACCCAACCGCCGTGCTCTGTCTCACGCACATCGCGCCGTCCGGCGTTGCTGGGCAGCCCCAGAAGAAGCGATGCCATGGCGTTTCCCGTTCCTGCGGTGCTGAGGGGGTTGGTGGTGGGGAAGGAATCGAAGATCAGATCAGGATTCAAATAAAGGGCGTCAGCGTTATTGGTTGCGATGTCCCCGCCCATCATAAACGTGTGGTGCCCGTGAATCTTCGAGTAGTCGCCACGAAATTGATAGATGTTTGAAAAGTGGGTCTCATCGACAGCCGAGGCGCCGTGCGCGCTCGGATCAGGACTACCCAGGAACCCCACCACCGTGGTGCTTGGCACAGTGGAGAATCCGCCGATGAAGTTCCCCGCAAAGTTCGGGGAAAAGCCCACCTGCTGCCAGAAAGTGGGGCTGGCGTTGACAAAACGGGTAAATTGATTGATGTTGCCGCTGTCACGCCCGAATTCAAGCGTCATGACCGAAGTGCCGGAGAAGGTATGCACCCAGGTGGCCCCCACGTTATAGCCGTGGGTGAAAACCTTATGTACAAGGCCGGTATAGCCTCCCGAGCCAGTGACGGGCTGCGTAAATCCGGTATAGCGCGCCCAGGCACTATCTTTGGCCCCAAACTGTTCATCCAGTCGCAAGCTGGCCGTGTCCTGCCGGGTGATGGTCGGGGTTGTGTCCAGCCCATTAAAAGCAGGATTGCTCGTTGTAACCGGTGCTGGGAAGAGCGTTTTCGCAAAAAGCACCATGCCCGGGCTTAACAGGCTTTGGGGAATCTGGTTGCCCGGAAATGGGTCGCGGATGAATTCGCCCGGGGAAGCCGGATTAGGCCGTGTGCTGAAGGGATTGTAAATCTGCGTGGGAGAATCGCTGAAGTCACCGGTCAGTTCGGCAGGCGTCACCGTCTTGAAAAGAGTTGAAGACGTGGTGTGATTGCGGTAGCCCTCATAGGCTGCATAGAAGAAAGTCCGGTTCCGGCCATTATAGTGAGGCAAAATGACAGGCCCGCCGATGGCGCCTCCAAACTGGTTTTGTTCAAAGGGAATGCGGTTCGCCAGAAATGTATTGCGGGCATCAAACGCCGTATTCCGCACAAATTCCCACGCATCGCCGTGGAAATCATTGCCACCGGCCTTGGTGACCACGTTAATGATGCCGCCCAGAGCACCGCCAAACTGGGGAGCGTCGTTGTGCGATTGGACCTTGAACTCCTGTACCTGATCCAGAATCGGCGCGATCGCGTACGTGCTCCCGAACGAGCCTTGGTCGTAGACGCCATCCAGCAGAAACAGGTTGCTGCGATTCGTCTGGCCATTCACCGAGGGGTAAGAAAACTCGCCGATGGGATTAGACCAAATTCCCCCCGTGGTAGTGGAGTTCTGAGAGACGTTGACGGTGCTGACGCCCGGAGTGAGGCTGAGAATCTGAGTGAAGTTGCGGCCGTTCAATGGCAAATCGTTCACCTCATTCCTCCCCACCACTTCTCCCAATTCGGAGGTTGAGGTTTCAAGCGCCGCACCTGCCGCTTCTACTGTCACGGTTTGGGTGGGCGAGCCAACCGAGAGCGTGAAGTCATATGTTGCAGTCTGATTGACGTAAAGCGTGAAGGCTTTTTGGGTCTGCGTCGTGAAGCCTGATTTGCTCACCTCAAGGCGGTAAGTGCCAGGATCGATATCCTGAATTACGTAGTTCCCAGTCTGGTTTGTTTCCACGGAGCGCTTCACCCCCGTCTGCATGTTGATGAGCGTTACGGTGGCTTGGGGAATGACAGCGCCACTGGTATCCCGAACAACGCCGTTAATGGTAGCGGTAGCTAATTGCGCCTGCGTGTGTGTGGGAAGGAGGATGAGAACTCCCCCTAGAATAATTAGAAGGCTCTTAAGAACAGCGCCCGTGAAGGGCCAGCAAGCCATTGAGGTCTTCATACGCACCCTCCTTCGCGTAGGATGTCTTGATGCGCTTGCCTGATATCCCTGACTCAATCCGTAGGGACGAAACTTAAGCCTACTGGCCTACATAACACTCGAGCCACGCAATGTCAAGCCAATTGTTCAGATTTTTGTATGTCGTTTCATATGGTAAAAATGAAAAGCTCAAAAGGAATGACGAAAGGTGATTTTATAGGTGCGCAAGCGACAAAAACAGCTTGCCCGATACGGATTGGCCTTTCGGAATTGCTTCCCCGAAATGAGACTTAATTTTAGGAAATGAATATGGTATTGTTTTGCTTACACCCTAAAACGGAATTTCTTACAGGAATAGGAACAAAAGTGACTTTATGAGACCAGCGCGCAAATCCAAAGCTGCAGCAGTCGGTGTGCTGACAAAAGTTCTGCGCATCTTTGATACTTTGCAGCATAACCCCTCAGGGATGAATTTGAAACAAATCAGCGATCAGACCCGCCTGAACAAGAGCACGGCCTATCGTTTTCTCTCACATTTAGAGAAAGAGGGGTATCTGGTCCGCGACGATCGCGGCATCTATATGCTTGGGATGCGATTGTTCGAGCTGGCTTCAGCCTCCAATCACCAATCAACCCTTCGCAGAGTGGCGCAACCTGTGCTGCGCGAGCTGCTCAAGGCGACAGGGGAAACCGTGAATCTGGGCCTTCAGGATGGTGTCACGGTGGTGTACGTGGATGTTCTCGAAAGCTCGCATGAGTTCCGCCTGGTGTCGCGCGTGGGGTTGCACCGACCTCTTTATGCAACCGCTTTGGGAAAGGCGCTTGCTGCCTTCCTTTCCCCGGAAAAGAAGCAGGAACTTTTCGATGCGATTCAATTCCAAGTTTTGACACCCAACACCATCACCAACCTGGCGCAATTTCAAAAGGAATTGGACTTGATCCGCGAACGCGGCTATGCCGTGGACAACGAGGAAAGCTATTTGGGCGCTCGCTGCATTGGCGCGCCCATACTGAACTCCATGCAGGAATCGGTGGCAGCCATCAGCGTGGCGGGCCCCACGTCACGGGTTTCTGAAGATAAGATTCCAACCTTTGCAGCCGCATTGCGCGAAGCGGCGCAGGCCATTTCCGCGCGCATCGGATTTACACAGTCTGATTCCTCGCGAAAGGAACATAAAGAAGTAACAGCCACTCCCAACCTTGTCCGCGGATAGATCGCAATTCAGCTTCGTCAATTGCAGCCCTCATGACCCAGGCCAGAGCCAGAGGGTGGACGCTTCCCCAGGCTAATTGAGGTGGGTTTTGGTAGAGGTAAAAGCAGAAGGCTGAATGGCTGTGTTGTTCATTGAAACCTGCGAACTTGAAGGTGAAAGCTTCACCAGCCCTCCCACCCAGGAAGACATCATCTGTTCGTCACGCAGCAGGTCGCCCAGGGTGATTTTGCTTAAGACGTGATCCACAACAAGTTGCACGGCACGCCAGAGCGAACGGATGGAGCAATCCACATCATTGGTGCAGATATTTTCTATTCCGGCATGGCGCTCGCAAAAATCAGGCTCAAACAGACGTCCACCCAGCAGAACCAATAATTCGCCAATTAAAATCTGATCAGCCGGGCGAGCCAGGCTGTAGCCTCCTGCCTTGCCTCGCGTACTCTGCACAAATCCACCCCGCCGCAGCAATCGCATGATCTTCGCAACGTAAGGGGTTGAGATGCCTTCCGCGCGGCTGATCTCCGGAATGGTGAGACTTCCATCCGGCCCCTGCCGTCCCAGGCGAAGGAGGCATCGCAAACCATACTCTTCGTTGGCGGTGAATCTCATGGTTAAACCTTCCTGTAAAGCCCGAAGGTTACCAAATTCCCAGCTGTAATTTGGCAGCCTCAGACATCTTACTCATATCCCACGGCGGATCCCACACCAAATCAATCTTGGCCGAGGTCACGCCGGGGAGTTCCTTGATCTTCTGCTCCACTTCCGGCGGCAGCGAGCCTGCCACCGGGCACGTGGGGGCAGTGAGCGTCATGCGAACATACACCTCGCCTGTCCGTTCCACCTTGACTTCGTAAACGAGTCCAAGGTCATAGATGTTTACCGGAATTTCAGGGTCATAACAACCGCGCAAAACCTCGATGACTTTGTCTTGGAGTTGCACGGTCTCTCCGACTGAAAGCTTTGGGCTTTCCTCATTCTCAACCGGTTGTCCCTGGAGTTCGTCATTCATAGTTTTTCGCTGTCTACTCCGTTGAAACCACGGTATCGCGGCCGCTTAGGGCGGAACGCAGAGTGTGCCACACCAGCGTGGCGCATTTCACCCGCACCGGATAATCGCTCACTTTGGAGAAGACTTCAAGCTTGCCGAGCGGCGGCGCGTCCCGGCGCGAAACGCTTCCGGTTGTGACGAGATCATGAAAACTCTCAAAGAGCGCCTGTGCCTCTTCGGCGGTCTTCCCTTTCACCGTCTCAGTCATAATGGAGGCTGAAGCTGTTGAGATTGCGCATCCGCTTCCCTCAAAGCTGATATCCTGAAGGCGGTTCCCATCCAGCTTCACGTAAACCGTCACTTTATCCCCACAGAGAGGATTGTAACCCTGAGCGGTATGATTAGCCCCCTCAAGCTTGTGAAAATTCCGCGGCCGCTTGCTGTGATCAATCACCACTTCCTGATAGAGATCGCGCAGATCGGGCATCAGGCAAACATCTCCTTGACCTTACAAATTCCGGCCACGAGCGCGTCAATTTCCTCACGGGTATTGTAGAGACCCAGCGACGCGCGCGTCGTGGCCGGAACGCCAAAACGCTCCATCACCGGCTGTGCGCAATGGTGTCCGGTGCGCACGGCGATCCCCTCCTGATCGAGAATGGTACCCACATCATGCGGATGAACACCCTCCAGCACAAAACTCAGCACGCCGGCCTTCTCCCTCGCTGTACCGATCAGTCGCACGCCGGGGATGCCGGAAAGCGCTTGCGTGCCGTATTCCAGCAAGGCGTGCTCGTGCTCCGCAATGCGGTCCATACCAATCCCGGTGATGTAATCCAGGGCTGCCCCTAAGCCCAGAGTGCCTGCAATGTGCGGAGTGCCCCCTTCAAACTTATAGGGCAGAACATTATAAATTGTCTTCTCGAAAGTCACCGAACTGATCATGTCACCCCCACCGTGAAAAGGAGGCATGGATTCGAGAAGTTCAGCCTTGCCGTAGAGAACTCCGATCCCAGTAGGTCCGTAGACTTTGTGACCCGAAAAGGCGTAGAAATCGCAATCCAACTCCCGGACATCCACCTTCATGTGAGGCACAGCCTGCGCGCCATCGATCAGCACCGGGATTCCATTCCGGTGACTCATGCGAATAATCTCCCTGACCGGATTGACCGTACCCAGCGCGTTCGAAACGTGCGCCACGCATACCAGCTTCACCCGCGACGTCAGGAGTCGCTCGAATTCATCCAGAAGCAACTCGCCAGCATCATTGATCGGCGCCACGCGCAATGTGGCACCACGCTCGCAAAGGATTTGCCAGGGGACAATATTCGAGTGATGCTCCATCGCGGTGATCAGAATTTCATCCCCTGGGCGGAGCCGCTCGCGGCCAAATGTGTAGGCCACCAGATTAATGGCCTCCGTGGTCCCCCGAACGAAAATGATCTCGCGCGCCTCGGCGGCATTTAAGAAGCGCCTCACCTTTTCACGCGCCGCTTCATAGGCTGCCGTCGCTCGCTCGCTTAGTTGGTGGACGCCGCGATGAATATTGGAACAATCCGTCGTATAGAAATGTTGAATGGTGTCGAGGACCGCCTGCGGTTTCTGGCTGGTTGCGGCATTATCGAGATAAATCAGCGGCTTCCCGTGGATCTTTTGGCGCAGAATCGGAAAGTCCTGGCGGATTTGCTGAACGTCCAGGCTTCGGCCTGGAGGCTCCCTTTGCATCGTGATTTCGCGCGTTGTGGCGTGCATATTACCTTCCCTTCAGGCGCCGCGGCCCAGGCTGTTCGTCGGGCGCGAAGATCGTCAATCCCACAGCGGCGCCAGACATTGCGCGCAACACGTTAGAAAATCCCGATCTTCGTCTCCAAACGCATTCACCCGGTCACTTTCAGCGTCGATCAGCCCGACCACGGCTTCGTCCGGCTCGCCGCGCTTTATCGGCACGATCATTTCCGACCGGGTGGAGCCAAAAGTCGTCAAGTATCGGGGGTCGCGCATCACATCACCCGAAATCACCACTTCTCCGGAGCGTACAGCCGCTCCGCACAATCCCCGCTCGATGGGAAAACGAGGATAGGCTGGCGCCTCATCGCCCGTCCAGGCCAC
>Ga0209061_1001100_pt1 | contig 49561 bp, 40 predicted proteins | sample Coa_R1_10_FD_187157 | JGI IMG/M metagenome (GOLD analysis project Ga0209061, IMG submission 187157) | Surface soil microbial communities from Centralia Pennsylvania, which are recovering from an underground coalmine fire - Coalmine... | ecosystem: Environmental > Terrestrial > Soil >...
CACGCCGCAAGGCCAGGAACCTCCGACGCGTTCCGTTCAGGGCCGAGCCGACCTCGGTCAGAAGGCGCCCGACGGCGAGCCCCTCCTGGGCCGCCCAAGCGGCACCACCCGCCACTTGCCGGTCCAGATCGGAGCGTTGATCGGCAGCGGACACGCGAGCGGGCGGTCACGCCGGGGCGTCCCCCGGGATCAGGTGACCGACTCGTCGGGCCGGGACGGGAAGCGTGCCCGACGGGAGGCAGCGGGAGGCGGTCAGGGGAGGGATGCCTTGCTCGGGCGCCCACTGCTTCGAGTTGACGGAAGTGAATGGTGAGTGTGTGGACACGTCAGCTGTTGTCAACCCCTCCGAAGAGCGCGGCTCCTTGCCGGGTCCACCGCCCCTCAGCCCGCGAGCCGGCCCAGCCGGACGATGGAACCTTGCTGGTCGAGGGGGGCGCCCCAGGAGGAGGCGGGCCGTCCGATCGCCGTGCCGCCGGCCAGGCCGAGCCCGGCGAGGGGCGAGGCGGCGTGGCAGAGGTCGTCACCGGCGGTTGGCCGCTGATGGGTGGCCCGTGGCCTGGCCAGGCCATCGTGTATGCGAGCCGGGGCCCGGTGATGACCGGGCCTGGCGTGCCCCGAAGGCGCCCCGGGGAGCGGAGGCGTTGGGTGGGCCGGGGATCACCGCCTGGCTTTGGCCCGGCGGCCGCCCCACCCCGGGCCGCTGGGCTGCTCGACCACGCCGCTCAGCGCGCCGCTGGCACGCCCAGCCCTAGCAGGGCCTCCGCGTTGCGTGCAAACACCATGGCCTCCTGCTCGGGACCGAGCTGTGCCTCCTCCATCACCCGCAACGCGGCCCGTGGATCCCAGCATGGGTAATCGGTTCCGTACACGACCTTCTCCGCCCCATAGAACTCGACTGCGGTTCGTATGGTCAGCGCTTGAGGCGCAACGGTGTCCACGAACATCCTCTTCAGGTAGGCGCTGGGCCGGTCAGAGAGGCCGGTGACCGCCCTCGAGTTTTTGTCGATGCGCCCTGCCTGATAGGGCAACAACCCACCGGCGTGGGTGTGGATGACGTTGAGGTCGGGGTGACGCTCCAGGACGCCGCTGAAGACCAGGCGGAGGATGGTCAGGCTTGAGTCCAATAGCCGCCCGATCGTCAGGTGGACGGCTCCTTCGTAGCCATGGAGGACCTCACCGTAGAGGATGTCCGTCGGGTGGACGATGAGCGGGACCCTCAGATGCTCGACCTGGGCGTAGAACGGATCGAGGCGGCCTGCGTCGATGAGATCCTCGCCGGCGACCGCAGGGAGGTTCACGGCGTGCAGTCGAAGCTGGTTCACGGCCTGTTCGGTCAGGCGAACTGCCTCGGCGGTGGCCTGTAAGGGGATCATCGCGGTTCCGTAGAAGCGCCCGGGATGGCGCTGTTGCATGGCCGCCATCTGCTCGTTGTACTCGATCGCGACATCGACGGCCTCTTCGGGTGGTAGCTGATCGACCAGGCCAGAGAGCACCCCGGTGGTGCAGACCACGGCGGTGTCGTGGCCGGTCTCATCCATGAAGGCGAGCGCGGCGTCGAGGTCGAACCAGACCGGTGGCAACCTCAGGTTGCTGCGACCTTGATTGTAGAGGTAGACATAGTCATCACCATCACGCTCCACCCGTGGATAGGTGGCTCGCCTCCGAAGGCGCTCGAAGTGCGAACGCGGATACCAGTGGAAATGCGTGTCGATGATCCGCACCTGCCTCACCTCCATGTGCACCGCTGCCCCAGGTCATGGCCCACGATAGGCAGCCTGGGGTGAGCTGGCAAGGCACGAGTCGCCGATGGGAGGATAGGTCGATGGCCATGAGACCGAGCCTGCCGTGCCGTCTCGTTGGGTTGGGGCGGGGCCGAGGGCGGTGACCCCCGACGGCTCACGAGGGTCGACCCCGTGCCTGCGCTGGCCTGCCGGGGTCGGCGCTCGCCCGGGCCAGCCGCCTGATCAGGAGCTCCCACAGGTTCCGCTCTGCGGGGGTCAGTGGCCTCCCTTGCACGTAGAGGAGCCGAACCTCCATCGACGGCAGCGGCACGGTCAGGTCCAAGGTGACCAGACGACCCTGCTCCACATCCTCCTTGACGCTTGTCCAGAGCAGCGCCGCCACGCCCAATCCCGCCCGAACGATGCTCCTGACCGTGATCGAGTCCTCGGCCTCCATCGCGATCGGATAGTCGGCGATCCCGGCTTGCGTGAGCAACCGGTGCACCGTTCGATGGTGGGCCGATGAGCGGAGCGCGGTGACGAAGGCTTCACCACGGAGATCCCGAGGCGTCAGCCCTGGTCGCCTGGCGAGGTGATGCCGAGGGGAGGCCACCAGCACCAGGGGCTCGGCGCGAAGGAAGATCGATCCCAGATCCGGCAGGTCTCCCTCGGTCACCACCACCGCCAGCGGCACCACCCCCGTGAGCAGCAGTTGGCGGATTTTGCTCAAGGTGCCGGTGTGCGCGGAGAGCGCGACCTGGGGCCAACGCTGCGCGAACTCGACCAGGATCGGCGCCAGCATCGTGTCCACGAGCGATCTCTGGATGCCGACAACGACCGTCCCCCACTCGCCCGCCCCGATCCTTGCGAAGAGGTGGCGGAGGTCCTCTGCCCCGGCGACCACCTGGCAGGCGAAGTCGTAGAGGACCCGCCCTGGTGCCGTCGCCTCCACCCGCCTGCCCCGTCGACGGTCCAAGAGGGGACGGCCTACGGTGTGCTCCAGACGGCGGACATGGGTGCTCACGGAGGGCTGGGTCAGGTCCAGCGCCCGAGCGGCTGCGCCGATCCCTCCCTGCTCGATCACGGTGGCGAAGATGCGGAGCTGTCGAAGCGTCGCCTCGTGCATCCTGCCCGCTCCCCGTGTTGATTGGGTCCCCTGCTCGGAGGCGAGGGCCGTCGCCGGCGTCCACGATCCCGCGCTCATGGTGAGCCCAGGAGTGCCCGAAGGAGTTCGATGAGGTGCTGCTCGGCGGCGGTGAAGCGCTTGTGGGGAAGGTAGAGGAGACGGACGTCGATCGGTCGGAGAGCCGGCAGCAAGGGGAGGGAGATGAGCGTACCTCGCTGCAAGTCATCCTCCACGTTGCTCTCGAGCAACGCCGCGATGCCGAAGCCTTCCCGGACCACGTTCTTGACCGAGAACTCATCGCCATACTCCATGACGATGCGATAGGTGTCGAGGCCGGCATCGGTGAGCACACGATTGATCAGCTGGAAATGGGAGGATGAGCGAAGCGTGGTTACGAATGCCTCCTGTGAGAGGTCCTCGACCGTGACGCGCGTGCGCGCGGCAAGCGGGTGATGGGGTGACGTGACGACGACGACTCGGACTGTGCCGATGACGCTGCTCTCCAGGGCCTGGATGTGAGCGATCGTGGCGGCCACGCCCATTGCCGCCATCCCGGTGATGAGCGCCTGCTGGACGTCGTCGAGGGTCCCGGTATGCACCGAGAGCATCACCTCCGGTCGCTGCCTGGTGAACTCGACGAGGACCGGAACGAGCAGCGAATGCGCGAGCCCGTCCGATGCTGCGAGCGATACCTGGCATTGCCTCTCCCCGGCCAGCTCTGAGAGCAGCCGCTGGACGTCGTCGGCCGCCAGCAGGATCTGACGGGCGTACTCATAGACGAGCTCGCCCGCCGGGGTGAGCGAGAGGCGACGGCCACGGCTCCGCTTCAGAAGCGGCTGCCCGACAAGCCCCTCGAGGTTTTTGACATGGCCACTCACTGATGGCTGCGTGATGCCGAGCGTGGTCGCTGCCGCCTGGATCCCGCCCTGGTCGACGACCGTTCGAAAGATGTGCAATCGGTGAAGCGTGGCGTCATACATGAGACGAAGGCCGATGCACCGTGGACGGTGCGTGTCGCCGTGCCCCCGCCCTCAGGGCATGAGTGCGCAAGGGGACAGCGAGAGGATGGGGCCATGAGACAGCGGTTCCAGGCGGTCCCATGGAGGCCCTACCCTCCGTGGCTCGAGAGGGCTTCACGACCTCCACGGCCGGTGATGGCTCCATCTCCTCCGTCTCCGCCCTCATGGTAGGCGTAAACGGGACGGTCGGCAAGGAATTGATAAAGGCGAGCCCTGAGAGCCTCCCATGATCGATCTCGCCCTGGCGTAGGCTGACCGCTCCCCGCCCCGGCGCGACCTGGCTGGGGCAGGGAGCAACCTGTGGGTTGACAAGGGTGGCCACCCTCTTCTGGAGCCATGGTCTCGCTTCAACTCGGCTCTGCATCTGAAGTGTCCGAGGCAGATGACGGTCTGGCTGGGTGGCGAGGATCAGCTCCAGCCGCGCCACGCGTCGAGCCAGCGTTCCAACCGATTCGCTCCCTGGGTGAGGATGACACCGATCACGGCAGTGATGACCACGCTCACCATCATGTTGTCCGTTTGCAGGGTGCCGGCGAAGTAGCTGATGCTGTAGCCGAGCCCCGCCTTCCCCCCGAAGAACTCGCCCGCGATCACCCCGATGAGGGCGCGTCCGACGCCCAGCCTCAGACCCGCCATCAGGTAGGGGATGGAGGCCGGTAGGGCGACCTTGCGGAAGATCTGGAGGTCGGTGGCGCCGAAGGAGCGGGCGGCGCGGACGAGGGTGCGATCGACGTTGCGGACGCCGACGGCGGCGTTGGCCACGATTGGGACCACGGTGATGAGGAAGACGATGGTCACGACGGTGGGTGTGCCCAGGCCGAGCAGGACCACGAGCAGGGGGGAGAGGGCGAAGAAGGGAGCGTTGTAGCTCAGCCACAGCGGAGGCGCCAGGGCGTACGAGAACGGTCGATACCATCCCATCGCCACCCCGACCACGATGCCCACGACCACCGACAGGCCGAAGCCGATGACGAACTCGATGGCGCTGGCCGTGAGGTCTCGCTGGATGGTTCCGTTGTGGAGCTGCTTGAGGAACGCGGCGGCGATCAGGGAGGGGCTTGAGACGAGCACGCGGTTGAGGACGTGGGCCCTTGCGAGGAGCTCCCAGGCCACGACCAGCGCCACGAACGGGAGTGCCCCCAACGTCATCGGCCGGGCCGATGAGAGGCGGCCGGCGATCCCGGTCATGGCTGCCTCCAGGCCTGGACCCTCGACTCGACGGCTTGCACGCAGGCGGTGGCGAGGTAGCCGACGACGGACACCACGATCACGAGGAAGAAGAGCTGGGCTGCCTCGTAGTTGGTCCCGTACGTCTGCAGCAGGTAGCCCATGCCCCGCACGGATGCGTACATCTCCGCCAGCACCACGCCGATCACGGCGTGCCCGATGGCGAGTCGCAACCCGACCAGCAACGAGGGCACGGCTCCCGGCAGCAGGATCTTGAGGAACAGCTGGAGGTCGCTGGCGCAGAATGAGCGAGCCAGCCTGACCAGGGTGCCGTCTGCGTCTCGGACTCCGGCCATCCCGTTGACGACGAGGGGGATCACCGCGCCGATGAGGACCACCGCGATCTTGGAGGTCGCTCCGATCCCCAACCAGACCACGATCACCGGGATCAGCGCGATGCGGGGCATCGCGTTCAGCACCATCACGAGCGGCTCGAACACCTCTCGGACCGTTCGGAACCAACCCATCAGCAGCCCAAGGGGGATCCCGATGCCGATCGATAGGGCCAGGCCCACGGCGAACTCGAGCAGGCTTAGCTGCGCGTTCTCCCAGAGCTCGCCGTCCCGTATCATGGCGAGCCCGGCTGCGGCCACGGCCGACGGGGCAGGGAGGTACCCGTGCTTGACCAGGCCCCATCGGGCGGCGACCTGCCAGGCGATGAGGAGGACGACCATGGCCATCAGCGCCGTCGCCACGGGTGGGGCGTGCTGGCGAACCGGCGCGCGCACGGCCGACCGCTGCCAGGCCGCGTCGACGAGGCTCACCCCACGCTGCCCCCGTTCCCCTGCTCTCTGAACAGCAAGCGGTGCAGGCAGGAGCGATGCTCGGCGAAGGCAGGCGAGGCCCGGAGCTCAGGACGACGGGGCCGTGGCAAGGTGACCTGGATCTCGGCCATCACGCGCCCTGGTGCGGGGCTCATCACGATCACCCGGTCGGCGAGGAAGATGGCCTCGTCGATGTCGTGGGTGACGAAGACCACGGTCTTGCGCTCCACCTGCCAGATGCGGAGCAGCTCGCCGGCCATCATCTCCCGGGTCTGGGCGTCCAACGCCCCGAATGGCTCGTCCATGAGCAGGATCTCCGGGTTGACGGCCAGGGCCCGCGCCAGCCCGACGCGCTGGCGCATCCCTCCGGAGAGCTGATGGGGATGGTGTCGCTCGAACCCGCTGAGCCCGACCAGGCTGATGTATCGGTTGACCTGCTCTGAGGACGGCCGGCCGCCCTGCAGCTCCATCCCGAAGGCGACGTTGCCGAAGACCGTGCGCCAGGGGAGGAGCGCGAACTCCTGGAAGACCATGGCCCGATCCCGTCCCGGCCGCGTGACCGGCTCGCCCCGGATCAGGACCTCGCCTCGGAGGGGCCGCAGCAAGCCGTCGATCGCGAGCAGCAGGCTGGTCTTCCCACAACCGCTGGGACCGACGATCGTGACGAACTCACCCTGTCGGATCTTCAGGTCGATGTCGTCGGCGACGACCGCGTAGTGATGCTCTGAGGGCTTCTTATAGGCGATCCGTACGTTCCGGAGCTCGACGTGGGGGCCTCGCTCTACCTCCGCCAGCTCTGATCCTTGATCCACTTTGCATCCAGCCATGTGGAATCTGGCAGGCGCCGTGTGAAGATGCCGCTCTCGATCCCCATCTGCCAATAGGCGTTCATGCTCTTGGCATCAGGGAGCCGCCCATCTGGGTAGAGCTGCTTGATGGTCCCCTGGATGGTGGGAAGGGCGTACTTCTGGGTCGTCACATGGTACTTGACGATCTCTGCCGCCGCCGTCTCGGGGCTGGACTTGGTCTCCTCCATGCCCTTGACGAGGCCCCTGAGAAAGGCGGTCGTGGTGTTGGGGTATCGGCTGAGGAAGTCCTGCATCGCGAAGGCCGCATGCAGGGGGAAGGTCGGGAAGAGGGTGCTGACCGGCAGGACGACGTTGTATCCAAGGTCCTTCGCCTGCAGCGCCTGTGAGAGTTGAAGCACCGTGACCTGGATGCGATCGGCTTGGAGCGCGGCCATGGTGCTGGCGCCGCCCCCCGTCTGAGTGATGTTCACGTCAGAGACGGGGATGCCGTTGCGCTTCAGGATGTACCTCGCGAGGACGTCCGTGGTGGATCCAAAGGCGGAGATGCCCCACGTCTTTCCGCGAGTGGCCGCGATGGAGTCGATAGGAGGCTTGGCGATGATGTAGTAGTCCGGGGTGTCGAAGCCGCCGTAGAACACCTTCATCGCCTGGCCTTGCTGGACAGCCTCGAAAACGTCACCTGGCCCGGTGACGCCGATGTCGACGGAGCCCCCCAGAACGGCCTTGACGAGCTCCGAGCCGCCATGAAACGTCACCAGGCTCACGGTCAGGCCCTGCTGCTTGAAGTAGCCCTTGTCGACCGCCACGTAGACCGGAGCCAACGTCTCGGCGGCGACGGGCAGCCCGACCGTGATCGAGGTCTTCTCTGGCTTGCCGCTCCCGGTGGCCGTGGCCGGGGACGATGCCCCGCCGCAGGCTGCGACGGGCAGGGTCGCCAAGGTGAGGAGGGCGAGCGTGCAAGCCAACCGAGTCGCCAACGTCATGTTCGACCCCTTTCTCCTCCTGGCCCAGAACCTACGGCCTTGGGCCGAATCGTGTAAGGCGCGGCCGACGATGGCGAGATAGCCATGAGCCTATGGGTCGGCGGCCGTGCATGGGCGGCACGGCATGGCCGAGGGGGGAGCGACGGGCGTGACCTGCCGCGACCCCGGACCCCGACGACGGTCTGGGAGGCCACCTCCGGGCCGGGGGCGAGCCCGTGACCCATAGCGGGAAGGCTATGGGGCAATCGACAAGCGCGGCTTGTCGAGATGACCGTGCGAAGGTATCAAGAACGGTAATGGCGACTGGTGCGATGGTGGCATGGCGATGAGAGATTGGCAAAGAGAGCTTGATGAGGGCGGCTCGTGTCGAGGCGTGATGCCCTCGGTTGGACGTGAGGTCGAGATGAGGTGACATCAGTGCTGAACAAGACCATGACCTACACAGAGTTCCTGGACGAGGCTCCGATGAGTGGCTTCTTATGGTTGCTCTTGGTCGGTGTCCTGATCGCCCAGATCCTCGATGGCATGGACTATCAATCGACTGCCTATGCCCTGCCGCTGCTGATTCGACAGTTCCATCTCTCCTCGGTCCAGGCGGGAACCATCAGCTCCGCCTCCAACATCGGCCTCCTGGTCGGCGCGTTCGTGTTCTCGATCTTGTCAGACCGGCTGGGCCGACGCCCCATCTTCATGTGGATCATCGGCACCTATGCGTTCGGGACCTTTCTCAGCGCGATTGCTCCCAACTACGCGACGATGCTGGTCGCCCGTGGAATCGCTGGCTTTGGCATTGGTGCGGAGTTCCCAATTGCGTTTGCGCTCCTCGCCGAGTACAGCCCGGTTCGTTATCGTCACATCTTCATCCCCCTTGGCCCTGCCTGCTACAGTGCTGGGTGGATCGTTGCCGCCCTGCTCTCCCTCTGGCTCATCCCTTCGTTTGGATGGAGATCGATCTACTGGGTCGGTGTGCTTCCCGCCCTCATGATCGTCTACGTTCGGCAGTTCCTCCCGGAGTCCGTCCGCTTCCTCATGCTGCGCGGGAGGGTCGAGGAGGCGGGCCGTGTCGCCCGGGCCATCGCGGACCGCGTCGGGCTCCGGGACGTCGAGCTCGTCCCTCCCACCGCCTCATCGAGCCCGGGGACGGGCCAGGCTCAACGCGCCCTCATCCTCCGGACCTCGCTCCCCGGCATGGTCGCGCTCTCGCTGGTCTACTTCTTCTACTTCATCCAGAGCTTCGGCATCAACAGCTGGCTGCCAACCATCTTCGTTCGGCAGGGATACACCCTGGTCAGGAGCTTCACGTACGTCCTCATCATCACTGCCTTCACCCCCATCGCCCAGCTCCTGGGGGCGTGGCTTCAGGATTGGGTCAATCGGAAGTACGCGTTGTTGCTGACCACCTCGCTGGGGGCGGTGTTCTTCATCTTGTTCGGGCTCTCGTTCCAGCTCAGGTCCCCGATCGGGCTCACGGTCGCCTTCCAGTCTCTGCAGAGCCTCCTCGGCGGCGGGGTGATCGCTGTCCTCTACACGCTCGGCACCGAGCTCTTCCCGACCTCCGTCCGGAGCCTGGGGATGGGGATCGTCACCGCCTTCGGCCGGATCGGCGCGATCATCGGTCCCTTTGCGCTCGGGGTCTTCCTCTTCTTTGGGACCGCGATCTCGCATATCGTCTACTTCTTCACGATCCCCTTGGTCATCGCATCGCTCCTGGGGTTGTTCTTGATCCAGGTGGATCCGCGGCGGAAGTCGTTGGAGAGGATCACCTAGGGTGATCGCTTCGTCTCGACGTGCCCGCCGTCCTCGGCTCTCCTCGGGGCCGAGCGAGCGGGTCCACAGCAAGAGGGAGGATGAGGAGCTGTCCGGTGGTGAACCCTGACCCGGTCACGTTGGAGGTCATTCGCAACGCTCTCCCTGCCATCACCAACGAGATGTCGTCCGATCTGCAACGGACCTCATACAACATGATGATCTATGAGGTCCGGGACTACTGTTGTGCCCTCCTCGATGTCGAGGGACGGCTCCTGTCGCAGAACATCGGAGGCGTCTCCCACTTCGTCTCCGATCTCGGGGTGGTGATCCGAGATGGCGTCAAGCAGCACGGTCGCGATGGCTTCGAGCCCGGTGATGTCATCATCACCAACCACCAGCGCGTCGCTGGGCAACACCTCAACAACATCGTCACGTACACCCCGATCTTCCTCGAGGGCGAGCTCATCGCCTTCGCCGCGGTTCGTGCCCACTGGATCGACGTGGGGGGCATGAGCACCGGCTTCGGCGCGGGGAGCTCGGTCACCGATCCGTGGATGGAGGGCCTGCAGATCGATCAGGTCAAGCTCTACGAGGGGGGTGTCCCCGATCGCAAGGTCCACAAGCTGATCTCGGACAACATTCGCTATCCAGAGTCGTCGATGGGGGACCTCCGGGCCCAGGTGGCGGCCTGCCGTCTGGCCGAGCGCCGTCTCCAGGAGCTGCTGCGACGCTACCGCCGAGATGTCGTCCTGAGAGGCATCGAGATCATCTTCGACGAGGCGGAGGCGAAGTGTCGGGCGATCGTCGAGCGGCTTCCCGACGGCACCTATGAGGCCGAGTCGTTCCTCGACCCTGACCGCCTCGAGCCCGATCGTCCCATCGAGATCGTGGTGCGGGTGGTGATCCAGGGCAGCGACATGACGATCGATCTCACGCGCTGTTCTGGCCAGCGGAAAGGGGCGTACAACTCGCGAACCCTGGCCGGGGCCTACGTCGCCTACAAGGCGTTGACCACCCCGCTCGAGCCGGTCAACGAGGGGTCGTTCCGGGCCTTGAAGGTCGAGATCCAGGAGGGGAACTTCATGATGGCGCGCTATCCGGCGGCGATGGCTGGCTGGAGCACCGCGTTGCCGACGGTCATCGACACGGTGTTCCGGGCCCTGGCCCCGGCCCTGCCGGATCGGATCCCGGCCGCCCATCTCGGGACGCTCGGCGTCCCGGTGGTCTTCTTCGGCACGGACCCGCGCACGGGGCGCCGCTTCGTGGTCCAGAGCATCGAGGGAGGCGGCTGGGGCGGGCGCCCCTGGGAGGATGGGGAGTCGGCGACGGTCTCGGTCTGCCAGGGAGACGTTCGGAACGGCCCGATCGAGAGCATCGAGCTCAAATGCCCGGTGGTGGTTGAGAGCCGGGAGCTTCGTCAGGACTCGGGCGGCCCGGGCAAGTTTCGGGGCGGCCTTGGGGTCGCCACGAGGGTGACGAACCTGGTCGAGGGGTACTGGAACCTTGGCAACGTCATGCGCGCCGGTTGCCCGCCCTGGGGGCTCTGGGGCGGCGAGGCGGGAGCGGTTCCTGCCGGTTGGCTGCGGCTGCCGGGCGAGCCGGAGTTCACCCCGGTCGACGTCACCCATCACCTGGTTCCCCCGGGCACGACGGCGGTGGTCCTGTCCGCGGGCGGGGGGGGCTGGGGCGATCCCCTCGAGCGTGATCCGGAGCGTGTCCGTGAGGATGTGGTCGAGGGGTACGTGTCGCTGGAGGCGGCCCGAAGCCGGTACGGTGTCGTTCTCGACCCAGCCACCAACGCCGTCGACGAGACGGCGACCAGGAGGTGGCGGGCGCATCTGCGAGCGGCCCGCCAGCAGGCGCGATCGGGGCCGGACGCGGGTGGCCCTGACCCCGGGAGGACGCAATGACCCTGACCGTGGCCCTCGACATCGGCGGTACGTTCACTGACCTCATCTCGTTCGACGAAGCCACCGGCGCGATTCGGCATGCCAAGAGCTCGACGACCCCCTCGGACCTCTCGATCGGCATTCGCGAGTGCCTGGAAAAGAGCGGCCTGAGCATTGGCCAGGCCGAGAGCTTCATCCACGGGTCCACGATCGCGATCAACACCGCCATCGAGCGCACCGGCGCCAAGACTGCGCTGGTCGTGACCCAGGGCATGCGTGACGTCTACCGAATCGGGCGCGGCAACCGCCCCGAGGCCTACAACATCTACTTCAAGCGGCCCATCCCCTACGTCCCCCGTCACCGCACCTTCGAGGTCAGGGAGCGCCTCGGCGCCACCGGCGAGGCCATCGTTCCCTTCGACTCCGAGCAGGCGGCGCAGGTGGTGGAGAGGGTCAAGGCCTCGGATGCAGAGGCGATCGCCGTCTGCTTCATCCACTCCTATCTGAACCCGGAGCATGAGGCTCGGATGGGAAGGCTGCTCAGGGAGGCCGTGCCGGAGACATACCTCTCGCTCTCCCATGAGATCCTGCGCGAGTATCGTGAGTACGAACGCACCTCGACGACGGTGCTCAACGCCTACGTTGGTCCCAAGGTCAGCCAGTACATCGGCAACCTCGAGCGGCTTCTCTCATCGCTGGGCTTCGATGGCCACTTTCTGATCATGCAATCGAACGGTGGGGTGATGTCACCCGACACCGCGAAGCGGATCCCGGTGGCGATGATGGAGTCGGGGCCGGTCGGTGGCATCATCGCCGCGGCCGCCGTGGGTGCTGCCCTTGGCTTCAAGAACGTCATCGCCTTCGACATGGGCGGCACGACGGCCAAGGCAAGCCTCATCGAGAACAACGTCCCCAGCATCGCCCAGGGCTACTACATCGGGGGCTACGCCAGCGGGCACCCGGTCATGCTGCCGGTCGTCGACCTGGTGGAGGTGGGCGCGGGCGGGGGCAGCATCGCCTGGATCGACGAGGTCGGCGCGCTCAAGGTGGGGCCCCAGAGCGCCGGCGGGCACCCCGGCCCGATCTGCTATGGCTGGGGGGGAGTCGAGCCTACGGTCACCGATGCCAACGTGCTCCTAGGACGGCTCGACCGAGGTCGGTTCCTCGGCGGTGAGATGCCCCTGGACGTCGAACGTGCGCGGCGCGGGGTGGCTGAGAAGGTGGCGGGGCCGCTCCGCCTCTCCGTGGTCGAGGCGGCCCTCGGCATCGCTCGCATCGCCGTCGCCAAGATGTCGCTTGCCGTCCGCGGCATCTCCGTGGAGCGTGGGTTCGACCCCCGTGACTTCGCCTTGGTGGCCTTCGGTGGCGCCGGTCCCCTGCATGCCTGTGAGATCGCTCGGGAGCTCCACATTCCCACGGTGGTGGTGCCCCGGCTCCCCGCTCACTTCTCTGCCCTGGGCATGCTCATGGCCGATCTCCGCCACGACTACGTCCGGACCTACCACAGGGCCCTGCTCGAGTCCGACTTCGCCCAGATCCGGTCCATCCGCTCCGAGCTCGTCGCCCAGGGCAAGCAGGTCCTCAGCGGCGAAGGTGTCCGGTCGGACCGGATGACCTTCGAGACGTACCTCGACATTCGTTATGTCGGCCAGGAGTTCTGGATCCAGACCCCGGTCTCCGATGCTGAGCTCGAGATGGCCGACCGTGCCCTCATCCGTCGAAGGTTCGATGAGATTCACGATCGGCGATACGGCCATCACGCGGCCGATGAGCCTGTGGAGGTCGTCAACATCAGGATCACGGCTCGGGGAACCCGAGACCGCCCAGCCTTCCCTCGATTGAGGGTCGCACCGGGGGATCCCCTGGTTGGCCATCGTCAGGTGTACTTCGATGATCCCAGCAAGCCGGTTCGCTGCCCGATCTACGATCGTGACCTCCTCACACCGGAGGTGGAGATCGAGGGCCCTGCCATCATCCAAGAGTACGCCTCCACCACCGTTCTCTTCCCCGGCGACGTCGCCCGGGCCGCCGAGACTGGCGAGATCATCGTGAGCATCAAGAGCGCCGGCTGAGGCAGGAGGAGCGCATGGATGTCTACGAGCGACGTCTGAGCGTGCTGCGTGGGGCCATGGCGACAGCAGGGCTGGATGCGCTCGTTCTGTACAACGACGGGCGCTATCACTTCACGGAGATGGACCCTATCTACTACCTCTCCGGCTTCAAGCCCCTTGGCCCTCATGCGGTCGTGGTGCTTCCGAAGGACTCGGATCCCTGTCTTCTCCTCATGCCTGCCTGGGACCGGCAACGTGCGCTTCATCGCTCCCGGATCCAGGACGTTCGCATCGCCCATGACTTCGGTCGTGAGTACGCGCGGCTCATCATCGAGATGGGCCTTCAGAGGGCGAGGGTGGGGCTGACCGGCTTGAGCCGGCAGAACCGAGCCATCCATGGCCTCCTGAGCCAGCCGTTCGAGCAGCGTCCGCTTGCGGCGGACGCGCTCGTCGAGGAGGCCACCGCGGTCAAGGACGATCTCGAGCTGAGCCTTGTCGAGAAGGCAACGGAGATCGCGGAGCGTGGCTACGCGTACCTGCTTGAGATCCTGCGGCCGGGGGCTCGTGAGTGTGCGCTGGTAGGGGAGGTGGACGCTTATATGCGCTCACTGGGGGCAGACGACAACTTCCTGCTCATGTCCGCCTCACAGCACAATCTTGCTGTCCACGCCCCCACCGATCGACGGCTGGAATGGGGTGACATCTTGCTGGCTGAGATCTCGCCCTCCGTCGCCGGTCAGTTCACCCAGATCTGTCGCTCGGTCGTGCTCGGTCGGCCGACTGAGGTCATGCGAGAGAAGTACGACCTTCTTGTCCAGGCGATGCTGGCGGGGATGAAGCATTGCCGACCTGGCGAGACGGCAGGAAGGGCCGTGTCCGAGGTCGATCGGGTGGTCAGCGCAGCTGGCTACGGCAAGTACACGGTGCCACCGTACATGCGGACCCGCGGCCACGGCATGGGCCTTGGGTCGGTGGCCCCAGGGAACCTGGCCGCGGGTAGCGGCTTCGTCTTCCAGAAGGGCATGCTCTTTGTCTTCCATCCCAACCAGTACATCCCTGAGACGGGGTATTTCCTGGTTGGGGAGCCGATCGTCGTCGAGGAGGAGGGAGGGCGGCCTCTGACCGGGAGGATCGCCCATCTCGATTCTGTGGAGTGATGAGGACGATGCAGACATTGCAGCCGGTGCTCCGACGCGGGCGCTCGGTCTGGAACCAGGTCACCTTCCCCAGCGACGAGTTCCAGGAGCGGGTCAGGGGCGTCCGCGGGATGTTGTCGGATGGTGGGATGCGCGCCCTCCTCGTGGTGGGCGGAGGCGAGCGGTATCAGGACATCGCCTATCTCACCAACCTCGTTCCCCTGATGCCGTGGACGGTGGTGGTGCTCCCGGTGGAGGGCGAGCCCGCGATCATCGCTGGCATCGGCGGGGGCCGCGAGATCCCCTTCGTCCGCACCTGCACCTGGGTGGCCGACGTCCGGGTTGCGCCCTCGCTCGGGGTCGGGATGGCCCAGATCCTGCGCGAGCGCGGGATCGAGGCCGGGCGGGTGGCGGTGGCTGGCTTCGAGGAGCACCTGCCGGTCGCCCTCTACGATGAGGTGGTCGGGCACCTATCCGGTTACGAGCTGGTCGCGATCGACGACCGGCTGGCGGCGATCCGACGCCGCAAGCGGGCTCGAGAGCTCGGCGCCATGGCGGAGGCAGGGAGGATCGCACAGCTCGCCGGGCTGGCGGCAGTGCAGGCCTTTGGCCGGGGAGGCTCGAACGCGGAGGCAGTGGTGGCGGCCGAGCGGGCGGCCCGCACCGCCGGGGCGCACGATGTCCGCGTGCTCTGCAACCTGGAGGTGGCCGATGCGCTCTGGCCCTATGAGGCGCCGTCGACGGTGCGCAACGTGCCCCTCTGCGCGTACATCGCCGTGGAGTACGAGGGGTACTGGGCCGACCGCGCCTTCACCAGCCCGGCGGTGGGGTCCGAGCACTACCGGCGGGCCTGCTCCGGCCTGGCGGCGATGCGGGAGGCGGCACGTGAGGGGGCTCGCGTTGCGGACGTGGCCGGCGCTGCCCTGCGGGAGATCGGCGACGAGCACCGGCAGATGGCCCTGGCGTATGGCCTGGGCGGGGGCATCGGCCTCTCGCTCGACGAGGCGCCACGCATCGACCCTGAGAGCGACGAGCTCCTGGAAGCGTCGATGACGCTCAGCCTGCGCCTGTGCCTCGGTCGTCCAGGCGAGCCGCCGGTGCTCGTGTCCGATCTCGTCCGGGTCGGCCAGGGCCCGGCCTCGAGCTTGCTCACGCCCGTATGACCGATCGTCGTGAGACGACGGTCGAGCGACTGGCCGAGTTCGTAGCCACCCTCCGGGCGGAGGCACTGCCGGCCGCGGTCCTCGAGCAGGCTCGACGGCGGCTCTTGGACACGATGGGAGCGATGGTCGCCGGCGCCCGCACGGCCGAGGGGCGTGCCGTGCGGGCCCTGGTCGCGGACTGCGGGGCGGAGGGCCAGGTGCCCGCCGGCTGGCTGCCGATCCGGACCTCGATGCCCATGGCGGCGCTCGCCGGCTGCGCGTCGGCGCGGTGCACCGAGATCGACGACATCCATCTTGAGTCGTGCACGACCCCGGGGGCGGTCGTCGTCCCGACCGCCCTCGCGGTCGCCTCCTCGCGGCGCGATGTGGACGCGAGCTCGCTCCTGGCCGCGATCGTGGCCGGCTACGAGGTGGTGATTCGCTGGGGAAAGGCGGTCGACGGGCCGTCGATCCTCTACCAGGGGATCTGGCCGACCTACCTCGGCAGCGGGGTCGGTGCCTGCGCGACCGCCGCCCGCCTGCTCGGCCTGTCCACTGAGGAGACGGCCCAGGCCTTGGCCACGGCCGTGATGCTGGCGACAGGGGCCACCGGACGCAGCGACGCCATCGCCGCGCGGTGGCTGGCGATTGGTTGCGCGGTCCAGAACGGGGTCATCGCTGCGATGGCGGCTCGCCGTGGGTTCCGAGCGGACGTGACCTTCCTCGATGGCCGCTGGAGCGAGGCAACCCGCATCCCGCTCCGCTCCTCCACGCTGATCGCAGGCTTGGGGGCGGCCTACGAGATCGAACGGGTCAGCGTCAAGCCCTACTGCTCGGCGAAGCAGGCGATCAGCAGCGTCGAGGGCTTCCTGCAGATCCTGGAGGAGGAGTCCCTCGACGTGGGATCGATCCAACGGGTGGTGGTGGGCGTGCCTGCTCAGTACGTCCAGCTGATCGGTCAGCCGGGCCTGCCGCGAGATCGCCTGAGCTCCATCACCAGCGTCCGCTATCAGCTGGCGTTGGCGGCCTACGACCGCGACGGGCTCCTCGACGTCGCACGGACGAGGCTCCACGATGAGGACCGCTTCCGTGCCTTCATGGACAAGGTCGTCGTCGAGCCCGCCGAGGACCTCCAGCTCTACTACCCAACGGCATGGCCAGCACGAGTCGACGTCTACACGCCCTCGGGTCGGGTGCGTCGCATCGTTCGTCATACCCGAGGGGACGAGACGGCCCCGTTCGGTTGGGGCGAGCTTGAGGGGAAGTTCCGTCGCCTCATCCGCGGGAGCCTCGACGCTGTCTCCGCAGATCGGCTGATCGCCGCCTGCACGGGCCTGGGCACGGGGATCTCGGTCCAGGAGTTCCTGACCGTGGCCATCGCCTCGGACCCGGCTCGATGACCGGCTGCCTCCTGCCCCACCAACGCCGTCGGGCCCATGGCAAGGCCGTGCGGGGCAGGTCCTGAAGCGGGCGTTCCGCGCTTGGAGGGCTCGAGGGTGTCTGAGAACCCAGGTGCGGCTCGTGCTGGGCGATGGGGCACGCTTGAACCATGGCCAGGTCGACGACGCTTCGCGTTGCCCTCGCCGCCGAGCCGCAGGCTGACCTCCGGCGACGGCTGGGGCAGCCGACGTCTCCATCGGCCCCTTCCCGCCCGATACCGCTGACGGAGGGGTGAGCGGGCTCCGGCCGCGTCGCGATCAGGGCCGAACGCCTGCTCGCGGGTTTCACCTCAGGAGATCTGTCCCGGCTAGGACGTTCGGCGTTCACCGTCCGCGCTGGTGGGGCCCGCTTCGAGCCGGAGGAGGCGGAGCGCGCCAGCCGGCTCAGGTCCTCGGCTGCCGTCGTCTCGGGGTGCCTGAGGAGGTGGCTCTGGTACCGGCGTGGCGAGGTCGATCCGCTGGCCCCGGCCCGAGCCTGGGGCAGTCTCGGCCAGCCTGGCCGTCGCGCCCGTGCCTGGGCATCGGCCATCTCCTCGGCCTTCTCCCAACTCCGATCTCCTCACCATCGACACAGCCAGCCGCGGCCGGCGTATGGTGGGGCCAGTGGTGGCACGGTGGGCCACCAATTCGTGATGGCAATCGGCGAATAGTGACCCAGCGGTGCGGTGCTCGTACGCCGGGTAGGGAAGGTGAATGATGGAGCGCTGGCACCGTTGAGAGTCGACCTGAGGGCATCTGCCAGGGTGCCCGGGGTCCCATAGGGGGGACATGCCGGGTCGCGTCCCGACGAGGAGGGCCCGGGGGAGCATCAGGCGACGGTCGAGAAACGGCCCCCTCTGAGCCATCCCTTGGCCATTGGCCTTCGATCTTGGTCGCCGAGCGCGGAGAGGCTCGAATGCTCGGCGACCACCGCTCAGACGGGCCTCAAGGAGCACATCCGATGATTGGTCTGATCGTCGCCGCCATCGTGGTCGCCTTCCTGGTGCTGGTGGCGGTCCCGTCCAGCATCCGAATCGCCCGAGAGTACGAGCGAGGCGTCGTCTTCCGGCTGGGTCGCCTGATTGACCTCAAGGGGCCAGGCTTGTTCCTCATCTTCCCCTTCGGGGTCGATCGGCCGACCAAGGTCGACCTCCGCGTGATCACCTTGGAGGTCCCGCCTCAAGAGGTGATTACCTCCGACAACGTGACCGTCAAGGTCAACGCCGTCATCTTCTTCCAGGTGGTCGACGCTCGCGCTGCCGTCACCCACGTCTTCAACTACGGGATGGCGACCTCCCAGATCGCTCAAACCACGCTGCGGGCCGTGCTCGGCCAATCCAGCCTGGACGAGTTGCTGGGCCAGCGAGACAAGATCAACCGGACGCTCCAGGCGATCATCGATCGTCACACGGAGCCCTGGGGGATCAAGGTCACCGCGGTCGAGGTCAAGGACGCCGAGCTGGCGTCGACCATGGTCCGCGCCCTGGCCAGGCAGGCGGAGGCGGAACGCGAGAAGCGGGCCAAGATCATCGCCGCGGAGGGCGAGTTCCAGGCCGCCCAGACCCTGGCCAACGCCGCCCAGGTGATCTCGACCCAGCCCGCCGCTCTGGCCCTGCGCTACATGCAGACCTTGCTCGACATGGGTTCGAACCAGAACGCGACCATCGTCTTCCCGATCCCGATCGAGTTGATCAGGCCGTTGCTGGCGGCACCGACGCCGGTGGACGGTCTGGCCGTGCCGGCAAAGAAGACCACGGGATCGGCCCTAGGGTGACCGTCCCCTCAGATTACGCGATCCTCAAGCGACGGGTGCGTGAGGCCGGGCTGCTGGAGAAGCAGCCCGGCTTCTACCTGTGCGTGATCGTGGTCAACATGGCCCTGCTCGCCGGTTGCTGCGTGGTGCTGGCGCAGGTTCGCCATCCTTGGGTGCAGGCCGCCGACGGGGTCGTGCTCGGCCTGGTCGCTGGTCAGCTCGGGTTCCAGCTCCATGACGCCGGTCACCATCAGATGTTCGGCCGGCGGTGGAAGAACACGCTGGTGGCCTTTCTCACCGCGGATGCTCTGCTCGGGGTGAGCTATGGGTGGTGGGTCCGCAAGCACAACCAGCATCACGCTAACCCCAACCACCTCGACCTCGACCCTGACATCAACAACCCGGCCATCGCCTACTCCCCGGAGCAGGCGGCGGCGCGGCGAGGGCTGCTTCGACTGATCGCCAGGTACCAGGCCTTCTTGTTCGTGCCTCTGACCTGTCTGCTGTCCTGGAGCATGCACGTCGCCAGCGGTCGCTTCCTCGCGCGTCAGCCGTCCCGGCATCGCTGGCAGGAGGTGGCCGTCCTGAGCGCGCACTGGCTGCTCTACCTGGGCTTGCTCGTGTACTTCCTTGGCCCCTGGTCGGCCCTGATCGTGATCCTTCTCCAGAAAGCGGTCAGCGGTTTCTACCTGGCGGCCGTTTTCGCGCCGAACCACAAGGGCATGCTCCAGGTGGACACGAGCAGCGACCTCGACTTCCTCCGGGGCCAGGTCCTGACCTCGCGCAACGTTCGCGCTCGTCCCCTCACCGATCTCTGGTACGGGGCGCTGAACTATCAGATCGAGCACCACCTCTTCCCGACCATGGCCAGGAACAACATCCCCAGGGCGCAGCGCATCGTCAGGGAGTACTGCGCGGAGGTCGGCGTGCCATACTACGAGACCTCGCTTCCCCGCTCGTACCGGGAGCTGCTCACGTTCCTTCATGAGGTCGGTGCCCCCTTGCGGACGCCGGTCCTGACTGCGGTCCCTTGACGAGCGGCTGGTCACGTCCACCCCCAACTGGGTGGTGCGCACCCTCGAGACCGGCCTCGATGCCGATCGGGAGAGGGGTACCCCACGAAGCTCGCTTCGTGGGGAGCCCCGGACCGGCGCCTCGAAGAAGCCGCCGCCTTCTCCGGGCTCCGCTCCCGTTGGAACCGGGCGAAGGCGACCGAATGCGTGGATCAAAGGAAGCGCAATGCCCGTGCGGTGGAGGCTGGTCGCCTCGAGGTGAGGGAGGGAGACGCTGCCCGTCTGCCGTGGCCGGATCGGCACTTCACCGCGGTCGCCATGAACCAGGTCTTCTTCTGGCTCCCGGAGCCCGACAGGGTGCTGGCCGAGGTCCACCGGGTACTCCGACCTGGCGGTCGATTGGCCATGCTCAACGCCTCGGCGCGCCGGGTTACGAGGCTGGTGATGCTCCCCCTACGTGCTCGGTGGGTTGCACCTCTACACTGACGGGGAGCTGAGCACGATGGTGCGCCGCTCGGGCTTCACCAAGGTCGTGGTGGAGAGCCGGGGCCTCACGCAGTGGTGCTTCGCCTGCCGTGACGAGGGAGCCGGATAGGCTTCCGCACTGTGTGGCGCGAGATGCGCTCGAGCGGGACTTGCTCACGGCAAGCTGGCGGCGCCCCGGACGGGCCCACGCCTGATAGAGACCTGACCCGGTCGGGCGCCGGTCCCCTTCCCTCGAACACGATGGGCCGGCGGTCGAGGCCCTACAATGGGCCTCTGGTTCGGGGAGTAGCGCAGCCCGGCAGCGCACTTGGCTGGGGGCCAAGGGGTCCCGGGTTCAAATCCCGGCTCCCCGACCACCTTCCCGACTCAGACTTGATGGCCTTGCCGGCCAGTTCTTCCTCTGCGTCTGCCCATCGGTCGCAGAGCGCCCCGCGAACGCTCACCGCCACCTCGCCAGCGCCGCCACCGGCCGGCCTGCCGCCCGTGCCTCAGCGTTGGTCGGCTCATGCTGCTACCGTGCTTCCTAAAGGTCCACAAGGTCCACCGCTCCAGAAGGATGGGTGCCCCCTCGACGGGTTGGTGGACCACGTTCGATGACCTGGAGCGCTGGGGCGGGGCATTTCTCACCCTCCCCGTGCGCTTCGCCGACCTGCTCGCTCGGCGGGGATCCTGCAAGCAAGCGGCCAAGTAGCTGCGGGGCCTCTCGCCCTGGTCGAGTGCCGCGGCCAGGGGTACGTCCTTGCGGTCTCGTCGACCTCGCCGGTCTGGACCGAGCGTCCGTGGCAGCACCGCTCCGCGAACCGGGTGGTGGGGGGGCAGCACCGAGGGCCGAGGATGAGCCGGGACTGGGGGTGCTCCCTGACCAGCGGGTGAGCGGCAGCGGTGGGTGGCGACGTGGTCGAGGAGGACGGCGATGGCGGTGGCCGGGATTCGCCGGCCTCCCCGGCCGATGGCGCGTACAGGCCCCTGGCCCCCCTCGGCTCCGGGAGGGCTCGATACGGCTCGTTCACCGTGCCATGTCTCGCATCCGAGTCGGGGTCGCCACTCCATCGGAGCCTCCGGCATCCGGGTCAGCGCTTTCCGTGGTCCGCCACGGGCAGCCCGCTCGGACCATCTCCTCCGGTGCCATCCTCGTCCGCGCGATCGACGGGATCCCGCCACGGCCTCCTCAAAGAGGGGGGGTGAACCACCCCAACGTGGGGGTCGAAGCTGCCTGATCCGGGGATTGCCCCGCCAGGCTCGGTGAAGCACACTCGGCCCCAGAGGAACACCCGATCGATGAGTTCATTGGAGAGATGCGATGACCATCGACTTTACACTCTCCCTCGAGCAAAAGAAGGTTCAGCTAGAGACCCGTCAGTTCGCTCAAAACGTTCTTGCCCCCATCGTGCAGGAAGCCGATCGTGAGCCAGACCCCTTGCGGGCCTTCCAGCTCACCAAACCTGCCTACGTCGAAGCCTACCGCGCCGGTGTCGCCTTCTGTATGCTGCCCAAGGAATATGGTGGCGCTGGCCTCAGCAACGTTGAGCTGGTGCTCGCCGCCGAAGAGCTCTGCGCGGTCGATCCCGGTTTCGCGTGCACCATTCTCGTCAACGGCCTGGGGTTGATGCCGGTCCTCTGGTATGGATCCGAGGAACAGAGAGAGCGCTTCTTGCGTACTGCCACCTCCGATCCGAGAGCAGAGTACATCGTAGGATACGCCGTGAGCGAGCCACCGAGCACGCCCGGAGGTACAGCGAATTTCGATGTGCCTCTTCCATACCCGGCAGGGATCGGGGTGACTGCACGCCATGTCGGCGGTGACTACGTCCTAAATGGGCGCAAGTACTGGCCCTGCAACGTCGCTGGTTGGGATGGCAACGGTGCCGACGTGAGCATCGTGGTCGTGCGCACAGATCCTGACAGAGGGGGGACAGAAGGTCTCTCCGCGCTCATGGTGGAGCGTGGAACCCGCGGCGTCAGCTATCGCCTCATCGACAAGATCGGACATCGGCTCACCCCCAATGCCGAGATCACCTTCGAGGATGCGCACGTCCCGGCCCGGAACCTTGTGGAAGGGACCGCCGGCAATGGCGATCTGCTCATCAATCGCAACTTCGCCTGGTCGGGACCGATCGCGGGGATCGCGGCCGTCGGGGTGGCCCGGGCGGCCTATGAGGAGGCGCTTCAGTTCTGCAAGACGTACACGGCTGGCGGCCCCAGACCCATCATCAACTATCAAAACGTAGGCTACCTTCTCGGAGATGTCGCGGCCCGCATCGAAGCCGCCAGGTACTTCTGCTGGCGAGCCTCCCACTACCTCGACCGCCATGACAACCACGGCGAGCTCGTTGGTGCCATGTGCAAGATCTTCTGCACCGAGCTCATGTTCGATACGGTGTACAAGTGTATGCAGGTGGTCGGGGTGAACTCGGCCGATCGCAGGCGCAACTTCGAGAAATACCTACGTGAGGCAGCGATCTTCCCAATCTATGACGCTGGCAACATGGGGATGCAGCGGCGTCGCGTGCATGGGGTCCTGGCCAGCCCCGACTTCAACCCTCGCGCGCTCATGGACGACGAGGAGGTGGAGTTCAAGAAGTCGATGGAGACCATCGACACGATCCAATCTCAGGAGCTGGCCGAGTTCGCCATGGCGCACTCCCGTTGAGGAGGTCACGAGCAGAGGCGACATCTCCCTGATCGGGATCGGCAGCTCGCTGCCGCTTGAGCCGGGCGCGGTGAGCTCGGGCCCGAACCTCGGCGCTCGCGGCCCAGGGTGAGCTGTGCGACGCACGATCGGGTCGGGTGACGGGGGCCCACCACCTCGAGTTCCCGGGGTGACCCTCCGCCACAGTGAGCGGCCGATCTTCCTGATCTCGGCGCCCGGTGCGCCGGCGCGGCCGGCCGGGGGCCAAGGTGAGCTGTTTCCCGTACCGGCCGCAGCGGCTCCCGGAGGTGGTCTGTGACCTCTCCAGGGATCCGGCCCGGCGCCACGCCATCGGGTGGCTTGGCTCGGGCACGTACGCTCGTCTCGCCACCTCCGACCCCGGAACGGCGAGCTCGATGCATGAGCCACCATTGCATGACAGGAGATCCGAGCCGTTCGACAACGCACCGACGCAGCTCGGGGGGACCGGCAACTCGTCGGCGCTCCAAGAGCTCCTCGTCGGCACCCCGCACCGGCGATGGACATCGTGTCGCTCGCAGTCCGCATGCGCCAGGAGACTAACGTTCGGGTGGCCGCTCCAGGCACATCCACTCCGACCCTCGTTGACAGAGCAGTGCTGCCTTCTTCACGTGCCGATGCATCTGGGATCCGTGCCCGCTTCGAGGGCGCGGGTAGGATGCGGCTTAGAGGTCATGATCAAAGTCGCGGTGGTCGATGACCACCCCGTGGTCAGGGCGGGGATCACCGCCCTGATCAAAAAGTCGGGGACCTGCCGCGTGGTCGGCGAGGCGGGCACGGCTCGTGCCGCCCTGCAGCTGCTCCCCGCCGTTGAGCCCGACGTCGTCCTCCTCGACCTCCGGCTCCCCGACAATGAGGGCTGCACGATTGTCCGGGACCTCGATCGCTGCCTCCCGCGGAGCAAGCTGCTGGTGCTCACCGCGTACGAGGAGGTGGGGATGGCCCGCGAAGCGTTACGAATGGGAGCTCGTGGCTACTTGCTCAAGGGAGTAGCCGGCCAGGAACTGCTGAATGCCATCGCTCAGGTCGTCGCCGGTAAGCGGATCATCGATCCCATCCTGGCGGGGCAGCTCTGGGAGTCACAGGTCGACTCTGGCGTTCCCACAGAGCGCGAGATCGAGATCTTGCGCATGGTGGCCCATGGTCATGCCAACAAGGAGATCGCTAGGAGCCTTCGTATCTCCGAGGAGACGGTCAAGTTCCACCTCAAGAACATCAGCCGGCGACTCGGCGCTCGAACCAGGACCGAGGCGGTGGTCACCGCCACTCGTCTTGGATACCTCGACCTGCGATCGTAGGTGAACCATGCCCAGAAGCGACGCCTCATTCGGCCTCAGCTTGACGAGTCAGGGGAGATCGCTCCTCGCCGGCCGGCCGCTGCGCCGTCTGCTTCACACCAGCCTGAGAACCATCGGTCATGTGGCCGGCACCCGCATGGCGTCGCTCCACGTGCTGCGCGACAGCAACCTCGTCCACGTCGTTTCGATCGGATTGTCCCCCGATTACGTCCGGGCTCTCGCCCGCATCCCGATCGGTGTGGGATGTTGCGGCGTCGCGGTGGCGGAGGCCCGGCCGGTCGTGATCGAGAGCATCCCGTGCTCAAGGATCATGTCGGCGTTCCAGTGCCTGTGCGAGAAACACGGCCTCAGGTCCGTGTGGTGCCTGCCTTTGCTGGCCAGCGACAACCGTGTCCTAGGTGGATTGGCGATCTACTACGATCGCGCCCATCGGCCCAGCTTGCATGTCGCTCGGGAGGTGGAGGTGTATGCGGAGGCGATAGCAGCTTCCCTGGAGTTCAGTCTCGACTCGGACCGCTCTGTGACGAAGGCCCCAAGTCTCGCCGAGGGGACGCGCCGAGTCGCAGCAGGCTTCCTGGACGTTCAAGAGGCGGAGCGAAGGCGCATCGCGGAGGAGCTGCACGACGAGCTCATCCAGGAGATGGTGGGCATTCAACTCATGCTCGAATGCGCCTCGAGCGGCGAGGACGACACGATGTCGCGGTCCGCCGCGACGAGCCTCGGCCGGCTGGTGGCCCACCTCCGGGAGCTGATCTTCGAGTTGCATCCACTGATCCTGGACCTGGAAGGACTGCCGAACACGATCTCGGCGCTCTTGGCCCGGCTCCAGACGCAGACCGGCATCGATGTCGACTTTCGGTGCCAGCTAACGGGGCGCTTGCCCTCGCCCACTGAGCGACTGGCGTATCGGGTGGTTCGAGAAGGCATCCAAAACGTCAAAAAGCATGCCGCTGCAAACCGCATCAGCGTTGAGCTGACCTGTCGGGGAGACTGGCTGGAGCTCGTGCTCAGCGATGACGGTGTCGGCTTTGATCCAGACCTGTCGCTGGGGCTTGACTGCTTCGGGTTGACCTCCATGCGCCATCAGGTGGCGAGCTTGGGTGGGGCCCTGGAGACGTTCAGCACACCGGGCCGGGGGACGACGCTGCGAGCTCGGATCCCCACGCTCCTGGCAACGGATGGTCGGTCGAACGGCGGCTTCGAGCGGTCCTGTTGAGGTTGCGAAGGGACGAGCCCCACGCCGAGGTGAAGGGTTCGGCACGTGGAGGGCGGAGGAACAGCGTGACGGCGCTGGACGATCGTCTCGCCCCAACGTCGACCTGGTCGGGCTCGCGAGGCACCGGATCGGCTCGCGCCCGATGGCCCGGGCCCCGGGTGCGGTGGGTCGGCTCCCCGGCCCCGGCGCTGGCTCCCGGGGGCCAGGTGCCCGGGGGGTGAGGTGCACGGGTCCTTGGGCAGCGGAGGGGAGAAGACGATGGAGCCCTCGGTTGCATCCGCCGGATCCTCGAGGCGGCCGGCACGGGCCAATGGAGAAGCTCGATCGTGGGCAGTCAGGCGGTACGTTCAGCTTCGAGCACGGCGTGCGGCACCCCGCCGGCACGCCCGATGCCTGACCGGCTCGCGACCGCCACAGCTGCCCATGGCCGGTGCGGGGTGGGATGGCCGGCGGCTCCACGAGGCTGCCAGTGGGGGGCCGACCGGCGAGCGGCTGGCCGGCGGCGTGGCGCTCGTACACCGGGCAGGGAGGGTGGAGGTAGGGGGCGACGGCACCGTTGCGGGCCGACCTGAGAGGCAACCGCCAAACCGCCAAGGCGATCGGGGCACCCCGGGTGGTGCGCGACCCTGACGGGGCGGAAGCGCACAGGTCATCGTCTTGAGACGATGCCCGGAGCCTTCCTTTGGCCTCCGACCCTGGCCGTCGTGCGCGGAGCGGCTGGATTCTCGGTGGTCACCACTCCCGGCGATGACCCTGGCCTCGACCCGGCCCCGGGGCAGCGCGTGGCGGGGATCCCGCTCGCGTTCGACGAGGCGCCGAGGCCGTTCCGACCAACCGGTTGGTGAGCCGCAGCGCCGCCACCTGAGGGTGCTGGCGCGGTGGCTCCCGCACCATCGCCGTGATCCCCGTCGCTCATCGCGTCCGGCTCGCCCCGGGTCGGGCGGCGCGGGCGTGGGGTTCATCGTGTATTGTCTTCTCCCCTCTCCTGGATCCCGCGGCGTCCGGCCTGAACTCAGGAGCGAAGACCGAGACGGCCCCGAATGATCGATAGCGGGTGACCAGAGCCCGGTCCGAGCCCTCGGAGGCGGGCCCGGCCGGTCGTCGCGGATCCCTGCCCCCTCCACCGCCGCCGTCCTTGAAACGAGGGGGCGCCTCGGGGGGTTGGGCTCGAGCGGCGATCGGACAGCACGGATACCCGGGGCGCCGGCCCGGATGCCGGCGTGGGCGGCTGGATCGAGCTCGGCTGCGGCGCGCGACGGGGAGCTTCGACCTCCGGCCGGAGACCTCCTGCCCTCCCCAGGAGGCTCAAGCCAGCGAGGGAGGGCCTCCCGACACCAGGCGGAGCACAGAGAACCCGTCGGCCGAGACGCGCCGCACGCGATCCAGGGCGACCGGCGGCAGCACGTCATGATCATCCTCGGCAAGGACGGTCTCGTGCGGATGCAGCTGGCGCCAGATGTCGCCGACCGCCTCCCGTCGCAGGTTGCCGGGGACGTAGATGTAGCGCCGGTCCCGCACCCGACGGCGGGAGGTACGCTCGGCGCGGGCGAAGGCCACCTGGGCTGCCCGGTCGGCCAGGTAGGGGTCCTGGACCTCGAGCAGGTGCCGTCCGGCAGGGTGCGGCCGACGCGGGTCGCCACGGTAGAGGAAGGCCAGCGGGCGATCGCCGGCTGCCGTCACGGCGGTGGCGACCACGGCCTCGGCGCGCGCCGGGTCGTGAGGGAGGATGGCCAGCACGTGGGCTGGAGGTAGCCGCCGAGCCCCGGACACCGCCACCACGGGCACGTTCGGTCGGTGAAGGAGGGGGAACACGACCGGCTGGCGCCCCCGTAGGTAGTTGTAGGTGAGGAGCCCCACCGCCAGGCCGAGCGCCGTGAGCCCGCCGCCGAACCGGGTGGCCAAGGGCTTTGCCACCAGGTTGGTGATCCAGGCTGTGGCCACCAGGAGGGTGGTGGCGACGCCCACCGAGAAGCTCAGGTTGGCCCGCGGTCGCTGCCGCCACTGGTGGTCGTGCCAGCGCACCACGTCGAGCGACAGGCTGGTGAGGATGAAGGCGCCCAGCAGGCCGAAGGCGTAGAGGTCGCCGAGCAGGGTGACGTCCCCCTGGCTCACGGTCACGAGCAGGACCGGCAACCCCACTGCCAGGAGGATGGCCCAGTGAGGGGTGCCCCGCCAGCGGTTGCGCTGCTCGAGGACGCGGGGCAGGAAGCCCATGCGACAGAGCGCGACGAACACGTGGTAGGCGCCGATGATGGCGGTGTTGCTGGCGAAGACCAGCAGGAAGGCGGCCGTGATCGCCACGTACGCGCCCAGGGGAGGGCCGGCCACGTGGGCGCCCAGGCGGGAGATGAACTGGTTGGGGTCGGTGCTCGCCGGCAGCTGGGTGGTCGACCAAAGGGTGAGGAGGGGGCTGGTGATGGCCATGGTCACCACCACTGCGGCCATGGCACGGCTTGACACCCGGCTCCGGGGCTCTCTCATGGCCGGGGCCAGCTGAGCGATGGTCTCCAGGCCGGAGAAGGCCAGGAAGGCGGCAGCGTAGCCGGTCACCAGGGCGACCGGGGTCAGGTGAGGACCGTGGGCAAGGGCGGTGAGGCTGTGAAGGATCCCCGTCGGCCCGAGCTGGAGCGCCGTGGCCAGCACCACCCCGAACTGGCCGATCGCCGCCACGACGGCAAAGGTCGCGCTCACCCGCGCGCTGTCGCGCACGCCGAGTAGGTTCAGGCTGCCGAGCGCTACCAGGGCGACGACGGTGGCCCCGACCACGAACGGCGTCAGCTGGGGGAACACCACGCTGAGGTAGATGAGGCCGGAGAGCGCGCTGAGCGCCGAGGTCAGGTAGTAGTCGATCAGGATGAAGAGGCCCCCGAGCAGGCCGGCGAAGGGGTGCAGGGCGCTGGCGGCGACGTTCACCACCCCGCCGCCCTCCGGGTAGCGCCAGGCCACCTCGGCGTACTTCATCGAAAGCAGCACGAAGACCACCAGGGTCATCGAGACGAAGAGCGCGGAGCGGCCGCCGAAGCGGGGGAAGAGGATGCCAGGGGTGTAGTAGATCGAGGTGCCGATGTCGGCGAAGACCACTGCCCAGCACAGGAACCAGCCCAGGGTTCCGCCCCGGACTTTGATCCGCCGCCGGGGCCTGGCGGGGCTTGGGGCGATCACCTGAGCGGCTGCGACCGAGGCGGTAGGTCCAAAGGCGTCAGCTCGTCAGGGCAGGGCGGGCGTCGTGCCCGCTGTCCCTGACCTCCTTGCTTGAGGTCGATCATAGGGGCAGCGTGCGGCGCACCGCGCTCGGCGGGCCGGGGCACCGGCCCCCTCGCTGCCGGCCGCGGACCCCGGCCTCGCCGATCATCGTCGCTCCTCCTTCCCATCACTTTGACCATAGGGGACGCGTTGTGAGGAATCCGTTAGGGTGCTCCCGTCAGCCGGGTGGCCCCTGCATGGCTTAAGGAGGTGTTGCCCGGGACCGACCCAACCGGCCTCCGGCTGCGAACGACCGGATGGAGCAGGGGATGCCGCGTGAGAAGGGATCAGAGACCGAGGGGAAGGCGGGCCGGACAGAGGACGGCCCCGCTGCAGGAGACGAGCGCTGAACTGCCTGCAGCATAACACCCGGGCTCGGAGCCCCGGGAAAAGCCCCCCTTGGGACCGGCGACCCCGCGTCGGCTGGGCGCTGCTTGGAGAGGCTGGGCTGCGTGCAGGGCCCGTTGGAGGAGGCCGCCTGCGTTCGCCGGCGACTCGTGGTCCTGCTCGTGCCCTCCTCTTGGGCCGGGGACCGGTGCCTGGGAGGGATGGCGGTGGGCGAGGGGCAGGGCTCTGCGGCCACTGCCTGATGACCCTCATCGTCGACTGACCTTCGCGGGCGGTGGTCTTCGAGGTGCGGCTCGCTGCGGCCCGGCGAGGGCCTGGGCCTGGAAAAAGGGGGCCGTTCGGCCCTGAGCGCGATCGGCTCTGCCCAGGTAGCGTAAGCATGAGCAGATGGCGCGAGGAGTGCACCAAGAGCACGTCGAGCGTCTCCAGACGCCGCCTGGGTGGTGGCCGAGGGTGGGCTGGGCGATCGGGAGCCTCGATCCGAGGTGATCGCCAAGGGTCGCCAACCGGCTGCGGCAGTCGAGCATGGATCCTGAGGGCCCGGGCCGTCCCCGTGGCGGAGGCTCCCGGCGGTCGGGGGCGCGATGCCCAGGGGGGCCTGATCCACCGAGCATGGGCTGATGGAGGAGCGACGATGGGGATCGTTGGTCGGGTTGTGGCCTTCGTCTTGGGCTTGATTGCCTCGGCGATCGCGTTGGTGGTGGACATCCTGTACTCCGCCATGCACCGGGCCTTGGGGGTGCTGGGAAGCTCGAGCATCGACCAGACCCATGGGTTCATCGGCTTCCTGCTGGTGCTGATCGGCGTCCTCGGCTCGATCCTGGCCCTCTTCTTGCCCCTGCCGGCAGCCGTGCTCTTGCTGGCGGCTGGGATTGGGATGTTCTTCGTGGTCAAGGGCTACGCGCTCTTCAGCATCCTGTTCTTCGTGCTGGCGGCGGTGCTCTCCTTCGCCGCTCGGCCCTCTCGTCGCATGCCCTCGGCCGACAACCTCCCCAGATAGGTGGCGTGACAGCAGCTCACGAGCTCGCTCACCTGGTGATCGTGCCCCTGGGCCGCAGCCGGCGGATGTTCACAGGAGGTACCCCATGCGGATGATGATGAAAGTCCAGATCCCGGTCGGGCGCGGCAACGAGACGCTCAAAGACGGGACCTTGCCCCGGATCATGCGAGAGGCCCTTGAGGCACTGAAGCCCGAGGCGGCGTACTTCACGACCATGGAGGGGCAGCGAACGGCCGTGCTCGTCTTCGACCTGAAGGACGTCGCGAGCATCCCCAAGATCGCGGAGCCGTTCTTCATGAGGCTGGACGCCCGGGTCGACATGGCCCCGGTCATGAACGCCCAGGACCTGGAGAGCGGGCTCAAGCAGGTGGCCGAGATGGCCCGTGCCGTGTGAGCGCCGGCTCGGTACCGAGAGGCGAAGGCCGACGCCCGGCCGGTCTGGGCGAGACGTGCCGGTGAGCCCCTGACTGGCCCGAGGGGCCGGGGGCGATGGATCGGCCACGGGTTCAGACGAGCGTGCGCCTGCTGCCGCTCGGGAGCGGGTTGGGGCACGGCCGGGACGTGCGTGCTCCTGCCCCCCGGCCCAAGCCGGGATGGCCGGCCCCGACCGTGGTCGGGGCCGGGCCGTCCCTTGGTCGCTTCACCTGAGGTGAGGCCGGAGACGGTTGGCATACCCAGACGAGGGTCGTGGGCCCCAAAGGCCGCTGGCTCGTGCGTTCCATACGGTCCTCGTCCCCTCGGCCCTGTTCTGAAAGGCTGATGCTCGACCGGTGCGAGCCAACTAGGGTGGGGGGCAGGCCGGGCGCGCAAGGATGGGAGTCGGCCTGAGGACGTAGGCGAGAGACGACAGGGAACTGGCGCCCGGACCAAGGGAGGTGCATGTTGGCGTATCTCGCATTGGTTCCAGCGCCGGGGTGGCTCGATCCCGGGCATACCGGCTGGCAGCTCACGGCGGCCACCTTCGTGGGGCTCCAGAGCGTGCCTGGGCTGGCCATCCTGTACGCGGGTCTGATGAAGCGGAAATGGGCGGTCAACTCGTCGTTGATGGTCCTCTACGCCTTCGCCATGACCCTCGTCGTTTGGACGCTATGGGCCTACAGCATGAGCTTCGGCAAGCCGGTGCCGGTCGGGCCAGGGTTCTTGGGCATCCCCTGGCCGGTGCTCTTCTCCGGCGCCGAGCAGGGGCGGGCGCAGATCCCGTTGCTGTCCGGGCTGATCCCCGACCTGCGTTTCCCTGGCTCCGCCCTGGTGTACTTCCAGTTCGTCTTCGCCGCCATCACCGTGATCATCCTGGGTGGGGCGCTGCTGGGCCGGATGAGCTTCAAGGCCTGGATGCTCTTCGTCCCCCTGTGGATCACCTTCGTCTACTCGGTGGGCGCGTTCCTGCTCTGGGGTGGGGGCTGGCTGGCGCAGATGGGCGCCGTCGACTACAGCGGCGGCTACGTGATCCACGTCGCAGCCGGCGTCTCGGGGGTGGTCGCGGCCGCGGTGGTCGGCCCTCGGATCGCCCGCGACCGTGAGGACGCGACCCCGAGCAACCTCATCATGGCCATCGCCGGCGGCGGCCTGCTCTGGCTGGGCTGGAACGGCTTCAACGGCGGCGATCCCTACTTCGCCAGCGCCGACGCCTCCTCGGCGGTCCTCAACACCAACGTGGCCACGGGCGCGGCGCTGCTCGCTTGGATGTTCCTGGACGTCTTCAGCCGTGGGCGAGCCAACGTGACCGGGATGATCAACGGCATGATCGCGGGGCTGGTGGCCATCACCCCCGCGGCCGGCTACGTCGACGGCTTCGGGGCGCTGGCCATCGGGGCCTGCGCCGGCGTCGTGCCCTGGCTCACCATGAACAAGCTGAGGTTGCCTGGCTTCCTGGGCCGGATCGACGACACCTTGGGGGTCATGCACACCCACTTCGTGGCCGGCGCCTTGGGGGGACTCATGACCGGGCTGCTCGCGACGCCGAGCATCGTCGTCTACCCCGGCACCGGCAAGACGGCTGCGGTGACCGTCACCGGGCTCCTCTACGGCAACCCTCATCAGCTGCTGGTGCAGGCCCTGGCCTTGGGGGTGATCGTCCTCTACGACGTTGTGGCCACCTTCGTCGTGATCTCGGTGGTGGGCCTCCTGGTGCCGCTGCGCATGACCGAGGCCGAGCTCGAGGCCGGCGACGTCGTCGTGCACGGCGAGACCTCGCTCGACCTGGTCCCGGTCGCCTCTGACGCCTGACCCTCGCGTCGGGTCGGTCACTGCTGGGGTCTCTTCCTCGTGCGGGGCCCGCCTCCCGGGAGGCGGGCCTCTGGCCTGTCCCGTCGAGACGACCCCTTCCCTCCGGCCGCCGCTGGCGGCCACCTCGGGCCGCCACGCCGCCGAGGACCGGGCCCGGGCCGCCGGTGCCGGCGGCGCCGGGCCGTGGGGGTGCCGATCAGGGATCTAGGCGCTCCGAAAGGCCGGGTCCTCGACCCAGCGGAGGATCCGACTCGCGACCTCGCCCGGGGCGTGCTGCGACTTGATGAGGTAGTCGAGCGCGCCGAGCTCGGCTCCCTGAGCGCGTAGCTCTGGCTCGTCGTGGGCGGTCAGGATCACGACCGGGAGGGTACGTGTGGCCTCGGAGGCGCGCAACGCCCGGAGCAGCTCGAGACCACCCATGCCGGGCAACCGCAGGTCCAAGAACACCAGGTCCGGTGGGTCCTGGGTCGCCCTTTGGAGCGCGCTCTCCCCGTCGAAGACCTGCTCCACCAGGTAGCCGTCCAGCTCCAGGCGAAATCGATACATCGCCGCCACCTCGGGGTCGTCCTCGACCAGGAGAAGCCTTAGGGCCTCAGACGACTGATCGCTTCTGGTGTGCGCCATTCAGGATCCCCCTTCGTCGCCCTGCTCGGTTCGTCGACGGCATCGCACGATGCCTCCCTCCGACTCTTGGAGTGAGGCCGTCGGAGCCGGTCCCACGGCTCCGCGACATCCCCCCATTACATCCCATCGTCCCCCTCGTTGCCAGGTCGGGATCGGGCGCCGTCGAGCGCGTGGGGCGTCGACGGCCCTGGGCCGCCTCATCCTGCCGGCGGGGGAGGGGGTCCGAGGGTGGGATGGGGAGGAGGGCCAAGTCCCTCACGACGATGCCCCGTTCGTGGCCACTCACCATAGAGGTGATGAGTGATAGGATGTTAATTTCGGTATCATTCTTTCTCCATAAAAGATGTTGTGTCCGTCGCGGACCTGGTGAGGTGGTGGGGTGCGACACCCCTGGGTCGCATGGTGATGACGCCTCCTCATGGTGGCGCCCCTCTCCCGGCCGGAGGGGTCGATTGGGCGAGACCGCGAGCCGGCGACACGCTCCTTCGCCGGCCGGCGACCGCAGCTGGCCCGGCTTGCCGCCCCTCGCGGCACCGTGCTGGATCCCGAGAGGGTCTGGGGCCCGCCGGCGCGGCGCGGCTCGAGGGTCGAGCATCGCATGCGTAGGGGGACCGGACCGCGGCAGATGGAGACGGTCCTGGTCCAGGCGGTGGACGTCCTGGAGCGGCAGGGGATCGAGTACGCGTTGATGGGAGGCCTCGCCTCGGCAACGGTCGGTCGCCCTCGCCGCACTCGGGACGTGGACATCTTCGTCGCCCCGGAGCGGGCCTTGCCCGCCCTGGAGGCGCTGGGGAGGGCGGGCTTCCGGACGGAGCGGACGGACGAGGCCTGGCTCTACAAGGCCTTTGCCGGCGACGTGATGGTCGACCTGATCTTCCGCTCGAAAGGCGGCCTGGTGCTCGACGAGCGCATGCTCGCGTATCGCCGGGAGGTCACCATCGGCGGCCGCCGGGTGCTGGCCCTGGGCTCGGAGGACTTGGTCGTGATCAAGGCGATGGCGGCCGCCGAGCACGTCCCTCGGCACTGGTACGACGCGGTCGCCATCCTGGAGCGAGGCGGGATCGACTGGGAGTACCTCAGGTGGCGGGCCCGCCCCTTCGCCGCCCGGGTTCTGAGCCTCCTCCTCTACGCGCTCTCCTGCGGCGTCCTGGTGTCGGAGCCGGTCCTCCGTGAGCTGGCCGAGTGCGCCCTGCGCGGCGTGCAGGGTGAGGCTGCGACCGAGGCAGACCATCATCTGGTGGCGCGGGTGCACCAGGCCCTGGCCACCGACCCTCGGCTCTGCGAGGCACCGCTGTCGGTGTCCGTCCAGGCTGGTGAGTTGGTGGTGAGCGGGGAGGTGGCCACGGCCCGTCGGCGTGAGGTCGTGGAGGAGGTGACGCGCCAGGTCGTTGGCGCTCATCCGGTCCGGGTCGAGGTCCGGGTGCCGGAGTGATCCGCCTCGCCGCCGTCGGCGACCTCCACTTCAGCGACGACTCGGAGGGCCGGCTTCGTCCTCACCTCGAGGCGGCGGTGGGGCAGATCGACGTCCTTCTCCTGGCCGGTGACCTGACCTATCGAGGCCTGCCCCAGGAGGCGAGGGTCCTGGTCAGAGAGCTCCGGGGGCTGCCCTTCCCGGTGATCGCGGTGCTCGGGAACCACGACTATCACCACGGTCGGGAGGCCGAGATCGCGACGATCCTGTCGAGCGATGGCATCAGCGTCCTGGAGGGTGAGTGTGTCACCCTGACCGTCGGCGGAGCCCCGCTCGTGATCGCGGGCGTCAAGGGATTCGGAGGGGGGTTCGCGGGAGCGTGCGCCACCGAGTTCGGGGAGCCGCAGGTGAAGGCTTTCGCCGCCGAGGCGCGGCGCTCTGCCGACTCTCTCCGGGAGGCCCTCCTCTCGGCCTCGGACGGTGGCTTCCGCGTGGCGCTCCTGCACTACGCGCCGGTGGAGGGGACGTTGCTCGGCGAGCACCCAGGTCGGTGGCCGTTCCTGGGCAGCTACCTGCTCGCCAGGGCCATCGACGACGGCGGGGCGATGCTCGCCCTCCACGGTCATGCCCATGCCGGGAGCCCGGAGGCGGTGACGCCTGGCGGCGTCCCGGTTCGGAACGTGGCCCAACCGGTCATCCGTCGTCCCTTCGCCATCATCGAGGTCGGGGCCGCCCAGGAGGTCGTGCTCGGGCCGCGGGAGGGGGAGGCAGAGCCGCAGCCCTGATCCGGCCTGGCGGTGGGGTGGCGCCCCCGGCCTCCAGCCAGCGCCCGGTCGATGCCCCCTGGCTTCCCCGCCGGCCTGAGGCCGTCCGATCACCGGGCCGTCGGCTGACTCAAGGGCGGCGAGCCGCGAGGTGGCGACAGGGCGGGTGGAGCTTCGGGGACGCTCGGGCAGGGCTGGCCGCCACGGGAGACGATCCGGCCTGGGCGGTGAGGTCCCCGCCGTCGCGACCGTCAGCGAGCAGCGCGGCTAGGCGACGTCGTCAACCATGACGTCAGGCCTTGAGCCAGCGTGCGACGCTGGTCAGGTCCGCGACCAGCTCGGCGTAGGCTCGCTGCCGGCTCTGGGGGTCGGGGGAGCGGAGGACCGAGGAGGGGTGGACGGTGATCATGGCCGGCACCCCGAAGGGGGATGGACGGATCTGGCCGCGTTGCTCGAGGACGCGGACCTCGTGCCCGAGGACGCTTCGAGCCGCCACCGCTCCCAGCAGCGCGATCAGCCGAGGCCGCACGAGCTCGATCTCCGCCTCGAGCCAGGGCCGGCAGGCGACGATGTGGGCAACCCCGGGCTGACGGGTGCGACGTCTCCCGCCTTGCCCCACCCAGCGGAAGTGCTTCACCGCGTTGGTGACGTAGGCCGCCTCCCGATCCAAGCCGGCCTCGCCTAGGGCGCGGTTCAACAGGTCCCCCGCTGGGCCCACAAAGGGCCGTCCCTCCAGGTCCTCACGATCACCCGGCTGCTCGCCCACCAGCATGATCGGGCAAGGAGGCGTCCCCTCCCCGAAGACGGTCTGGGTCCCCCCACGCCAGAGCTCACAGGCTCGGCACCCGGCGGCGGCGGTGCGCACTCCTTCCAGGGTGAGCGGATGGGGCAGGAGCTCGACCACGGGCTGTCCCTCCCGGCCCATCGCCCCCCTCAGGATTCGATCGCGGTTGCGGCCAGCCCTAGGACCAGCCTGCGACCGTCGATGAGGTCCCTGGGTCGGTCTCCGTTGCCGCCTTCGCGGTCGCGTATCGCGCCGGGGGCCCCGATCAGCAGGGGTGCCGGCCTCAAGGAGGGGAGCTGGGGCATCGCCGACCCCATGGAGGTTGAGTTGGCAGCTGTTATCAACACGATGATCTCACCTACCGACACCCGGAGGTGGCGTCAACCGTCCATCCTCGGGATCGGGGCCTGGGCAGCGCCGGCCGGGGCGGGTCAGGTCCTCTCCTGCCGCCCTCTCCACGCCCTCCACAGGGCCGCTTGGATCCCGGGCTCGGCCTTCATGTCGCCCACCGGGATGGGGCGAATATCGGCAGGCCTCGCCTGCGGTCGCCGGTCGGCACCGTTGCTGCTGAGGGGGCCCCGGCCGAGCGTGCGGCCTGGAGGTCAGAGGGGGGCCGAGAAGGTCCGACTGGCCCTGGCCGGGCGCCTACGCGGTGGCGGCTGACGTCGTCTCCCGCTGACTTGGAGCTCGCTGGGCTCCTGCCCCGCCGGCCTCCGGCCAGCCCGCCGCCTCGCCCCCCAGCGCGGGAGATGACACGGCCAGCCCGATCCCGGGGCCTCGACCTGGTCGGGAGAGGTTCGCCCTCTGCCGCGCGGCTGCGGCGAAAGCCGGGGGCTCCGCCTCAGTCCTCCGAGGAGCCCTCATCGGCCCTGACCATGGGCGATGTGTCCACCAATGTCCACACCTGATTCAGCTGTCGGAGCAGCTCCCGGTTGTTGGCCTCGATGGCCGCGGCCACCGCGGAGGCGATGACCGCCGGATCCCGGCTGTCCTCGGCCTGCTCCAGCTCGGCCGTGATGGCCGCCTGCAGGGCCGCCCGGCTCAGCCCGAACCGAGCGAAGCTGACTGACCCTCCTGGGGCTCGGGTCCACGCCTCGTTCATCCCACCCTCCTGCCACGGCTCGGCGGTTCCTGGCCCGGCTGCGGCGATGACCGCAGCCGGTCGTTGCTGACGAGCAGCAACTATCACCTTATCTGAGTCTGAAGGTCTCGACTGGAGGGGAGCCCATGGGGCAGCGGGCAAGGCCAGGCGGGGCCGGGGCCGCCCACGGGGCCGTTGGCGGGCGCCGACGGGCCTGCTACAGTACGCGGGTGCCGCCTCGGCAGCGCGTCGGCAGCGGGTCCCCGTTCGAGGAACGGATCGGGTTCTGTCGTGCCCTGCGGGTCGGTGACCGGGTGCTGGTGGCAGGCACGGCGCCGATCTGGCCCGACGGCACGGTCGACCCCGATCCCCATGCCCAAGCCCGTCGTTGCCTCGAGATCATCGCCCAGGCGTTGCGCGAGCTCGGGGCTGACCTCGCGGACGTGGTCCGCACGCGGATCTTCCTGGTCGATGCTGCCGATGCCGAGGCGGTGGGGGCGGTCCACGGCGAGACGTTCCGTCTCCGCCGGCCGGTGGCGACGATGGTGGTGGTCGCGGGTCTGCTCGACCCGCGCTGGCGGGTCGAGATCGAAGCCGAGGCCAGCCTTGCCTGAGGTCGCCAGCCTCGAGGCCCTGCCCCAGGGGGACCTCTAGGCCGAGAGCGGGGGCTGGCCGCCCGAGCACCGGGCCCGCCCCTTGAGTGCCCGTGGGGCCATTGCCAGGACCACGGGCCGCATCGCCGCGTAGCGCCTTATCGAGCGCCGGTCAATAGCGATGTCTCCGCATGCGGAACGGTGCTCGACATCGAGGAGGTTGGTCGCTGCCAGCATCGCCTCCTTGGCCAGTGCCACGGGGCGTGACGGCAAATTGCGCACGCCTTGACGGATCCGATCGGGCAGGGGAAACTGAACTCGCGAGGGATTGAAGGTGGCTGCCTGCCCTGGACGCCGCGCAGCTGGTCCTGGGTTGAGCCACCGCAGGGAGGAAGGAGGAGTGATGAGATTCGGACGTGTGCTCTGCTTGGCATTGCTCGCAGGGGTGGTCGCGGCTGCTTGCGGGACCGGCGGCTCCAGGTCCACGAATGGGCCTCCCCCGCATGGCAATGTGCTCTACTACGCCGCCCCTGGCGAGCCGGACTCGCTGGACCCAGGCGCCGGGATCAGTGGTTGGGACGCTTACTTCAGCAACTCGATCTACGACACGTTGACGGTCTCAGATCCAAAGACAACCGATCCCAAGCCGGGACTCGCGACCAGCTGGTCGTTTCTCGGGCCCGACAAGTTGACCTTCCGCATGCATCTGCGTCGTGGGGTCAAGTTCCAGGACGGGACGCCGTTCAACGCTGAGGCGGTGAAGATCAGCCTCGACCACTATCGGAGCCTTGGGGTCTGGTTCGACCTCGCCCCGGTCGTCTCCGAGACCGTGGTCGATGACTACACGATCGACCTGAACTTGAGGCAGCAGTACTCGGTGCTCCCGGCGATCCTCAGCTTCCGCGCCGGCCAGATCATCTCCCCGACGGCCCTTCAGAAGTACGGCAAGGACTATGGTCGGCATCCGGTCGGGACCGGCCCGTTCATGCTCAAGTCTTGGACGCCGGGCAGCGAGATCGACCTCGTCAGGTTCCCTGACTACTGGAACAAGAGCGCGATCAAGCTCAGTGGCATCACCTACAAGATCATCGCGGATGCCACCGCCATGACCAACGCGGTCGTGGCCGGCCAGGTGGACTTCGCTGCGATGCAGAATGTCCCCGCCACGAACATTCCCTCGCTGCGGGGCAGCAACCCCAACATGGTCATCAAGAACCTGCCCACGTTGAGCCTGGCCATCGTCACCACCAACAACAACCAACCTCCGTTCAACGACGTCCGCGTCCGACGGGCCGCCAACATGGCCATCGACCGGGTCAAGCTTGCCAACGCGATGGTCGGTACGGGGGTGAGCCAGGGCCCTGCCTGGGAGTACGTGCCACCAAACTACTGGGCTTACACCAAGGACATCCCCAACTACGGCTACCATCCTGATCAGGCGCGACAGCTCCTCGCGCAAGCGGGCTATCCCAACGGCATCACGGTGCAGATCTGCACCTTCTCGAGCGACACCACGCAGGCGGCCACGATCGAGAAGCAGGACATGGCCAAGGCCGGTATCAACCTGCAGATCGTCCAGGAGCCGGTGAACAGCTGCGTGGCCAAGCTGCAGAACGGCGGCATCCCCATGGTCCAGATCGGTTGGTACTTCCTGGCCAGCCCCTTCCAGGGCTACCAGACCATGTTCGGGGCCTTGAACGGGGTGCCCAGGTACCCGGGGGTCGACGACCTGCTGGCCAAGATCGCCTCGGCCTACACCCAGCAGGAGCAGAAGCCGCTGTATGACCAGCTCAACCGGCTGCTCTACCAGCTGGCCCCCTCCATCCCCATCTACTTCCTCGTCCAGCCGGTGGCTTACTCGAAGCGTCTCCACGGTCTGGTGACGACCGTCAACGGGGACGTCAGGGTGCAGCACGCCTACTTCCAGTAGGAGGCCGGGCTCGGGCCGGCCTGATCCCGGCCGGATCGACTCGGCCCGGGCGGGAGGCCGGGGGCGACACCCCGGCCTCCGCCCCGACCCGGGGCATCCCCCCTCCGGTGCCCCCCTGCGGCCCCGAGCGGGGTCGAGCGTTGCGCCCCCGTCCTCTCCGGGGCGAGACGGCACCCACCCCGCCTGCGCCGGCGCCCCTTGCCTCCAGGGAGGGATGGGGGAGGCGGCACGGGGCGCGGGTGGAGGTGGGTCCACCCCGGTGGGCCCGCCGGGCCGCCGCCCGCGACGTCGTCTCCGGATCGTTGGTGGTCATGTCCACGTGACTTGACTATGCTGGGCTCCGAGGTGCACCTGGCGTCCCTTCTCGTAGGGATCCTGATCGGCCTCGCGATGGGTGTGCTGATCGGCCGACTCGGGCGACGGTGGCCCCGACCACGTGAGGCGGGCCCGCCCCTCCGGGCCGGGCCTCGCCGGAGAGCGAGTGGCCTGCCGACTGGCCTGGACGGAGGGGCACCGTGGGAGCCGCTGTCTCCCGTCCGTCAGGCCACGCCAGCGCCCCGGCCGCCGGTGGGGATGTCGGCCCCGGCTGCCGTCCCAGCCCCACCGCCTGAGCATGGTCCTCATCGCTCCTCGGACGGCGTGGGCGCCCAGGGGGGCGCACCGGTCCCCCCGCCGCCCCGGCCGAGCTCGCCGCCTGCCGCCCCCGAGACGGAGCCCCCGGAGCGCCGCCGGGAGCGGGACCTTCTGGCCGAGCTCCTCGACGCCAATCGACGCCTGACCGCCGACGCCGAGCGGCGCCTCCGGCGTGAGGCCACGGAGGCCGGTGAGGCGGCGCGTGCCACGGAGGGCGCCCGACGCCATCCTGACCGCGCCGCTCCCCCGGAGCGGCCGACCCCCTCGGTCGAGCGCCCCCTGCCCTCGGCAGCGAGACTGCTCGAGCTCCACGAGCGGCTGAACCGGGATGCCCAGGCGCGGCTGCGGCGGGACCAGGAGGGCGACTGAGCGCGCCCCTGGCTCGCCCTCGACGACCCGAGCCGGAGCACGGGTGGGGCGGAGCGAGGTGGGCGCCAGAGCGCGGCGCGCCCCCCTGGGGTATGATTCGGCCAGGACGGCGTCCTCGTTAGGTGAGGCGCTGCAGGGACAGAGGCCACTGACCCCACCCGTCGAGAGACGCTCCGGGTCAGGCCAGGTCGCCTCGAGACAAGGGGTGACCCGAAGTGGCTGGCCGTCGTGCCTACGCCCTGCAGTCGCCGAAGCTCGACGACGGGGGATGCGAGCTCGGCTTCTGGTGCGGGTCGCAGAGGTCCCCGGCCTGACGGGACGCCCGAACGGCAACGTCAGAAGGAGGACCGCGATGGACGCCGGCAGTAGTCAACCGGACCCACGTCTCGCGGTCACGCACGCCCTCGGAGCGACGCCCCGACTGTCGGGCTAGCGCTTTGGGCTCCGCACGGGTCGTGCGTGGTCGCGCCACCACCCATCCCGTGTCAGGAGTCGAACCATGGCGCTTGCTCAGTACGTCAAGGAGAACCCGATCCGGGCCGTCGGGCCGCTCGGCGGCCTGTTGGCCCGTGCCGGCCGTGCGTTCGCCGCTCGGCTGCCGCTGATGGCCAGGAGGGTCGCCGCCGAGCGTGCCTTCCCCGGGGCCAGGTCCATCCGGGGGACGTGGCGGATCCTGATCCAGCGTGCCCCCCGGATCGCGCTCCTGGCCGCGATCGGCCCTGGGCTGGTGAGCGGCTTCGCCGACAACGACGCCGGCGGCATCACCACCTACTCGGTGGTGGGCGCTCGCTTCGGCTACGAGCTGCTGTGGGTGGTGCTGGCCAGCATGGTCGCGCTCGGCATCACCCAGGAGGTGGGGGCGCGTCTGGGGTTGGCCACCGGCCAGGGCCTGGGTGGGCTCATCCGGGAGCGGTTCGGAGCCCGATGGGCCGCCTTCGCGGTGGCGGTCCTGCTGATCGCCAACCTCGGCGACACCGTCGCTGAGTTCGCTGGGATCGGTGCGGCGCTGTCACTCTTCGGGGTGCCGGCACCGCTCAGCGCCGCCCTGGCGGCGGTGACGATGGTGGCCTTGCTGGCCCGAGGGAGCTTCCGCCGTATCCAGTGGATCTTCCTCTGCACCGGGGCGGCGGTCTCCATGGCCTACGCCGTCTCCGCGGCCATGGCCCACCCCGACTGGGCGCAGGCCGGGGTCCGCCTGGTGGTGCCGCGAGTCGAGCTCAACGCCGCCTACCTGCTCGCGGTCATGGGCACGGTCGGCACCACCATCACCCCCTGGGGGCAGGCCTTCATCCAGTCGTACACCGCCGACAAGCGCCTCTCGCCCGAGGACCTGACCGCCTCGCGGATCGACATCACCGCCGGCGCCATCTTGACCAACGTGGTGGCGGGGTTCATCGTGGTCGCCTGCGCGGCGACCCTGTGGGTGCACGGGCGAACCGACATCCCTGATGCCGCCACCGCCGCCCAGGCGCTGGGCCCCTTCGCCGGCCACCTGGCGACGGACCTGTTCGCCTTCGGCCTCCTGGCCGCCTCCCTGCTGGGGCTGGGGACGGTGCCGTTGACCAGCACCTACACCGCGACCGAGGCGTTCGGTTGGGAGCGAGGGCTGCACTGGCGCTGGCGCGAGGCCCCGGTCTTCTACGGCCTGCTCGCCTTCTTCGTGGGGGTGGCGGCGCTCTTCGTGGTCGTCCCCGGCCTGCCGCTGATCCAGGTCATGTTCCTCTCCCAGGTGTTCGATGGGCTGCTGCTGCCGATCGTCTTGGTGTTCGTGATGCTGATGGGAGCCGATCGCAGGCTGCTGGGGCCGCTGGCCAGCGGCCGGGTGCTCCAGGTGGCGGGCTGGGCGGTGGTCGTGCTCGTGAGCGCGCTCTCGGTCGGGCTGGTGGCCACCTCCATCCCGGGGCTCTGAGGATGCGGGATCCGAGCCCGAGGAGGGTCCGGGAGGGGGCGGCCGAGGTCCGTCCGGCCCCGGTGGGAGGGCGAAGGTGAGGGGGGAGGCGCAGGAGCGGGCGCTGGCCTCGCTGGACGGTCTCTCGGTCGGGGACGCGCTGGGCGAACGCTTCTTCGGCTCCCGAGCGGCAGAGCGGGTCGCCCGGCGCGAGCTCCCGCCCCCGCCCTGGCGCTGGACGGACGACACGGCCATGGCCTGCGCCTTGCTCGAGGTGCTGATGCGGCTCGGGGAGGTGCGTGAGGACGAGCTGGCTCGTGCCTTCGCCCTCGCCTACGCCCACGATCCCGACCGGGGGTACGGCCCGGGCATGCGACGGCTGCTCCCTCGCCTTGTCTCGGGGGACGATTGGAGCTCGGCGGCGCGGGCCCTGTACGGGGGCGAGGGCTCGCTGGGCAACGGGGCGGCCATGCGGGTGGGGCCGTTGGGGGCGTGGTTCGCCGACGACCTGGAGCGGGTGGTCGTCGAGGCGACACGATCGGCCGAGGTCACGCATGCGCATCCGGAGGGGATCGCGGGGGCGATCGCCGTGGCCGTGGCCGCCGCGCTGGCGGCCAGCACCGCCGCTCGAGGCTCGGACCTCATCGACCGGACGGCCGCGCTCGTCCCCGAGGGGGCGGTGCGAGAGGGGCTCGGTCGCGCCCGCGAGCTGGGAGCCGTGTCGTCGGGGGAGGCGGCCCGGCGCCTGGGTAGCGGCGCCCTGGCCTCCGCCCCGGACACGGTCCCGTTCGCGGTCTGGTGCGCAGCCCACTCGCTCGACGACTACGAGGCCGCCCTCTGGCTGACCTTGGGCGGTCTGGGCGATCGCGACACGACCTGCGCCATCGTGGGGGGGATCGTGGCCGCCCGGGTCGGCTCGGAGGGCATCCCCCGGGAATGGCTGGCGGCGCGGGAGCCGCTGCCCCCGCTTCCCGGCTGAGCGCCGACGGCGTTAGCCCATCCCAAGGGCGGTCAGCCCTGCCCCCACCCCGCCGCTGACCAGGACCACCGCCCAGGGCGGGAGTCGGACGACGGCCAGGAGGCCGAAGTCGACCAGGGCCAGCCCCAGGTCGAGCGAGGTCCGCACCGCGCTGGTGAGCACCGGCGTGTAGAGCGCGGCCAGGAGAAGGCCGACCACGGTGGCGTTGATGCCACGGAGGGCGGCCCCGAGGCCCGGCCGCTGGCGGACCAGGTTCCAGAAGGGGAGCGCCCCCCACACCAACAGGAAGGAGGGGAGGAACATCCCGCCAAGGGCGAGCGCGGCGCCCCCGACGCCATCCGGGGGACCGTGGAGCACGGCGCCGAGGTAGGCGGAGAAGGTGAACAGGGGACCGGGGACCGCCTGGGCGGCCCCGTAGCCGGTCAGGAACTCCTGGTTGGTGACCCAGCCCGGTGGGACCACCGCCGACTGAAGCAGGGGCAGGACCACGTGGCCTCCCCCGAAGACCAGCGCCCCGGCGCGGAAGAAGGCGGCGAAGGCCAGGAGCGCCTGGCTGCCGGTCAGCCGTCCGGCCAGGGGCAACAGCGCCAGCAGCGCCACCAGGGCGACGAGGGAGGCCGCCCCGAGGCGGCGGCCGATGGGGATGGCCAGAGCGAGCCTGGGCGTCGGCTCCCGCTCGCGCAAGAGGACGGCCCCGGCGATGCCCCCGGCCACGATCAGCCCAACCTGCCCGGTCGGGGCGGGGAGGGCGAGGGCGACCACCGCCGCCGCCAGCGCCAGGCCCACGCGGAGGCGGTCGGGGGTGAGGGTGCGAGCCATACCCCAGACCGCCTGGGCGACCACCGCCGCCGCCACCACCTGGAGGCCGTGGAGCCAGCGCAGCTCGGCGGTTCCAACCGCTCGGGTGAGGTAGGCGAAGGCGACCAGCGCCACCGCCGATGGCATGGTGAACCCGAGCCAGGCGGCGAACCCACCCAGCAGCCCTGCCCGTGCGATCCCGATCGCGATCCCGAGTTCGCTGCTGGCCGGCCCCGGGAGCGATTGGCAGAGGGCGATCAGGTCGGTGTAGTCCTGGTCGCTCAGCCAGCGGCGGCGATGGACGTACTCGGCTCGGAAGTAACCGAGGTGGGCCACGGGGCCGCCGAAGGAGGTGAGGCCGAGCCGGGCGGCCACGGCCAGGACCTCGAGCGGATGCCCCCGGGCGCTCCCGACCTCGGGCGAGGCGCTATCGGGCATGGCCGGCACAGGGGAGGCCGGGTCGCGCGCGGGGGCGAGGCCCGATGCGACATCCGAGGCGGGGGCTGGCGCCGGGCTCCAGGCAGCAGGGTCGAGGGAGGACGCCCTCGGCCCTGGCTAGGGGCTCGCGGCCCCGTGGGGGACGGTGGGCTGGGTCCGGCGACAGGGGCCCCTGGGATCCGACCCCGGCCGGGATGGGGGAGGGAGCGGGTCGCGGCGATGCCACCACTGCCCACCATCATCCCGAAGTTGCTTGCCCTGCGCTCGTCCGGGGGGCGATGGGGGCGGGCGAGCAGGGGTCGCGGGCGATGGCGTCAGGGATGCCGCCATCGCTCACCGGCGCTCCGCTCGCCCGGGTGAGATCGCCGGGTCGGTGGCCAGAGCCCTCGAGACCGACCTCGCCTCGCCGAGCGCCTCCTCAAGGGCGGCGCGCACCCGCGCTCGGGGACGACCGTGCGCGTCGAAGTCCTCCGGGGACGCGTACACGACCGTCGGGACGCTGCATCCCTTCACGCTCGCCACCACCGCGCGCAGGCCGGTGTCGAGGCTGAGGAAGTGGGCTTGGGAGCCGCCGGTCGCGACGAGCACGCAGGCCTTGCCGGCAAGCCCGGCCTGGGGCAGCGCGTCCAAGAACGTCTTCAAGATGCCGCTGTAGGTCGCCCGGTAGACAGGGGTCGCCAACAGCACCGTGCGAGCGGCGGTCACGGCCTCGAGGGCCAGGTCGAGCGAGGGGTGCCGTCTCCGCAGGAGCAACGCCTCAGCGTCGATCGAGGTGAGGTCCAGGAGCCTCCCGCCGGCCAGGTCCACGGCGAGCTCGGCGATCGCCCTGGTCCTGGAGGGGAAGGAGGGGCTGGCGTTCACGGCGATGAGGTCGATCATCTCCATGGCTCACCTCGAGGCGCGGCGTGGGCCGCCGGCCGGGCGGTCTCGATGCGCCCGCGACGTGAGCCCCTGGCGGGGGGCCTGGCCTCGACCATCCCGTCCTCCCCTAGCGCTCCCCCCGGCGGCCGTCGCCACCGGGTCGGCAACCGGCTCCACCAGGCCTCGCCGCCTCAGGATCGGGGTCACGTGTTCGCCGAACCAGTAGGCCTCTTCCAGGTGCGGATAGCCCGAGAAGATGAACTCGTCCAGGCCGAGCCGATGGTACTCCTCGATTCGGTCCGCCACCTGCTCGTGGCTTCCCACCAGGGCGGTCCCCGCCCCGCCGCGCACCAGCCCGATCCCGGCCCACAGGTTCGGGGCCACCTCCAGGCGATCGCGGGAGCCGGCGTGGAGCGACGTCATGCGGCGTTGGCCCACCGAGTCCGAGGCGGCGAGCCGGGCCTGGGCCTCGGCCACGGCCTCCGGGCTCATCCGATCCAGCAGCCGTCGGGCCACGGACCAGGCCTCCTCCTCGGTGTCGCGGGTGATGACGTGGAGCCGGATGCCGAAGCGCAGCCTCCGGCCGGCGCCCGCCGCCAGCTCGCGCATCCGCTGCAAGCGCTCGGCGACCATGGTCGGTGGCTCGCCCCAGAGCAGGTAGACGTCCGCGTGCCGGGCGGCGACGCGCTCGGCGGCGGGGGAGGCGCCGCCAAAGTACAGCCTCGGCACCGGCGCCGGTGGATCCTCCACCGTCGCGCCCTGGACGTGATAGTGCTTGCCCTTGAAGTCGAACGGCTGCCCTGCCCACGCCGCGCGCAGGATCGTGAGGAACTCGTCCGTCCGTTCGTACCGGGCGTCGTGGTCGAGCCAGTCGCCGAAGCGACGCTGCTCCGCCGGGTCGCCGCCCGTGACGACGTTGAGCAAGAGCCGGCCGTCGGTCAGGCGCTGGTAGGTGGCGGCCTGGTGGGCGGCCAGGGTCGGTGCGACGAACCCGGGCCGGAAGGCGACCAGGAACTTGAGGCGCTCCGTCTCCCGACTGAGGGCGGCGGTGACGAGCCAGGCGTCCTCGCAGTGCAGCCCGGTGGGCGTGAGCGCGCCCACGAAGCCCATCTGCTCGGCCGCCCGTGCCACCTGGGCGAGGTAGCCGAGCCGCGGTGGCCGCTGTCCTCCCGGGCCCCGACGGGGGCCGGGCGTCCCCAGCGGACCGCCGACCACCTCGCGGCCGTCTCCGCTGGTAGGCAGGAACCAGTGAAGGGTGAGTGGCATAGGGAGAGGACCTCCTTTCGGGAAGGGACCGGTCAGCTCTGCACCACGCTTCGGTTGAAGCGGCCGTCCAGGATCCTTGCGACGTCCACCCTGGGTAGGAGGCCGGCGTCCGTGAAGGCGTCGGCGGCCGCCTGCTCGGCTCGTCGGACGGTGTCGTCAACCGGGACATAGGTCGCCACGCTGTTGCGCTCGGTCTGGAGCGACTCGGCTGGCGACAGCCCGCTGACCCGGGCGTAGAGCGCCGCCCACTGGGTGACGTGAGCGTTGGCCCAGGCGCGGGCCAGGGCGGAGCGATGCAGGAAGTCGGAGATGGCGGCCGAGGTGGCCCGACGCTGGAGCGACGTGACGCTCGACACCAGGAAGCTGTACCCAGGGTCCAGCTGCACCCCGCTGAGCAGGATGCGTCCCCCCGCGCTGAGCGCGGCGGCGACGAAGGGGTACCAGACCGCCCAGGCGTCGATCTGGTGCGAGGCGAAGGCGGACTGGGCGGCCGGGGGCTGGAGGTAGATGGGGTCGATCTGGCCCCAGCTGAGGCCGGCCTGCCTCAGCGCCAGCAACAGGGTCAGGTGGGCGCTCGAGCCCTGGGCCACGGCCACCTTCCTCCCTTTCAGCTGGGCGACCGAGCGGATGTCGGAGCCAGCGGGGACGAGGATCGCGTCCCGGTCGCCGTGCGTGGTCGAGGCCGCCACGATGCGGATCTGGGCGCCGGCCCCACCTGCGGCCTCGGAGAAGATGGGGGGCGTGTCCCCGACGCTTCCGAGGTCGAGGGCGCCCCCGGACAGCGCCTGGAGCAACGGTGGCCCGGAGGTGAACTCGGCCCATTGCACCCGGTAGGGCAGGTGGTCGAGCTGGCCTGAGGCTCGCATCATCGTCTCCAGCCGCCGCTCCTGGTCGCCGACGCGAAGCGTCACCGCCGCGAGGTCCGCCGAGGCCGGGGAGGGTGAGCCGCTGGCGGGCGTGGAGGAGCAGCCCCCGATGACGAGCGCCATGACGAGCCCGAGCCCCAGGGCGACGCCGCGCCCCCACCTGACGTGTCGCCGTGTCTGCATTCACCCAACCTCCTCGTCGTTCACCTCCAGCCGTGCGAGGATCGCCTCGCGGAGGCGGAGGATGGCGGGGTCGCTCCGCCGTCGCGGCCGGGCGGATGGCACGGCAAGCTCGGACGCGATCCTGCCCTCCACCAACACCAGGACGCGGTCGGCGAGGGTCAAGGCCTCGTCCACGTCGTGGGTCACGAGCAAGATCGTTGGACGGTGCCTCATCCAGAGCTGCCGCACCAGGGCGTGCATGCGGAGCCGGGTCAGGGCGTCGAGGGCGCCGAAGGGTTCGTCGAGGAGCAACAGCTCCGGGGCTCGGACCAGCGCCCGGGCGAGGGCAACCCGTTGCGCCTGGCCGCCCGACAGCTGACGGGGCCAGGCGCGGGCGCGATCCGCCAGGCCCACCTCGGCCAGCAGGTCGGCGGCCCGGGCCTCCCCGCGGGGGAGCCCGAGGGCGACGTTGTCCACGACCCGCAGCCAGGGGAGGAGGCGGTGCTCCTGGAAGACGATGGCCCGTCGCCTCGGCACCACCACGTGGCCCGTCGCCCCTGGGTCGATGCCCGCGAGGATCCGTAGCAGCGTCGTCTTCCCCGAGCCGCTGGCGCCGAGCAGGGCGACGAGCTCGCCAGGGCGTAGCCGCAGGTCGACCCCCTGCAGCACGGGCCGATCGTCGAAGCTCCGCCGCAGGCCCTCGACCTCGACCACGTACCCCGACCCGCTGGGCACCTCCGGCGTCGCCATCAGCTCTCGCGCCATGCCAGCGCCCTCCTCTCCAGGAAGCGGACCAGGGCATCGCTGGCCAGGCCGAGCAGCGCGTAGAGCACCAGGCCGACCACGATGATGTCGGTGCGGAGGAAGTCCTCGGCGTTCTGCATCATGGCCCCGATGCCCGTGGTGGCGTTGATCTGCTCGCACACCACGAGCACGAGCCAAGCGACCCCCATGGCGTATCGGAGGCCGACCAGGAGCGATGCCATGGCGCCCGGCAGCACCACCCGGCGGATCAGCTGCCACCGCGATAGCTCCAGCGTCCGAGCGGCCTCGATCAGCTTGTGGTCGGCGCCAAGGATCCCTGCGTGCAGGTTGAGGTAGACGGGGAAGGCGGTGGCGAACGCGATCATCGCCACCTTGGCCGTCTCGCCGATGCCGAACCAGACGACGAACATGGGGACGAGGGCCAGCGCCGGCAGCGTGCGAAGCATCTGCATCACGGGGTCCACCACGTCACCGCCCAGCCGGGTCAGGCCTGCCACCAACGCCAGCCCGCCTCCCACCCCGATGCCGAGCCCGAGCCCGGTCGCGACCCGTCCGAGCGAGGAGAGCAGGTTCTCCTGCAGCTGCCCGGATTGGATCAGCGCGAGCGTGGTCGCACCGACCGACCAGAGGCTGGGGAAGTACCGCACCGGGATGAGCCCGCTGGTTGAGCCGATGGCCCAGATGGCCAAGAGGACGAGGGGGGCCAGGGCGCGTCGCCATCGGGAGGGCTGCCACCGCCGACTGGGCCGCGCCGGGCGGCGGGTCGCCAGCTGGACGAGGGCACCGACCTCGAGGGTCATGGACGCACCTCGCGGGTGTTCCTGAGCATGCCAAACCACTCCTTGCTCAGAGCTCATCGGTCAGGGGATCGTCCGGAGGGTGAAGGCCGACGGGGACGGGATGAGGCCCCCGTCGGCCGGCCTCGCTCGGGGTCAGCCCCGAGGGAGGCCGAAGGGCGGACGGCGACAGCGGTCGCTGGAGACGAGGCGGTAGTCGACCTCTCGACGCCAGGTGAGGAAGGTCGGGGCGAGAATCTCCATTGTTTTGGTTGAATTTGACCCCCG
>Ga0209061_1001102_pt1 | contig 49516 bp, 42 predicted proteins | sample Coa_R1_10_FD_187157 | JGI IMG/M metagenome (GOLD analysis project Ga0209061, IMG submission 187157) | Surface soil microbial communities from Centralia Pennsylvania, which are recovering from an underground coalmine fire - Coalmine... | ecosystem: Environmental > Terrestrial > Soil >...
AACCCGCAGTCGTCCGGCTACCAGTGGACGCTCGCCGCGGTCGCGGTCGTCGTGTGCGCCCTGGTCTACCTGCTGGTCCGCCGGATCACCGAGTCACCGTACGGCCGCTCGCTGCGCGCCATGCGGGACAACGACGTCGTCGCCGATTCCCTGGGCAAGAACCTGCTCTCGCTGCGCACGGCGATGCTGGTGACGGGCGGCGCGATCGCCGGGCTCAGCGGCGGCATCCTGGTCTCCTACATCACCACCTGGTCGCCGGCGGCGTGGGGGTACGCCGAGACCGTGGTGCTGTTCGCGGCGGTGATCATCGGCGGGGCCGGGAACCACCTCGGCGCGATCCTCGGGGCCGTGCTCGTGCCGGTCGGTTTCGAGGAGGTGACCCGGTACATCCCCTCCTCGAACGGCCTTCCGCCGAACCTGATCCCGTCCCTGGAGTGGGTGGCGATCGGGCTGCTGATCGTGGTGTTCCTCTGGTTCCGGCCGCAGGGGATACTGCCGGAGCCCAAGCGGGTCATCCGGGCCGCGGCGCTCACGGTACCCGGCCCGCCGGCCGCGGCCGGGGCACCGACCGCGGCGGCCGGGGCGCCAGCGGCGTCGCGGCCGCCGGGCACCGCGGTGCCGCCGGGCACCGCCGGGGCGCCGGGTACCGCCGGGGCGCCGGGCCGCCGCCCGGCGACCACCGCGCCCGCCGGTGCCTGGCCGGACGGGTCGGCGCCGCCGGGGCCGGCCGCGGGGCCGGCCGCCGGGCCGCCGGGGCCGGCCGCCGGGCGGGAGATCGTGCTGCAGGCCGTCGACGTAGCACGCGAGTTCGGGGGAGTGCGGGCCGTCGCCGGGGTCTCGTTCGCGGTCCGGCGGGGAACGCTCACCGGGCTGATCGGCCCCAACGGCGCGGGCAAGTCGACCCTGCTGGCCATGCTCGCCGGAACCCTCCCGGTCTCCGCGGGCCGGATCCTGTACCAGGGACAGGATGTCACGAGCCTGCCCGCGTACCGCCGTGCCCGCCTCGGCCTGGTCCGCACGTTCCAGCTCGCCAGCGAGTTCAAGCGGCTGACCGTGCTGGAGAACCTGCTGTCAGCGGTGCCGGGCAACCGGGGCGACTCCCTGCGCGGCGCGCTGGCCGGGCCGCGGTACTGGCGCGGCGACGAAGCGGCGGCGATCGCCAGGGCACAGGCCCTGCTCGCCCGGTTCGGCCTCGACGGGCACGCCAACAGCTATGCCGGGGACCTCAGCGGCGGCCAGCGCAGGCTGGTGGAGATCATGCGCGCGCTGATGGCCGAACCGCGGGTGCTCCTGCTCGACGAGCCGATGGCGGGCGTGCATCCCAGCCTGGCCCGGCGGATCGGCAACGAGCTCACCGCGCTCGCCGCCGGCGGCCTGACCGTGCTCATGGTCGAGCATGAACTGGCCATCATGGACGAGTTCTGCGACCCCGTGGTGGCCATGGCGGAGGGCGCCGTGCTGGCCGAGGGCACCATGGCGGAGCTGAGGAGCCGGACCGAGGTCGTGGAGGCCTACCTTGTCGGCTGAGCGAGCGTCCCGCGGCGCCCCGCTGCGGGCGGCCGGAGTGACCGCCGGCTACGGCGCCGACCCGGTGATCCGGGATATCACGGTGCATGCGGACCCCGGAGAGGTCGTCTCGCTGGTCGGCGCCAACGGCTCGGGAAAGAGCACCCTGCTCAAGAGCCTCGTCGGCGTGGTGCGCGTCAGCGCCGGCGCCGTCACCGTCGGCGAGACGGACGTGACCAACTGGCCGCCCGAAGATGTCGCCAGAGCCGGGGTCGGCTACGTGCCGCAGGTGGATGACGTGTTCGCGCCGCTGACCGTCAGGGAGAACCTGGAGATGGGCGGCTACCTGCTGCGCCCGAAGGAGGTACGGGACCGGGTCGACCGGGTGATCGCGGTCTTCCCGCGGCTCGGCTCGATGCTGACCAGGCACGCGGGCAAGCTGAGCGGCGGGGAGCGGAAAATGCTCGCCATGGGCCGCGTGCTGATGCTGGAGCCGTCCGTGTTCCTGCTGGACGAGCCGACCGCCAACCTCGCGCCGGCCATTGCCCGCGCGCTGCTGGAGGAGCACGTCCGCCGCCTCGCGCAGGATGGCGCCTCGGTACTGGTTGTCGAGCAGCGGGCCAGGGCGGTGCTCGCGATCTCCGACCGGACCTACGTGCTGGCCGGCGGGCAGGTCCGGATGGAGGGCACGCCGGCCGAGCTGGCAGCCAGCCCGGCGTTCGTCGAGTCGTTCCTGGGCGGCACCGTGACACACTGACCCGTCAACGGGCATGTGCCCTGGCTTGACGGCGTTCCCGGTGCCGCCGGCCCGCTTAGTTCCCGGTGCCGCCGGCCCGCTTACGGGGACCGGCCGGATGTGATCGCGTTCCCCGCGCCTCCCGGGAAATGCGCGCCGGATGGGACCGGCCACAAATGGGACCGGCCACAAGCCGATGACAGCCGCAGGCCAGCCGATTAATACCGAAAAATCCTTCATCATGAAGGAAAAAATGGTTATAGGTATAAAAATCTTTCACGTTCATGGTGAACTAGCCAGAGCGGGCACGCAGGCGGGGAAAGGGCGCGGGAAAGGATGTGCCTGCTCCCTGGGATTGGCCAACAGCGTCACTCCCGTGCGCCCGCGCAGCAGACGGCCGTGCCCCGCCGGCCGCACCGGCCGCGGCGGCGTCCCCCCCTGGCCGCACCGGCCGCGGCGGCGCCGGATGGATGTGACATCGAGCCGGTAATAGGCGGCTGAATGCTGCATTCATCCGCCTGCCGCCGGGGCTGTCCCTGCCGCCGGGGCTGTCCCTGCCGCCGCGCGGGCCCGCCGCCAACCCGCGCCGACCCGCGCCGACCCGCGCCGACCCCGCGCCAACCCGCGTCGGCGGCCCGAGCCGCCGGCCCGCGCCGGCCTCTCCGGTCCGGCTAGTAACCAAGTTTCCCAGCGGCCTCGCTGGTCCCTGCGAGGCCATCGGCTGCCGAGCCTCTCCCGGTAGTACCGCGCCTCGTCCCAGGCCTCGCGCACCTTCCGCTGCATGCGTTCCTGGCTGCGGGAGATCGCCGCAGCGCAGTAGATCATCGCGACGAGGGCGCCGACTGCCATCCCGAGGACCAGGCAGGCGGTCCCGAACAGCAGGTATGTGGCCATAAAACTACAGTGCCGCTATTTAACGGCCTGTAACCGGATGAGGACGCCGGGACTCGTCGGAAACCGTCGAATTATGTCCTGGCCAGGGCATACGGGGACGCCGGGAGGCGGCGGCTATGATCTTGGTGGAGCCTACTGTGAGTGAGCGATGGATGACTTCCCGTCAGAAGAGCAGATGCAGTCGTTCGCGGCCGCGCTGCGCGCGCTGATCACACCAGGCGTCTACGCCGCCGAGCTCGAGACCTCGCCGCTGATAGAGCTGCCGGCGGTGGAAGTGCGGGCAGGTCCGGACGCGCCCCGGACGGTCCGCGCCCAGGTGTTCATCGAGCTGCTCGAGAACGTGATCAACGTCCGGCTGAACGCTGCCGACCGGGCCGCGGCGAGCATCCTGTTCGGCACCGGACCCTGGTCCGGCGTGCCCGTCCGGGAGCGGCACCACGCGGTGGCCAAGCTGCGGAACAAGCGCTGGACCTGGGAACGGAACTACCGCAAGGAACCCCTTAGCCGCGACCTGCTCACCGTCCTGCGCGCGCTGATCAGGGAGGACGGCGCTGCGCCCGAGGCGGAGCCCCGGACCGCGGCCGACGGCTCACGGTCCGCGGCCGACGGCTCACGGTCCGCGGCCGACGGCTCACGGTCTGAGGCCGAAGCCGAGTTCGAGGCGGAGTATCACCTCCGCCGCCTGGGCAGGCGGCGGACCGCCTACCCGCTTGACATGAGCCTGGAGCAGCTGCGCACGGCAGGGCTCATCGTCCCCGCCAAACTCGGGAGGTACCACGAGCGGCAGGCGTCGCATCAGCCCTCAGGCCTCGCGGAGGTCATCGGCTTCCTCCAGGAAGGCCGTACCGTGCTGCTGCTCGGCGAGCCGGGTTCCGGTAAGACGGTCGCGATGTACCAGCTGGCCGGCGCGTGCCTCGCGGCGGGCCTGACGCCGGTCCCGGTACGCGCCCGGGACGCCGCCGGGATACTGGCGCGGGAGGGGTGGCGGAGCATCAGGGAGAGCGGCGGGCCGCGCGTCGTCGTGCTGCTCGACGGGCTCGACGAGGCCGTCGAGCTCATCGCCCAGGACAGGGGGCGCTTCGCCGCGGACCTGCGGGACCTGCTCTCGGCCGGCCCCTACGTCGTATCGTCCCGCGTCCGCGAGTACGAGGAGCTCGTGTCCGGCGGATTCGCCGATCCGGGATTCGACGAGGTGTACGTGATCGAGCCGTGGACGCTGGAGACCGACTTCCAGGAGTACCTGTCGCGGCTGGCCCGCGCGGGCCTGCTGCCCGATCCGAACCTGTACGAGGCGGTGCGCGGCTCAGCCGATCTGGCCCGGCTGGTGAGCAGGCCGCTGTACGCGCGGATGCTGACGTTCGTCGGCGGGCAGCTGGCACGGGGGCTGCGCGACCCGGTGTCCTTCTACGGGGAATACCTGACCAAGCTCGCGCGGGTCACCGACTACTCGCTGGAAAGCCAGGGGGTGCTGACCGGAGGCGCGCTCCAGCTATGGCAGGCCGCCGCCTGGATCATCTACTCGGCAGGCGGCACGGCGACCGACATGATCCCGCTCGCCGACATAGAACCGCGGCTGCCCGACCTGCTGCCCCACCGGTATGCCAGGAGGGTGCTCGATCAGATCATCGAACGCGGCAGCTCGCACGGCCGGGAGACCGGGCAGTTCATCCACTACTCGTTTTACGAGTACCTTGTCGCCCGCGAGGTCTGCGACCGGATTCTGCGCAAGCCCGGCCCGGCGGACCTCGCCGAGACGCTCAAGGGCGGCCTGCCGCGCGAGATAAGGCAATACCTCATCGGCCAGCTGCGGGTAAGCAACGACACCAGCCTCAGGGAGACGCTGCTCGGCTCCTATACGGCCGTCCGCCGCATGCCGGGCATCCCGGACAAGGACCGGCTCTCGGTCTGCAGCCTGCTCATCTACCTGATATCCAGGGTGATCGACCCGTGCGAGGAATGGCTGCGGGGAATGGCGGCGGAAGAGGATACCGCCTTCCTGCGCAACAGCATCCTGTGGGCGATGTGCCATGCCGGCTCGGGCTGGGCATTGCGCGAGTTCTGCGCCGCGCTGGCGGCCCAGCCGCAGACGCGGAGCGAATGCCGTGGCTACATGCTCTATTACTACGGTGACATACCCGGGGACGAGGGGCCGCCGTATTACGACGACCCGCCGCACGCGGCCGGCTGCACGCTCACCCGCCGGCGGGTCATGGACCTGTTCGGCCGGGATGATCTCACGGTCACCGTCTCGGCCGAACGCTGCTTCATCGACCTGTACGTGTTCCTTGACATCCTCGGCACGCGCGGAATCACGGTGGACCGGGCCGACGCCAGGACGCTGCGGAGGACCATCCAGAGCCTGCGCGCGGCCGGCCTGCCGGGCGCCCTGCTCGCCCGGCTGACGCGGCTGGCCGCCCGCGCGGGAGCCGCCGGATAGCGGTTCCCGCGCGGGAGCCGCCCGGTAGCGGTTCCCGGGCAGGACCCGCCCGGTAGCGGTTCCCGGGCTGGCGGCGCCCTGCCCGGGCCGCCCGGGATAAAGTCCATTCCATGGGCCCGGAGCTGATCGATCGCGGCGTGGCGCTCCGCCGCGCGCTGACCCAGGCAGGCGGCCTGACCGCGATCGGCCGGCTGACCGCCGCCCGCGCCGGCCTGGCCCGCGCGGACCGCGAGATGCTGCTCCGCTGGGCCGATGACGCGGTACGCGGGGTCTTCGAGGTCCGCGCGGCGGCGGACGGGGCGGTCACCATGCTCAACCTGGTCGACGACCTCAGCTACCGCGGCTACGGCCTCGCCCGGCCGGCGTCCCCGGGAAGCTTCGTCGCCGGCACCCTGCTCCCGCTGACCGACGACGACGAGGCATGGCTCGCCTCGGGCGCCGAGACGTTCTACCCGAGTACCGACTCCCGGCAGGTCGCGCGCCTCGCGATCGACATGGCGACCCGGGAGCCGGACCTGGTGTTCCGCAACCCGGAGAAGGTCAAGCAGGGCTGGGAGCACATGCGGCGGGACCGGGAGGAGTTCCTGGCCTTCTTCGGCAGCGACGAACTGGTGCTGCCCACGGTCGAGGCCGAAGGACGGCTGAACGCCTACTACCGGCGCCGGCGGGACGCGGCCCTGGCCGCGCGCGGACGGCACCGCGCGGTCAGCGACACCGGCGAGACCACGTTCGTCATGCCCGAGGGCTTCTTCGAGTTCGACACCGTCGGCATCATCTACGACGAGCTCGACGGGTTCGTGGTCGTGCCCGAGTACGGGATGCTCCGGGCGCTGTTCGCCAACCCGGAGCTTGCCGGCGACCGCGAGCACGCGAACGTGCTGCGGGCCTACCTGCGCGAGGACACGATCCCGCCGCTGCCGCTGCGCCGGATGGCGGCGGCCTTCCCCGCCCACGCCGACGCCGTCTTCCGGCGGGTGCTCGGGAACAGGAACTTCACCTGGAGCCAGCACGGGGAAAGCCTGCTCCGCAAGCGCAAGCCCGGCTACTACCAGAGCGAGCCGCTGCCCGGGGTGGCCGTGCTCAGCGACCGGGTGCTCGAGCTGGCGCGCGGCGGGGGCTCTTGAGCTTTGCCCCAGCGGCGCACCAGCGGCGCACCAGCGGGTGTCCGCCGGGGTGCTTGAGCTGGCGCGCGGCAGGGGCTGACGCCGCCCGCCGCGCGCGCCCGTTCCGGCGGGCCGCCAGGCCGTCTGCCCGCCGCGGTTCTTATCGCGCCGTTCTTATCGCGCCGCGCCATGTCCCATGCCAGCCACCAGGCCCGCCTTTGCCTCGCCTGCCTTGACTGCCTTGACTGCCTTAACCGGCACATGAATCTCTATACGCCGAAATACCGTACATGAGACACTGGGCCCAATGTCCCGGACAGCGCGGGCGGGGCGGCCCTGAGAGGGGGAGGGCCGGGACGCGGGGTCGCCGTCAGTACCTGATGGCGATCTCGCGCCCATCGTCCCCCCGCTGCGCGGGCGGATCGGGCAGCACGCGGGCCGTCCCGGCGGCGATCCGGCGCGCGCTCCACGCCACCGCGGCCGCGTCGAGCAGGTCGTCCTCGGCCGCGCCCGGCACGCTGGCCGGCAAGGGGACGCCGGCGCCCGCCAGCAGCGCGCGGCGGCGGGCCCGTCCCGCCGGCGAATGCTTGGTCTCCGCCAGCGGCGCGCCGGCCAGCTCGGCGAACGACAGCTCCGGGTGCACCTCGCACAGCCGGCACGCCGCCTGCCGCCGGAACCCGTCGGCCTCGAGCAGCTTGCCGCGCAGCCCCCATGCCTGGGCGGACAGCCCGCGGCCGGTGAGCTCGCGGCAGCACCTGTTCGCCTCGGCGTAGGAGTCCCGCGCCCACACGGCACGGGGCGGGATCGCGAACACGCAGCAGCCGCGCCTCCCGAGCGCCCGGCGCGCCAGCAGGTCGGCGGTCCGCCAGCCGTCCGCGGGCAGGCCCAGCGGCATGTCGATCCCGGTGATGCCCGCCAGCGGCAGGGCGCCGAGCGTCGCGGCGACCGCGACGCTCGCCCCGGAGGGCGTGAGCGTGACCGCGACCCAGCCGCTCCCGCACGCGTCGACGCCTGTCACGAGCACCATGAAAACCTTTTGTATCCCGAACGCACGCGTGGCGGCTCCGGGGAGCCGAAGGTGCGCCCCGCCGATTACCCGCGCCGCCACCGGTGCGGCGACCGGCCCCGCGCGTTACCGTGGTGCTGTATTGATGCGGGACGCGTTCGGGGGAACGGTCTCCCGGGGGCAAGGACCGGCCTGCCTGATCGGTGAGGTCGTCGGGGGGTGCTCGGCGGGCTCGCTTACGCGGGCGTCCGCGCGGATCGGCGCGGACGCGGCGAACCGGCCTGGCACCTGAGGTGCCGGGTGATGAGGACCGGCCGGAACGGCGAGTAAGCGGAGCGACGACATGAAAAAACTGATCAACTCGGCAGACACCGTAGTCACCGACGCGCTGGCCGGCCTGGCCGCCGCGCACCCGGAGCTGCGGGTGGACGTGGAAAACAAGGTCATCCTGCGGGCCAGCGGCCCGACAGCCGGCAAGGTCGGGCTGGTGTCCGGCGGCGGGTCCGGGCACGAGCCGCTGCACGGCGGGTTCGTCGGCTACGGCATGCTCGACGCCGCCTGCCCCGGCGAGGTGTTCACCTCACCGGTGCCCGACCAGATGCTGCTGGCCACGCGGGCGGTCAGCGGCGGCGCCGGCGTGCTGCACATCGTGAAGAACTACACCGGCGACGTGCTCAACTTCCAGATGGCCGCCGAGCTGGCCGAAGATGAGGACATCGAGGTCGCCAGCGTGATCGTCAACGACGATGTGGCGGTCGTGGACTCCCTCTACACCGCGGGACGCCGCGGCGTCGGCGCCACCGTGTTCGTGGAGAAGATCGCCGGCGCGCTCGCCGAAGAGGGCGCCGACCTCGCCTCCGTCGCCGCGGTGGCACGGGAGGTGAACGAGCGGTCCCGGTCGTTCGGGATCGCGCTCAGCCCGTGCATCACCCCGGCGGCCGGCAAGCCGACCTTCGAGCTGGGCGACTCGGAGGTCGAACTCGGCATCGGCATCCACGGCGAGCCGGGCCGGACGCGCGGCCCGATGCGGTCCGCGCGCGAGCTCGCGGCGGTCGCGCTGGACGCGATCGGCGCGGACATCCCGCTGGACGGGGACCTGCTCGTCATGGTCAACGGCATGGGCGGCACGCCGCTCATCGAGCTGTACCTCATGTTCCACGAGGTCCGCGAGTACATCCGGGCGCGCGGCGGCCGGATCGCCCGCAACCTCGTCGGCAACTACATCACCAGCCTGGAGATGCAGGGGTTCTCGGTCACGGTCTGCCGCCTGACCGGGCAGCTGACCAGGCTGTGGGACGCGCCGGTGGAAACGCCCGGGCTGAGGTGGGGACGCTAGCTTCCATGGACACCGCAGTCTTCCGCGCGTGGATCCGCGTCGCCGGCGAGGTGATCGAGGCCAACCGCGACCACCTCACCCAGCTGGACGCGGCGATCGGCGACGCCGACCACGGGATAAACATGACCCGCGGCTTCGCCGCCGTGACCGCCGCGATCGAGGGGGCGGCGACCCCGGGGGCGGTGCTCACCGTCACGGGCAGCACGCTGATCTCCACGGTGGGCGGCGCCTCCGGGCCGCTGTACGGGATGGCCTTCCGCCGTGCCGGCAAGGCTCTCGGGACCGCACCCGAGGTCGGCCTGCCCGAGCTCGGGCGCGCCCTGGAGGCGGCGCTGGCGGGCGTGCAGCAGCTCGGCGCGGCCCGCGAGGGAGACAAGACCATGGTCGACGCGCTCGCCCCGGCCATCCGGGCGTTCGGCAAGGCGGTCGCGGAGGGGGCGGCGGCGGGCGACGCCCTGGCCGCCCTCGCCGAGGCCGCGGCAGCAGGCGCGGCGGCCACCGTCCCGATGGAGGCGCGCAAGGGCCGGGCTTCCTATCTCGGCCCGCGCAGCATCGGCCACGAGGACCCGGGCGCGGCGTCCACCGCGCTGATCCTGGCCGCTCTCCGGGACACGGTAGCGCGGGAGACCGGGGCGCGATGACCGCCTGCCGGGGACGGGAGCCGGGGAGGACGAGGACCTGGGCGGCGCGCCGGCCGGATCACGGCACCCGTCCAGCCCGCGTCACCTGCTCAGCAATGCCGGGCAACATTCAGGACGTGCCATGCCACAGGTAGGGATCGTGCTGGTCTCGCACAGCGTCCGGCTCGCCGAGGGGGCGGCGGACCTGGCCGCGCAGGTCGGCGGGGGAACCGTCACGGTGATCGCCGCCGGCGGCACCGACGACGGCGGCCTCGGCACCAGCGCGGCGAAGGTAGAGCGGGCGCTGCGCCTCGCGGACGGCGGCGCGGGCGTGGTCGTGCTTCCCGACCTGGGCAGCGCGGTCCTCACCGTGCGGGCGCTGATCGAGGAGGTGCCGGACCTGGCAGTGACGCTCGCGGACGCGCCGTTCGTCGAGGGCGCGGTGGCGGCCACCGTGGCCGCCGCCGCGGGCGCGGACCTGACGGCGGTCGCCAAGGCCGCGGAGGAGGCGTGGCGTGCCCGCAAGCTCTGAGTCGATCACGCTGTCCGGCGACCTGCACGCCCGCCCGGCGGGTGCGCTGGCCGTCGCGGCCGGGCGGTTCGCGTCGGCGGTGTCGGTGACGGCCGGCGGCCGCACGGTGGACGCCAAGAGCGTGCTCGGCGTGATGGGCCTGGGCGCGACCAGCGGGCAGCGGGTCACGGTGTCCGCCGACGGGCCGGACGCCGAGGAGGCGGTGGCGGCGCTCATCGCCATCCTCGGCGAGGCGACCCGGGTCGGCGGCTAGCGGGCGATCCGGTGAGCGCCGTCCGTCCGGGAGCTGTTCAATGCGATTCCGAACGGATAGCGTCCTTCGCCGGTTTTGCCGCGGATTAACCGGCTTAGTATGCCACCCGATCCCGGGGCGGGCATCCTGCTCCATTAAGATCGCAGCGTGGGCGACCGGATCGTTACCTGGCCGAACGCGCTGAGCGCTGCCCGGCTGGCCGGCGTGCCCGTGTTCTTGTGGCTGGTCATCGGCCCGCGGACCACGCGAACCGACCTCATCGCGGTCGGGATCCTCGCCGCGGCCGGCCTGAGCGACTGGCTCGACGGGAAGCTGGCCCGGATGCTCAACCAGGCGAGCCGGCTCGGCCAGCTGCTCGACCCGGCCGCGGACCGGCTCTACATCGCCGCCACGATCATCGCCCTGGCGATCCGCGGGATCATCCCCTGGTGGCTGTTCGGCGCGCTCGCGGGGCGCGAGCTCTGCGTGGGGATCGCCCTGCTTGCCCTGAGACAGCGCACCCCCTATTCCGCGCTGCACGTCAGCTTCGTCGGCAAGGCGGCCACGCTATGCCTTATGTACGCTTTCCCGCTTTTGTTCCTCGGTGCGCATGGCGGTCCGGCGGCGGAAATCGTCCGCGTGTTCGGGTGGGCCTTTGCCATATGGGGTACGGCCTTGTACTGGTGGGCGGCGGTGTTGTATCTCACCCAAGTAAGGGACCTGGTGAAAGGAGCGGCTGCGTCTTGAAGGCTGTCGTCATGGCAGGCGGCGAGGGCACCCGGCTTCGCCCGATGACCGCAAACCAGCCCAAGCCGCTGCTGCCGGTCGCCAACCGGCCGATCATGGAGCACGTCCTGCGCCTGCTCAAGAAGCACGGGTTCAAGGAGACCGTCGTCACCGTGCAGTTCCTCGCGGCGCTTGTGCGCAACTATTTCGGCGACGGCGAGGACGTGGGCATGTCCTTGCAGTACGCGACCGAGGAAATGCCGCTCGGCACCGCTGGCAGCGTGAAGAACGCCGAGGACGCGCTCAGGGACGACGCGTTCCTGGTGATTTCCGGGGACGCGCTCACCGATATGGACCTCTCGGAGATGGTCCGGTTTCACAAGGAGAATGGCGCGCTCGTCACCGTGGGGCTGACCCGGGTGCCCGACCCCCTGGAATTCGGCATCGTCATCGCGGACGAGGACGGGCGGATCCAGCGGTTCCTTGAGAAGCCGACGTGGGGCCAGGTGTTCTCCGACACGGTGAACACCGGCGTCTACATCATGGAGCCGGAGGTTCTCGCCGAGGTCTCGCCGAAGGAGTCCGTGGACTGGTCGCACGACGTGTTCCCCAAGCTGCTCGCGCGCGGCGCGCCGCTGTTCGGCTATGTGTCCGACCGGTACTGGGAAGACGTCGGCACGCTGGAGAGCTACCTGAAAGCGCAGGCCGACGTGCTCAGCAGGAGGGTGGACACCGACATCGCCGGGTTCGAGGTCTCCCCGGGGGTGTGGGTCGCCGAGGGCGCCGACGTGGACCCGGACGCGGTGCTGACCGGGCCGCTGTGCATCGGCGACTACGCGAAGATCGAGGCGGGCGCGCACCTGCGCGAGTACAGCGTGATCGGCGCCAACGTGGTGGTCAAGGAGGGCGCGTTCATCCACCGCGCGGTGGTGCACAACAACGTGTTCGTCGGCCAGGGCACCACGCTGCGCGGCTGTGTCGTCGGCAAGAACACCGACGTGATGCGGCTGGCGCGGATCGAGGAGACCGCGGTCGTCGGCGACGAGTGCGTGATCGAGCCGGAGGCGTACATCTCGGCCGGGGTGAAGGTCTACCCGTTCAAGACCATCGAGGCCGGCGCCGTCGTCAACAACTCGGTGATCTGGGAATCGCGCGGGCAGCGGACCCTGTTCGGCCAGCGAGGCGTGTCCGGGCTGATCAACGTCGAGGTCACGCCCGAGCTGTGCGTCCGGCTGGCGTCCGCGTACGCGACCATGCTGAAGAAGGGGTCAACCGTGACCACGTCGCGCGACGTGTCCCGGGCGGCCCGGACGCTCAAGCGGGCCGTGCAGGGGGCCCTGAACGCCTCCGCGATCAACGTGGTGGACCTGGAGGCGCTGCCGCTGCCGGTCGCGCGGTTCGAGACCGCCCGCGGCGACTACAGCGGCGGCATCGCGCTGCGCACCACCCCCGGCGACACCCAGTCGATCGACATCATCTTCCTCGACGAGCGCGGGGCCGAGCTCTCCCAGGCGGCGCAGCGCCGGCTGGAGCGGGTCTTCTCCCGGCAGGAGTTCCGGCGGGCGTTCCCCGGCGAGATCGCCGAGCTCTCCTACCCGCCGCGCGTCGTCGAGTGGTACAACCACGAGCTGCTGCGCAGCGTCGATCTCAGCGGGGTGCGCGGCGCGGGCCTGAAGGTGGTCGCGGACTGCGCCGGCGGGACCGTGTCGCTGGTCCTGCCCACCCTGCTGGGCCGGATCGACGTCGAGGTGCACACGCTGAACAACCGGCTCGACGAGGTGACGCCGACGCAGACCGTCGCGCAGCAGCGGGCCGGGATGCAGCGCCTGGCGGAGGTCGTCTCCTCCTCCAAGGCGGCCTTCGGCGTCCGGTTCGACCCCGTGGGGGAGCGGATCCAGCTGGTCGACGAGAAGGGAGCGCTGGTCAGCGACGAGCGCGCGCTGCTCGTGGTGCTCGACCTGGTGGCCGCCGAGCGGCGGCACGGCCGGGTGGCGCTGCCGGTGACCACGACCCGGGTGGCCGAGCAGGTCTGCCGGTTCCACGGCGTGCAGGTGTCCTGGACCCCGACGTCCATGGACGCGCTGACCAACGCGGCGGCGGGCGACGACGTGATCTTCGCGGCGGACGGGCGCGGCGGGTTCGTGGTGCCCGAGTTCGGGCGCACCATCGACGGCATCGCCGCCTTCGTGCGGCTGCTCGGCCTGGTGGCGCGGACCCGGCTGACGCTGAGCCAGATCGACGCGCGGATCCCGCAGGCGCACCTGCTGCGCCGCTCCATACCCACCCCCTGGGCGGCCAAGGGCAGCGTGATGCGGACCGTGGTGGAGGCGGCCGGGAACCGGCCGGTCGACACGACGGACGGGGTGCGCATCGTGGACGGGGACCGGGGCTGGGTGCTGGTGCTGCCGGATCCGGCCGACGCGGTGACCCACCTGTGGGCGGAGGGCGCCGACGCCGATTCCGCCCAGCTGTTGCTCGACGAGTGGGCGGCGGTGGTGGAACAGGCGGATCAGTAGGCGCAGGCAGGTGAGCCGGCGGGCGCCGCGGGGCGGGCGCGGGCCGGTAGCGGGCGCCGGGATTGTCCCGGTAAGGCCGGGTCGTCGGCCGGCGACGGGGACGAACACCGCGGGCGCGCGTGCGATCCCGGTAACAGCAGGCCGATTATGACCCCGCGCTCAGGTAATCTGTGTTAATTACGCAGACGTGCGAATTTCGCGATGCACAGGGGACCGGCCGCGGGCATCGCATGCTTGCGCCGTGCGCGTGACCCGGAGGTGAAGCGGCTGTGTGGCGGAAACGTCGCGAACAGGACGGCATGCACAGGGGCGGCCTGCGCAGGCTGTTTGCGTGGCGCGTGGACCGGCAGCCCTCCGCACAGGTACCGTTGGCAACGTCGCCGGATGCGATGCTGCGCGAGGGGGCCATGCCAGGAGAGGGGAGGCCGGGCGGAGCCATGCCAGGTGTGTACTGTTCCCGGTGTAACCGGCCGAACCCGGACGGGGCCAGGTACTGCTCCAACTGCGGCGCCCCGCTGCTGCGCGCCGACACGGGCAGCTGGGGCGTGCTGGGTGCCGAGCGGCCGGGCGAGACCACCTCGACGATCTCGCCGATCGGCGGCGAGCCGGACTACGCCGACGAGCCGTCGCCCGACTTCTCGGCGGTCGATTCGCTGCCCCCGGGGACGGCGCTGCTCGTCGTGCTGCGCGGTCCGAACGCCGGCAGCCGCTTCCTGCTCGACGACGACTTCACCAGCACCGGCCGCCACCCGGACAGCGACATCTTCCTCGACGACGTCACGGTGTCCCGGCGGCACGCGGAGTTCTACCGCCATGGCGACCGCTTCATCGTCCGCGACGTCGGTAGCCTGAACGGCACTTACGTGAACCGGGAGCGGATCGAGGAGGCCGAGTTGTTCGGCGGCGACGAGGTGCAGATCGGCAAGTTCCGGCTGCTGTTCCTGACCCGCAGCCCGGAGCTCGGCAGGCGTCGCGGACCTGGAGCGCAGGATTACGCATGACCGGCGGTCACCGCTCGGCGTTCGCACACGGCGGGCCGGCCCGGGCCAGCGTGGGGATCGGGCAGGTGCTGGCCGAACTGCGCGGGGAATTCCCCGATATCAGCCCGTCGAAGATCCGTTTCCTTGAGGCGGAGGGGCTCATCCGGCCCGCCCGCGCGGAATCCGGGTACCGCCGGTTCGCGGCGGCCGACATCGAGCGGCTGCGTTTCATCCTCACCGCGCAGCGGGACGAGTACCTGCCGCTCCGGGTGATCAAGGAGCGGCTTGCCGCCCTGGACGGCGGCGGTCCGGGCACGGCGCCGCCGCCGGTCGCGATGACCCGCAGCGAACTGCTCGAGGCGGCGGGCGCGGACGAGGAGATCCTCGCCGAGCTCGAGGACTACGGGCTGGTCCGCCACGGGCGGACCTACGGGACGCAGGCCCTCTCCGTGGTCCGGGCGGCGGTGGCGGTGCGCGAGTACGGCATCCAGCCGCGGCACTTGCGCGCGGTCAAGGCGGCGGCTGAGCGCGAGGTTTCCCTGGTCGAGCAGGTGGTGGCGCCGCTGGCCCGGCAGAAGGGCAGCCGCGAGCCGGCGCTGCGGGCCGCGCGCGACGTCGCCGGGCACATCGCCCGGCTGCACGCTACCTTGGTGGAAGACGGACTTAACGAGGCCGGCCTGGCATCGGGGCGGCCCGCGGCGGGTACATCTCCTACCGTGCCACGGGAAGCCCCGGGGCTCCGCTCGGCGTCCGGCCGGTAGCGGGTGTAGTTTGGCAAGAAGAGTGATTTGGTTCGCTTAGCGTCGCTCAGCGTCGCTCGGCGTGTGGGAGGACGGAGCTCTAGTGCGGCGGATGGAGGTCGTCGGCGTCCGAGTCGAGATGCCGTCCAACAGCCCGATCGTCCTGCTGAAAGAGGCGCAGGGGGACCGGTACCTGCCCATCTGGATCGGGGCGGTGGAAGCGACGGCGATCGCCTTCGCCCAGCAGGGCATGGTATCGCTGCGTCCGTTGACCCACGACCTGTTCCGCGATGTGCTCGAAGTGCTGAACGTGCAGTTGCGCACGGTCAACATCACGGCGCTGCGGGACGGGATCTTCTACGCCGACCTGGTGTTCTCGAACGGGGCGGAGGTCAGTGCCCGTCCCTCGGACTCGATCGCACTGGCGCTGCGCACGGGCGCGGCGATCTTCGCGACCGACGAGATCCTCGACGAGGCCGGCGTGGCGATCCCGGACGAGCAGGAGGACGAGGTCGAGAAGTTCCGGGAGTTCCTGGACACGATCTCGCCCGAGGACTTCGGGCGCTCCACGTGACACGGTCGCGGAGCTTGTAGAGGCGCTGGTCGAACTGGGGTGCTTTTGCCCGCCAATGTCGCGACTCGCCGTGCGTGATCGTTGACGTGCCTCCCCGGGAGGCTTACGGTGCCAGTGCCGGGGGTAGTCACAGGAGGTGGCCGTGTCGGTATCAAAGGGTGGGTCCGGGGCTCTTCAGGGCGCGCTCTCCGACTGCGACGCCGAGATCGGCTACCGGGGTCCCACGGCCTGCGCGGCGGCGGGCATCACCTACCGCCAGCTGGATTACTGGGCGCGCACCGGCCTGGTCGAGCCGAGCGTCCGCGCCGCGCACGGGTCGGGGTCGCAGCGGCTGTACGGGTTCCGTGACATCCTCGTGCTCAAGGTGGTCAAGCGGCTCCTCGACACGGGCATCTCGTTGCAGCAGATCAGGGCGGCGGTGCGGCACCTGCGCGACCGCGGTACCGAGGACCTCGCCCAGGTCACGCTGATGAGCGACGGGGTGAGCGTCTACGAGTGCACCTCGCCGGACGAGCTGGTGGACCTGCTCGCCGGGGGCCAGGGCGTGTTCGGCATCGCGCTCGGCCGGGTATGGCAGGAAGTCGCGGGTGAGCTGGCCGAGCTTCCCGCGGTCCGCGCCGAGGACGGCCTGATCGCGACCGGGACCGACGAGCTCGCGACGCGCCGGGCCCGTAAGACGGGCTTATCCGCTCCCGATCCGCTAGACTGCCTCCTAAGCCAGTTATCCCGGCCGGGAGAGACCCTGACCGCGCCGCGCGGGCAGGGCGCCGAAGGGGCAACACTTCCCCGGAACCTCTCAGGCACCAAGGACCGGCGGGATAGGCACTCTGGAGCCGGATCGGCGACAGACGGGGAGTCCAGACCGGGGAGGCTCCGTGAGCGCCGATTTGTCCTTTTTCTCGGCTCGTCACATCGGTCCGTCAGCCGAAGAGCAGCGGGCGATGCTCGCCACGCTCGGTTATTCCTCCCTTGACGACCTGCTCGCCGCCGCGCTCCCGCCCGGGACCGCCGCTCCCGCCAGCCTGAGCTCCCTGCCCCGGCCGCGCAGCGAACGGGAGGTGCTCGCCGAACTGCGCCGCCTCGCGTCCCGCAACACCGTGCGCGTGTCCATGATCGGCCTCGGCTACTACGACACGATCACGCCCGCGGTGATCCGCCGCAACCTGCTGGAGAACCCCGCCTGGTACACCGCGTACACGCCGTACCAGCCGGAGATCTCGCAGGGCCGCCTGGAGGCGCTGCTGAACTTCCAGACGATGGTCTCCGACCTGACCGCGCTGCCGGTCGCCAACGCCTCCCTGCTGGACGAGGCCTCCGCCGCGGCCGAGGCGATGACGCTCGCCCGCCGGGCCGCCCCCTCCGGGGACGCGAACGTGTTCCTCGCCGACGCGGACTGCCTCCCGCAGACCCTCGCGGTGCTCCGCACCCGGGCCGAGCCGCTGGGCATCGACCTTCGCGTCGCCCCCGTCACCGCGGAAACCGACTTCACCGGCGCCTTCGGCGTCCTCCTGCAGTATCCCGGCGCGTCCGGGGAAGTCCGCGACCTCACCCCCGTGATCGAGGCCGCCCACGCCGCCAGGGCCACGGTAGCGGTGGCCGCCGACATCCTGGCGCTGACGCTGCTAAGGCCCCCTGGCGAGATGGGCGCCGACGTCGCGGTCGGCTCCACGCAGCGGTTCGGCGTGCCGATGTTCTACGGCGGCCCGCACGCCGCCTACATGGCCGTCCGCGAGGACCTCAAGCGCCAGCTCCCCGGCCGCCTGGTCGGCGTCTCGGTGGACGCGGACGGCCGCCCCGCCTACCGGCTGGCCCTGCAAGCGCGCGAGCAGCACATCCGCCGGGAGCGGGCGACCAGCAACATCTGCACCGCCCAGGTCCTGCTCGCCATCGCGGCCAGCATGTACGCCTGCTACCACGGCGCGGAGGGCCTGACCGCCATCGCGCGGGGCGTGCACCGCAGCGCGGCCACCCTCGACGCCACCCTCCGCCGCTATGGCCTCCGCACGGGCGGCGGCGTGTTCTTCGACACCGTCCGGGTGCTGCTGCCGAGCCCGACCGAGGCCAAGGCGGCGCTGCGCCGTGCGCGCGAGGCCGGGTACAACCTGTGCGACGCGGGCGGCGGCGTGGTCCAGGTGGCGTGCGACGAGACGACGACCGCCGGGCACCTGCGCGACGTGGTCGCCGCTCTCGCCGGCGCCTCCATGGTCGGGAGCGGGCTGGACAGCGGTGACGTGCGGCTGGTCACCGTCACCGAGGACGCCATCCCGCCGTCGCTGGCGCGCACGTCCAAGTTCCTCACCCACCCGGTGTTCAGCGCTCACCGCAGCGAGACCGCGATGCTGCGCTACCTGCGCAGGCTCGCCGATCTCGACGTGGCGCTCGACCGGTCGATGATCCCGCTCGGCTCGTGCACGATGAAGCTCAACGCGACGGCCGAGATGGAGGCGATCACCTGGCCGGAGTTCGCCGGCCTGCACCCGCTGGCGCCCGCCGCGGACGCGGCGGGCTATGCCGAGCTGATCGGCGACCTGGAGCGCTGGCTGTGCGCGGTGACCGGCTATGACGCCGTGTCCGTCCAGCCGAACGCCGGCTCGCAGGGCGAACTCGCCGGCCTGCTCGCCATCCGGGCCTACCACGCGTCGGCCGGCCGTGCCGAGCGCGACGTCTGCCTGATCCCCGAGTCGGCGCACGGCACCAACGCGGCCAGCGCGGTGCTGGCCGGCCTGCGCGTGGCCGTCGTCAGGTGCGGCGGCGACGGGGCCGTCTCGCTCGCCGACCTCCGGGCCAAGCTGGCCGCGCACGAGGGCCGGGTGGCGGCGATCATGCTGACCTACCCGTCCACCAACGGGGTCTACGAGACCACGGTCGCGCAGGTCTGCGACCTGGTGCACGAGGCCGGCGGCCAGGTATACATCGACGGCGCCAACCTCAACGCCCTGGCGGGGCTCGCGTCGCCCGCCCTGCTCGGCGGCGACGTGTCCCACCTGAACCTGCACAAGACGTTCTGCATCCCGCACGGCGGCGGCGGCCCCGGCGTGGGCCCGGTCGCCGTCAAGGCGCACCTGGCCCCGTTCCTGCCGGGCCGGTCCGCGGGCCCCGTCGCCGCCGCGCCCTGGGGCTCGGCGGGCATCCTGCCGATCTCGTGGGCGTACATCGCGATGATGGGCGCCGAGGGCCTGCGGCAGGCGACCGGGGTGGCGGTGCTGTCGGCGAACTACATCGCCCGCCGCCTCGCGCCGTACTTCCCGGTGCTGCACACCGGCCGGAGCGGCCTTGTCGCCCACGAGTGCGTCGTGGACCTGCGCAGGCTTCCCGGCGGCATCACCGTCGACGACGTGGCCAAGCGGCTGATCGATTACGGCTTCCACGCGCCGACGATGTCGTTCCCGGTGGCCGGCACGTTCATGATCGAGCCGACCGAGAGCGAGAACCTCGCGGAGATCGACGAGTTCTGCGACGCGATGATCTCGATCAGGGCCGAGATCGACAAGGTCGCCTCGGGCGAGTACGACGCCGCCGACAACCCGCTGAAGAACGCGCCGCACACCGCGCAGATGCTGATCGTGGGGGAGTGGAAGCACCCGTACCCGGCCGCCGACGGCGGCTATCCGGGGCTGTCCGCCACGGGCGCGGGCCGCCGCGCGAAGTACTGGCCCCCGGTGCGCCGCGTCGACCAGGCATACGGTGACCGCCACCTGGTCTGCGCCTGCCCGCGCCCGGAAGCCTTCGGGTAGCCCGGCTCAGGGGCGCCCGGGAAGCTGGCCGCGGTTCCCGCTGCTACACCATGGGGAACCGCGGCCAGGCCGCGGCGGGACCGGCGGCGGGGGGAGAGAAGCCCCTGGGGATGACGGCGGCGGAGGAGGGACCGCCGCCGTGCCGGTTCGCCGCGTCCCCGCGGGAGACGGGCGCGGGGATCTTGTTATCCCTGGGTGGCGACGGGGAGGCTGAGCAGGTCGGCGAGGTGCCGCGGGAGTTCCACCGCCACGGCGCTGCCCTGTTCCGCGGGATCGGTGCGGGCGACGACCGCGATGGACATCACGTCACCCCGGTTCACCGGCAGGTGCGGGACGCCCGGCGGGATGTACATGAAGTCCCCGGCGCGGACGACGGTGCGCTTGACGAGCCCCGCGCCGTGCCAGACCTCGGTCTCGCCGCTCACGGCGTAGACCGCCGCCTCGTGCCCCTCGTGCATGTGGGGCGTGCCGCGCGTGCCGGGCGGGATCATGACGACGTGCAGGCGCAGGCCGCTGGCGCCCGCGGTCGCGCTGCTGACTCCGGACACGGGGCCGGCGCCCTGCCTGCCGTCGTAGTGCCGGGCCGGGCGGATGACCACGCAGTCACCGTGCGCGGCGAGGCTGGGGCGGGCTGGCGCGCGGTGCAGCCATTCTTCGACCTTGCTAACTCTCAGCATTTGTCCGTGTCCCATCCGTGATGCCTTCTCTGCCAAGATTATGGCGCTACGTCCGATTGTGAATACTCTCCGTAAGGGCATAGCGGCTTTACCTGCCAGTAAGCATCTCATGCCGAAATAGATACATACCGGATGTTTCAGCACGTCAACAGCGCGGTATGCGATGCCGACGGCGGGTGCCGGGACGATTTTGCTTCTCGCGGGCCGGAGATGGCCTGTCTGCTGATTACTCTCCGCAACCAGCGAGCCGGGCCGGGCAGCCTGCGGGCACGGCGGCGGCCAGGGGCGCGGCGGCCAGGCGCGCGGCCCCGCGGGCGGGCGGCCCCGCGGGCGGGCGGCCGCCGGCCAGGGCGGGCTCAGTGCGATGAGCGCTCGGTGCGGTCTTCCCCCGGGATGACCACGACGGGGCAGTGCGCGTGGTGGACGACCTGGCTGCTGACCGAGCCGAGCAGCAGGCGGGCGAAACCGCCGTTGCCGCGCGAGCCCACCACGACCATGTCGGCGCCCTTGCTCGCCTCGACCAGTTCCTCGGCCGGGATGCCGCAGACCGCGCGGACCGTGACGGCCGCGGGCCGGGCATCGCCGGCGTTCGCCAGCGCCTTGGCGGCCGCGTCCTCCGCCTCCTTGCGGACCTGCGCGCTGGGCTCGAGGTCCTCCGGGTAAGTGACCGGGCCGCCCCAGAAACCGACGGTGGTCCGGTAGACGGCGATCACGGTAAGCGGTGCCTGGCGTACTGCGGCCTCGCGCACCGCCCAGTCAAGAGCACGCAGCGAATGGTGCGACCCGTCGATTCCGACGATGATTCCTGTCATTGCCCGCATCTCCTCACGCTTGTCCTCATGCCGGCCGCGCGTCCGCGATACCCCGGTGTCCTGCGATTTCACGCTATGCAGCGGCCAGCGCCGTTATGCAGCGGCCTTCGTCCCTGCCGTCCGCGGCCTTTGTCCCTGCCGTCCGCGGCCTTTGTCCCTGCCGTCCGCGGCCTTTGTCCCTGCCGTCCGGGGACCTCCGGCGCGGCGGCCGGCCGCCGCGTCCTGGCGCTGTTTACGGCCGGCTTACGAAAGCGCGTGAACCCGGCCGCGCCCGGCTCCGTTCTCGTATCCAGAGAAGGGGCCGCGGGGAGCGGCCACGTCCACATGACCACGATCACGGGACTAGGAGTGCTGGTGACACAGGAACCGCTGGTGACACAGGAACCACAGCGGGACACGCGGGCCACCCGGCGAGGCGTGCTGGCCGGCGTCGGCCTGGCGGGCCTGGCGGGGGCGGTCAGCGCCTGCGGCTCGGGCAGTTCATCCGCTGGCTCAGCCGCGGCGCCCGCCACGACGGCCGCCGCTCCGGCGGCCGGCGCCGGGAGCACGGGGAGCCCGGCCGGCGTGCTGGCCACCACGAGCGAGATCCCGGTCGGCGGCGGCAAGATCTTCACCGCGGAGAAGGTCGTCGTCACCCAGCCGAGTCCCGGCGACTTCAAGGCCTTCAGCGCCGTCTGCACGCACATGGGGTGCATTGTCAACCAGATCAGCAATGGCACCATCGACTGCCCGTGCCACGGCAGCCAGTACAGCATCAAGGACGGTTCTGTGGTCAGCGGCCCCGCGCCCAGCCCGCTGCCCGCCGAGTCCGTCAAGGTCAGCGGGAACAGCATCATCCTCGGGTGACCAGGGCTGCCGCCGTTCCCGGCCGCGCTGCGCGCCCATTGCGAGCCTTTGGAGTGCGAGGAGGACATATGCGAGGACGAGGGTACAGCAGATGAGCGTGCTGTCTTTCCCCGCCTTCGAGGCGCGTGCCCGGCACGCCGAGCACGTCATGGGGACCGTGGTGTCGTTCGACGTGCCGGCCGCCGCGCGAGAGGACGGGTCGCTCGCCTCCGCGGTCGCCTGGCTGCACTGGGTGGACCGGGTGTTCTCCCCGTACCGGCCGGACAGCGACGTGTCCCTGCTCGCCCGCGCCGAGGTCACGGTCGACGCCTGCGCTCCCGAGGTCGCCGAAGTCCTCGCGGCCTGCGCGTTCGTCCGTGACCTGTCCGGCGGGTACTTCACCTCGTCGCCCGGCGGCCAGTTCGACCCGTGCGGGTACGTGAAGGGGTGGGCCGTCGAGCGCGCCGCGTCCTTGCTGACCCGGGCGGGATCGGACCGCCACCTGGTCAACGGCGGGGGAGACGTGCAGTGCGTCGGCGGCCGCCGCATTTCCGGCGGGTATGATACTGAGTATGCTATCGAGCCGTGGCGGGTGGGGGTCGCCGACCCCTTCCGCCCCGGCGCGCTCGCCTTGGTCGTCGCGGCCCGGGACTGCGCCGTCGCCACCTCCGGCACCGCCGAACGCGGCGCTCACATCATCAACCCGCACACCGGGCGCCCGGCCGCCGGCCTGGCGAGCGTGACGGTGGCCGGCCCCAGCCTGGCCCTCGCCGACGCCTACGCGACGGCGGCGTTCGCCATGGGCCCCGACCTCGCCCGCGACTGGACGGAGTCGCTGGAGGACTACGAGGCGTTCGCGATCACCTCCAGCGGCGAAACCTGGCGCACCACCGGCTTCACCCGCTACCTCAGCCCCGACTGACATCCCCGTCCTCCGGGCCGGATGAGCCGGATGAGGTATGCGTCCCGCCGGCCGCAAACGAGAGCGCCTCAACCGAGGGCACTGCGGGTGGGGTCCGCGGGCCACTGGCCTCAATCAGGCCGGAGCGCCGCCGGGCCGCCACTGGCCTCAATCAGGCCGGAGCGCCGCCGGGCCGGTGTGTAATGGGAGGCATGGCGGACAGGGTGCGGGTGGATCTCGGGGACGTTCAGCGGACGCTGTTCTTCCCGCTAGCGGCGCGGGCGCGAGAGACGCGCAAGAAACGGCCGCTGCTGCGCGATCCGAAGGCCGTCGAGGTGATGGAGTCTGTCGGCCTGGACATGGCCCCCTTCGCGCAGGGCTGGGCCTCGTTCGTCGTGACGGTCCGCACGATGGTCTTCGACTGGTGGGTTCGCGAGTTCCTGGCACGGCACCCGTCCGGCACGGTCATCGAGCTGGGCACCGGCCTGAACACCCGCTTCGAGCGGACCGATAACGGGACGGCGCACTGGATCGACCTCGATCTGCCGGACACGATCGGCCTGCGGCGGCGGTTCTTCGCCGACACTGACCGGCGGCAGATGGTCGCCGCGTCGCTGCTCGACGAGGACTGGATGACAGCCGTCGGGCAGTGCCCGGAACCGTATTTCTTCGTCTGCGACGGGGTCCTCGTCTACCTGACGGAGGAGCAGGCCACGGGCGCGCTGGCGCGGATCGCCGGGCGGTTCCCCGGCGCCATGCTCGCCTTCGACACGTATACCCGGGTGACGTTCGCCCAGGAGCACCGCATGGCCGCGAAGCGGAACGTCGCGCTCTGGCAGTGGGCGTGCGATGACCCGCGCTCGCTCGAGCGGCTGGGGCTGACGCTGGTGGAGTCCGCCGCGGTCACCCGGCCGCCGGCCGGGCTGCGCGCTCGGCTTCCCGCCGGGTACAGATGCCTGCTGCCGCTCGCCGACCCCGTGTTCGGCCGCCGAGGACTGGCGCTCAGCCTGTTCCGGGCGGGGTGAGTCCGGCGGAGAGCGGGTGCCTGCGGTGACGGCCGGCCGCGGACCGTGAGCAGCTCGCCGTAGGGGCCGGCCAGGCAGGCCGCAGACGATGACGTGCCCGCGCCGGTCCGGGTACGCCCCCGCCTGGCACGGCATCCCCCGGCGGGATTGCCGGCACGTCAGGCGGGTGCGCCGCTGTCCGCCCGCCGCGGATGCCGGCCGGCTCGCGGGGCAGGTCCGCGTGCCCGGCGCACCTGGCCGCGGTGTGCGGTCCGGGTTTCCCGGCAGCGGGGTGCGGCACCGCGTCAGCAAAGGAAGGAATTCTTCCGAATAAAGAATTTTCCACTGAACCTGAGGGTGATTTAGGGCGGTTAATCTCGAATGATGGCAAACGGCCTGTGTACGGACAAGAAAATCGCGGGAACACGCAGGAGACTTTTTGCTAAACGATAGTTGTGTTGATCTTGGAAAATATTTACGCTTGCCATCGGCAGTGGGGATTGCCTTGCGGAGACCGGCTCCGCGTTCACATCCCGCGGGGAGCGCATGGTGGGGGAGCGGGAATGAGTCCTGCGCACGGCTGCGTACAGAGGATAAGGCAGGAGCGCCGTGGCATCCGGCATCCGACGGCGCCAGTACCTGCTCTCGCGGAAGCGGCCCTGCCTGAGCATGGCCCGCCGGAGAGCGCGCGCGATCATCTCATCCCCGGCCCTGGCGGGCAAGGGGCAACCAGCCACTTCCTGACAACGGACCGGCGGGGAGGAAGGTGAGCGAGGTGTCCGCTGACCCATGTGAAGCCGCACCTGGGCAGCACCGCCTGCACCGGACATCTCATGAGTTGAAGCAGTTGATAGCCGCCGTGCTCTTCCCCGCGGCGGCCGCGCTGGAAGAGCCGGGGCTTTCCCCGGCCGTGCGGCGCTACCTTGAGCGGATTGTCTGGCAGGGAAACTGGATGGCGGACATGATCCAGGACTTCCTGCGGCAAGTGCAGCCCGGCGGGATGCATCAGGACGCCAGGCAATCGGGCACGGCGCGGGGGGAGACGGTGCATGCGGCCATCGGCGGCACGGATGTCATGGAGGTCGTGAATGAGGCGGTCGCGCTTGCCGCCCTGACGTGGCCAGGCCGGGCCACCGTGGAGTCGCCGCCGGCGCCGGCCCGGTGCCGCCTGCACCCGATCCTCTTGCGCAGGGTGATTTTCAACGTGCTGAGCAACGCGACGCGGGCGGCGGGGCCGTCGGGGACCGTGACCATCCGGATCCGGCGCGAGGAGGACGCGACGATGGTTTCGGTGTCGGACAGCGGGCCGGGTTTCGGCAAGATACCCACGGGTTCCGGCATCGGCCTGGCCGCGGCTGCCGGGATCATCGCCAGATACGACGGAAGGATCGAGCTCGGGAGTGACATGGGCGGCGGGGCATGCGTCAGCCTGTGGCTGCCATGAGCTAGGCACGCTGCCATGAGCTAGGCGAAGGGGGCTAGGGCGGGATGACAGGGGGGCAGTTCGGCATGCCCGCTGACAGGTCGCCGGACATGCTGGTCCGGGAACTGTGTCATGACCTCATCGAGTCGGCGGCGGCGATCGGGATATTCGTGCGGCTAGCGGACACGGAGGCGACCGGGGCGGGCCTCGCCGCCGGATGCCAGCTGCGCAGCCGGCTGGAGGGGATCGCCGCGGCCGCCGGGCAGATCGTGGAGATCTGCCAGAGGGTGCTGGAGCAGGGGGGAGAGCCGCGTTGAGGATCGTGATCGCGGCCGCGCATCGCGTGTTCGGCAGTGCGGTGGGGGCATTGTTGCGCCGTTCGGGCCACGATATCGTCGGCTACGCGACCGCTCTTGGCGCCGTGGCTGACATCCTCGCGGGCGCCCAGGCCGCCGCCTGCGTGGTCGACGCGGACATGCCCTGGGAACCCGGGGCCATCGGCACGGCGAAGGCGGTGTCCCCGGGCACGGCCTTCGTCGTGCTCGCCGATGCCGTGGGGTCGGAAGGGCTCAGCCGTGCGCTCTCGGCCGGGGTGCACGGCGCGGTGCTGAAGTCTGACGACTTCACCGAATTCCTGAGAGTGCTCACCGGCGCCTGCGCCCGGGCGGCAGCGCGCCAGGGCGCCGGGGCCGTGCTGTCACAGTCGGTCCGGGCGGCGCGCCGGACGATCCGACCCAGGCTGGGCCACCCGGAGATGGCCCGCTTGCTGACCCCGCGCGAACGCGAGGTACTCGCCCGGCTGGCGCGGGGCGAGTCCACCAGCGCCATAGCCAGGTCCATGGGAGTCCGGCTGTCCACGACGCGCACGCATGTCGACTCGGTGCTTGTCAAGTTCGGCGTGCATTCCCGCCTTGAGGCCGTCGCCCTTGCGGTCAGGGAGGGGATCGTCGATGTGACGGACAACGGTTCCGGATGGAACCGGGCCAGCGGAAGGCCTGTGACGGGCAATGCGGACGAAGCTGCTCATCGTCGATGACCATCGGGTTCTCGCCCAGGGCCTGGAGGCGCTTTTCGCTGGTGAGCCGGACTTCGCCCCGATGGTCGTGGCCGACCCGGAGCAGGCCCCCGCCGTCGTGGCGGCGCGCAAGCCGGACGCGGTGCTGATGGATGTCCGCCTGGGGAGCGTAAGCGGCATCGAGCTCACCAGGCGGCTGACCCTGCTGCCGTCTCCGCCTGCGGTCGTCGTGCTGACCGCCTACGCGGACATCGCCACAGCCGTCGAGGCTGTCCGGGCCGGCGCGGTCGGTTTCGTCGCCAAGAGCGCGTCGGTCGAGCAGGTCATGAGCGCGGTGCGGGCCGCGGCGCTCGGCGGCACCTGGCTGCCCGCCGGACTGCTCGGCAAGCTGGTGGCCGACTTCCGGGCTCCCGCGGATGAGGGCCAGCAGCTCATCGAGCGGCTCACCGCGCGCGAGCGGCAGGTCCTGGGCCTGATGGTCAGCGGGATGGACCGGAACCGGATCGCGTCGCAGTTGCACCAGTCGCCGAACACGGTCCGCACGTATATCCGCAATATGACGGCGAAGCTTGGCTGCCACAGCGCCATCGAGGTGGTGGCCGTAGGCCTGCGTGCGGGACTGCGCCCCCAAGGGGGCCCCCGGTAAGGGAAGCCGCTTGCCGCGCCTGGTCAGCAGCCACGCGGTGCGGAAGACGATCGCCAGATCGGACCGGACGCTGCGGTGCCGCAGATAGGCGAGGTCGATGGCCAGCTTCGGGTGCAGCTCGCGGATGGCGTAGTGCAGCTCCGGGTCGCCGACGACCACATCGGCGGACTCCTGCACCCGCGTGTAGAAGATCTGCCCTGGCCCGGTGAGGCCGGGCCGGACCTGCAGGATCTGAAGCTCTTCGGCGCTGTACCACCGGATGAACCGGGGCACCTCCGGCCGCGGGCCGATAAGCGTCATGTCCCCGCGCAGGACGTTGATGAGCTGCGGAAGCTCGTCGAGCTTGGTGGCCCGCAGCCAGCGGCCGACTCGCGTGACACGCGGATCGGCCCGGGCGGTGACCAGCGGGCCAGCCTGGTCAGCGCCCGGCACCATCGAGCGGAACTTGAGCATGGTGAACGGCCTTCCCTGCCGTCCGGCCCGCGCCTGCTGGTAGAGCGCGGGTCCGCGGCTGGTAAGCCGCACGCCCGCCGCGATTACCAGGAGCAGCGGTGAGATGAGCGCGAGTATGGTACCCGCCACCACGACGTCCACGGCCCTTCGCGCCGCAGAGTCCCCGCGTGGCCATGGTCCCGCTGCGCGGGCGCGTGCCAGGTGCCGGAGCGGCACGGCGGCCGGCGGCCTGCCGCTGAGCATCCGCCGGGTCAGCAAGACGAGCACCATCGTAGTCGTCAGGTATGTGACGGCCGAGGTAACGGCGCCGCCGAACGCGCCGTACCGCGGGATGAGAATGGCGTCCATCGTCACGGTGATCGCCGCGCCGACGCCCATCCCGATGGAGTTCACGCCGGGGCGGCCGCGCCCGACCAGGAAGGCGGAGGAGACGGCCGCGGCGCCCTCGACGGACAGCCCGATGATGATGATCTCGGCGGGGGCTATGGCGGCGCGGAACGCGTCACCGTAGACGATCGGCAGCCCGATATACGCGGCCGCCGCCACGAGCGGCGTCAACGCGAGGGTCAGCGCAAGCGCGCGGGGCAGCAGATGCCGTGCCTCGGCGGTCGCCCGCCCGGCGGGCAGACGCGCGAAGCGTGAGTAGAGAACATAGTTGATGGCGGTGGGTGCCAGCCGCATGAGCTCGGCGACCTTGGAAGCGACCGCGTAGATCCCCAGCACCGTCGGTCCCGCGAGCGCGCCGAGCAGGACGAAATCGAACCGCAGGTTCATCAGCCAGAGCATGTTGCCGAGCTGGCCGCGCCCTCCGAACGCCAGGATCTTCTTCGCCAGCGCCGGCGACGGCCGTCCCCAGCCGGTGAAGTACCCGCGCCGGAGCAGGCGCAGTAGCCCGGTCGCCGTGGCCAGCATGCCCGAGGTGATGCTGGCGATGAGGACGGACGTCGCCCCCTTGTAACCGACGGTAAGCAGCACGAGCGGGTAGACGAAGACGAACCAGAGTTCTTCCGCGACGATGACAAGGTTCGCTCCCGCGATATCCCCGCTTCCCTGGCAGCAGGCCTTGGCCGTCACCGTCCAGAGCTGGGTCACGACGAGGGCGGCCATGACGAGTACGAGCGCGGCCGGCATCTGCCGGAAGAACTCATGGCGGAAGGGGACGGCGCAGGCGAGCCACACGAGCGAGCCGAGCCCGGCGCCGGCCGCGGCGATCAGGGTCACCGTGGGCCGCGCGCGCGGGTCTTCGCCGCGCTCGCCCGCGAGGAAGAACGCCGAGGCCGTCGGCAGGCCGCCGGAGAATATGACCCCGAACAGCCACGGCAGCACGCGGATCAGCGTGTACTCGCCGACCACGGTCGGACCGCCGGTCCTGGCCACCAGCAGGCTGGCCAGTGAGACCGCGGCCAGCGCCCCGGCCTGCGCGCCCAGATTGGTCATCGCGTTCCGGGACAGCAGCCGTGAGCCGGCCTGCCGGCGAACGCGGCCGACGGTGCCCGGTATCAGCGCGGCACCGGGCGCGGCACCGGGCGCGGCAGCGAGCTGGCCGCCGCCGGGACGCGGCGCCGCCGGGCGGCGGGGGCCCCGTGCCGGCGAGCGCGTGCGGACCGCGGCACGGCCGAGGACCGCAACGATCGCCAGCAGCAGCCATAGCGGGCGGAAATGCTGGACCTCCTCGTAGAAGGAGTTGAGGCTCACCGTGATCAGCGCGGCCACGATCCCGGCCGGCCTCGGCACCGCGGCGGCGAACGGGGCCGGCAGCGGCCGCCGGATCATCGGTGCTGCCCTGGCCGCCGCCGAGGCAGCGAGCAGCAGGAACGCGAACAGGCCAAGAGCGCCGCGCTCACTCAACGCGGCGAGATAGTCATCGTGCGCCTCGTTCGCGTAGGGGTACAGCAGCGCCGCGGTCAGCGGCTTGGTGCTCGCCGGGCCAACGCCGAATATGCCGTCTGACCGCTCATAGAGCTGGATGGACTCGCGGATCAGCAGGCTCCGTTCCGAGGTGCTCTGCGCGCTGCGCCCGATCGAGTTGACCAGCAGGGGCTGGTTGCTGTTCGCCGCCCACTGCCTGAGCTCGTTCAGCGGAAGGACCGTGAAGAAGGCGCTGACCGCGAGGCCAACGGACAGGCCGGCCGCCACGACCCCTGCCCAGCCATGGCGCCGGTGGCCGCGGACGAGCAGCAGGAAGGCGACGCCCGCGCACAGCGCGAGCATGCCGCCATTGGACTCGGTCAGGATCAGCGCCCACAGCAGCATGAGATAGCCGGTCACGCGAATCCAGCGCTTCGCGGGCGTGCGCGCCGCGAAGACAACCAGGATCGTCGATCCCCAGTACCAGGAGGCGTAGTTCGGATCACCGAATGTGAACATCACCCGGTTGCCCTCGGCGGCGGTCACCCCCTCGAGGAAGGTGATGTGGCCGGCCCACGCGATGATGGCGACGGCCGCCCAGGCGATGCCGGACCAGCTCCAGGTCGCGACGGCGTACCGCATGGCGCGGGGCGCCGACAGCACGTTGACGACTGCCAGGCACCAGGTGAACAGCAGCGCATCGATCGCCAGCGTGAGCAGTGCCGTGTTCGGCAGCGACGAGACCAGCCCGGATGCCGCTCCCGCGGCCACATACAGCGTGACGGGGAAGAAATAGGGCGCCCGCAGCTTGCGGTGCGTTCCCGCCATCCAGACCAGGGCGGTGACGATCGACGCCACGGTGAGGACATCGACCGGCGAGCTGTTGCCAGGCCCGGTCGGGTGCAGGATCGGCTGGAAGGCGATGGCCGCGACCAGTGTGAGCACCGCGGCGCGCTCGGCGCTGCCCCGGGGCGGCGCTGCCGCCCGCGCCGTGCCGTCGGCCCCGGCCGGCGAGCGGGGCGTGACCGGGTCCGGCCGCGGGGAGCGTGCGATCACCATCGTCATGAGCGGCTCCGCAGGCGCCTGAACAGCAGCAGGTGGTTCCAGGCGAATTCGGCGTGGTCAGCCTCGGCGGCGGTCGCGGCCAGGTCGGCCAGCAGCACGTCACGCCAGCAGCCACCGGGCACGCCGAGCCGTTCCAGTCCCTCGCGCACGAAGGCACGGACGAGGCCGGGATACCAGCCTGTCCCGTTCATCATGTAGTCCACGCCCGCGCCCCACGGGCCGGCCCGCAGCCCCGGGTGCCCGGGCACCCGGTGCCCGGGGCGCGTGTGCCGGTCCAGGTACAGGGAATAGGCGATGGCGAAACGCGCGAGATCCCGCGGAGCCGGGCCGTTCAGCCGGGCCATCTCCCAGTCGATGACCCCGCTCACCCGGCCGTCCGCGACCAGCAGGTTGCCGGGCCAGAAGTCCCCGTGCACGACGCTCGTCGGCGCGGAAAAGCCGGCCAGCCGCCGCCGCAGGCCCTCGACACAAGCGACGTCGGCGGCTGTGCCGTGGCGTGCGCCGAACCGGACGCGGATCGCCTCGGCGACCCCGTCGAGCAATGCTTCCATGCGGCAGGAGCCGCTCGCGGTGGCGCTGTGAAGGCGGGACAGCCACGCGCCCGCGGCGGCGAGGTCGGCGGCCACCGATGCCAGGCGGGCGGTGTGCCGCCAGGAGTGATAGCCCGCGAGCATGGACCTGCCGGGCAGGGCGGTCGTGACCATGACGGGCCGCCCGAAGTGCTCCAGGCGCGCGACGACCCTCGGGACGGTCGTGCTCGCCGCCCCGAGTTCACACGCGGCGAGGTCGGTCAGGCGCGCCGCCTCGCGTTCCACGCTGCGGGCGGCGGCCTCGGTGGTCGGCACCTTCGCCACGTAGGCCGGCCGTCCGGTCCCCGGCGGGAACAGCAGGATGGTCAGCTTGGCGTTCGGGTCCCGCGACAGTGCCAGGCAGGCGGCCCGGGCGCCGACCTCGTCGATGAACGACGCGAGAGTGGGTTTCGCCAGGATCCCCACGGTCAGCCTGCCGTCGTCACGAATCTCATGCGGGCCCGCAGCGGTCCGGCAAGCGGTCCGGCAAGGAGCGCCGAACCGAGGCGCCGGAACACGCGCAGCCCGATGGTCACCAGCAGGCTGGGCACGGGGCCGGCGCCGGGCGGTACGGACAGCACGCTGGCCGCGAGGTAGCGCAGCACCGCGGGATCCCGGCTGGCGACGATCAGCGGGCGGCGGCGCGACGGCACGGCTACGTACTCCCCGCGCGGCAGGAACTCGGCCCATGCGAGACCGCTCACATCAGGCTCGCTCATGTGAGCACCGCGAACGGCCGCATCCTGGCGACCGGCCGCACTAGCCCGTGTCCGGTGAGGATCCCCAGCGCCTCGTTGACGCCATGGTCATCGAGCTGCGGCACGTGCGCCGGGGCGCTGCCGTCATACCGGTATCGCGCGGTGGTCCGGCCGAGCGGATCGGGGCCTGACCGCCCGGTCCGCTCGAAGGCCGAGATAATGCTTCCCGAGCCGTGACAGGCGGTGTACAGGCTCCGGTGCGCGCTGTCCGCCGGTACGCACAGGTAGGACGAGGTGCGGTTGGTGCCCGGCAGCAGCAGCGGCTGGCCGGTCGAGGCGAAGGCCGGGTGATCCGCCATCAGCGCCGCCGGGTAGGCCCGGCAGGCGTTGTGCCGGTGGACGAAGGCCCGCTGCCCCCCGACCTGCTCCTCGTAGATGGAGTTGTGCGGTGAATCGACCACGAGGCGCGCGCTGGCGCCGAACGCCGACCTGGCCATCTCGCGCAGCGCCGCGTACGTCGCCATCCGGTAGGCGAAGCCGTAGTTCATCGCCAGCCGCGTCGCGAGCAGCACCCGCCGCCCGTCATCGCCGTCAACGGGGACCGCCGGGCACCCGCGGGTGAAGTAGGCCGCCATCCGGCGCCTGAGCCCCGGGCGGAGTGTGAGCAGGTGGGTGAGCGGCTTTTGCACGGACATCTCGGCACGGAGCATCCGCGAGGCGCTTTTCCGCCGGGCGTACAGCTCGCCCAGCTGGCCGGTCAGAACGCCGCCGCCGTTGTGGAACTGAACTGTCACCTGCCCGGCGTGCAGGCCGAGCCGCGCGGCTGCCGCCGGGTCGAGTATTTCCTCGATCTCCTGCAACTCCAGGAAGTGGGTGCTCGGGCCGATACCGCCGAAGCGCAGGCGGCTCATCTGGACGACCAGCCAGGGCAGTTCCTTTCTGGCGCGCTGCGCACCGCCGTACGCGTCGATGTCCAGCCGGCCGCGTTCCTCAATGTGATCAAGCTCGTCATCGCTGAGGCCGTACCGGTCGGCGGCGAACTCGGCGCCCTCGGTCGCGGCGCGCAGCACCTCCGCGGAGCTGAGCTCCCGGCGCCAGTTCGGCGGGCTGGGGAAGCGCCGCGCGACCTGACGGTAGAAGTCCGTCACCGCGGACTCGGGGGGGCGCGCGACGTCGAGCGTCATCAGGGCCATCCCGCAGTTGAGGGCGGCGTCGGTGAGCGCCGGGCGGATTTCCCCGGTGGTCGCGACCGCGATGCTCGACGGCATCTCCGACTTCGCCTTGTGGCAGAAGTCGGGCAGCACCACGGGCGGCGCTGCCAGCCCGGCCCCCGCCGTGCCTTCGCTGAGCCTGCCGATGAGGACCGCGTCAGCCTGTGCGGCGGGGCTGTCGAAGACGGTGCATCCGTCGGCGCCGTCCACCCCAGCCCCGCTGAGGACCTCGATCTCCATGCCGCCTACCTCCATGCCGCCTATCTCCATGTCGCCGCCTTACCGAGACGGGCGAGCGCATCGCACACCGTCTCCACATCGGAATCTGTCAGCCGTGGGTGCAGTGGAAGGGAAAGTAGCTGGGGGAACACCCGGTCCGCGGCCGGGAGATCGCCGCAGGCCTCCGCGCCGAGCAGGCTGCGGAAATAAGGCATGTGGTGCACCGGGATGAAATGCACGGACGTGCCGATGCCGGCTTCGGCCAGCCTTTCGGATACTTCGTCACGGGACATTCCGAACGGCCGTGGGTGCACTCGGATGATGTACAGGTGCCATGCGTGCCGGTCGGCCGCCGGCCGGGGCGGCAGCTCCAGCCCGTCGATCCCGGCGAGCTGGGTGTCGTAGCGTGCGGCGAGCTCCGCGCGGCGCCGCTGCCACTGCCGCAGGTGCCGCAGCTGCGCCCGGCCGATCGCCGCCTGCACGTCGGTGAAGTTCGCCTTCAGCCCGTCGCCTTCCACGGTGTACCGCCAGCTGCCCGACCGGTGGTACCGCCGCCACGCGTCGCCGCTCATCCCGTGCAGCCGCATCCGCCGCCAGCGGGCGGCGAGGTCGCCGTCGGTGGTCGCGATCGCCCCGCCTTCGCCCACCGGGAGGTTTTTCGTGGCATAGAAGCTGAAGCACGCCGCGCGGGAGAAGCTGCCGACGGGCCGCCCGCGGACCGTCGCGCCCAGGCCGTGCGCCGCGTCCTCCACCACGTTCGCGGCCGGGATCCCGGCCGCGGCGGCGAGTTCGGCGCCGTCCACGGGATAGCCCGCCATGTGCTGGATCACCATGGCGGCGGCGCCGTGCCTGGCTGCCTTGGCCACCCCGTCGGCGGAGACCGTCAGCGTCCGCTCGTCGGTATCCACCAGGACCGGCCGCAGGCCAGCGTGCACGATGGCATGGACGGCGCCGCAGAAGGTGAGCGCCGGGGTGAGGACCGGTGCGCCTGGCGGCAGGCCGAGACCGGCCAGGGCCATCTGGATGGCCGCCGTGCATGAGCTGACCGAGACCACCTGCGGCGCCCCTACCCAGGCCCCGAATTCCTCCTCGAACGCGATCGTCTCCCTGCCCATCGTGACCCACCCGCTCGACAGCACCCGGACCGCCGCCTGCTGCGCCTCGGGCGTGATCTCGGTCCGGCAGAACGGGATGCCCGCGGCGCCGCGGGCGGCTGGCGTGGCTGCGGTGCCGGACGCGGCCCCGGGTGCGGGCGCGGCCGTCATGACGCGGCCAGCTCACGCTCGGCGGGCCGGCTGGCCTCGCCGGCCGGTGCCTGATAGCTCTGCGCCAGCACCGCGCCGAGCGCGGCCTGGGTCAGATCCTCGCCGAGGCGCCCGCGGGCCGCGGCGGCTAGCCGCGCGGCGACGGCGGGGTTGTCCAGCAGGTACCCGATCGCCCGGGCAAGCAGCTCGGGCCTGCCCGGCGGCACGAGCAGGCCGGTCTCTCCCGCGATGACCACATTGGGTACCGCGTTGACCGCCGTGGCGACGACCGGCAGCCCGGCCGTCATCGCCTCCACGACCGCGCAGGGCAGCCCTTCGTACCGGCTGGCCATCGCGAACACGTCGAGGCCCGGGAGGAGGGCCGCGACGTCGCTTCGCTCGCCGGTGAAGGACATCCGCCCGCGCAGGCCATGCCGCGTCGCGAGCCGCTCAGCCTTCGGGCGGAGCTCGCCATCGCCGATCCAGACGCCGAAGACGTCATCGCGGGGGAGTACGGCCAGCGCGCGGATGAAATCGTCGGGCGCCTTCTGGAAGGCCAGCCGGCCCACCGTGCCGACCACCCGCATTCCCGGCGGCACGCCCAGCAGGCGGCGCGCCTCCGCCCGGTCGGGCGCCCCGGGCGGAGGCGCCGCCATGTCGGCGCCGATGCCTATCGTCCGGATCCGCTCCGGTGGCGCGATGCCGCGGGTGATGGCCTCGGCCGCCACGGCGGGGCCGACGGCGAGGAACACGTCCGTGTACCTGCCGACCCGCCGTTCGATGTGGATGTATGCCATGCGGCGCGGCCGCGACTGGAACTGGTGGAACGGGAAGCCGTGAAAGGTATGCACTATGCGGTCGACCTGCGCGCGGTGCGCGGCCGTGCGGCCGAGCACGCCCGCCTTCGAGCTGTGCGTGTGCACCACGTCGAAGCCCCGCAGGCACGCCCGCAGATCGGCGAGGGCCCGCCGGTCATCGGCGGGAGCGATATCGCTGCGCAGCCGGGGCATCAGCGCCACCTCAAAGCCGGCTTCGCGCGCCTCCCGCACGAGCCGGTCACCCTCGCCGGTGATGAAGACGATCTCATAGCGGTGCGGGTCGAGGGCGAGCGCGCCGCGCAGGGCAACGGCGCCCGCGCCGGCCATGAACCTGGTGACGACCTGCGCCACCCGAAGCCGCCTGGTCATGCCTGTCCCCCCAGCATCGTCAACTCTCCGTTACCGCCTCCGGCGCCGACCAGGTCACGCAGCGGTACTCCTGGCCGGCCGCCGAGCACCACCTTCAGGCACGGCAGCCGCGCGCTCAGCGCGGCTGCCGTCTCCCGCACCGCCGGATGGCTTTCGCCCGCCCCGGTGCCGAGCGCCAGCGTCGCGGCAAAAGCCCAGTAGCGGCGCAATTCCCCGGCCATGTAAGTCCCGGCCGTCAGGTGCCGCGCCGCCTCGGCGGGATCGCAGCAGGCCACGGTCGGGGTGCCGGTCCCGCCGCGGACCAGCACGACCAGCTGGTCTGGCAGCAGGCGGTCCGCGCGGGCCGGCCAGGGGACCTCCCTGCGGCCATGCGGCATGCGCCGCCCGGGGCCGGGCAGGGCGCGGCCGGGCAGGGCGCGGGCGGCTGGCACCCGCAGCGGCTCCGCCACGCCCCAGGTGAACCGCCCGTCGCTCAGGCACAGGTTGTCGCAGGTCGCTACCGCGCCGCGGGTGAGCTCCCCGTGCACCAGCGTGGACTTGCCCACCCCGCCCGGCCCGGCCAGCAGAACCGTCTGGCCGCCGGGGCCCGTGCCGCACGCGGCGGCGTGCAGCGGGGCCCGGCCGCGCAGCTGACCGCGCCACAGCGCCGGGTACTGCAGCAGGACAGCGCGGATCAGCAGCCGGCCACGGGCGCGGAGCACGGCCGCGGCCGCCCGCCCGGTAACCCGCGGCCGCCACCGGGCGAGGATGTCCAGCGTCGCGCCGTCCGCGGTCACCAGCAGATCGAGCCCGGAAGAACATGCGTCCCGCATGACCACCTGGCCGGCGCGGCACCAGGCGTCCCTGGTCAGCACCTGCCAGCCCGCGACGTCGAAGGCCGCCGCGCTCCGCTCGACCGTCACGCGCACGTCCGGCGCCGCCGCGCCGTCCGGGGCGGCGGCGCCGGCGGCGCCCGCTAGCTGGCCGGCGGCACCCTCGGCCAGCACGCGGGCGATCCACGGTACCGCGCACCTCAGTTCCATCCGCTCACCCGCGGTGTACAGCTCTGCCCGCATGCCGCCGCCCGTCAGAACTCGTCCGGGTAGGGGCAGGCGGCTACCAGGCCGATGTCGCGGTCGGCGGGATGGTAGCCCGGCACCATGCTGGCGAGCAGGCTCCGCACCAGATGGTCATTGCCGTCAGCCGCGGCCGCGTGCAGTTTGTCAAGGCTGGCGGCGAAATCGCCGGGGAGCCGGTGCGGTCGAGTGGCCCAGATAGCGGGGCTAGCGGTGGGCAGGCGTTCCTCATCCTCGCTGAACAGCTGTTCGTGCAGTTTTTCCCCGGGACGAAGCCCTGTGAAGTGAATCTGGACGTCAGGGACCTGCAGGTGCTCGGCGTACCGGCGCACCAGGTCCACGATCCGCACCGGCTCTCCCATGTCGAGGACAAAGGTCTCTCCGTACTCCGCCATCGGCGCGGCGGACAGCACCAGCCCGACCGCCTCCTCGACCGTCATGAAAAAGCGCGTGACATCAGGATCGGTTACCGTCACCGGCTCACCGCGCTCCACCTGCTCGGCCACCACGGCGAGCAGCGAGCCCCGGCTGCCGAGGACATTGCCGAAGCGAACCGAGCAGACGCGCGTGCGGCCGCCGGCGTTCGCCTGGACGATCATCTCGGCCACCCGTTTGGTCGCGCCGAGGATCGAGCGTGGCTCGGCGGCCTTGTCGGTGGAGATCAGCACCAGCCGTGCCGCCCCCGACGCCAGCGCCGCCCGCACTACGTTGCGCGTGCCGGTGACGTTGGACTTCACGCCTTCGCATGGGTGGCGCTCAAGCAGCGGCAGGTGCTTGTGCGCCGCGGCGTGGAAGACGATATCGGGCCTGACCGCGCGGAACACCTGCTGGATCCGCATCTCGTCCCTGATGTCCGCGATGATGATCTCGGAGCTGTCGAGCAGTGCCTTGCCGTAGAGCGCGAGTTGCAGGGTATGCATGTTCGACTCGTCATGGTCGAGCATGTGCAGGGACGCGGGGTCGTGGCTCCTGATCTGCCTGCACAGTTCCTGGCCGATCGAGCCGCCGGCCCCGGTGACAAGGACGCGCGCGCCGGACAGGGTGGCGTGGACGGATGGCTCCAGTACCCGGCGCTCGGTTCTGCCGAGGAGTTCCCGGTAGCTCACCCTGCGCATATCGGCGGCTCTGGCCGCCCGTTCCATGGCGGACAGGAAGGACGGAAGGTACCGCACGTAGGCGCCGGTGTCGGCGGCAGCGCGGATGAGCCGGCTCAGGGTCGCCGGCGGCAGCGACGGGATGGCGATCACGACCGCCGCTATCCGCCACTCGCGGACGACCCGCCTCATGTCCGCTAGCGTGCCGAGAACCGGGATCCCGGATACCCACCGGATTCTCGGGTCATCGTCGAGGAGGCCGACGGGCCACAGTCCGTAGTCCGGGCAGTCCCGCAGGTCCCGCAGCAGCGTCCGGGCGGCGGACCCGGCCCCCACGATCAACGTGGCCAGGCCGCTGCCGCCGCGGCGGCCGCGCCCCCATGGCGCCGCGGCGCGCAGGCCGTGGCGCCAGCCCCGGCCAGCGCTCTTGAGTTCGGTCATGGCTGCCCCATCTCCACGGTGCCGCCGGACGCCCCGTCCGTGCCGGACTTCGCGTTCCGCGCATTCGGCGAAGCCGCCGGCCTGCCGTGCCAGCCACGGTGCCGCAGGCCGATGACGCCGAGAATGGGCCAGTCGGTGGCGGCGCAGAGGTCTGCGGCCTGGTCCAGCGAGCTATGCGGGGCGAATTTGGGCAGCGCGACGACCAGCGCCGCGTCCAGAGGCCGGTCGCCGAGCCTGATATCCGGCAGGGCGACCACGGCCAGCCTCGGCCGGCCGTCTTGCATCCGTGCCGGATGGCCGGCGCGGACATCCACGCCGCCGTCGTCCGCGGCGCCGTCCCGGGATACCGGTCCTGCGCTGCGCCAGGCCGGGGCGCTCTGGCTCACCGCGTCACCGGAAGACCGCGGCGGTCCCGATGCTCGCGCGGGCACTGGCGTGCGCAGCGGCCCGTCCGGATCGCCGAGCCTGCCTGGCTGGGTGGCGGCCAGCTCGGTGTTCAGCCGTCCGGCCAGCGCGGCCAGGCGCTCACGGGAGACGGGGCCGGTCAGGACGACGGTGTAGGCGCCGGCCCGGTGCGCGGCCAGGCTGAGGCGGCCGGTGAGGTCGTCGTCGATTCCGGTCACCCGGTCGCCGGTCAGCTCGGCGTCTCCGAGCGGGATCGCGCCGAGTTCCCTCGCGCCCGCGGCCGGCTGCGCGACAGTGGGCCGGACGATCTCCACCAGCGCGCCGAAGAGCAGGCCGGCGACCAGGCCGAGCACCGCGGCGAGCGCTCCGTAGGCCGCCGCGTGCCGAGACGCCTCGCTCGCAGTCGACGGGGTGCTGACGACCGACGCCCCCGTGTTGGCTGAGAGGGTGGTGAGTATCTGCTGGCTGGTGGCCTCGTTCGTGGCCAGCTCCTGTTCGGTCGCGCTGAGCCGCGCCAGCAGGGACTGCGCCTGCACGCTGGTCGAGGACACGCCAGCGGCAGTCGCGGAGTCAAGCTGGGCTACCAGCATGTTGCGCTTGGCGGTGAGCTGGACGATCGACTTGTTCAGCGCCGAAAGCTCCGGGTTGTCCTTGATTCCGAGCTGGTTGAGTTGGTTGACGACCACATCGGCGAGCGCTGTGGCAAGCCGGAGGACGACCGGCTGACTGCGATCGGTGATCGTCAGTGCCATCACGGCCGAGGTGCCGAGCGGCGTCACCGAGATCTCATGCCGCGCCACCTGGGTGGCATCCCTTTCCACGCCGGCCGCGGTTATCGCCTGCCGCACGACGGCAGGATCGGTCGCTACCGCGGTCACCCGGCTCTGAATGGCCGACACCTGCGTGCTCGTGTCAGGCGTGATCCCTTGGCCCTGGACGTTGGCCGTTGCCGTGTACGTCACCGGCTGGTGCTCTTGCATCGCCACCACGGCTGCCCCGGGCACGATCACCAGGATGAGCAGCAGCCACCGGTGGCGCCAGAAGATGCGCCTGATCGCTTCGCTAGCTTCCACGGTTTCCCTTTAGTTCCCCTCAAATTCACCTTGAAGTCGTGCGGTAAGGCATCACCGTACGGTGCGCCGGCCGCCCGCTGCCTCAGCTAAACGCAGCTACTTGGGAGCCTTTTTCTACGTCGTTTGCCGGACCCGCAAAACGCGGTGCCCGTCCTAGACTCGCCGGGTGCGACAGATTCGAATGCGCGCCGCGCGCCCGCGGCCGGCGGGGGCGGCTGGCGCCGGGACCGGCCCGGGCGCCGTTGTCCGGGGATGCGCTGTGCTGGCCGGCTGCCTGCTCGCGGCGGGGTGCGGTTCCGCCACCGCGGCCGCCCCGGGATCCGCCGCCCGCGCGCCCGCCTCCGGCGCCGCCAGTTCCGCTGCCTCCGGGACGGGTGCCTCAAGCGCGCCCCCCGCCGGCGGCGCGGCCCCCGTTCACGCGGCCAGGGGACCGGGCGGCCTGCGCAAGATCCTCGTGATCATGGAGGAGAACCACAGCGACCAGCAGGTCTTCCCCACGGGAATGCCCTACCTGTGGAGCCTCGCCCGCCGGTACGGGTACGCCAGCGACTGGAGCGACGTGGGCCATCCGAGCCTGCCGAACTACCTGGCCATCTTCGGCGGGTCGGCGTTCGGCGAACCAGACGACTGCGTCCCCGGGCCGGGCTGCACCTACCCGGGACCCACCGTGTTCGGGCAGGCTCTGGCCCTCGGCGAGACCGCCAAGGCCTACGAGGAGTCAATGCCGCGGGCCTGCGATCCCGGCAGCAGCGGGGAATACGACGTCAACCACAATCCGTGGGCCTACTTCCCGGGCGAGGCCGCCAGCTGCCGGTCGGATGACGTGCCAGCCGGCACGCCTGCCGCCGGCGCGCTGGTCTCGGACGTGCGCGCGGGGAACCTCCCCACGGTCGGCCTGGCTACCCCGAACCTCCTGCACGACGGTCATGACGGGACCCTTGCTCAGGCCGACGCATGGCTGAGGGGCTGGATCCCCGTCCTGATGTCGGGGCCTGACTGGCGGGACGGCAGGCTGGCGATCGTGGTCGTGTTCGACGAGGGCGAGACGACCGAGCAGGTGCCGTTCGTGCTCATGGCCCCCGGGCTGTCCGGGAAAACCATGACGCGCCCGGCCAGCCAGTACGCGCTCACCCGGCTCATCGATCAGGTTATCGGCGCCGGTCCGCTGCGCCAGGCGGGCAGCGCGGTCAACGTGGCAGCGCAGTTCGGGCTCAGCCGATGACCGCCATGCCCCGCGGCGGCGGTGGCCGCGTCATCTTCATCGGCGCCGTGCACGAGGCCGTGCCGGCGCTCGGCGTCCTGCTTGACAGCACCGCCGAAGTCGTCGAGGTGATCACGTTGCCGCCCGAGCGGGCGGCAACCACGGCCGGCTTCATCGATCTGGAGCCGCTCGCCGCCCGCTTCGGTGTTCCCGTGCGCCGGTGCGCCGACGTCAACTCCGCTGGCTCGGTCGGCCGCATCCGGGCGCTGCGGCCGGACTTGGTCGTAGCAGCCGGGTGGACCCGGCTGCTGTCACCGGAACTGCTCGCGGTGCCGCGGCGTGGCTGCGTCGGCTTCCACGCCTCGATGCTGCCGCGCAACCGCGGCCGCGCACCGGTGAACTGGGCCATCCTGCGCGGCGAGACGACGACCGGCAACACGCTGATGTACCTCAGCGCCGACGCCGACGCCGGCGACATCATCGACCAGCGTCCGGTGCGGATCGGGCCCGGCGATACGTGCGCGACCGTCTACGCGAAGGTCGGCGCGGCGGGCGCTGCCATGCTGCGGCAGCACCTGCCCGCCCTGCTTCGCGGTACCGCGCCGCGGCGGCCGCAGGATAACGGCCCTCCCGGGCAGGCCATGCTTCCCAAGCGCACGCCGGCGATGGGGATCACCGACTGGAACCGGCCGGCGCGCGCCGTCCACGACTGGATCCGGGCCCTCACCCAGCCGTATCCCGGTGCCTTCACCTTCCTCGGCGACCGGAAGGTCATGCTGTGGGCATCAGCCGTCCCGCCGCGGCGCCCGGGCAGGCCCTCGGCTGGACCAGGGCAGGTCCTCGGCTACGAGGCGGAAGGAGTCCGGGTGGGAACCGCGGACGGCAGCCTTCTCGTCACGGCCATGTCGGACACGGGCGAGCAGCCTGAGCCCGCGGCGGACTGGGCCCGCCGCGCCGGCGTGCGGGCCGGCGATAAGTTCCGCCCGGTTCCCCCCGCCACCGCCCGGTGGGCGCTCGGGCTCGGCCCCGACCCCGCTGGCGGGAGGTAGGCCGGCATGGCGGGCAACCAGGTTGTCGTCATCGGGGCGCATCCCGACGACGAGTTGCTCGGAGCCGGGGGGACCATCGCACGGCACGCGCGGGCCGGCGACGACGTGCATGCCATCGTCGTCGCCGACGGCGCCGGGAGCAGGTACCCCGCCCACCTGGCGGACACGCTGGAGAAACAGGCGCGGCGGGCCGCCGAGATCATCGGTCTCGCGTCGCTCCGGTTCCTGGCACTGCCGGATCAGCGGCTGGACACCATTCCCCTCATCGAGCTGACCCAGCGGCTTGAGGCCGTGCTCGACGACATCGGTCCCAGGACCGTCTATACGCACTTTCCCGAGGACGTCAACGATGATCACCGCATCGTCGCCAGGTGCGCCTGGGTCGCCTGCCGCCCTTACCGCAGGCAGCGGCTGGTCAAGTTCGCGGTGTTCGAGACGCCGTCGTCGACGGAGTGGGCGTGGCCGCTGCCGGGGACATCGCTCCAGCCCAACCTGTTCGTCGACATCACCGACACGATCGACGTCAAGATCGCGGCCATGGAGTGCTACGAGACCGAGCTGCGGGACTATCCGCATCCGAGGTCCCCCCGGGCGCTCAGGGAGCGCGCCGCGCACTGGGGAAGCCACATCGGACGCCGCGCGGCCGAGCCATTCCGGGTGCTCAGGGAGGTGATATGAGCGATCAGCCGGCGCGCGCACCGCGGCTGGCGCGGTCCGGGTGAGAACGGCGCCGGGGGCGGCGGCGCTCGCCGCCGCGGCGCTCGTCACGGCGTGCTCCGCCCCGGCCCCTTCGCCGCCGCCGGCCGGGACGCCGGCGGCCTCGCCGGCCGCCCCGGCGCCGCTGCGCTACCGTTACCTTACGGATGCCTCCAGCGAGGCACAGGCCCGGCGTTACGGCTTCAACCTGGTCGACCTCGGGCCGTACCGCTCACTCATCGACGCGCTGCCCGCCGGGGAGCGGGCGCTGGTATGGCTCGGCGGCTACTCTCCGGCGGACTGCGCGTTCGCCGCCACGGATGAGCAGGTGCGCCGGGAACTGGCGCCGCTCGCCGGGGACCCCAAGGTGGCCGGCTACTATCTCGCCGACGAGGCCGACGACGCGCTGCCCGCGTACGGGGGGCACTGCCCGCACGTCGCGGCGCAGGTCACGGCGCGCACCCGGCTGGTGCACCGGCTGGCGCCGGGCACGTTCACCTATGAGGTGGTCACCGAGCCCGGCAACTTCGCCGCCTTCGCCCGGGCGACCGACGTGCTGGGCACGGATCCGTACCCGTGCCTTGTGGGCCGCCAGTGCGACTGGTCGCTGATCCCGAGGTACATCGCCGCCCTCGACGCCGCTCACGTGGCCAGGTACTGGGGGGTCTTGCAGGCGTTCAGCTACGAGCGATGGCGCTCCCCGACACCCGGCGAGCTCGCCTCGATGATCCGGCAGTGGCAGCAGTCCAGATGGCAGGGTGAGCAGGTATTCGCGTGGCATTACGCCGGCTGGTCCCTCGCGGGTCACCCCGGGCTGCTCGCGGTGCTCCGCGCCTTGAATTCAGGCCGTTCAGATGGCGGCTTAAGGATCTCGCCGGCACGGCGCGGCACCGCACCGATAATGGCAGGAGATTTTTCTTCCGGATAGAGAAATCTCTGCCGAAGCCCTGCCAGAGGGCTGAAGACGCCTGGAGAACACCTGCCGGCACGTCAACATCGCCTTGGTCAACGAGATGGCGATCTTCTGCCGCGAACTCGGCGTGGACTTGCGGGACGCCATCCGGTGTGCGGCCACCAAGCCGTTCGGCTTCCAGGCCTTCCACCCGGGACCCGGGGCCGGCGGCCGCTGCATCCCGATCGACCCGGTCTGCCTGTCCTGCAGGGTCCGCGCACTCGGCTGCCCGTTCCGGTTCGTCGAGCTGGCCCAGGAGATCAACAGCCGGATGCCGGTGTACACCGCCGACCGGGCGGCCGAGGTGCTCAACAGCCACGGGAAGCCGCTGAAGGGCGCGCGCGTGCTGCTGTTCGGGGTCACCTACAAGGCGGACGTGGCCGATCAGCGCGAGTCCCCGGTGCGGATGGCCGGCCGCAGGCTCCGCTCCCGCGGCGCCATCGTGACGTATCACGATCCCTACGTGCGCGAGTGGCGGCTCACGCGGAAGGCCCGTCATGCCGTCTAAGGTGCAGGAGCCAGAATGCCCGGATGGCAGGCGGTGACGGTTTGCCTGCTCGCCGCGTCGGCGCTTTTCCGGGCCGGCTGTTCCGCTGACGCTCACTGGGAACAGCACTATGGCGGCTGCGACGGGATCGTCACAGCCGGCAGATGCGAGACCGAGCGGCGGGTCGCGGCGAACGGCTTTTTCCCCACCCGGATGATCCCGCGGCAGAACCCCTTCTACCTGGACCTCCCTTTCGATGACGTCAACAACGCGGCTGCCTTCGCCCAGCGTGCCCAGGTCATACCGTGGGCGAACGACCCCGGCTACGCCGGGCACGCTCGCGACCCGGCGTTTAGCTACATGAAGAACCGCTGGGTGAAGCTGATGCGGGACGGGAAGACCTGCTATGGCCAGATCGAGGACGCCGGCCCGGGACTCTATGACGACTACCCCTACGTCTTCGGCACGGACAACCGCCGTCCCGCCAGCAGGCTGTACAACGGCGCGGGCCTGGACGTCCCCCCGGCGCTGACCGGCTGCCTGGGATTCAGCGAGCTCAACGGCGACGACGACCGGGTTGCCTGGCAGTTCGTGGACGCGACCGCCGTCCCGCCCGGCCCGTGGACAAGGCTAGTGACCACCCAGGGGGTCTCGGAATGAGATGCTCCCGCGCTGCGAGCCTGCCGGTGAAAACGGCCGGAATTATCCCGAACGGAAGGGGCTGGCTCTCCGCCCGGCCCGTTCTCCGCTTCCGCTTACAGCAGCGAGGGCTGGCCGGCGTCGTAGACGAGCAGGCCGTCGGCGCGCCGCCGCAGGCCGGGGGAGGGACGGTGCTCGTCCAAGCGGCCGTCGTGCATGAGGTGCCTGACCTCGGTGCCGCGGGCGACCGAGACGAAGTCCGCGACCAGCCTGCGGTGGCAGCGCCACCACAGGCTCTCCGAGCACATGACGGCCACCCGCCGGGACGCCGCCTCGGCCAGAACGGCGTCGATGGCGGCCAGGAACTCAGGCGAGCGCATGTGCTCGGCGTAGCCGCGGAACGCATCCTCGCGCCACGCCACGTCCGGGTTGTCCGCGCCCGGCTTGCGGAAGCCGCCGAGGCGCTTCTCCCACCGGTAGGAGATCCCCGCCTCGGGGAGCCAGCGTTCCATGGCGGCGCGGGCGAACTGGGGATTGCGCCGGCTGCCCGGCGCGGTGCGGATATCCACGAGCGAGGAGACGGCGGCGCCCGCCAGAGTCGCGACGGTACGTTCGGAGGACTCTGTCCCGTGCCCGTAAGTCAGCAGCATCTACATGAAGTTACGCGTGTGCAGGGCGGAAAGCTCGGCCGCCTCGCCGTCGGGGAAGCCGATGTAGGCCAGCCGGCGCCGGCGCCCCTCGTCCATCTGCTCCTGGAGCCGGCGCACCGCCTGCCAGCCGCGGCCGATCGCCGCGGGCTCCCACGAGCCGGCCGCGAGCAGCACCAGCGCGTCGAAGACCTCGCTGTTCAGGCCGGCGGTGTCGAGCAGGGCGGCGTGCCGCCGCTCCACCGACTGCCGGAGTGTCCGCAGGTACGCCGGATCGGCGCGGGCCAGGTGCGCGGTGTGCGACACGCCGAACGCCACGTGCCGCGCCTCGTCGCGCAGCGCGAGCCGGGTCACGTCCGCGGTGACCGGATCCGGGGCGTGCCGGTTCAGGAACCGGAGCAGGTCGAGGAACGTTCCCTCGCCGAGCACGGAGAGCAGGAAGGAGGCCGTGGTGAAGTCCGGCTCGTCGAGCAGCGTCTGCAGCGAGGCGCGGCCGCCCGCGCTCGAGGTGCCGAGCTGGCCGCCGGTCAGCAGGCCGCGGCGGGTGAACACCTCGACGTGCCGCGCCTCGTCGGCGGCCTGGGTGGCGAGCAGCTGCATGACCTCGCGATAGTGCGGGTGAAGCCGGCCGAGCAGCCGCGCCGGGATGATGAGCGCCGCCTGCTCGTTCTCGACGAGGTACGTCATGATCTGCACCACGGCGCGCTCTACCTCGGGCGGGACGGCGACCGCCGCCGACCAGTCGACGGCGGTCGCCGGGTCCCACTGGCTGGCCGCGGCGGCGGCGTACAGCTTCGGGGCGATGTCGGCCCAGACGTGCTCGCGCTGCGTCCACACCGCGTCGATCGGGGGGCCGCCCGACTCGACAAGGGCGCCGCGGGCGGCCAGACCCCATCTCGGATCGGCGCGCTGGTCCGGCGGCCCGAACGGATCGCCTGCCCGGACCGCTCCCTGCCAGCGCTGTCCGGCCGCCGGGCCCTTGATGACCACGCAGCCGTCCGCGCCGCCGGCGCGGTGGCCGTGCTCACGGCACCAGGCCGCGAGATGGACGCCGAGCGCGGGATGGCGCCCGGTGACCGCCAGCTCGTCACCCGGGTTCAGCGCGGCGAGCGCGCGGGCGATGAGCAGGTGACCGCCCTGGTCGAGGCCGAGGTCCTCAAGGTCGATAGTCTGCCGCAATGATCTCGCCTTCGGCGCTGTAGAAGCGGGCTTCGTCGACCGCGCGCTCGAGCTGTGCGTAGCCTCCGAGGCGGGGCGGGCGCCACTCCTTGAGGCCCTCCAGGTCGAGCAGCGGGCGCAGCTCCGCGTCGCCGTAATTCATCCCGAGCAGCAGGGCGCCGAACCGGCCGACGGCGGCCTTGTCAGCGGATGGCCCCGCGGTCATCGTGCAGTGATCGTACAGCGGGGTCTGCGCGAGGACCCGCACCGAGCCGGACGGCAGGACGCCTTCGCGGGCGAAAAGCAGCAGGTTGGAGTCGATCATGCAGGCGGCGTCCACCTGGTCGGCCGGGTCGGCGGCGAACAGGGCGCGGGCGGCGTCCCGCTCCCCGCCGATATGGTCGCCGTGCAGGCCGACGCCGATGTCGAAGCGGCGGACCCGGACGTCGGCGTCCGGGTCGCCCGGGCTGCCCGGGCGCAGGCCGGCGGCGCGCAGCAGCGACAACGGCAGCAGGGTCGCCTGCGGTGAGTCGACCGCGCCGGCCGCGACCAGGCGGCCGCGCAGGTCGGTCAGCGACCGCACGGGCGAATCGGCTCGCACCACGACGAGCGATCGCAGGTCACAGTCGGTGTCGCGCATCGTGACCGGCGTCAGGTCCGCGCCGCGGGCGGCCGCGAGCCTGCGCGCACGGACCCATGCGAGCGGCGAGTTCCACGCCAGGTCGATGCGGCCGGCCACGAGGTCTTCGACCTGCCGCTCGTAGTGCGAGTAGAGGACGTAGTCGAAGTCGAGGCCCTGGCCGCGCAGCCAGGTACGGAAGCCGTCCCAGATGGTGACGACCTTGGGATCGTAGGCGACGGCGCCCAGCAGCAGCCCGCTCACGCGGGCTCTCCGAGCAGCGGCAGGCCGCACAGCGCACGGCCGATGAAGTCGTAGAGCGCGTCGGTCGTCGGCGCCATGACCCGCGCGGCCCGCGAGTCCCGGAACAGCCGCTCCACGGGGGATTCCTTGCGGAACGCCGCGCCGCCGCAGGCGCGCAGCGCCAGGTCGGCGGCATCCGCGGCGGCTTCGCCGGCCGCCGCCTTGACCTCCAGGACCAGGAGCTGGGCGTCGGCTCGGCCCTGCTCAACGGCGCCGAGCGTGCCCTCGATCAGGCTCCAGGCGCGGTCCGCCTCGATGCGCAGCCGCGCCAGCTGCGCGCGGGGCTGGACTTGCCGGGCGAGCGACTGGCCGAGGTGCTTCAGCTGAGTGCGCTGCAAATGAGCCGCCGTCTCTTCGGCGAGACGGCGCATCAGGCCGGCGCTCATCGACGCGGTGCAGATGAGGAACACGGGCAGCACGGCCGCCATCGCGAGGTCGAGCCCCGCGCCGTCCTGTCCGATCATCGCCGTGCGCGGCACCCTGAGGCCGTCGGCGGACATCGGTGCCGAGGCGTTGCCGCGCAGGCCCAGGCCGTCGAACGGGCCGGCCACGGACAGGCCTTCGGCGTCCCGGGGGACCAGCCACAGCGTCATCGGGCCCTCGGCCGCGAGCGGCCGGCTCGACCACACGTAGCTGTCGGCATGCCCGGCCGAGGTCACCCAGCTCTTGCTGGCGTCCAGCCGGACGCCCTGGCCCTCGTCTTCCAGGGCGGCGGTGCCCAGCGGCGCCCAGAAGTGGCTGCGGGAGCCGGACTCGGAGAACGCGAGCGTGGACAGGTGGCGCCCCGCCGCGATGTCGCCCAGCACGCCGGCCATGCCGCCCGCGGCTGCCATCTCGGCGTTCGCCGCCGTCAGCGCGGCTGTCGCGGCGTAGTGCATCGTCACGACCATCGCGGTGGATCCGCAGGCAGCGCCGAGCTCACGGACCACGTGCGCGGCTTCCCGCAGGCCGGCTCCGCCTCCGCCGAGCCCGGCCGGCACGGTCAGGCCGAGGATGCCGGCCTCGGCGAGCGCGTCGAGCTGCTTGCGGGGAAAGCTGCCCTGAGCGTCGGTCTCCGCCGCGCCGGGCTCGATGACGTCCGCGATGACGCGGGCGAGGGCCTCCTGGTACGGGGGACGAACTGGTCCTTGATCGTGTCCCGGTGACGGCACGCTACCTCCTGTGTCACGACGCTGCCGGCGGGGTCCTGGCCCCCGCGCGCCATGATCGGGCAACGTCGGCGGCCGGGGTAGTACGTGACCGCACAGGAACCCCGGCGGGAAATTGTGCCGTACCCGCCGCCGTACCCGCCGACGCGGACGCGGCCGGGACCGTGTACGGCTCCGCTTTCCCAGGCCACCCGCACCGTAACCGCGATGCCCGGTCCGGCGCCGGTGACGGGCTCACCGGGGTGCCGCCGCCGGCCGCCGTGCCGCCGGCCGGGGTGGTGCTCCCTGACGAGGAGCCGGCGGCCGGGGTGGTGCTCCCCGACGAGGAGCCGGCGGCCGGGGTGGTGCTCCCCGACGAGGAGCCGGCGGCCGGGGTGGTGCTCCCTGACGAGGAGCCGCCGGCCGGGGTGGTGCTTCCTGACGAGGAGCCGCTGCCCCCTGAGGCTCCGACGTGCGCTGTGGAGCTGCTGCTCCCTGTCGGGGGGCTGTTTTTCGATGAGGGGCCCGCTGGCGACGTGCCGTGCGCTGACGTTGGGCGACCCGCTGTCGGCTGGCCCGCATGGGCGGCTGTCGCCGGTGCCGGCCCTAGGTTAGAGCCTGGCCCCGTACCGCCGGCGCCGGCGGCGTGCGCATGCGCGGCGGCCCTGGAGTTCGCGTGGCCGCCCGGTTGTGAGGATGACGCTGCTCCGGGCCCGGTCCCGGGCCCGGTGGCCGGGTGCGCGCCCGCGCTCAGCGCCACCGCCACGATCGCGGCGACCCCGCACAGCGCCACGCCCACCCCGGCCACCGCCAGCCGCCGCGGCCCCGGCCGGGTCCCGCCCGGCCGCCCCGCCGTGGCCGGAGCCCCGCCCGCATCCGCCGCCCGGCCCGCACCGACCGCCGCATCCGCCGCCGTGGCCGCCCTGCCCGCCGCATCCGCCGCCGTGGCCGCCCTGCCCGCCGCATCCGCCGCCGTGGTCGGTCCGCTGCCTGGCGGCGCCGTCAGGGCGTCGCGGATCACCTCGGCCCGGTCGGCCACGTGCCGGGCCGACTCCGGCCGCCCGTCCGGGGTCTTGGCCAGCATCGCCAGCACCAGGCCGG
>Ga0209061_1001104_pt1 | contig 49503 bp, 68 predicted proteins | sample Coa_R1_10_FD_187157 | JGI IMG/M metagenome (GOLD analysis project Ga0209061, IMG submission 187157) | Surface soil microbial communities from Centralia Pennsylvania, which are recovering from an underground coalmine fire - Coalmine... | ecosystem: Environmental > Terrestrial > Soil >...
GTTCCATCCGTTCTGTAATGGCGCGGGCCAGCCCGCTGAATAGGCCGTCCCCAATGTCCAATAGTTTTCCGCGGATGTAATTGTTTCGTTTGGAGCAGAAATGCTGTTATTCCACTGCCCGTCAATATAAAGATTTAGGGTTGAATTATTGTACGTTGCTGCCACATGATGAGGAAAACTCCAATTAAGAGCATAAGTGGATTTAACTATAGATGGGCTGCCCGTCCATGCTGCCGCATAAACATATCCGGAAGTATCTACAAACAAATGCGGCTCATAATTTGTCGGTGTTCCAAATGGTGCTGCGCTCGTTCTTCCGATTATCCCTGTCGTATTATTCCAAGCGGAACTCCCCGGAACTACCCATCCGCCAATTGACCAAGTGGTTGATGTTCCGCTGCCATTGGAAACATAAAACGCAGAACTGCCGTTAAAGGCCGCTGTGCCAGCGATTGCATCGCCGGGGGCAAGCACCGACCAGCCCGATACTCCCGTTGAGCCAACCGCTGTCAGTGTTGATCCCGAGCGGGTTCCAAGACTGCCCATGCTGCCGTTGTCAAGCGGCCAATAATAGGTTGGAGAAAGCGACTGAATCACTCCGTAAGACGGTCTTGCCGATAGATACGCGTTTGTTATGGTGCCGGTATTCAAGCCACCAAGGCCGCCGCCATTAACAACAGCATACCTTCCTCCGCCATCGGGCCAATTGCCAAGGGTGTGATAACCAATGAGTCCCAGGCTTCGTAGTGTTCCGTTGGGATCAAACTGGTTCACCCCATTTACAAGATGGGTAGCGATATGCCCATTGGCGTCGTGCAAGAGGGTTCCACCGGAGGGAGAAAAGCTACCCGAAGGAGGATTTCCACTAGCCATCGACCACTGCCAAGTTGTTCCCTGTGGAACAAAGGCCTCTACGAATCCATTGCCAGGAAAAGCGGGAAGTTGGACATAAAAATCCCACGCCAGCGCAGTTGCTGGGTTACCTCCCTGCGGATAAATCTGAATGGCTGAGATTGCCGCATTATCTCCCTGAGCTATCCAGTAAGCGAGAAGGTTCTGGCTCGGATTTCCTCCGCTCGCGTAATTTTGCTGTGTGGTGCTTAATGTAGAAATACCAGTGTAAGAGCCGCCTGCATAGCCGTTACTCGTCATGAATTCAAGGCGGAGGTGAGACCCAGCTTGGCTTGCCGCGCTATACCAAGAACCAATTTTGTACCATGTAGCACTCGATGGATTTGGAAGGGCCTGAATGTTGCGCGCAACGCGCGTTTGCCCGTCCATTGTCATGGTGTCCATGTTGCGGACGAGAACCGCCTTAACGCCCCAAATGTAAGCCCAATCAGACGTTGATGCGGCGTTGGTAAAAATGGCTTGGCCTTGTAACTCTGTTGAGTTTGAAGGAACTGTGTACGTTCCACTGAACTTTGTCCATGAAGTAGGAGCGCCCATGGCTATCAATTGACCATCACCATAATTACCACGATAAAACAGCCAATTGCCTGCGCCCCCAGTCTCGATCCAAAACTCAAAGTAATAAGATTCTCCAGGGATCATCTGGAAAATGTTGGACATAGAATCTCCTCCGTAATTCGCGGAGGATACGTTGTAAATCACGCTGCCCGTCTGACCGCCGGGGAGAGTTACGCCAGTTTTTATCTGAGAATTTTCAGACCACCCCGGCGCCGTCTGGCCATTTGAACCCACCATTGCTGAACCGTTGTAAATCAGGTTCTCATGATTGTTCATGGCGGGGGTTTTGTTGTAGTTTGAGCTGTCGCCAATATTATCCAAAATTTTATTGAGATGCCCGCCCTGAGCAAAATCAATTAGAGCACGATTGGCAGCATCGACGGCCGCCACGGCATTCATACCGCCGCCGTTAATCACAGCATATCTGCCGCCTCCATCAGGCCAGTGCTGAAGAGTATGATAACCAATAAGCCCAAGTGTTCTTGCGGTTCCATTGGGATCATATTGATTTACTGAGTTATTTAAATTGGTGGATATATTCCCGTTGGCATCATGCAGAAGGGTTCCTCCCGCAGGAGCAAAGCTTCCTGTCGGTGGAGTAGCCGCCTCCATTGCCCAATTCCAATTAGTGCCGTCCGGAACATGCGCCTCCACAATTCCGTTTCCCGGATTTGCCGGAAATTTCATGTAGAAATCCCATGAGGTCGCTGTTGCGGAATTTCCTGTATTAGGATAAATATTGATCGAAGAAAGAGCTTGGTTATCGCCTTGTGCAATCCAATAAGCCGAAAGATTATTTGATGGGTTGCCGCCCGCTCCGTAGTTTTGCTGCCCTGCCAGTAATGTGGAAAGCCCTGTTACTGCGCTTCCCCCGTAACCATTAGAGCTTGTGAGCTTCAACTGTAGATGCGAGCCCGCTTTCGTAGAATTGCTCGACCAGGTACCAACTTTATACCAAGTTGAGGCAGAAGGATTCGGCGTCTTTTTATAATAAATTGTCGCTGGTTTTGCCTCGGGTCCGGGCGCCGATGATATCACATGAAAAGAAGTCATCGGCGGTGACGGTGTCTGAGACGGTGTTGTTGTCGTTGATGCCGGTGGCGGAGACGTAGCCGGCGAAGAAGCCATCGGAGAATTGGGAGTTACTGGTGGAGGGGGCGCTGTGGCTACAGCCTGACTTTCTACTGTAAGAACTTTTCCTATGGCCTGTCCCGCTGTTGCTTGAATTTGTGATGGAATTGTTGGGAGTGCGCGTGAAAAAGTGGGTGTATCCGGAAAAAATCGTGTAGTATAAATATCCGCGTTTGGATCAACTGGGGGATTGGCACGATTAGGAGAGGGGTTCCCGGGAACCGAAAGTTGTGTGCCTGGGTCTTGAGGCGGCGCCTGAGGCACACTTATGTTGATAGGCGTGAGGCCGGCCTTCTCTTTTAATTCCGGTGTTGAGATTCTTTGCTCTATTCTCGGCATATTACTCTTGCGCTAGCAAAGCTCCCCAGATGGAAAGCGTTAACAATTCATTTCTGGCTGCTTCAGCCGGAAAAGATAATTTAATTTGCAGGTGTCGACAAACAACAGCGTCGTTGCCTTGCAGCAAATAAAAACGATTGCTCATTATAGATTGACTTGGTGTCAATACTGGGGGGTCTGCAACATAATTATTAAGGGTTTCAAAATTACCATTTATCTCATCGAGAAGTACGCTGACAGTCGGAATGCTTCCAACCTGCTGCAATTCAGCTGTGATAGACGATATCTCTGCAAGTTGACCGGGCTGTGCCAAAACAACGCTTCCAACTGTCATGTAGGCCGAATAAGTGTTACCCAAATCTGTAAAAGTGGTCATTGATCTGGCGGCAATTTGTCCATTGCTCATGCCTAACAATAGTTGGTGCTGCCCGGGCGATGTCTCAACGGATTGCATTGCAGTAAATCCGGCTGAAATAGTCGCTTTAGGACTCCACGCCGGACCGCCTTCAGGAGGCTGATTCCAATTGCAGCGAAACCAATTCTGAACTCCGTCCGCAATATAAACAGCCTTTTCACTAGTTCCTGCAATAATTGCTGCCACATAAACTTTTGTAGGATCAAAGCTAGATTCTAATAAGTTACCGATAACAAAACCTGCTTCGTTAATTCCTGCACTGGACCATTGAATAAATTGACGATCAGCAGTATACAGAAAAATATTTGATCCTTGAATATCCAAAGCATTGTAAGAAAGCAGTCCCAGGCCAGGTGTATACGGCATAACGTAAAAGGTTGGAATGTTGGTACCAACAATTATATAAAGATCGCTTTGAGTAAAGACCAGTAATCCGTTGGCCGTGGGAACCAAGCGATTAACTTGTGTTGGAAAAACAAAATAATTGGCTGGAGGAAACGCTTCCGCGCCGTTGCCTAAGAGCGTGTCGGGTCCTCCTGAAAAATACACAATGTTTCCTACAACACCCCAAACCCGGCCAGCATGATAAGCGAATTTAGTTAGTCCGCTCGGAGGGGGATCATTTGCATGAGCAAGGGGTGCCTGCTGTGTAATATTCAGAGAAGTATCGTTTGCACTATCTGTGATAACCTGGCTCGTATTCGGATATGGCGAAGTAGGAAGATTGAAAAAAGTGGAGCCGCCGTCTGTTGTACGAAAAACCCAAATTTGATTGACCTGTGGATCGGTGCTCGCTGTTAAAGTAACATTGACTCCAGCCGAATTATTAAACGGGCCTGTTCCCGCGCTTGGTGGAGTTGCTGTACTTACGTGCCCACTGTTACTGTTACCATAAGCTACCACATATTGATAGCCGGACGTGGCACTAAAAGAACCGGAATTCGAGCTAACAGATACTGGGGGTCCGCCCGTGGCCCAGATCGTAACTTTAACTACATCAATGTACCAAGTAGCGACGGAATTGCTTGCTGTATTAAGCCCTTGAATTCTTACACCGAAATTACTTGTACTTAAAGATGTAGCACTCCAATTTGCGCCCCAAAAATCGCCCTGTCCCCCTAAAGTGACATAACCATTGGAGCTCGGCAGTTGAATACCAATTCTTGTATTCCCTACTGGCACGCCTCCTTGAAGTAACTGTACATTAAGATAAGAACCGTTTGGGTTTGATGGTTGATAACCCTTAATTTGAACCTGAATACCTTGAATTGTAGTTTGTGTGGATAGGTTAAAATTAAAGCCGGTTGCTTGCAGGTAGTCAGTTTGATTGGCAGCGGGTACCTGGTAATAAACTGTTAACGTAAAACCGTTTACTGCCGCCGATGCTCCATTGCCGGGCGCTCCCGTACAATCACAGGAGAAGGACAAACCAAAAGCCGAAGAATTTACTACGGCAGGGGTCAGGCTCGTACCGAGCCCCCAAAGATCGTTTGAACCACCATACGTTTGTGCGGTCAAAGTAGAGGGCCACGGCGAAGCATTATATCTGTTTGCTGAGCCATTTACACCAACAAGCTGCACGACAGAATCATAAACCGCGCTGGTTCCGCCAGTCTGTTCACGGCTAACTGATGCCGCGACTCCTAATATTATCGCGTTGGCAGGAATGCTAAAACCAAAATTTGTAACAACGATGGAGGTCGAACTACCGCCCGCCGGCAAAGAAGTTGTAGCCGTGCTGGTTGTTCCTTCGACTGCCGTGACGTTGCCCCAAGAAGAGCCGCCGCCAATTTGTGTAGCTGATTTTGGTGCGTTTGGGCCAGTAGATGTTGAAGCAATGGAGCCTGCATTAGCAGAAGCATAAGTACCGTCTTCAGCTGTTATATTCCCGGGGCTAGACCATGCGGCGCCTCCTGTAACTGGAACATCGCTACCAGAAGAACAAATATTTGGACCGGAAGCTCCAGAAAAATCACCAATAGAAATGCCCCATTTCCGAGTTGATCCTCCGTCAGTCCAAGCAACAAGATCGACGCCATCGCCCATATAAAGGGTGTTGCCGACTCCTTGAAAGAAGCACTTCCCGGCGCCGTTTGCTTTATTTAAAATTACTGTGGCGGCTGTTGGGGTTACATTATAAACGGCACTTGCAGTATCGACGATAACATCTATTGGGTTTGGAACATTTTTAATTTGTCGAAAAGAATAAAACCCTAAAATAGGTGTGGCTACCGTAGCCGTCGAAAAAAGGATCAATCCCGGTCGGCGGATCATGGTGCCATAATTAGTGAGCTCCATGTTTAGCCCATCGATCAACATATCCGTGCGGGAGCCCAAGAACCTTGCTTCGTATCGGCTAGTAGGCCCATTAAACGGACTGCGCTGTGTCCGCAAACCGGAAAAGAAAGTTTGCGTTGTGATGGGATAATAGTGCGTGGGCTTCTTGGGAGGAGCACCAACAACTTGTAGAATTCCAAGATCAGGCATAAATCGTTGTTTTTACCACGGGTAGCCGTAGTTGTAAGGATTGGAAGGCCCTAAAGGAAGCACCGTGCCAACGCCCGTGCCCACGACCGGGTTACTGGGATAGAATCCGTAATCTTCCCTCTCGCGGTCGCCAGAGCGAACGGCAGTTTGAAGGGCGGCCTGCCACATCTGAATGGCGGTCATGGACTCTCTGGAACCCGGAGCATTATGATCTTTACAAAGAGCCAGAAAGCCCTGACGGAAAAGATAAGCATAAGAATCAGGGATCGGTGCAATTGTACTTTGCAAAGATGTGATTACCGGCGGTTTCATCTGATAGACAGGACAAATTTGCCAAGTAATTCCGGAAAGCGGAGGCATGGGATAAAGACGAATCGCGATGCCGCGAGGATCGGCCACTGTCCACGTGACCGTTCCATCAGTAACCGTAGTACCGGGAGTTGCATTGGGGCCGGCATCGGGTCCACTTCCTGTGGAAGCAGATGTACCGTATCCCGACACATAAAGATAGTTCCCGTGGGGATCAATAATTTGCTGAATAGGAGAATTAGAGGGGAATTGTTGCTGTGCGCCGGTAGGTCCTACCCCGCTCATATAAACCTGGTTGGGGAGCCAGGTTCCGTAGCGGGCGAGAGGAATAGGAATCCAAGAAAGTTGAAAAGGAGTGGCTTGGATAAAAGTCGGGTCTAATTCACGAACAGCCTCGAGCGGAAACTCTGGCTTCGGAATTGCTGTATTATTAATGTCGATGCGCGTTCCTTTTTCCAGCCAACCAAGATCGAGTACCGGTGTATTGGGCGGCCCTGATAAAGGAGAAACGCCGATATAATCCTGCTGAAAAGGAACCGTTGTAAAAGGCCTAATATAAGCACGGTTAAATTTCCAGGCAAGACTTTCTGCTAGGAACAGCTGCAAGACATCATTAGCAATTGAAACAGCCGGTTCTTGGGAAAAGCCAGAAGCGCCCAAGACAGGAACTAATTCAGCAAACGATCTTGCATAACGTACAGCATCTTGAATAGTGTAAGTTGAATTGGATAAAGTGGCCATGATAGATTTTATTTCTGATTAATTATTCCGGCAGGATTAATGGGGCCGCCGACAGAGCGAAGTTGTCGTTGAGTGATAATTTGCCGCTCAAGGAAAATATTCTTTTCATCTTCTGTTAATCCTTCAGAAACCGCAATGAGCTGACGGAAGAATAAATCAATAGCAAAAGCAAATTTTTCATCTCCTCTTTGTTCATAAGCCTTGGCCAGAAAACCCTGATTATAAATTGAATTCATATAATCTGGGATTGGTGCCCAAGTATCTGTCACTTGAGAAAAAACCGGAGGCGCATTTTGATAAACTAAATTGAGCGTATAAGTGGTATCGGGATTGGGAAACACACGGAAAGTGATGTTGCCGTTGCCATCGTCATTTTGAACGGCTATGTAAACAGGCTCATTTTGTGTCGAATCTAAAGTAAGCGTCCCGCGAATTTCCAATTCTTTATTAAACCCGGTACTGGTATTGTTAATCGTAGCTGTTTCTAGCCAGCCAAACGTAGGGAGCGCTATACTATAATCCTGCGCGGTACTATTGATTGATGTGGAAGCAGTAGAACGATTCCATCTCCAAGCAAAGGGTGGCGACAAAATCGCCTGCCTTACCCAGTCACCGATACTTAATGCCGGCTCATTGGGATAAGAACTATTTGCTCCAACGCCAGTTAATGGGCGAAGCTGATTGAAGGCTTGGGCAAAAGCAATGGAACGTGCGAGTTGAATAGTTGAATTAGACATAAAAATAAAAAAGAGGTCTTACAAATGGGATGAAATCAAACTTCAAACCACCTGCGAAGACCTCAATCCGGAGTTCTCGCAAACTTTAAAGCAAATATTTAAACTTCAAAGTCCCAGCGCGCTCAAATTATTGGAAAAGAAATGCCACACCTGAGTCCAGAAATTTGCATGGTAACTAAAAATGCTGGCACTAAGAGAATAAGCCGGGAGCGGCGAAGGATTTTCACTTTGGCAATAAGGCTGCCCCTGCTCGTCGTGGCGTTTGGAATACGTTTTTTGCACATTCCATGTTCGCCCGTTGACTTGTAAAGAAGCATTCCCGCCATTGCACAAATCTCCGTTCTCGCCAAATCCCGGGATTGTCCAGGCATCAAGCCGTGGATCGGTGAGCATTTCTGCCAATTCGTGAGAAATAACTTGGGTGATTCTATCTAGCTGCTTTTGAGCAAGATGCAAGGAGCAAGCTAAATCAGAAGGACAACTTTCTTTCAAACAATCGTCCGTTAGAGCAGGAACAACAGCATAATCAAAACGATGGAACAAATGATAAAAGTAATCGTGAAAACCAAAAGCATTTGCCCCATTCTTTTCACAAACAACGGTGCTGCCGTCCTGCGTTCCAATCCCGGGAGCCAAGAGCAGCAAAAAGCAATTTGCTTCGGTGTCTGTTTTTGCTGCATCACGAACCGTATTCCAAATATCTTTTATTGTTAAATTTCCCGGCTGAGCATTAACCTGTTTTGTTGAAGCCACAACAAGGCTTTTTACACCATATTGAGAAAGGATGTTCATGAATTTGCTCTGACCGAGATCAGAAACAAATTGTGTAATTTCCTTCTCAAATGGATGCTGCCCAACAAAAATGAGCCCCACTTTAGCGTTTGCTATAATCGGACCCCCGTGATATTTAAATTCTGGGGAAAACACAGGGCTCGCCTTTGCAGCAGGAACACCCCTTTGCTTGCTCGCCATATTTCGCTCCTTTTAGAATTTATTTAGGAACGGCCTGCTTCGATTGCGGCCACAGGATCACGGAAGAATCTTCGACCGGCAGCGGATATCCGGTTTCCGGATTTCTTCGACATCCATTCCATATAATCTGGGTCGTTACTACGCCAGATACGTCCACAATTAGTGCAGATTCCAATTTGTTCGCCCGTATCTAGATAATGATGAACAATCGATGTGAGGCCGTGCGGACTGGGGAAATCAGAAAGTTCGTGAGAGCCTTGCAGGTGCTGACACCGAGCCTGGTCTCGTTTAAGGCTTTCCTCGAGACGCCTGCGCTGTTCGCGCATTTGCTCGCGCATCAATTCTTCATTTTTTACTTTATTGGGATCGACATACGGCTTGCGCGATTCGATAATGGCGTCGGCCAGCATCTTAAACGTCTCGATGTTGCCCTGAGCAGCCGCTTCCGTGGCTTTGGTAACAGCAGCCGTAACTGCTGAATTAATCAAAGCCTGTAAGTCTTTTGCACTTAAGGTAAGATTTTTTTCTTCTGCCATATTGTTCTCCTTGCCTCTGAATCCACAGAAGGCCAATGGTATTTGATTTTATTCGTGCCCGTTTCTAAAAACAAACAGGCTTCGACGATAAACAACCGAACCGGGCCCATCAGTGACCCGGCCAAAATATTTATTCACTTTCTCTTCGGTGGTGATCCGAGCTTTAATTAATCTTAGCAGCGGCGTCCGCCACCCCCTAACGCGCTCTTTTATTGGAATATCTCGAATCGGATCGAATTCATAAACACTGAATTCCGGCATATAACCGGTAGGAATGTACCACAAATATTCAAAAGTTTTGCCATCAAGCCGAGGTTGCGGCTGCCCATATACACGGTAAACTGCTAAGTCGCCAATAATTCGTCCATCCGTAATATATAACTCGGATGGCAGCATCTTCTTGAGGCGATAAAGAAATTCAGAGTGGTGTAGATGATTGACCCAGCGGGGACCATCGTCCATATAATCAAGCTGGTGCTTCCATCGCTGAGCCTTTGTTCGTTCGTCGTAATAATTCAATTCGGTCAGGCGGGCGATGTGCTCTGAAGTTGAAAGGCGAGGAACCATCTCACACTCATAGCACTGATCGCGTACGCCTTCGCGATAAGAAGAGTCGCGGCGAAACTGACCATATGGCTTAATTTTCCCGCAGCTCAGGCACTCTTTCCAAACGACCTTAGTATTCGTTTGGTCGAGTACTTCTGCTGTAACGGGCGCTCCGCCGTGTCTAAGAATTTCATCAACACCAGGAAAGTGCATACTCTACTATTCTCCGGAGTATCACAGATTATTTATTACTTCTCTCAGATAAGGCGGAATTACATAGCCTCGAGACGAACATGCGCGGAATAGTTCATTGCTGTAGTGCCCGATGAGGCGTAACCTGTAGTCGAAACATTGACGTTCGTACCCGGCTTAGCGTTGATTGCAGCCGAAGAAGAAGCCAGCGTTGTTAGGCTGTTTCCAGTACTGGTCGGCGTTAAAGTCAGTGACATGGCGTTACCAGTATCGGCATCTGTATAACTAATAACAATTGAGGGCAGCGTCGAGGAAGTTGTAGCCGCCTGTGTTACTGTAGCAATTCCGCTAACACAGTAGAGATTTCCTGGCGCATTGGCCGGCACGGCATAGAGAAGCGTGGAAGCAATATTAGCAGCCTGCCCCGTTGCATCGAACGTTGCCAGGGTTAAAAAATTAGCATCTGCCACTTTATCGTTGGCAGAAAAGAGGCTTCGTAAAAAACCCATAATATTTTCTCCTGTTACTTATTTGTCGTTCTTATATAGAACAACGGTTGTTGTCAAGCAGTGCCTATACATGCAGGCACGTCCATTTTCCGGATCACGAAACAACAAAAGCTTTGTCCTCATTATTTATATCTGGCTTAAAAATTGGTCTTGCATCAAGCTTGCCATTCTCAATAAAAATACCAATAATACCGCCGGGTTTTACTAATACTTTTTCTGGCTGTTCTGGATGGAGCACGAACCCGACTTCTCGTATAATGCTTGAGTGTGCTTCTAATAGAGGAGGGCGACCGGTCGTTATGCCTAATTTAATGGCGTCTCGAAGGAGAGGACGAACACGGTTACGAAAATTATTCAACGACTCTCCTCCCGGAAAAGGTACATCTGGATTTTCAACGTGTTCCAAAACGATACGCCCGGTTTCAGGTGTTTTCTTTTTACCGCCCAGATCACCAACATTTAAAGGCGCCAAGGCATCATTATAGACAACATGATACTTTGGCGTTGTTTCTTGAATGATTTTGGCTGTATGCCGTGCTCGCTTTTTAGGCGAGCAAAAAATAACCGGATACAGATCATAATCTGTTAAAAAAGCAGCCTGCTGGTGGGCAACATGGATTCCTGCTTGATCTAAATCAACGTCCAATGGACCGCGAAAGCAACAAGCTTGATTGAGGGTCGTTGTACCGTGGCGTCCAACAAGACAAACAAGTTGTGAATTAGTAGACATTAAGTTTATAGGAGTTCCGTAGTTATGGCTGCTTTTAGAGGGTTGCTTTCTATTACAGGAGAGACTTCTTCTGCTTCTACCGTCGCTTGTGTCGGCGTTGCCGTTTCGCCTTCGCCGGCGGGTGCGGCTTCTGCTGCTGCTGCTGCTGCTGCTGCTGCTGCAGATTCTTCGGGCAGTTCGTGTTCTAATTGTGCTTCTTCAAGCAAAGCAGCTTTTATCTTGAGAAGATCAGGATGATCGACACGAAGATCGCCCGCCGCCATTAGATTCTTTAGCGCTTCCAGGCGAGTAGTTTTAGGAGCGGATTCATTACGTGCTAAGCTAAACCAAACATCATTAGTCATAATTTACCATTTCCAGCCGCAAACACAGATAAGGACTTCCCATAAGTGACGTTTATATAGTGCACGAGCACATTGCGGGCAAAATCGGCGCCACGACACAGGAAGTCCCCTTCGATAAAATACGACAAGCACGCCAGGTGGCAGCCAGGTGGCTTGAAGGTGGATGGTCCGCCTGCCAACGGGTCCACGGGCGTCCGCTACTTTCAACCTCCAAAAACAGTTCCAGAGGCCCTGGCCGAGGTTCTGGGCACCATTTTGTAAGTCGAAATAACGGACAGGCAGGAGCAATCAAACATCGCTTAAATATTTAGTCCAATCCGGCTAAATATTTAATTTTGTTTGATTTTTCCTACTTAAACTTGTTCAGAAACCGGATTCGGCCGATGTTTACTTGTGGCGAGGATGGTCGCTCCTCGTACCTACAAGTAAAAAGATAAAATACCCAGTAAAGGCCCCTCTTTAATTTTACCACATATTTTACCTTTTTAGAGAGAGGGCCCGATAAAAATAATTTAAAAATTAAGAAAAAGATCGAGAGGGCGGCACCAAAACCGCCCTCCCTTTTTATAGTTAAGTTGTTATTTATCAACAACTTATTAGTTTACGAGCTGCTGGTCATAGACTGCAGCCGTCGCAGCGTCATTACGGAACCGGGACGTAGGGTGTTCGTGTACTTTACGTTATAGCTCACCCAGCCCCCGATCTGCCTTGCCGGATCAGCCACAGACCCCTGAGCAGGAGCCTCCTGGATCATGAGCCGGTAGTTCTTCTCACCAGTCTTGGGGTTCTTCCCAAGGAAGACAGAGAAGATGGCGTCATCAGCAAACAGATACGTATTGTAATACGTATTGCTGTTGATCGTAACCGTCGGCGTAGTCGTGGTTTGCTTGAAACGGGCACCACCAAACACAATCGTTTCCTCGTTGCTAACGGGAGCAAAGAGTTTATCGACCGTGCTTTCGTTCCGCTTCAGGATATCCGTCAGACCGTTGTTGCTCGTATCATTGAGCACATCATGCACAACGAACGGGTGGATGATTCCGCCCATATAGCCATCCGGGGTTAGCGGCCGGGCATTGACGCCGGCAAGCTGCTGAATAGCCGTGCGGATGTTGTTGGCCGACAGGAAGCTTCCCGGAGCCAGAGTGATCGTAACAGAGCTATCGACGCCTTGGGCGCTGTCTGCGGTAATCTGAACCAAGGAGTTCAGAGTTAGAGCCAACCGGTAGTTCAATTCCACCGACAGGTTCTGAAGCAACCCGGGGTCGTCAATTGCCACGTCCATTGCCAGGTCGGAGCTGTTGATAAAATCAGCATACTGGCCGATGGTTGCCGTGATTTTCGTGGATGATTCAGCGATGGGCGAACCCACCGTACCTTCTGCCGCCTGGGTAGTATTGCCAGAGAGCAGAGCATAAGTATAGACGACGTGTTTAGGCAACTAACGTTCCCGTTAGTGCGCGCTCATGATCGCTCATGAGTCCAGACTGTATCTTTGCTCTTTTGTCTTTAGCCGCCTTCATCTGTTGGTAAAAATCTTCTCTTATTTCGGGCGTTGGTTTATTGTGCCTTACATAATTTAGAAGTATTTTACCTTCGTCTCGTTTAACGATTAAATATGGCAAGAGAGCAAGCAGGTATTTTTCAATGTCCTGCTTTTTGCTAATATACCAGACAAAAGCGGGCTTGCCTTTTTTATTTTTTAAAGGCGATATTGAGCCGCCAAACTTATTTTTTGCCAATTCTAGCAATGGCATAAAAGTATTAGTAATTCCGATCCGAACGTTGTAGGCCGGTCCTCGACTTATTACTAAATAACCCTCGCCATCTAAAATTGCCGCCAAATATGCTTGTAACGGCTTACCAACAAGAGCACCCGGCGTTTCAGTCGTTACGCAGCTGGATTTCTTCGCTTCTCTTAACTTGACGAAAAGTTCGTCTCTCTTAACAGGATTTATTTGTCCGTCAAGATTTAAATATTCTAAAAGAATATTTGCTTGTTGACGCTTTTCAATTAAGTATGGCGAAATCGAAGTCAAGAAAAAACCGACACTTTTTCTACCATATAGTCGCCAATGGTATAGTGGCTTACTTAAATAGCCTCCATTCATGGCTGCCTTTTGGTAATTTATTGTGCCCCCGAAATGGTTAACAGCCCATTGCATTAGAGCCTTTGATCCATTTGTAAAGCCTACAAACGGCCGATAATTCACATAATTGGATTTAAACGTCTTGAAGATGGAAAAGCACCCTTCACCATCCATTAGTCCGGCCATGTAAGCTTTGGTTTTTTCTCTCATCCAGTTTGCTCGGTGTTGTCTGTTCTTGTGATAGAACAGAGTTCCACCGATTTAGTCGGGTTTTAATTCAGCACTATATTTACTGAATCTGATTACCACTGCGGAGAGGCAGCGGCTTCTGTTTGGTCATCGAAAGGAAGGGCGTTTGCGCCTTCAAGTTCGGGACCGCCTGGCGCTCGTAGTAGATAGCCACGAGGTTCGGCAAGGCTCCCGATGTGAGAATACTAGCAGGAGAATAGGCCATTAGTGGCCTCCTTGTTGATTGGGATTAGATATTTATTAGCGCCGATACTGGCGAGCCCGTTCCATCAACACGCCTTCCATCAGCTTGTTGATTTCCTCGTTGCTCATTGCTTCCAGTTCTTCGTCGGAGGGCACCGGATTGCTATTTGTGGGCTGAACAGAGGCAGTGGTCGCCTTCTGTCGCAATCCAAAATTAGCGGCGGTCGCTCTCGGCCTCACTGTTGTCCGAATCCCAGACGTAGAGGAGGCTGGTTTTGAAGCAGCTACTGGAGTTGCCGGCTTACGCGCAGCAACTTTTGCCGCTGGCTTCACGGGTTTTAGCTTTTCAGGTTCCTTCAATTCCAGCAATCCTGCTGCACTAAGTTCCTCAAAAGCCTCGCCCAATGTATCTCGATTGAATTTTCCAATCTTGGTTAGTGCATCAAGCGTTGGTTCAAGATTGTCATCAGTCAATTCCTTATGTAAATATTGCTGTGAAAGATAAGCAACCAACGCACGATAATTATCATCTGTGCTTAGGTAGGTAGGATGCTCGGCCACAAAAGCACGCGCTTCGGTTTCAACAAACAAAGCTTCTTCGACGCTGCGTCCGGCTTTGCTCATTTCCACAAGTTGTTCCAAGCTCAACCCCGTTTTCTTCTGAAACCATTTCTCTAAAGCTAGATCGGGGTTGTCTGCAAGAGCCGTTTTAATTTCAAAAATTTCGTCTGCCGTAAGCTGTCTAACAACAGGCTCGCTTGACGCCTGGGTTTCAGAATTATCCGTTTTCCGAACACCGAGCTTTAGTTGGCGATTCTGCTCTCGAATTTTCTTGGTAGCATTTACTTGTGCAGCAAGCAGCTCACGCATCAATTCATTTTCTGTATTTGCATGAAATACTTGCTTGCCGCCGCCATCATAAAGCTCCAATGTGGCTTTAAGGCCGGTGCTCGTTCTCTCAATGATGGCTCGACCGGTGTCAAATTCTAACACTTCGGGCTCGGCATAAACTTCTGATCCATCTTCGCTTAATACGCTATCGTCTGCATTTTCAGAAGCAACGGACTGTTCTTCTGTCTGTGCAGTCTGTGCAGTTTGTGCAGCCTCTGCGGCCTCTGCGGTTTGTGCTGCCTCTGCAGCTTCGATAGCTGCTTTTTCTTCTGGAGAAGCAAACTGCTCCACAAGATGATTAACAAAATCTCGCTCTCCTTCTCGTGTATCAAGAGGTGCGAATAAAGGGTCCTCAAACGAATAAGGATCGCTTTGAATAGAGGTTTTACTCATATTGTTCTCCTTGGCTTCCCATCAATCCTGGTGGGACAGGTGAATTTGTCACAAACCAAAAGATATTGTGACTAAAATTTGATCACATGAGCTCGACAAGCGGAGCAGGCGTCGGTTTCTTTAATGCTTGTGTAATGGTTTCGGGCGGCCGCCGTGACGCATCAATGGCAATGTCTACATCTTGAATAAATCTGTTGTAAAGAGCACTTAAAGCGAAAACAACAGCATGCTGCGCTTTTACTTTGGCTTCGTCGGCCGGACTAATATTTGCAAGTTCTTCAAGAGCGCCTTTAACGTATTTTTGTAACATCTCAAGGACAACCGGCCAACCCGGTTGTGCAACTAAATGCTGAAGAAGTCTCCCTTTATTGAAAAGCTCCGTTTCATACGCCTCTTCTTCGGTAAGAGGCCGATCAAGAATCCGCTCGATTTTAGCTGTGTCAATTTGGACGCTCACGATTCCTCCTGTGAGTTATTATGCATTGGACCCAAAGCCTGGCCCGGTAGGTTCCCCGAGGACAGCCTCTTGTTTTCCGCTCTGCTCAATCGTCTGCCGGAAAATATCATTGGCCGCACGGGCAATGTTCCTGTCATTCAGAGTTTCAAGCTCATTCTGGTGCTTTTGTGCCTGAAGAGCTAATTTAGACTGCAGGTCTGCTTGTCCTTTGACCTGCGCTACAGCAGCAGGCTGCATCATCTCCCATCGCTTTTTGTCTTCGTCCGTCATCGGAATAATGACGTCATTGACATTGCGCCAATCGCTGACCTCGAAGATCATTCGGATCAATTCTTCTGTATTAATCTTCATGCCGACCAGCGCAAGTCCTTGCTGAACCGGGGTGCTCTGCAAGTACTGCAGCATGATGGGAAGGGCCTGAGCCATGTTTCGTCGAGCCATCAGTTTGGCGCCGGCTAATGTACTGAACTTAACTCGGGCATTCAAAAATTCAAGAATGTCGCCTTCCTGTTTCAGGAATTCATGTTCCAGCTCATCATTAAGGATTGTTTTAAGAACCTTGATTGGCATTAAAGCACAATTCAATTGATGCATCTGATCCAGAAAAGGTATAAATACTTGGTCACAAAACTTATCCAAAAAGTCTTCGATTTGCGAACCTGCCCCGGCGGCCAGCATATTGGCCCCCGCTGCTGTACGCGCCAGGTTTGAATGGCCGGTGGGACCAGCAATACCTTGCATCGCCGCACTGGTTGCTCCTGAAATTTCTTCCGCACGTTGCTGCGACAGAGCCAGATGCTGTCCGGCTTCCGGAACTGCATCGAGGCGCCGTAAAGGAGTCAGATCGTCTTTATTATCTACTGTGATAATTTTGCCGGGGGAAATTCGAATATTTTGCGAAGGCACCGATTTACCACGAACCTGAACATAAACACCGTTCAAATTCAAAGAAAGATTATCAAGCCAGGTATTAATAATGCCCGCTTGTAATCGCTGCTCTCCACCAATAGTTTTAGCGAGGCCCATCCCGTAGAATGCTTCCGGAACATCCCACCAATTAACTGAGAAGAATGGGATCACGCCATAAGGATTGCCAGCATTTAGAATAACCAGCTTTTGTTGCAGAACCATTATGTTGGTTTTGTTGTCCCATCGTTCCAGAACTTCCAAAGGCATGGTTAAGGGATCAGCGCTTGGTGTGTGAAATCGTGGCTCGCCTTTCAAATCTTGAAGCGGACTATTGGGGCTTACTTCAGCAGTATCCGCAATAGGTTCTTCTCGAGGGGGGAATAAAATTCGCAATAATTCTTCTTTGGAAGGAAGATTGATACCTGGTCTCTCACGAAGCTCTTCTAATTGATCCCAATCAAGGTACATACGATGAATGACGTATTTGGCACGCCGAATATCTGGTACATTTAACGTGGGATCAACCAGCACGTGTCGTAAATTTACAATGTTCTCGAAATAAGGACCGGCAACCTGCTCCTCAATTTCATGCATTTCAATATTATCTTCGTCGTCAGGATCAATTGTAACAGGAGGAGCACCAAGAATGCCTGTTTCTAATTTAATTGGTTCTACTTTTCGTCGGTAAACCCGTCGAGTCCTGGTATAAGATTCAAAACCCCATTTCCAAATATTGGTGCCCATTAAAACTGCATTCTGAATGCCTCGGCGGACTTCAAGTTTAAAGCCCATCTCCTCTAATTGATAAGCCAAAACAGCCTGCACTGCGCGTGCAGCCTGAACGGATGTCCCCGGACGCGGCTGAATCATAAAAGGTGGATTTTCATAAAACAGCCCTTTCATAATTTGAGGCACTAAAGAATTGACTGCTTTTGCCACAATGAATAAAGGAATATTCGCCCTTTGTGCCTGGCTCCCTTCCCAAAAAACCGGCAACGTTGGCGACTGATATACCATCGTGGCTTGCGGCCAATGAGCAACCCACTGCTTAGTGGCCTCAAATACTTCCGCACGATTAGCGTCTTGTATTACTAGTTTTAGTGCTGCTTCGTCACTCCATTGTCCTGTTGAAATAACTTCCTTTACTTCTTCAGGAGTGATCGGTGCACCTGGGCTAACATCGGGAGAAGGAAGTAGTGCCATAAATTTCCGTACTATAACTATTACTATTGCTAATTACTATTGTTTACTGTTCCTATCTGTTAAAACGAAGCGGAACACGCGATACCGCTGGCTGATAGGTAATTGCAAATAAATTATAAGTGCCGTCTGATAGTGGTTCATCGGCCGGAAGCTTTACCTGAGTAGGATGCATCGCATCGGCGCGATGTTGAAGTCGAACCTGCCTATCAGCATCACGAATTATAATCTCCACTTCCATTATTACTGCCGATTACTTCCAATTACTTCCGATTACTTCAATTCCACAATGAACACATCTGTACGGCAATATCCGCTCGTTGGACAGCCTGTTGAGCCGGGTTCGTTCCCAAGACCGCCCTCCCAGTCAGACGTAAAAATATAGAAGTGACCATCCTGGGAAACATTTCCTCTAGGGGTGGCCCAGAAGTTTGATGGCGCCCCAGGACCCTGGTTCCAAAGGCCCGTTGCCCGGTGATGAGCGAATCTCCAGACACGAGTTGGCCCCACTGTAGAGACGCAATCAATTTCACCGGAATAAGCCCTCACGATGCTGCTGCCGGCATAGTCGATTGATCCACACACCGGCATCACGTCATTAGGATCAGCATCATTCCAAGACCAATGGCTGTCAGTAAATTGATGAGGGGTCGGAAGAGGACTAACTAGCCTTGTGTAATGGTGCAGGTCCCAGACAGGACGAAGCAAGACATCAGCCATATCATAATCATTGGGATCATTGACCAGACGGCTTGAACCCAGAGTCTGATGGCCGCCGCAATCATCCAGCTGCAAGGTACAATAGCCGACCTGATTGGTCTCGGCATTCCAGAAGAAGAGTGTATAGCCTTCCTGGGCATCCACCCTTACCGTGTTCCCATCTTTAGTAAGTCGGGCATTATGAACATTATACCCGGCAGTGCTCACGGTCGGAAGCGGAGCTGATGTAGTGTTCAGAGGGGCAGACTGAACATATGTTCCTCCCACTGGACTGGTGTTCTGCAGAGTCTCGGCTCCGGAAGCAGTCCCAATGTAAACATTGAAAGGCTTGAGACCGCTTGTGCTGCCGTTGCTGCCGGGCACGCCGCCCCAGCTTCCATTCGGAATTTCAAGCTCATAGGGGTCGGAAAGCGTAGTGGGCAGCGACACCACCAAACTACCGGGAGAGGACAACGTAATGGGTCCGACTTCTTTCGACGGCAGTGTTTCCCCGTTCTTGGGGTTCATCAACGTAACAGCGGTAATTTCAACATAATAGCTTCCGGCCGGCAGCGTCCCATTGCCGGGTTGTACAGTAACTGACGGAGATGAAGGAGTGGGAAGTTGTCCTACTCCGCTAGCAACCGGAGTTGGCGATAAATTCGTGCCGCCGATTGTTCCCGTCGTTGAATCATACCAGTAACAAGAACCCGATACACGATCATAAGTTGCAACAATCGCCGTTGCACCCTGGGCACTGCCTCCGAAGTAGTAACTGAATCGATTATCATCAGCACTATTGGTCAGGCCGCCACTATAGCTACCTGCGGCGTCCGATGGTAGATTTGAGCAGGAATTAAAGTTATAAATAGGGGTGACCGCTCCTGTACCCAAATTCAAGGCCGACAGCTGTCTGCTCTGCATGAAATAGAATGTCTTGGGATCGACAAAGCTGAATGTGCCTCCGACGTACATGACACCATCTGTAGTGATGACATTGCTTACACTAAGGCCCGTCAGCCTGCTCACTTGCATCGTAGCGGCATCCAGCTTCATCATCACATACCAACCGGTGCGCGTGCCAATAAGGAAATAATAACCACCTCGAGTTCCCAGAGTGGGATCAAAGGCACTCCAGATGTTCGCCTCAGACGAGGCGTCAGTCAGGAAGCTAACATTTAAGAAGTGGTTGTTCCAGACACCGGCCAACGTATTGCCGTCAGTAGCCCGCACCATTCGTGATCCGAAATCGGGATCAACGAACGGAGTATTTGAGGCCGGAGCGGCCAGCGGAGTTTCCTGAACGATATTTTGTGTGGAGTTGGCTAGATACTGTAAAGGAGCGATCTCGCAAGATGGCGTATTTGATCCCAATAATCCAAGGGTAAGTAACCCTGCAATAAAAATACTCCAAAAAACAAGATAAGCGGCCTTTTTCATCTATTCAATCTCCAAAAATAAGTATTGTTATTGTTATTGTTATTGTGGTTTAACTATTCATCCTGTTTTTTATCCGGCCCCCAATTTACTTTGCCCGTTTCCAGGTCAAGGGAGTCATCGGTTTTAACTGCCGTACTTCCTTCGTTGGCTTTCCCAACCGAAAAACATCTAGACACCGCCGCGCTTCGATCCTCACACGGCTTTCCCGGGCCGCTGTCCTCACAGTGCCGGGGACTTTCGAGCATACAATCATTCTTTGCCATTTTTATATCCTCCTAATTTTTACCCAATTAACCCGCTGCCTAAAATTGGGTCCATACCATTACTCATGGGTTGCGGGGGTTCTTCATCTTTTAAAGGTTCTGTTAAATCAGTGGCTGGTCCGTAATAAGGCTGACCCCAGGCATCACTGGGTATCGGGCCATCATCTCCATAATGTCCAAAGATGATGTTATTTGCTGCATCTTCTTTTGACACGCCCATCGGGACTTCATTTTTTGCAATCATAATTTGCACACGCGGCGCATAGCGCATTTGCTGTGAAATCACATCAGGAATGTCGTCGCGCTTGTGTGAGGACAAACAGCGCTCAAACTCATCGTAAAGAGTTTCAAGATGCGGCAAATGTGACGCAAAAAATAAACGGTCATTTACAAGCCACGGGTGCATAGACGCCATACGCTGCCGTTTGGCGTCTTTATTGTTTTCTGGAGTAAACCAATCAATGCCGGCAACAATCTTAAGGATTTCCGGATTCCCCCGCCGATGTGCTTCAACAAGAATTGTGGGCTCCAGGAATTTTGACCCCGACGCATTTTCAATTGCATAAATGTGTGGGCGCCATTTTTGAGCCAAATCCACAACGGCCTGAGCCAAGGATGTGTGATTAAACCGCTGCCGGATTAAATCAATGATAAAAAGCTGTCCTTTGTCGTTATATATCCCGACAGCAGCCGTACTATAATCACGCTTCTTTTTTTCGCTAAAAGCGAAATCCCACGTAACAACAATCGGCCCGCACAAGGGGAGTTGATTATAAGGCACAGTATGTCTTAATAACAGCGGCCGATCAAAAGCTACGCGCGTTCGTGGCCGAGGATTCTGATTAATCTGAGCTTCAAAAACTCGTTCGTTGTGCCGCTGTTGCCGGCGCAATTCGGAAAACGGAAGATTTTCAGGAAATAAAATATAGTAATGCTCTTCCCCGAGCTTTTCTTCAGTTAGTATTCCTTTAAGGAGCTGTTCTTCTGCTTCAGGCTTTAATTTCCAACCAGTACCCAACAGCAACTTGCTTTTGTTTTCTCGATTGATTGTGATCGTCCAAGGACGCTTTTCCGGCCGATCCAAACCCGAAATTATTTCAACCGGGCCGACGTTGTTTTTTTCAATCCAGACGCCATAATAATCGTCGTCACTGTACCGCGTCCCCAGAAAATCAATAAATCCATAAGGCATCACCATTTTCAAGTTGGTGTCTACCGCATGGATAATTTTGTTGCACATCAACTCTGAGGCCGAATTTTCCTCATTAACCACGTCATCCACTTTGGCAACTTCAAAGTGGAGTCCAGCCATCGCTGAACCAATGCCCCGTGCCATAATGGTAGGTTCTTTACGTTTAACTTGCTTCTTAGCCCACAATGGGCAGGTAAATTCTCCTGAAGCCCCCAGCTTCTTTTCATCCAGACAAAACTCTGGAAAGAAAATATTCATCGGGCTGGGGTCATCGTGTCGAATAACAAAATGGCCTTTGGTTTCATCCACAAAGCCTTCTGCCATTGGGTCCGTGGCAGTTAAGTAAAGAATCCGAATATCCGGAAAATTCAAAATCCACTGAACACAGTCAGAGACATCAGTAGTGCTTTTAAAGCTGCCCCGAGGATAAAGAACCATGCGAGTTTTAAACTCATTATCCTGTTCATCGAAAGGGCGACTATCATCTTTTTTGACAAAAAAATCGCACAAGACACGATGTGTTTCTTCAGTGACCTTGCTGTGCTCAATAGGCTTTCCAACACCCGAAAACGAGCTGGGCCACAAAAAATACTTGTGCAACCAGAATAAATTTTGCTTTGAACGCCGGCGAACATCTTGGACAAGAGCTGTCTCATAAAACTTGGTTGGGTTTTCACTATATCGCTTGAGTAAATCTTTTTTTATAATCGGATCAGTGATATAGCGATATAATTCTAAATCAGGAATTCTTTCGGCGCTCCCATATTGTTCCACTAATTCACGATAAGGAATTGGGGCCATATTTAGTATTTTTTATTGGCGCGCACATATACGCCGCCGGGACGCAGCCGGTGGGCTTTCTCCATTGAGATGCTCATGGCGATAGCCTGCTTCGGAGGAACTCCTTCGCCACGCAGAACTTTGATCTTTTCTGAAATTAGTTTATTGGCCCTACGTTTGGCCGGACTGACTTTACGCCGCTTACGCCCAAGCACGGCCCGACCCAACGAAGAGCGAATACTATGTGCCATTTTATCTTTACTTTTTCTTTCCGCCCAAGACGAACTTCGCCGCATGGGATTTCTTTTCTTTATCGCCCGGCCAAGGCCAGCCTTTACGACGATAAAGGGCACGCAGCTTCCTTTTTAGCGCTTCTTTGTCCGGCCCTTGATAGGAGTTGCCGCGATAATTTTTGAAAAGAGCTGCATACGCCGCTCCGGCATGACGGCGGTCAGAAACGTTCAGATGCCCGGTTGTTTTCGTGCCGGGCTTTGGAGGAATGAGAAATTTAGCCATTAGACTGCCTCTCCTGCTGGACTTCCGGCTCCTGCCTCTGCTCCCGGAGTAACGGGGCCTGCGCTTTCCTCTTCAGGGGCTTGCTGTTCCTGCTGTTCCTGTCCTTCTTGTCCTTGTTCGGTTTCCTGCGGCAAATGCTCTTCAAGGTGCTGTTGTACACCAGCAAGATCAGGATAGGTGTGCTCTTCCATCGGAGGCGCTGGCGAGAGCGGATTGTCCGCTTCATGGTGATTTTCCACAATGTATCCGCCATTTGAGGAACGGCGGATATGCACATGATGAACTTTATGTCCAGATTTCTTGGACTTCTTGGCTTCATGTTTTGCAGCAAGATGCTTGGCTGCGCGAGAGTGTTTGTGGGTTGCCATGTTTTGCCTCTTTTAATTTTTTAATTTTTTAATGTTTTAATGTTTATACCAGATTTTAAGCGCGGTCGTCGTTGCAGTTACACCAGTAACTTGGAAATCTCGCCATCCCACGCCCGCGGTTTGAAAATCAAATTGAATTGGGGACATACTAGATGTCACAGGAAGGGCTAATAGAACAGTGCCGTCGTTTGGATCAGTAATGGTTATACTACCTGCCGCAGCTGTCGGATTTCCGGTAAGGAGAATTTTAACTACTCTAATCCCCATCGGTGTGCCGCTTAGGGTTTGAAGCGACCGCCAACCAGCGGTCATGTCTACGTCAATATGAATCGGATTAGTGTTGTAAATATTTGCCATAAAATACCTTCAAAAACAATGAAAGATAGCTACGTTACTCCTCAACAATAGTCAAGTCAAATTGCAGGAGGAAGCGGGCAGAACACAAGATTAGTCGTGCCCCCGATGCGGCCGCTAAGGACGGCAATGATAGCGTGCTGATCAAGATCAATCAAAGCCGAGCCGCTTGCCCCGGGTCCTCCGCCAATGCCCACCAGCATGCTATGTTCCCAATTAATGTGATCTTCGGGATAAATGAGTGGGAACTCTGAAGTACTGAATCCGGGCATTCTCGAAATGGTTCCCTCAAACCATTGGATGCTGAGGGCTGCCGGCCAACCAGCATAAACAACCCGACTGCCTACATGGCTCTTGCGAATGTCGCCCAGAGGAATTGTCGGGCGTTTCTCTGAGGTCGCCAGAAAAAGCAGGGCATAATCCTGGCCTTCATCCTCACTGCCCTGCCAGATGAGGGTTAGCGGGAAAGGCCCCCGCTGGCCTTGCTCAAACTCGATAGAAAACGAGCCGGGAACACCGGCCGAAATACAATGTGAAGCAGTTAGAACCAAGTAGCCCTTCCAAGGGAAGGGACTCTTACCATTAATCAGGGTCGCAGTGCACAAGCCCATCTCTTTAGTTATCGTTGTATGCTGCTGACCCTTTTTATGCGAGCGAAGGAAATCGTCGTTGGAAGAAGGCTCAATCTGAACTCGCGCGCGCAACACACCAACGGCTGCTAAACTTCGCTGACGAAAAGCGGCATCTGCATCGGTAGCATGATTAGCTGGTTGAAACTGTATTAAACTATAGAACCAAACGAGCAGGATGATCAAAAAGAGAAGAAAGATACTGTTAACTATTGTTGATGTTTTGGTTGTAGTTATATTTTTAGTCGGCACAGATTGGGTTCATCGCTTTATTTAAATTAGCTTTTTACTTTTTACTTTTTACTTTTTACTTCTTGCCCTTTGCTTTACCAGACAGCAGGTTCAAAAGATGTGCGTGCACCGTATTCAGGTCATCAATCACATCCTGGTGAACCTGGTCAAGCTCTTTCTTGATCTCAGCAACGACTTTAGCTCCGAATAACTTCTCAACAATAACGCCGGCAACAAAGGCGACGAAGGGAAGAAAAACACTGACTGAGAACATGAAAATCTCCTTTTCCTTTTAATCTAAAAGTTTAGAAACTGAAGTTCTGTGCCGCCGGGGTTCGTTTGGCGATTTGGGAGATCGTGGGGGCGAGACATACAGCGGCATTTGATTGAGCCCCATTGCTAATTTGACAGCTTCCAGCCTCTGCTCCGGAGTAGCATTTTTATCCTCTGCTACCTGGCGGCAGCAAGCAATCATAGCTGAACGACCAAATTTCCGAGGAGTTGCCACAGGCCAACCTCAACACACAACTGTTCCTGGTACCAACACCCAACTCAATATCGTGGGATAAACCCAAGGAGAATACCATATCACTGGCGAGAATGGCCAATAGGGACTTGTCGTATGCGTTGGAATATCTGGGTACGATGGCACAAAAGTTGGGATTGGCGTTGGTACGTCGCCTGGATTTGGGATAGAGACTACAACCGGAGCGAGGCTCCCAAGCGGGGTTCCAGTTACATTTTCGTTCATATTCACCCTTGCGGCGCTATCGTTCATGGCTGTCCTCCGATTAGGAGCGGAGGACAGAGTAACAAGCATCGGTCGCTTTAGAGGAGGAGGAATAATTTTTTAAAGCGATGACCGATCAGGCGGGATACTTACTCTGCCTCCGCGTGTCGAGATGTTTCAAACAATCTCGACTGCTCCGTTGCATAAAGGTCCGCTAACGGCGGCCGACCTTTAGCCAAATTTTCTAATTCCTGGCTACTGCCAGAATAAATGAGCTTTAGTCCTTTTGGCGGGCGCCCCCGATCCATTGAAAGACCCAATTGTCGAAGAATTTGCGCCCAATAGTTGTACATGGCTCTATGCAGTATCCTACAGATACCCTGCCTATTTTGTTTTGCTCGTTACTCGTTACCCGTTATCCATTAACTGCTACATCAGATTTAAAAAGACCCGCCCCTCTTCATATTATACCATTAAAAAATTAAATTTTGACAGCCAGATAAAATTTTATTTAAAAGGGAGGATATGGCCTCGAAGAGGCCAATAAATCAACGGGTTAAGACAAATTAAGGCAAGTCAAGACAAACCAAGACAAATTAAGACAAATTAAGACAAATTAAGACTTGCTGCCAAAGAAAGAATCGAAGGCCGCTATTTCGGCAAGCTCGGCATCGATTGCCGAAATCTCTTCTGAAGACTTGCCTCCGGCTATTAAAATATTCCTATAATCCATGTTTGAAGACGAATAAGGCAGGGCAAAGCATTCGGGGAGTTTCCGCGAAAAAGCAACTAATTCTTCCTGGCTCTTGTCTCCGTGCTCGTAAACAATTTTCTGAATTAATTGCTCTTCGGCCATAGAAAGCTCCCCCCGGCCCGGGAGCCCAATCAGCCACACCGCGTCTTCGTTGGAAAGAATAAATTTCTTCCAAAACACTCCAAGTACTTCTTTTTCAAGTACTTCTTTTTCAGGTGCTTCTTTTTCATCGGAGCACAGGTTCAATAAAGCAGAAATGTGCCTTACGGCAGGCCCGCTGCTGGTCAGGATATAGCTATCCGTCGTAATGGGGCGGCCCCATCGTAAAAGGGCTTCTCGATCTATCAGATAGAGCAGCTTAACCAGCTTCTGGGGGCGGGTATCCTCGCCCAGAAGTCGGAGTACGGCGCTAGCGGTTTGGGTTGCTTTAATCTCGTTAAATCTTAACATGTGTTGTTCACTCCAATGATTTTTTACCACAATGATGGCAGACGGTTTTATCGGCTGTACAACCCACCCACTTCTTGCAGGTTGAGCACCACTTGCGGACCGACGGTGGTTTAGTCGAAGGCAACTCTGACCCCAGGGCAGCGCCGGGATTTTGATTTCGTTTCTTAGGCTTTGATGATCGCATCGGACCCCTCTTCAATTTTACCACAGAAACAACGGCTAAAAGGCAGAAAAGAAAGAAAAAGGGGGTGCTAGGTGACCTGTCGCCAACCGCCGGATAGGCAAGGGGGTTGGTCCACCCCCCTAGACAGGCAAAACTAAAAGATACTATAAGTAACGTAAGGCTAAGTCCAGCATCATCAAGAAGATAACGATGTAACAGGTTCTGAAACTGTTACAGATAATAACTAACAACGCCCTATTAGACACGCCAGCGCGCTTTCAATCAGTCTCGAAACGTTGCGCATACGGGCACATACTCGCACTGAAAAGAAGTGTTAAGTCCTTTGTTTTCAATCCGTCTCATTCTGTAGAGTTATGTACTCTATCGAAAAACGCCCGCCTTTTGCCGGTGTGTAAAATTTACCGTGTAAAATTTACATACCGAGCAAATTTTAATCGCATATGTGTCTACTTACCTGTACGCGAGCCTATGTGCGCGTCCGCCCGTGTACGCGTGCGCGTGCGCGCGTATGCGCGTATATCCCGCCGTCACACCCGCTCCGACGTACCGGCGCCTCGCCCTACTGACGCACCGGCGCACCGGAGCATCGGCACGTCGGCACGTCGGCACGTCGGCACGTCGGCGCATCGGCACGTCGGCACGTCGGCACGCCAACGCAGCAACACATCGACGCACCGGCGCACCGGCGCATCGGAGCACCGGAGCACCGGAGCACCGGAGCACCGGAGCATCGACATACCGGTGTCCCAATACGTTCCCGTTTTGGGAATTTTGATTCCCAAAGTGGAACTGTTTTTCCACTTCCCCCTTTTTTTCGCGCACGCGCGCGATTAAAAAAAGAACGCGCGAAAAATTTTTATTTCGCGTGTTTTCAATCACTTACGCGCCGAGCGCAACACAATTTGGCGACCAAAGGGACTTTTTGGCACGCATACTGCAACAGGTGTTTGCGTCATTCGGAGGTTGGTGAGTTTCCCAGCCGGGTGACAAGGATGGTCGAAGCCAAAATCCGCCGAGAGACAACGGGTTCGGAGAATAGGCAGCAACTCCGCAAGGCCATGCGGGGTTTTCGACGTGTCCCCGCCCATAGGGGGCGAAGGTGGGCTCGGAGCGCGGAGACTGAAAGCCAATAGGCAACTAACCGCGCGGGGACTGGTGGAGCCTGTTACTGACCGGAACAAGCTGCTAATATGACGCCAAGCTTGAAGTTGCATGGCGTAAGGCAGAAGGGAAGGCAGGTGCAAACAGGCGACGATATCAGGGCAGGGCCACAAGATAACTCCCCTTTTTTCTGCTCCTTTGCTGTCCTCCTGCTCCAGCGCCGCACTTTCATGTGCGGTGTTGAATCTAGGGGACAGCATCCCCACTTTATGGAGATTAGAAATGACGAACAATCAACCTTCAAACATTATGGCGCAGCTTCAGGCTGCGATGCAAAGAATCAAAGAGCTTGAAGCACAAGTTGCTCGCCGGTCAACGATCACGTTCAAGGTCAGTGATAAGGGCGCGGTGAGCGCATACGGGCTTGGCAGATATCCGGTGACACTCTATGCCGAGCAATGGGAGCGCTTGCTCGGCAAAGCGGACGAGTTGCGGGCGTTCATTGAAGCGCACCGTAGTGAACTAAAAACTAAGGCTCAGGCACAAGCCGAAGCCGAAGCAAAGGCACAGTAGCTCCGTTCGGCATCAGCGGGGCGCCCGCTGATGTCCGCCTCGTGGTACGGGGCGGGCATGAGGGGGCGCCTTTATGCCCTTCTTGTGCGGGGCGCAGCAGTGTGTCCCGCCAAGACGAATAATCAATCTCCCGCGCCCGTGCGGTTTCTTGGAGCCGTGCGGACGCGGCAGTGTCTCCATTTGCTAGACTTGCGCTGCGTTGCATTGCGCTGCGTTGCATTGCGCTGCGTTGCATTGCGCGGCGCTAGTCTGCAGGAGCACTGCGTCCGGAAACCGGACGTTGGTAAAATTTACATAGTGCCCTGTGTTTCGAGGATACCCTGCCAACTACCTCGCCTTTTGACCCACCTCGAAACCCTCCCCCCAACGAAAGTTGGGGTATCCTCAAAGCGCAGGGCGTTGCCGAGCGTTGCTGTGGGCCTTGCTGGGCCTTCTAGGGCTTACTAGCAAGGCTTGACTTGCGGGGCGTGTGCAAATATACTTACCGCGCCTCATGCCGGACGCTCATCAGGCGTTTGCTTGCTGAGTGTCCAGCTTGGGACACGGTTCCACACTCCTACCGGTCTCGACGTGGGAGCCGCAGCAATCGCGGTAAGTCTTTGATTGCGCGGCGCTTAGACCACGCCTGCCGCTGTGGGCGGCGGGAGATTCGGAGCGACAAGCCTCCGGTAGGGTGCAAACAGGCGTGCGCCCAAGCTTGGGGAGTCCGAGGCTTGCCGTCGCCAAAGCCCGCAGATAGCGAATGTCCTCTCCTAGCCGATCCTAGCCAATAGCATCGGCTAGCAAGACACGTTAGAAGCGCGACATCCGGCGCGGGATACCTGCGGGAAAACCGCCTTGGGGCCTCGGACTAACCCTAATTTGCTCGGCGTCCGTCCATCCATCCGTCCATTTTGCGGACGCCCTGTGCGGAGGCAAAAAATGCACACAGTAGAGTCTTTTGGGTGCGATTGTTTTGGCAATTGCACCGGCTGGCAAGTGATACGGGGCAGGCAGGTGCTCGCCCAATTCGTGGCGAGCGTCTATGAGCCTCAAGCACGCGAGGACGCTCGCCGCGCGGCGTTTGCCCTTGCTGCACGCCTTAACGCAGCAGAGGATTCCGCTCGTCGAGCAAAGGACGTGATTCAGCACGTCCTTGCAGACTAATACGGAGGAAAAAAATGGAAAAAATCGTGGTAACAAGGCACGCCGCTCTCGTAGAATTCCTACGAGAGATTGGCCTAATCTCAGAGGATACGCCAATTATCTCGCACGCCAGAGTGGAGGACGTGCGAGGCAAGCATGTCATTGGTGTGCTGCCCTTGGCGCTGGCCGTTGAAGCACGGACAGTAACAGAAGTGCCCTTGCATATCCCGCAGGAATTGCGGGGCAAAGAATTAAGCCTCGACGAGGTGCGCATGTATGCCGGAGCACCGGTACGGTATACCGTATACCGCACCGAAGAACTCTTGGACGTTGTAGCGTCCGAGAGTGCCTATCTAACTGGCGCCTCAATTGCGCACATGGATGAAGAGCTAGAGCAATTTTAAACCCGTCGGAGGAAGCCATGAAAATGAAAAAGAGAACGTATATGCGGGAGTTGAAGAAATTTAAAACTCCCGATGGTCGAAAGGCTTTGAATTTTATGCTGCGGGTGCGGCTCGCCCGCTTCGTGGCGGATAATTTCTCATTCGACGAGGCGGAACGCCTCGTTAAGTACTTGGATGAGAATAAAATAGCACATTGTCTCCATCACGTAGACACACACTACTGTGGTACGTGCTACCACAGCGAAGATATATATGAATTAAGCCTGCCGACAGGTAAGCTGTTTATTCACTATGACAACTCCGGCAGCACGCCGGAGTTTCGATTCACGCCAGCAAGCTAGGAGGAACAATGAAGAGAGCATATGAGTTATACGATGAAAAAACAAGACGGGCGACCCCCGTCATAGACTTAACAGACGAGGAAGCCAGGAGGCTCAATGAAGCCCTTCTTGCCACAGGCTCGTCGAAGTACTTAATTGCCAAAGAAGACCGAAAAGGGTTTTACTCTGGCCTCACGCGTTCCGAACTGGATCGCACGGGAACGTGTGAAACGGATTGGTACTAAAACGGGGCGTCCGGCTAAAGCGGGGCGTCCGGTTTGCGGACGGATGCCCTGCACATTCCCGTGTTGGGAAAAGAAATTCCCATTTTGGGCTGCGGATGACGGCGGCACACGAGTTTTCAACAACTTACGTGCTGAAGTCCCTTTGGCCCACGAATTGCAATACAAAACAGCAAATTCGCATATGGAGGTCACATGAATCGAACAATCCTTGCCGTCTTTCTCGCTGATTTTCATAGCGGGGCAGGCTCGCGCGGCTACCGCCTGCTCTGCCGCCTTAACCCGCCAAAGTTTAGTGCGGGTACAATTGAAAGAATTCGGCGTACCGAACTGTACGCCTATCTTGCAGAGACCTACGCCCTGTCGGTATAAAGGAGGCAACATGTATCTTGCACAAAAAGTAAATCCTCGCCGTCTTGGATACTCGCCCAAGATGACAGCAATCATGGGCGCAATTATTGCCCATGATTATGGAGCGCGCGACCCCTACGGACGAAAGCTTGTCGCGCTCTCTATCACGTCAGACGGGTTCGTGCTGGGTCATACTGATGACCCAGACGCTACGCTGTTTCTTGGCGATGCAGATGAGTTGCATCACAACATTCAACGCGTATTGCGCGACGCCAAGCTCGATAAAGTTGAGCTTGAGGCGTTTTGGCGCCTTTACGATAGCAGGGTTAGGGATTGGCGCGCGTTGTAAGTAAGCGCGCCTATCCGCGCGTCCGGTTTTCGGACAAACTAAGACTGGAGGAAAACGATGTGGAGTTTACCAGATATTAAACGCATGAATGAAGATGCAAAAGCGTTTGAAGCCACGCTCAAGCGCATTGTTGTCACCGGTAAAGATAACGCAGGCAAAAAATTGCGCTGCGAGCATCACTCACGGAGTTGCGAAGGAGCGGTGCGAGCCATTGAATATTACGATATTTTCAGTGACACCCCAAAGGGGTATATTCCATTGTGCGAAAAACACAATGGATATTATGGGACGCCAGACGAGGGCTACTTCACTTGCGATGCTTGCGGTCGGGTTTTCATAGAAAACTACACGTGGGAGGCTTACTTTCGCGTGGGTGAGGGCGAGATTCTTTGCTTGAACTGCTACCGCGAGCAAGAACTTGCCAAACCCGAAAACTGGATTGAGCTTACTGCTGAAAACATCGCAAAAGTAGACTTCGAGCAAATACGCAAAGCAAAACACTTGCTTGCAAGTGGACAGGCCGTCCCCAACGGCCTGAAATTTATTGACAATGCGGAGTTTGATTCAATGTCTGGCCAGCAAATTAGCGGCCCAACGATAAAAGAAATTCTTACTGCCGCCCGCGATGCGGGTTACAAGCGGGCAATCCTAATTTTGGATGCAGCTTATCAGTTTGCCGTGTCCATCGGAGTTTATGTTGAAAACGGAGGGCACAATGAATAACCCGCAAAAAAGCAAGCGCCGGCCAACGCTGCCAACCCCAAAGGAAGTATGGGTTGGCTCATATGGCTTACGAGAACATGATCCTGAGACCACCATAGTTGCTCGAAGCGTCGATGAATGGGTGCGGCTGGTCGATGAGTTTATAAAAAGCTTCATCGCCGATAAAGCGACCTATGAAGAAATCGCAGTATATGGGCCGTTTCCTGAAGCAACGGAAACGATTCGTAAACAACTGACGCCGTGGCAAGTTGTTGAATTTGAACAATTTCTGCGCGGCGAACAAGATTATTTCGCCTATTAATCGCGGAGGAATTAAACATGAATTCACAAGTTCTATACGCCGTTCGCGAAGACGGCAAGCTTGAAGTTAAATCCCCTTTCCTGCCTTTACTGCCTCCCAAAGCAAAAGCATTGGGCGGACGGTGGGACGCGATCAAGGGCGTGTGGGTGTACGACGCTCGCGACCGAGAAGCTGTCCGAAAAATGTACACCGAGCTGTTTGGGGACGAAAACGAGCCCCTTGTTACCGTCCAGTTACGTCTTGGCCCATGTTACGGGCTGGATGAGTTATTGTTTGGCGGACGAGTGATAGCGCGGAGACGCTATCGGGACGCGGCGGTACTGCTGGGGGAGGGTGTAATTATTCTCTCCGGCGGTTTCCCCTCTCGCGGCGGAAGTATGAAACACCCACGACTTGCGCCGCTAGACAACACAATCCTTCAGGTGCGCGATGTTCCAGTGAGCTTGGCCACTAAGCCAGACTTTGCTGAAACAATTGCAATCATTGAAGGTTAATTGCTGCGGGGGCCGCGCATCCGAACACGCGGAAAGGAGTAGCAGCATGAACCGTAACGTTGTTGACTTCCTACTTCAGAATAACATTTTCGAGACAATCATGACCGCAACGCGCGGCCCAGACAACGGCGACATACAATTAAAACGTGCGCTTACTGCTCCACTCCGGTGGACAATCGGGTTTGGGTATGGAAGCGCACATCCTCCCAAAAATGAAACTTTCGCGCACGTCTACGACGAAGGCCACGCCCCATCTTGCGATAATCACTTTGTAGAACATGCGTTTGCGGCGTTCTCCGCGCTCCGCCGCAAGGGGTGGGACTTATCGCGTGTTCCACTGACTGCGTATTTTGATCCAATTGCGGCGCGCGACGAGGCAATCGAAATTCTTTGCCACGCAATCTCTCACGTGGCAGAAGACAATGACACGAAGGAATTGTTAACAGCGTGCTTGCGTAAATGCCCCCTTCGTAACAAAGAAGCCGCTGCTGATCCAAACTTAAAGTTGACGCTATAATGGAGGGACAAACATGAATAGATATTTACCAAAGTGCGTCACGGTCTTTTGGGACAATGGCCGCTATGTTGCTGTCCATTGGGAAACCAGTGCACGGTGCAAACATACGTTATCCGGCGACCGAGCCCATGATTCCAAGCCCTGCAATCGAGCAATTGGGCACGGCGCTACTCGCGGTGAAGCTATCCGAAAAGCACGCAAATATTTTAATCTTACTGAATAGAGAGGCGACGGACTATGGAAGAAACACGGAAAGAAGAAGATAGGGCCGTGGCTTTTGGCGTGTGCAACGGCCAAGTGTTCTTTACTGAATCACTGGATGAGGAAGCGCTCCCTTACGCATCTGAAATTGCACAAACTCTCGTTGAACTTACCTTATCCGCCTTACGTTCAATTTTGCGGATCAGAAGGATCAATTAGTCTTGTCCGGAAAACGGAAAAAAGGAGGTAACAAACAATGCGCATACCCTACGCAGAAATTATCGCTTTGCCGAGCGGCAAGGGCAGTTGTGATGCAGAAGGTTGCACTGGCGTTGAACGTTACGCCATATACTATGAAGGCGGTATGTTATATCATTTTTGCGAAAACCATGTAAGCGCGGAAGAAGCCCGCATAGCGAAAGCGGGTCACCGCCCGATCCCGCCGGAGGCTTTCTCTGCACCGCGTATTTAGATTAAAACAATCGTACGCTGACAGTCGCATTTTATCACCGAGCACGGGGAGGTTACCATGCGTACAACTATCAAGAAAAGTGCCAAAAATGCATATGAAGTGTGGTTAGATCGAAGCGGAGCAAAAGAAACTGTATCTATGTTTAACGATGTCAAAGCAGCCAGAGCTTTCGCCCATGCAGAAAACAAGCGCTTGAGTGAAAACGATCCCGTTGGCTGGTATGTCGTGGAAGATTATACCTATCTCCAGCCATACATCGTAACATATCGTGAAGGAATCGCTGGAATCGCTTGGGCATCGGGAATTGATGCCGACGGCCAGCCGCTTGGCTGGTTTTGGGAACCACTAAACTAAACCAAACCACTGGAGGAAAACAATGATCAAATACAAACTAACAGATCAACACCACATGACTTATAACGGGACATTGTGGGGCGAGGGAGTGACCCACAAAGCTTCCGGCCGTGGGGAATTATGCGGAGCTGGCTGGATTCACGTCTATGAATCCCCTGAGCTGGCTGTTTTATTGAATCCAATTCACGCAAATTTTGAAAAGCCCGTGTTGTGGACATGTGAAGTAAGCGGCAAAGAGAAATTAGATCGCGGAATTAAGTCAGGCTATACGCAAGTTACCACGTTGCGTAAAATTCCTTTGCCAAAAATTTCTTCTTTCAAAAAAGTCAAGCTTGCCTTTGCTATTTCATCTCAGGTGTATGTTGAACCAAAACATTTGAGGTGGATCAAGCGATGGCTTAATAGCACCGAAAAATCGGCTGAAGTAGCAGAACTTGAAGCGAAACGTCTATGGGATGTGAGCTTAAAAATCTCAGAAAAAAGAAGCGCGCTCGTGCGTGAATATTTTGGCTATAATTCACTCCCGCCTAATTTTTCACGCGAAGAAGAAAAACTATACATAGAAACCATGAAAACTAGTTCCGCACGAGAAGCAACCTTGGCAGCTTACTATTATGCAAAAAAAGATAGAAAAAATGCTGCCTCGTTTGTTGCTGAATCTCTTGTTAAAGCAACAAGGGCCGATTCAAACTTAGAGCTGGCTAGCACGGTTAAATCTCTTCTTAAAAATATCTAATCACGTCCGTAAAACGGACGAACTAACCCTATGGAGGTAAACAATGAGAGTAATTCAAACGCGGTTCCACGGGCCTGGGAATGTGCGCGGCGCACGGATTAGCGCTCGCGATGAGGCCGGCAATACAGCAGTAATCCCTTATCCTTACGAACTTTCTATCGAGGGAGCGCACCGAAAGGCTGCCCGCCAACTCTGCGACAAAATGGACTGGCACGGTACATTGCTTGGCGACGCTTTCAAAAAAGGGTACATCTTTGTACTTCTAGAAAACGATCCTTTGCGCGAAGCGGTGATCAAGCTTCTAAAATATCTCACAAACCCAGAAAGAAAATTACACGTCAATCCCTATTCCATACCTGAACTACGAAACGTCATCGTAGCGTTAGGCGGGGATGGTTACAATATTCCCGAAGAATAAGAGAGAGGAGAAATCATGACAAAAGAAGAAGTCATTAGACAGTATTGCTCAATCGGGGGCGAGGTGGCCGAGCATGTATTCGGCTTCCGCGAGGCAGCTGACTGTTTTTGCTCTGACACGCTGGAAGGATTCTCCTTCCAGTATAGCCGTCGCATCCTGGATTACATTCGGGATGCAGTCCATGACCGGATAAAGAAAGAAAGAGAAGAGTTACTATCGAAAGGAGACCAAGATGAATACAGCATGGGTTAAGAAAGAGTATAGTAAGCGCATCAGAGAGCTTCTTGCTGACATCAGAGATGATGTCAATGAAATTTTAAAGCCGACTTACAGCGTCCGAGCAAAGGGGCCGCATGATCTTTCAGAAGATGAATATCAATGGGATGTGCCCATTTATGACAGAAACGGAGAACTATTAGCCACTGTCGCTTTAAGCATCGCTGAAAGCGACCAATACGACGGCGGCAGCGAGAATGGAATCAACTTCATTCTCGAGGTCATAGCGCAAGGGGGAAGGATTCTTGGTCAGTGCGCCCCTTACAATTACACGTCAGATGTGTGGGTTCCTCTGACTCTGTCCGACGGCTCTCCAAACTACAAGGGCATCGAACAACGTTTCTGCTTACTTGAATACGCAGTAGATCGTTCTGAAATTATCGATACCCTTGAGGATTATTTAGAGGAAATAGAAAAAGGGAAAAACGTGAACGCATAAAGCAAGAGAGAAAGCGCTCTAAAAGCGCGCCAAAAGCATATCAAAACAGGAGGATACGATGAGTGTAGGATTTGATTACGGCGCAGGTCGCGCCAACATGGATGCTAAAACCGGCATCCGCTACGGGGTAATCAAGGAAAAATCAATTGAAGGGGCTTGGTATATCGATTCTGAACCGTGCTACTTCGAGTTAAAGTGTCCCGATTGCGACGCAGAGCTTGTAGAGTTTGATGATGAAAAGCACGGCGACTACACCCTCCGCGCGCGGGGCAGCTATGCTGACTTTGCTTGCGAGTCTTGCCGGTTGGCTTGGTCAAGTAATGATGCTTGCCTCGGTGAACCAGAATACTATTTTTATAGAGATGAAAGATACGAATTAGAAACGATCCTAGATAACTGTGTTATTGTCATGAAGTCGCCGTACTATACCTTCACAAAGTTTTGCTCGCCTTGCGTCCCTGGCGCAGGCGACCTCGATAGCCCCGATCCCGATGGGGTAAAAACCTATTGCCTTGGTCATGATTGGTTTGAGGAGGCCAAGGCCCCCTATCCTGTGTATCGGGTGCAAGATGATGCCCGCATCGAGGCCGCTTGCGGCTTGTGCTATGCAACAGGAGTGAGCACTAAGAAAACAACGGCTTGCGGAAAAATAATCGGAGTGGAGTGTGGTTGCAACGAATACCACGCTGACGACAAATGTGACAATTCTAAATGTCAGGCTTGCCAAGAAGCAAAGTAAGCGTCCGCAAAACGGACAAAAACAAGGAGGAAACAATGAAAGATTATAAGGAGGGAAAGAATGGACGAAAAACTAAAAAAGTTAGAAAAAGAAATAAAACGGTTTGAAAAATGGCAGAAATACGAAGAACGCAAGGCCCGCTATAGAATGCTATTCTTCTCACCTGCCTCTCAAGAGCAAGAGGCCGATGTTCTTGAACCCGTTATGCAAAACGAATGAAAGGAGAAAATTATGTACCAATATACAGAATATGAATATATCCGAAACCCGCGCTCGGAATACCCTGAGCTGATCGGATTGGAAAATATCGTCCTTAGCGAGAATCTCGTACGCGTTACACGACGCGGAGAAGTCCATCGTGTCCGCGTAAAAGGATGCGGAGCCGTGTTGGAGCAACGCTTTAACCAAGCGCCGTCTGTGCGCTCTTACAAGGAAATTGAACGTAATTGGTTTACGCCCTATCCCAAAAGTGAAGCTGATCTCTCGCCAGTTCCTTTGCGCAAGAATCGGCGGGGAGATTGGGTTCCGACCAAGAAAGTTGAGACTATTGAAATCAGGGCCGCCGATGGAGGGTTGAATGAGTGCTGGGGTGTTGGCGCCACTGAAAAAGGCAAAGCTGTGGCTTTTGTTTGTGACGGTCACAGCGATTTTTATCACTGCGTCACCGGCACGGGGCGTTATATCTACAACGGGCACTTCATTGATGCCACCGGAAGCTGCATCAAGATTAAGCAGGGAAAGGTGGTACAATGTGACTATAAAGGCAACCACCGGCGGGGCGACACCGTTCAATTACCAACGCGAGGCTTCGTGGTTCACTTTGTCCGCGAAGACAAGGACTAAACGAAACCATGCTTGTATTTAGTGGCACTTAATGCAAGAGAAAAGGAGACCTAAAATGACGGCAGAAGAAATATATAAAATCAAACCCACCGAATATGGCTGGCGGCTACTACCTGACGGCCACTGGGTCAAGTTTGGAAAAGAAGTCGCGCTGGGCGCGACCCTTACGCTTGGCGGCGAGGTAGTATTTGGGAATTTGATAGAAGTTGGAGATAATTCCATAGTAGGAAATAACACCATAATAGGCGATGAAACAATAATCGGATATGCAGCCTATATCAACGACAAAGTTCGCATAGGAAATAATGTCAGGCTCGGCAATAAAATAGTAATTGGTGACTGGGCAACACTTGGTAATCGTGTAATAACTGGCCATAAGGTTTGGCTCGGCCCCGATGTGAAAATCGGCGACGCAACAATTATTGGTCACGAAGTTAAGATCGGAAAAGGGGCAAAAATAGGGGAAAGAGTGGTGATTGGTGATGGAGTAACGATTGGTGATGACTCAGTAATAGAGGATGAATCAAAAATCGGCACCAAAACAAAAACCGACTTTAATGTGAAAATCGGCAAAAGAGCAAATATTGGCGACTGGGTGTCGCTTGGACATCGTGTAAAAATCAATGCCGACATGTCTGTTGCCGATAAGATAGAATTCACAAATACCCCACTACAGATACAATGCCATCCTTATTTAGTCTATCCCTACAGTTGGAGAGAAATAGGGGTGGGATGCGTCATCCATACAATTGATTACTGGTTGGCGGGGCCGCCCAGAGAACTTGCGTGGCATCCTGAATGCCGTCCGTGGAGCAACTATATGGAGGCCATCAAGATGGTTGCTTCATGGATAGAAGAGCATCGTCCTTCTCCAAAAGAAGGAGGAATTGCAAACCAATGAATATTCCTATACGCACAGCAGCACCGCTACGCTTGGTAATTCCAGAAGACGCTATAACTACTAACAAGGGGGCGAACGGATTAGAAATCTATATTCCGGGTTATCGCCAAGCCCCAGATGGAGAAGGGACACAAATCTATCTTGAAATTTACAACGGGCATTTGCGGGTATATGTGTGGGATGGTGGAGATGACCCCGCTGCCGTAGTAACAATAGAGCGAAAAGCAAAACAAGGAGGAAAGAATGAAAGTTAAAGAACTGCTCAATGAGCCATCCAAATGGACAAAAGGCACTTGGGCAAGAAACGAAAAAGGAGAACCTGTGTACGAAAGTGATTGTCATGCGGTGTGCTGGTGTCTTATCGGTGCAATTAGAAAGTGCTATGGATCGGAAGAGACCGAAGAGATATTAAAAAAAGTTAGATCAGCTTTGAAAGTTCAATCAATTTCTGATTGGCAAGATCGCCCAGAAAGAAACTTTTATGAAATTCAAAAACTTGCTGTTGACTTAGACATTTAGAAATTAGGGGCCGCGCATCCTACACGCGGAGAAGGGAGGAACGCCATGAGCAGGTATTTGCCAAAATGCGTCACCGTTTTCTGGGACAACGGCCGTTACGTGGCCGTCCATTGGGAAACCAGCAGAATCTGCAAGCACGTGACCGATGACTTGAAACCCTCTAATCTAGTCATCGGACAGGGGAATACACGTACGGAAGCCATTAGAGATGCACGTGACTATTTTGATTTTGATGCTCGTTTAGAGCGCACAAAGGAGGAAACAAAATGAAGAAAACACTAATAATTATAGCTTTAGCTACCACACTTTTATTGGGCGCTTGCGGCGGAAGCAACATAAACAGACCGCCCAATCAACCACAACCCAAGCCCCAGCCGTTAGTAGACCCCAGCGGCAATTGGAGTTGGACTTTTGGCACAGCCCCGCTCACATTCAAATTGGGAATGGCGTTACAGCAGTCTGGCAGCACGGTTACCCTCGCCAGCTATATTTTCGACGCTAGCGGCGAAACCGTCGAACAGCCTTCGTCTAATTGGAGCTGCCCCGCTGCGCTAACGCTTGGGTTCCAGAACGGCACGGTTGCTAACACGGATCAATTTAGCGCAGTTGTGACATTTGGCGTTCCTCAAGCTGGACCTATAGGCGGCCCTATCACAGTAACCAATCTCGGTAGTATTACAATCACAGCTACCCTAAATTCTACCGGCACAACGATGACGGGCACTTATAGCGGCGCGCCATCTTGTACCGGCCTTCCTGCCACAGGGGCGTTTTCTGGAATCGCTGTGCCCTCTGTGACCGGAACGTGGTCGGTGACGCTAACCCAGTGCAATCCTGATCCGACCGGTGTTTGCACGCCGATTAATGGAGCCACTCCAGCAACCATGACGTGGACGTTGCAACAGTTTTTGTCTCCGTTAGGGGCTACGGGGACATGGACAGCTTCCGGTATTCCTGCTCTTGGCGACAGCGGCAGCGCCAGCAGTGGAACGTCTATTGGCTATAACCACATAACCATTGGCCCAGGCGGCCTTAGCGGGGTGGATTTTGGTCTTCTATTCCAGACCACCAGCCCAGGGGCGAACCTTGGCATCGCTCTGTGCCAAGGAACTCTCGATCAAAACGGCGGTTATTCGGGGCTTTTGACGGTGTACGGGCTTAGCTATACGCCCGTTGCCTATTATCTTTTAACCGCTGCACATCCTATATCCTAATAAAACGGGGGCCGCGCATCCGACCAACGCGGGAGAAAAGAGAAAGGAGAAAAACATGGAGCACAACACAACAAATCCACAATTTGAATTTTACCCTCCACAAAAACATTGTATAATCGAGGGAGGGCACATTCTTTTTGTTGAGACAGAATACGATCCTGATTCCCCAAATCCTTTGGAAGAGGATGAAGGATTGGGGCAAATCCGCTCTTTCAATCCTCGGCACATAAATTACATTAACCTTAAAAAAATCAACACCGTTGTCACTGAAAATCTTGATGCCGTCCAGCTGTCATACTATGAGCACGACCGCTGCCTTTGGTTTGTTGCCGGAACACGCACCCCACCCGGAGTTGAATTCCAATGGGACGGCGTACGGTTCGCCGGCATCTGGTTTCCAACCGAGGCCACAATTCAAGAATACGAGGCTTCTCAAACGGATAAAACACGGCAGCAATGGATGATCGAAAGAGCAAAAGAAGCATGTAAAATTTACACAGCTTGGTTAAATGGTGAAGTATATGCATATTCTGTACACCTTTTTCCGATAAAGAAAACGGAACGAGGACAGCTATATGACAGACGCGAAGATTATAGATTCGACCAGCCGCTCTTCGAGGAATACGCTGGAGATTTTATTGATTTTGATCAATTTGAAGCAGAGGTTAACGCGGCAATAAACCGCGCATTGTCTAAAATTAAACCATAAAGGAGTGAATATGGCCAGATTTTCAAAAAAGCAATACCAAATGGTTGCCGGTGCTCTGGCAAGCGCATACAAGCAGCTGCCCGACAGCCACTCATTTATGAAAGTAATTACTGAACTCTCAAAAATGTTTCAGAAAGACAACCCTGCTTTCCAACCAGATCGTTTTGAAGCTGCGGCGCTCGGAAAGGTTTCTGCCAATTCGCGCCCGCTATTCGATAAAAGAATTCAAGAAAATTCTGAACAGCCCAAAGGGTGCTCAACAAAAATCATTAGCCCCAGCGGGCTGCGATTGGATTTAGGAGATATTACTTCGATTCCCATGAGGAGGAAATATGGCTTATAGATTTAGAGAGGCTCTAGCAATTCAGGAAGGCGCTTGCAATCCCAGCGGAATTGCCTATGCAATTATCGAAGCGTGCAAAGAAGCACGTCATGAAGATCGTAATCCAACAGAAGATGTGGCGGTACGCCTAATGGTGCATCAACTCGCTTACATCTGTAACATCGCTGTTTTCGATACCAACAGTGAAGCATATGATGCAGCCATAAAAGAATGCCTTGAAAGACAGGCGGCCGAGGATGTCAAAAAACCACCCAAAAATCCTTAGCACAATCAAAATTTCATAAAAACACGATATAATTACGAAGGGAGGAACTATGTCTTTTTTATTTACAATCCAGCTCGCGTTAATCGTATTTCAGGTATTTTTCCTCGCGGCCATACTTCTTTTTCTAGTTTATTGCCACGACCAAGACGAGAAAAAAATATCAACGGAATAGGCAGGAGGATGAATAATGACATTTAGAGACTATGCCGCCACTTGGCAAACAACCGTGTTGCCCTTAAAGGCGGAGGCCAGCCAGGTCACAATGCGCCACCACCTACAGAAACATCTTCTGCCGGCTTTCGGCGCGCATAATCTAGAAGAGCTCACAAATGGAGCCGTACAGGAATGGATTACGCTCCTTGCCAACAGCCACGCACCCAAAACCGTAAAGAATCTTTGGGCCACACTACGCCTGATTTTGAAGTCTGCACACCGGGATGACCTGATTACACGCATCCCTGAGCCAGCGTTGCCGCGTGTTCGCAACAATCGGCAGGCGTGGTATACACTTTCTGAATTACGCCGCGTGCTCGAAGCCGCAGAAGCCGCGAAACCGCTGGTGTGGCTTCTAGCCGAAACGGGCCTCCGCGTCGGAGAAGTTCTGGGTTTGACTAAAGACGCTGTAGACTTTCAAGAGCGCACCCTGACCGTTCGACAGAGTGTGTATAAGGGAAAAGTCCAAGCCACAAAAACCCAGGCATCTGATAGAATTCTCAGCATTTCTCCACAACTGGCGGTACTGTTATCAGAACAGAGCCAGCGCAGCGCACAATTCCTTTTTGGTTCCCGAGGGGGGAGCCGGCCAGCGTGCCCAGACACACTGGGGGATTTCCTTTATGATATTCATTTAGCAGCAGCAGTAGATTGGAAAGGAATTCATGCCTATCGCCACGCCAATCGCTCGCTTATGGCCCGACTGGGGATTCCCGATCACATTGCGGAGTACCGCATGGGTCATGCGCCGCAGGGTATCCGAGGGGTGTATCTCCATATTCAGCCGGGCGCAGACCGCGAGGCTGCCATCCGCATTGCGGACGCCTTAGGTCGTCGAAATCACACGAAAGAAGAGAAGGATGCCTTATGGGGAGAGAGATAACCCACAACGGCAACTCAATTACTGGCGCCCATGCAGTTAAAAAAGAAAGCGCCGTACAAGACTGGAACGTCACCTCTTATCTCATTAGGTACTTGACAACACACGAAGCGCGATGCTACTGTCCTTGAAGAGGGGCATTCTCTTTTTGAGGACAAAATAATGAGCCTAAGCTACGATGTTTCCAATACACCAAACGCCGGGCGTCTTATAGAATCTCTCCGTTACCTCGGCTACGGCAACTATGAGGCCTTGGCCGACATTATCGATAACTCCATTGATGCCGGAGCGCACCACATCAGCATCCGCATTGCTTCCCGTCAAGGCGAAATAGAAATTACGATTGCAGACGATGGTTGCGGCATGGATCGAGAAACCCTAGACCAAGCCATGCGCCTGGGTTCGCTGACCGAGCGCTCCATCGAGGCCGATCTAGGCAAGTTCGGAATGGGATTAGTAACCGCCAGTCTCTCAATGGCGCGCCACTGCCACGTAATCACCCGCAGCGCCCGGGGTGAGCTTTGGTCGAGCGCTTGGGACGTGGATCATATTGTACGAACCAACACTTTTTCTAAGCACCTGGATCGTGCAACAACTGCTGAGCGCAAACTCTTCCGCGAGTTACTGCCCAAAGCGAAAAGCGGCACGATCATCCGGCTCACAAAAGTAGACAACCTCAGCAATCGAAATACAACAGTATTCGCTGCAACCTTGTCTGAACACCTGGGCCGGGTACACCGTTATTTCATTAAAGAGGGAGTTCAAATCAACATCAATGACAAGCCCGTCAACGTCATCGACCCCCTCCAGTTAGACGACAAGGGCACGCAAATTGTTGTGGACGATACTATTTCCTTTCGTCTAGACGGGCAAGAACACCCCATCCGAATCCGAGTAGTCCTTCTCCCCGACGAACCTCTGCACGCTTTGGACGTGGCTAAGTCTATGAAAGCCCAGGGCTTTTATGTGCTACGAAATAAACGGGAAATCGCCAATGCCGTAACCCTTGGCTTCTTCACAAAACACCCCGACTTTAACCGAATGCGCGGCGAGATATTCTTTACCGGGGCGCTGGATCGCCAGATGGGGATTGAATTTACCAAACGCCAAGTCAATCTGAGTGAAGAGCTATCTGAAGAGCTGGGCAAGATTTTAATTCCGACCTGCCGTACCATAAAGCGGGGGGAATCGACACGAAGAATCGAGGCCGATACTGCCGCTAAGGAACAACATACTCGCGCGGCCAAAGCCATAGCCGAAAAATCCAAAGTGCTGCTGCGCCCGCAGCCGGCCCCGCCGACAGAGGCCGAAGAAAGAGAAAAAGAAAGACAAAGAGAAAAAAGCGGCGCCGGAAGTGAAGCACAACCCGCAGCAAAAAGTCAAAAAGCGACCCTTCGGGAACGAGAGGCGGCCATAGCCGGTGCGGAAAAACAGCAAACCACCATAGAGTTCCGGGAAGAACATCTAGGCCCCACGGGGCAGCTCTATGAAGCGGACCTGCAGGGAAGAAAAGTTGTTGTCCGCTATAACATTGAACATCCCGCCTATGCTCGGCTGGTGTCTGAAAATCTTGATTCACCCCGGCTGGTGAGTGCCATTGATTTCTTGCTTTATTCAATGGCCGCTGCCGAGTTACGGGTGGGGGCGGAGTCAGAAACCGCCAATGAAACGTTGGCGAATTTCAAAGGAGTAATGTCCGCCAACCTACGGACATTACTTAGTTAAGAAGAAGAGAAGCAGAAAGGAGGACAGAAAGATGGAACAGGTAAGGAGCTATCACGTGCTAATTCGTGCAAAACACGATTCAACAATCCTCGAAGCCCCGATGTGGTTTCCAAGCCCAGAGGAGGCCGAGGAATTCGGAAAGGAAGCTATCCGCGTTTTGAGCTGGTTTATTGAGCTTGATGCGTGGAAAATCACGTCCACTGATCAAGCCCCAACCCATACTTTTCACGAAGGCAATCTTTTAGTATTACAGAAAGGAGTGCAGTAGTGCCAAAACAAACCGAAGAATTAAGCCGAGAATATAAGGGTCGAACAATTCGCCTTAACCCAACGACGCTCAGATTTGAGATTGCCGGCGAGGGGGTTGAGGAATCGGTTTCACTAGATTCCCTAGCCGAAGCCGAGGCGTACATTGACAACATTGAGCGCCGGGCCATCAACGAAATCCGCAAACAATTTGAACCCATAAGGCTGATCGATGAGATGGGGGTTGAGCATGTTCTCAAAGGTTTACACATACGAACCCTAAGGCCACTGCTCGAGCCACCCCTCAACTACCCATCGGCCTTGTATGTTGCCACGCCAGAGGTACGACAACGGATTCAGGAACTCTTGGACTGGCGTCAGAAAGTTCAAGCAATAACCCAAGAACTAGAGGCTGCGCTTATCCGTTTTCCGGATAGAGATAGCTCGCTTAGCTATGTCGAGCAACTACTAATGCTCACTTCGTCGGTCCAAAAGGCCGTTCAAGAGGCACAAACTCTCAAAACAACGAGATATATGAGCACTAAACAACAGCGCGCCACCCGGCATTTTCCACACAAACCTTTCGCTTTTTATTCCTTCGTTATATCGTTATTGCGCGAAGAGGAAACCTTCAGGACCCCCCTTACAATCCCGTTTGGCGCAGACATCTGCAAAAGAAAGGACACAAATATCGCAGGATCGGGACGCCGGACGGCGTCCGTGCCGCCACCGATTCCAAGCCCCAAGCCAAGGTCGATTTTTTCAACCTTGGCATTAGCTGCCTGGCCCAACCCCAGGGGAACCACAACCAGGTCGCCCTCACGAATCTCGTTCCCAAATGCATCTTTTACCACACAAACCTCCAGCGGGAAAGCTTCCCTGTATTCACTATACATCAAAAATAAGCCTGGCTGACTGTTGCAAAAAAATATTTTTCTTCACGGTCAGAAAGCTGAATTTTTATGTGAGAATATACTAGGAGGCTATTGCTTATGGATGACGTAATGAGTTTCGAGGAGATTGCGGAAAAATTAAACATGTCAGTGGAGGAGGTGATAGAAGTATATAATACCGCAATGTACAAAATCCGCATGAAGCTCTCAAAGGGAAGGCATATCTGCTGGAAGTACGACAACGGAACTAAGAAAGAAATCTTCCGGGTAACCGGACTTTCGCCATTGGGGGAAGCTCTACGCAGTCACTTGGATAATCTGATGGCTGAAGGCAGACGCCCGGCGGTTACACGAATCATTCGGTTTGAAGATAACCTAAAGGATGAATAATGGAAGGAATGCTGTTTTCAAAAGAAGAAATGTCCGCGCTTCTTCGGCAACTCCCGCAGCCTGAGCCACCGCAGGATTATGCAACACCAGTTCATTTTCCGGACATTCATAGAGCAAAGCGCATAACCCTTGACATCGAAACACACGACCCGGACCTACTTACGAAAGGGCCAGGTCCCCGTCGAGACGGTTACATCGTGGGCTTCGCCATCAATGTTAACGACGGAGAATTTGTCGAATACTTCCCCGTCAAACATCGAGACGGTCCCAACTGTCCGCAAGCGCTGCAGTGGCTCGTAGATAATCTTTGCCGATTTCGTGGGGAGCTCGTCGGAGCGAATCTATTATACGACTTAGACTATCTCCAGTACGAAGGTGTTGATGCCAACTTATTTGCTGTCCACGACATACAATTTGCTGAGCCGCTAATCGACGAACACGCGCCCTCATATTCTCTCGAAACGCTGGCACAGAAATATCTTGGTATGGGAAAAGCCACCTTAAGCCTTGAAGCTCTTTATGGGCCTCGAGTAAAACAAGCGATGGCGGAGGTCCACCCCGGGCACATGCGGACCTATGCTTTACAAGACGTTATTTTGCCGAGCCTTATTCTCGACAAGCAACGGCTCGTCCTGGCAAAAGAACGTCTCCTGTCTTTATTTGAATTAGAGAGCCAACTTATTCCTCTTTTACTGTACATGAGGAAAACAGGAGTTCGCGTGGACTTGGAACGGGCCGCCGAGGCAGAGCGCATTCTGGCCGCACGCCGCGATGCCGCGCTCTTAGGTATGAAACGAATTGTAGGCTTCGATGTCGATCCAGATTCCGGAGAGTCTATCTCTCGGGCATGCCAAGTATTAGGAATAGACCATCCTTATACTGACAAAGGCAATCCTAGTTTTGTAGGGGATTGGCTAAGAAGTCAAGCGGCAAAAGACTGGATCGATGAAATGGACGAGGGCAAACTATTTTTCCGCTATTTGCTTGACGCCAGAAAATATGAAAAAGCCCGTAATCCATTTCTGACCAACTACATCCTGGGTAGCCACATCAACGGAAGAATTCACGCGCTCTTTCATCCCTTACGACGAGTGGCAGAAGACGGCAGCCAGCAAGGAACGGTCTCCGGTCGCTTCTCTTCCACACATCCCAATCTGCAAAACATCCCCGCCCGCGACCCCGAACTTGGGCCGCTGCTTCGTTCTTTCTTCCTGCCCGAACCAGGCTTCAAGTGGCTCTCTTATGACTACAGTCAAATCGAATACCGTATGTTCTCTCACTTCGCAGTAGCTGCCGGTTGCGAAGGAGCGGAGTCCATTCAAAAGAAATACATTGCAGACCCCAACACGGACTTCCACGCGGCGGTTGCCGAGCTGACCGGCGTCTCACGCAAAGAAGCCAAGAACGTAAATTTTGCCTTGCTGTACGGCGCCGGTCCTCGAAAGCTGGCGTCCATGTTAGGGCTCCTGGGCCCCGACGGCAATCCTACGCAAAGAGCCTTGGATATCATGGAGCAATATCACGAACGCGCGCCATTCGCTAAGGAGCTCCTAAAAAAGATTAGCCACAAGGCGGCACATCGAGGATATGTAACCACTATTCTCAAACGTAGGGCACGTTTTAATCTTTGGGAACCATCCGGGCAAAACGCCAAACGAGGAGTTGCTTTACCCAAAGAAGAGGCTACGCGATTATACGGGGATAAAATTCAACGAGCGCAAACCTATAAAGCCCTCAACTCCGTATTGCAAGGAAGCGCTGCCGACCTAGCCAAGAAAGCTCTGGTCGATATTTGGAAAGCCAGGATCATTGACGAATCTTTAGCCTTGCACCTACTGGTACATGACGAGTTTGATTTCTCCATCGAGGACCCGAACGACAAACGCATTAGCCAAATCAAAGAACTAATGGAGAATGCCGTTCCTCTCAAGGTGCCGGTTAAGACAGAGGCGGGGTTAGGAGATAATTGGAGTGAAGCCCACTAGAGAGGACAAAAATGACGCCCGAAGAATATTGCAAACTGGTAAATCCCGCTCCCGAAAATGAAGAATACAAAATCAAGGAATTTGCCAAAAAGCAGCCAACCCCTGCCGCCCGGCTGGCTATATGGCACAACCGTGAGCTGCATCCGCCTCGGCGGATCGACTGGCAAACAATATTTACGTTGGATTATGCTTACAGGATAAAAGATTTTACAATCTTGCAGCAGTACGCCGGCGGCCGCCACGCACTTGCAATCCTGATCGCTCGAACCATGCTCGACGATCTTAAGAAACAAGAGGAAGAAAACTATCTGCATCCGTGGTGGGCATAAAATCTAATTAGCGTGTATTATACTCTAATAAATTGCTTGCGCCAACAAACGACTTCGGGATGAGACGATAAGGAAGAACCCCTTAATTCTAGAAGGTAAGATAGCGCCGCCCGATTTTCCGGTGGCGCGGATTCGTTTCTAATAATTGTTAACAATAGATAATCCGGCATACCAGCAAAATCCTGATCAAACTGCTGAATCAATCCTTCCGGTACTTCGTGATATAGCCGCGAATACACTCGATAAAAATCTTGTGCTTTTCTTAGGTGGTGCGTTGTAATGATGTCATTATCCGGCTCAGGCTGTCCGGCATCTGAACCGATCTTTACTTCACTACGATATCGTCGATCACCCGCCGGCACGATGCCTTCTTGAAAGGCAATATAACCCGCACCCACATCTTCCCACGGGTATCTGCAAAACTCTTTCATTCCCCTTTTCACCACGGCAGAAACAAACCGCCGTGACGCCCAATAACCGGCTCCGCCGTGTAAACACAAAAAAGGAGCTACCTTTTGCTCATACACCACCATATCTTGCAGCATACCCACGTGATCGTGCCGCGCAAACCCGCTCAACAGTAATCTATCTGGAGCCACAAACGTATCGTTATCAATCTTGAAAAAATAATCGTATTCAAATTCCAAAGCATACTTATACATGAGCCAGGTTTTTTGATTGTGTTCTGGCTTGCTGTCCCCCACCGGCACAAAAACTTCATCAACTTCTAATGGCTGCGATATCCCATTACCCACAAAAAACCGCACATCCACGGCCATTGCTGCAGAAGAAGGAACATGCCGAACCCAAGTATTCCGATGGACGGAGTGAATTGGCCGGTGTAAATTACAAGAAAGAACACCAATAAGTATGCGCATCGTGCTATTGTAAAATCATATAAAAACGTTCTGCAAATCCTGCTATCGTCTGCGCATGGTCTTGATCATTAATAATTCGGCGAGCGTCAACATAATTGGCCCCAGCATCGTTGATATAATCATCTAATTTCTTGCCGGTAAACAGCCCCTCCCGCATCCCTACAGAAAGAATGCGGTAAGCGACCGATGGCTCCAATGCCAAATCAGGTTGTGCCACTAAATCATACCCTACAACTTTTGAAAAGCGCTCATAATTTGATTTCCAAGTAATCTGACAGTATCCCCGACCATAATAAACCTGTCCGGTTTCTGGATCGGGAATTCCATAAGGTCTTCCCGCTCCATTTCCATTTTCGGCTATTGGCTTATAAGTATAACGCGTCTCCCAGCGTACCGTCGCTAAAACATAGGCTACCTGCCGCTGGTCTGTGAAGGCAATATCTTCGCTAATGAAACTTAGAAGCCGCCTAAATTCTAACTCATGGCTTAGCGGCGGCCACGGATATTGGCGGACAATTTCATCGATGGGCTTAAGCAGCATTAAATCTATTTTTTACTCCTCCAATTAAAATCAATTGAATTTTTACGTAATTTAATCGAAAAAAAAAATATTTC